>OBWL01000230.1_pt1 | contig 71471 bp, 77 predicted proteins | sample 1538061 | NCBI WGS metagenome assembly OBWL01 (sample SAMEA2580085, study PRJEB22360) | human gut metagenome | biome: human gut; feature: human-associated habitat; material: faeces | place: Denmark | collected 2008/2010
TATTATTGGACTAAGGCTGCCATTTTTAATCTGAAATTGATAAAAAAACCAGCCAGTGTGGCGGCGGCGGAGACTTCTGCCCATGGGATTCACTGGACGTTTGCTCCCATGGTTGATATCTCCAGGGATGCCCGTTGGGGGCGTTCGATGGAAGGAGCCGGTGAAGACCCTTGGTATGGTAGTCAGGTGGCAAAGGCTCGTGTAGAAGGTTTTCAGGGTACCAATTATAATGATAGAAACACTGTGCTTGCTTGTGCGAAGCATTTTGCTGCTTATGGAGCGGCGGTAGCAGGTAAAGATTATGCCGAAGCTGATATCTCGGAACATACACTTCAACAAGTATATTTACCACCATTCCGGGCTGCAGTAGAAGCCGGAGTGGGCACTTTTATGAATGCTTTTAATGAGATAAACGGTATTCCTGCAACGGCCCATAAGCCTCTTTTAAGGGATGTTTTGAAGGGAGAATGGGGATTCACAGGCTTTGTAGTCAGTGACTGGGGTTCTGTTAGTGAGATTGCCAAACACCGGATGGCAAAAGACAATAAAGATGCAGGACGTCTGGCTGCTATTGCAGGTTGTGACATGGATATGCATTCTATGACTTATGCCAGGCATCTGGTAGATTTAGTGAAAGAGGGCGCTGTAGACATTACTTTGATTGATGATGCTGTAAAACGTATCTTAACGGTAAAATTCGAATTGGGCTTGTTTGATGACCCTTATCGTTATAATTATCGTGAGAAGGAAATCGGAGACAAGAAAGTGAATGCGGTTCACAGGAAAGTAGCCCGTGAAGCTGGAGCCGGTTCAATCGTCCTGCTGAAAAATCAGAATGTTCTGCCTATTGCGTCAACCGTACGTAATATAGCTTTAATCGGTCCCTTGAATAAGGCTAATAAGGATATGCTGGGGAATTGGTCTGCCATTGGCAAGGCAGAAGAGGTGATTTCTGTTTTTGATGGTTTGAAAGCTGCTTTTTCCAAGGCTAAGGTTACCTATATAGAAGGTTATGATTTGGAAACGAATGAATTGAAACCATTACCGGATCTTTCTGGTTATGATGTGCTTATTGTATCGGTAGGAGAGCGTGCCATAGATTCCGGAGAAGCGAAATCGAAAGTTGATATTAGTGTCAATGCCAATCAGCAGTTGATGGTGAAACAAATAAAGGAAAAGGCCGGGAAACCTGTTGTAACTTTGGTTATGGGTGGCCGTCCGTTGATTTTCTCCGATATGGAACCTTATACCGATGCCATTCTTGTGACTTGGTGGTTAGGTACGGAAGCTGGTAATTCTATAGCAGATGTGCTTACTGGTAGCTATAATCCGTCTGGTAAATTGCCAATGACATTTCCCCGTCATGTAGGTCAGTGTCCGATATATTACAATCATAAAAGTACAGGTCGTGCTTGGACACCAAACAATCCGTGGGTAAGCGGTTATATGGATGAGAGTGTGAAACCTGCCTATGCATTCGGATATGGTTTGAGCTATACAACTTTTGAAATTGCTGCTCCTGTGATATCAAAAAAAGAATATAGGTCAGGAGAGTCAGTGGTCGTGACTACTTTTGTTAAGAATACGGGAAAGTATACGGGCAAAGAAACCGTCCAGCTTTATTTGCAGGACGTTGCCAGTTCCGTGACCCGTCCGGTTCTTGAATTGTGTGGAATCCGGCAAATAGAATTGTTACCCGGAGAAACCCGGAAGATTGAATTTACTCTGTCAGAACAGGAACTGGGGTTCTTTAATGCAGATAGACAGTTCGTAACAGAGCCGGGTAGCTTTAAACTTTTTGTCGGGAACAGTTCGGATAATTTGAAAGTTACAGAATTTGAACTTATAGAGAAATAAATGGCATCACATATGATACGCTATGTTTTTGTACTTTTACTTTTCATTTTCATTTTTACTTTGGGATTGAAAGCCGATGATTTATCCATCATCAGGCAGAAGTATATAGAAAGTATATTGTATAAAAACAAATCAGAACAGCAGCTAATACGGCTGATGTGTCAGACTTCGCATGAAAAGATCGTCGGTGATCAGATGGTTGTAGAATTGATGGAACGTTGCCCGATAGAAGTCGGGTACGTTCGTCAATTATTATCAGACTTGAGTGAGGAGGGTAGTTGGAGTGACCTTGATTTTACTAATAGCAAGGCTGCCAGCTGGCTTCCGCGGATCCATGCAGCCCGTGTGCTTGAGCTGACTAAAGTTTATAGTAATCCGGAGCATGATTTTTATAAATCGGCTGAGGTTGCAGAGGCTATCCATAAAGCCATAGGCTATTGGTTTCGAATGAAGCCGATAGCTGCCAATTGGTGGTATAATGAAATTGGTATACCTAAAGTACTGGGAGCTGTGTTTATCTTATTTGAAGATCAATTGTCGACGGAAGAAAAGAAACACGCTATAGAAGTGATGAGTCAGGCAAAGATAGGGATGACAGCTCAAAATAAGGTTTGGTTAGCCGGCAATGTGTTGGTGAAAGGTTTGTTGCTGAATGACCTTCAACTAGTGTGGAAAGCAAGGAATGTTATAAACGATGAGATCAAGATGGCTTATGGTAAATCAGAAGGAATTAAGGTTGATTATAGTTTTCATCAACATGGACCTCAACAGCAGGTCGGGAATTATGGTGCAGCTTATTTGGCTACTATGAGTTTCTGGGCATATATTCTTGATGACACTTCGTTGGCATTGGATGAGGAGCGTTTTCAGATTATAACTAACTATACTAATGAAGGTGTACGGAGAATTCTGTGGAAAAACAAGATGGATGTAAATAATCTCGGAAGACAGCTTTACAAGCAGGCACAGCGAAACAAAGCTTTTTCGAGTTTGTTCTCTGCCAATATGTTGGCGCAGGTGAATAGTAAAGACAGTAATACCTATCAGCTCTTGATTGATGAAAACCTTGGTAATACTCCAACTTCGTTGTTAGGGCAGTATCATTTCTGGAAATCAGATATGACAATCCATCGTTGTCCCACTTGGATGGCATCTGTGAGGATGGCATCGGACAGGGTGATTGGTACAGAGTCGGGCACTGATAATGTAAAGGGGTATTATCTGGCAGACGGTGCTCTCTATACTTATGTGGATGGTGATGAGTATACGGATGTATTTCCTTGTTGGGATTGGCGTAAAGTGCCTGGTGTAACTTGCTATCAAGAAGATAAGGCTGTCCATGTGATGGGATGGCTTGAAAAGCAAAATAAAGGTTCGTTCGTAGGAAATGTGAATGATGGCGTTATTGGTCTTACCTCGATGGATTTAGTAAGGGATGGGCTTTATGCTAGAAAAACATGGATTTTTACACCGGATTATATCTTGTGTTTAGGAGCGGGCATTCGTTCGGATAGCAGTTATCAGGTGAATACTTCTGTAGAGCAGGCTGTGCTGAGAGATGATTTACTACATCTGCATAAAGGGAAGTGGGAGGTTGTGAAGGATTTGAATTTTTCTTGTGAGAATCCCCAGCGCTTCTTTCATCGTCAGACCGGATATATTTTACTGGAAGGTAAAGGGCGTATGTTTTCTGAACATCGTACGAATTTCTGGAATGATATCATGAAGATATATCCTAAAAGTGAATTGCAGACAAAAGATGTATTTACTATCTATATAGATCATGGGATTCTTCCACAAAATGATTCATATCAGTACATAATATTGCCGGCTACCACTCCTAAGCAAGTACAACGCGTTGATTTATCTTCATTCAAAATAATCAGTAATACTAGTCAATGTCAGGCTGTCCAACTGGATCAAGATACATATTTACTTGCATTGTATGAAGCCGGAAGTATTTCCTTGTCCGGTAAACTAAAGTTTGAAAGTGATAAAAAAGGGCTTTTCATTCTGCATACTTATAAGAAGGGGTGGAAAGTATATGCTTCGGACCCAACTCAGACAGAAGCATTTATGGAGGTGACATTTAATGGGGACAAGAGAAAAATCAAATTGCCCGAAGGCGAATATAAGGGAACTGTTGCCATATCCTCCAAATAACCTGTTGAATGAGTCATGGTAGTGAAGAAAATCTTGGTGAGATAGAAATCACACGAAAATGAGGCTGATGAGAATGTTAAATGGAAAAAGGTTGCAGTGTTTTATCACTGCAACCTTTTTCTCTTTATTTCTTTGTTATTGATTTACAACGGAATATATTCTACGAATGCCTCCATTGCTTCGTAAGATGCCAGACCAAGACTGTCATACAATGCAGCAGTACCACGGTTGCGGTCTTCGCTGCGTTGCCAGAACAGACGTTCATCGTTGCCCAGGAACGGTGCACTTTCCATCTGAGACTGGTGTTTCAGGATAGAGTTACGTTTGGCACGGAGTTCTTCAGGACTGATAGGCACTGCCATTTCAATGTTCTCAATTTCCCATTCAGCCCATGCACCGCGATACATCCAGATGCGGCAGTCTTTCAGCCATTTTGCACCTTCTTCTTTTTCCAGGTCGATAGCTGCAAATACGGCATCGGTGCAGACACGGTGTGTGCCGTGCGGGTCGGCAAGGTCGCCGGCAACGAATATCTGGTGAGGTTTCACTTCACGCAACAGGTTACGTACGATTTCCACATCAGCTTCAGTCAGCGGACCTTTCTGAATACGACCGGTTTCATAGAACGGCAGATCAAGGAAATGACAATGATCCAGTGGGATGTTATTGTATGTACAGGCGGTGCGTGCTTCACCACGACGTATCAAACCTTTAATGGTAAGAATATCGCGTGTGTCGATGTCACCGTCTTTTTTCTCTTTCAGGAACTTACGGATCTCTGCATACTTGTCGGTAATCACTTTGTCTTCGCTGTTATTGAAGATTTGATTGAAACCGTTGATAAAGTGCAGGAAACGGATTACTTCTTCGTCACCTACGGCAATGTTACCGGAGGTTTCGTAAGCCACGTGTACATCATGCTTTTGCTCTACCAGACGACGGATGGTACCTCCCATAGAGATAACGTCGTCATCGGGATGCGGAGAGAATACAACGACCCGTTTCGGATACGGTTTTGCGCGTTCGGGACGATAAGTATCGTCTGCATTCGGTTTGCCACCCGGCCAGCCGGTAATGGTATGTTGCAGATCGTTGAATATTTTGATATTTACATTATATGCAGAACCGAACAGAGCCAACAATTCACTTAAACCGTTTTCATTGTAATCCTTATTGGTAAGTTTCAGGATAGGCTTTCCTGTCAGTTGGCACAACCATACGATGGCACTGCGGATCAGTTTGTCGTTCCATTCACATGAAGTCACTAACCACGGACGGTGAATGCGTGTCAGGTTGCCGGCAGCAGAAAGGTCGATAATTACATGGGCATTATTGTGCGTTTGCAGGTAAGATGCCGGAATAGTATCTGTTACTGCACCTTCTACACACTCTTTTACCATTTTGGCCTTATCATCACCCCATGCCATCAAGAAGATTTTCTTGGCAGCCAGAATGGTGGATACACCCATTGTGATAGAGCTGATCGGTGTGCTTTCAATGCTTCCGAACATTTTGGATGCCTCGTTGCGTGAGTCATTGTCCAGCAAAATGAGGCGGGTAGTGGAGTTTAGACGGGAACCCGGTTCATTGAAACCGATGTTACCTACACGACCAATGCCGAGTAATACGGCATCCAGTCCGCCAAAGCTTTCGATGCGCTGCTCGTACAAACGACAATATTCGAAGATAGTATCTTTGGGGATAGTACCGTCCGGACTGAAAATATTCTGCTTGTCGATGTCTACATGATCGAGGAACATTTCTTTCAGGGCATTCAGGTTGCTGTTGATGGCATCTGCTGTGAGCGGATAATATTCGTAAAGGTTGAATATGATAACATTGCGGAAACTCAGGCCTTCTTCTTTATGCATTCGGATGAGGGCTGAATATACATTGCGGGGAGAATTACCGCCCGGCAATGCCAATACGCAAAAACGTCCGGCTTTTTGTTTGTCGCGAATCAGTTGAGCTATTTCGCAGGCAATGTGGTTTGCACCTTCCTCTGCTGATTCGTAGATGTCAGCGGGGATTTTCTCCAGTCGGGTCAATACCGACCTTTCAAATGCATTCTCAGGCCTGTAATACCTGGGGGAGACTCTGTTGAGAGTGATTTGAGAACTAAGATTGGTTTTCATAACTAAATTGGTATTAATAAATTGATTAAAGCTTGTCGCTTCTATGATTTAACAAATATACGAAAAACAAAGTTCACTCATTTAATGGTGTCGGGGCTGTTTTTCGGAACAAGGTGTTTTTTTCTGACACTGTTTCGGGATACAAATGTAGGCACTTTTTGGTAACTATGTACTCACTTCTTTTAGGTATTTTCATTAAAAAGACTAAAATGGAATCTTTTTGTACAAATACATAACCTGTTCGGAGAGGCAGAGATGGGTACGCGTGCCTATTTTTAAAGAGGGTTAATATAAAATGTAGTAGTTACTGTATTTCCTGCACTATCTACCGCTGTCAGCGAGTGTTTTCCGGGTGTGGGTTGCAAAGAAATCTTATGGAAATCCTGCGTCTGCGTCAGATAAGTATTATCAAGATGCCAAAAGATGGTGGTAGCGGGATTACCATGGGCCAGTTCGGCAGTCATATATCCTGGGCTTCCATCCATCTGTTTGGGTAATACAATCCGTGCATTCATGGGCGGGTAGATGAACTGCATTGGTTGGAGGGCATCTTCTCCGCAACCCGGCTTGAAGGGAGGAAGCGGACTGTATTCCGGATGATGTTGTCTGTAATACCATTCCCAGACGGGCGGCAAAGTGAACCAGGATTTCTGGATGGTAGGTTCCAGATTAGCACAATTCTCATAGATACGGTGAGTCTCATCGGCTGAGAGAGTGATGAGGTGATGATAAGGGCAAGCTTCCGTCTTTAATCCGGCGGGAAGAATCAATAAGGTGTCTGTTTCTTCGCAAAATCGGCCTTTCAGGTGCCCGGATTTCCGGCATACTTCAGTCTTAACAAAGACATTTCCCGGACGTTTGAACCATTGTGTAGGAGGAAGCAGGCTGAATATATCAAACAGAACCGGGCCGGCTGTCCGTGCTCCTACAAGACCGGGCTTGCCTTCTCCGGTGGCATTACCCACCCATACACCTATGGCATAGTGAGGAGTGACGCCTACAGCCCAGGCATCGCGGAATCCATGACTCGTTCCGGTCTTCCATGCGATGGGATGCATGGAAGGGATGGATTTCCAGTCTATTTCTTCGGGACGGTTCACTTCGGTTAGAGCATTGAATGTTTGCCATACGGCTCCCGGTTGAAAAATATCCGTTGTCTTTGCAGAAGTGACTGCCTCGGAATTTTCAGAATCTGAAAGCAGTAAACTACATTCCGTTTGTGGAAGTTGCAATAAACTCCGTCCCATGTATGCGTATGTATTGGTTACATCCCATAGGGTGGCTTCCGCTCCGCCTAAGATAAGTGATAAACCATAATGGGAGGCGGGGCGGTTGATTGTCTTCAAACCTATTTGCCTCAGGAAAGTGTGAAACTTGGGAGCACCATATTTTTGCAGCATCGTTACTGCCGGAATGTTTAGTGAACGAGCAAGTGCTTCTGAAGCAGGAACAGCACCTTCGAACTGCAAACTGAAGTTTTGAGGTGTAAAGCCATTAATATTAATGGGTATATCAGGCAGTAATGTATGAGGCAGCAGGCTGCCTTCCTGCAACATGGCATAATATAGAAATGGTTTCAGAATACTTCCCGTGCTTCTGGGTGCCTGAATTACATCTACCTGGTTACCGCTTTGTTTCCGTTTGAAGTTTACATTGCCGCAATAAGCTACTACCTGATTGGTCTGGATATCGATTACCAGAATAGCCAGGTTGCGTATATCACTCCGGTTAAATTCATTACTCCAACGCTCGGCTGCGTTCTCTATCTGGGTTTGAATACCTCTGTCGATGGTTGACACAGAATATTTCCCATTCCGTTCCTGATAGAAGCGACTGACTAGATGAGGGGCTATTTGAGGGAGAGGATGAGGCTCATCGGGTAATGGTTCGCTGATAGCCAGTTCGTAAGTGGAACTATCTATAATCTTTCGTCCATATAATTGTTTCAGCAGACGGTTTCTCTTATTGAGCAATGATTGTCGTGATTTGGAAAGGTGAATCATGGCGGGTGCATTTGGAAGTACCGCCAGCATAGCTGCTTCCGCCCAGGAAAGTTCTTCGGCCGAATGTCCGAAATATCGCCAGGCAGCGGCATCGAGTCCTACTACATTTCCTCCGAAAGGAGCGTGTGAAACGTACATGGACAAGATTTTCTCTTTTGAAGCACGAAATTCAAGTCGGGTGGCCAGGATCATTTCTATGAACTTTTCTCCAAAAGTACGCGATTTGTTTCTTGCCAGACGGATTGTTTGCATGGTGAGGGTACTTCCTCCACTTACAATGCGCTTATTCTTTAGGTTTTGGTAGGCGGCTCTGCCCGTGGAGACAGGATTGACTCCCCAATGGTGATAGAAATGCCTGTCTTCGAAAGTGATGAGACATTGCTTTATTTTCTCCGGAGTAGTGTTCCGGGGCGGAAAACGCCATTGACCGTCAGATGCAATGCGTGCGCCCAGTAATTCACCGTTCCGGTCAGTGACAACGGTGGAGTAGGGCACATGGAAAAGTTGCCGGGGAAGACAAAAGATATAGGCTATCACCAGAATTGTAATAAGTATGAATATTACTTTTCTGGTGATAGACAGTTGTTTGAAGTACTTTATAATCTTAGCTCCCATGAAACGAACTTAACGGCTGACAGTCGTTCTTCCCGCCTTGGTTCGTGCCTGTGCCGAACCGTCATACATGGCTTCGCACTGGATAGCCGGTAAAATGAAATTACCTGCATACGTAGCTTGCAGTCTTATGGTGAACTTTTTCAGCTCGCTGCGACGCAAGTCGAAATAGGTCAATATACGGTCGTCACGAATATCCTGGTAGGTATACTCACGGGTAGGTGTCGCTTCCGGAGTCATCAACCGGTCATTGTAAATCTCCCAACCTGACGGCAGGATATGTGTTAATGCCAGATTACTGTAAGCGGTGGTTCCACTGATATTACCTACGGTGATGACTGCCATAAAGTCTGTTCCCTGCTTGATATCATCTATGGATATCGTCGCTCCGTTCATATCCGTATATTTTACGTCCAGGCGGAGGTTATTGGATATTGCGGGTAACGTGTCATTAAGTAATTGCGTGCGTGTAATGAGGTCCACACTTAATGCACCTTTACCTTCATTCTTTATTATAATATTACCCGAAGCCGGTGAAGTGGACAGTTCCTTTGTAAATACAGCCTTGGCTGATTTTACTACGGGTTGCTGTTTCCCGTTCCAGGTCCAAGTGAAGTCCAGAGTACCTGAAAGTTTCTCAGCCAGACGTCCCATCGCCATCAATGAGAAAGCAGTGGACTGTGTACTGAACCAATTCTCTTCGGCCAAATTCTTGGATACCTTCTTCGCCTGTTGCAATGCCGCCTGGTCGCGGTTCATCAGGAGTAAAGTTTCCAGTATCATAGCTTCGTCACGATCATACGAACCGTAGATGTAGTTCTGTGAAGAATAGGGGGCAATGGTGGTTTCCGCCTTAAATACCAATTCTTCCGCCGGTTTCATCTTACCCGTCAGGGCATAAGCGGCTGCCAGTCTCCATTTGGCTTGCAGAGGCAGGTTAGCTTGTTCTTTCATCCGGTTCATGGCACCCTGCTCAGGTGCACCGGCTAATGCCAGTGTGTACAACCTGTATGCCTGTTGCACTCCCGTTTGCCAGTAACCCCAACTGTCATCTTGATCCGGCATCCGCCAGTTCTGGGCAGCAGCACGTTGGAAGCGTTTCCACTTATTCAGTACATTCGAGTTGACAGCGTAGCCTTTCTCCTGTGCCAGTATGAGGAACATGCCCGCATAAGAAGTAATCCACTCATCAGCACTGGCATTCCCCGGCCAGTATACAAAACCGCCATTCGGAATTTGGCGTGCATAGAGTTGCCGTATCGCTTCCTGTACGTTAGTTTTAATCTTTTGAGCTTCTTCCTCATCCACAGCTTTAAACTGGCTGACGAATAATAGCGGTAGAGCTTTGGAAGTCAGCTGTTCCGTGCAATGATGCTGATAATTATACAGGTAGTCGAACCTGCGGCTGATATCTACCGAAGGAATGCGTGAAACTTCCAGCAGCATACGGCTGCTTGCTGGAGAAGCACCATTCAATGCATAAGGAAGTGTTACACTTTCTCCTTTTTCCACCCATTGACTGTTACGGAAGGTCACTGCCGGATTCGGGTTCCGGACTTCGATTTCAATGGTCTCTTTCGCCTGCTGGCTGCCACCGCTGGCAGTGATATGTATCGTTGCTTTTCCTGTTTTATTTCCGGTCTTTATCTTAAAGTAAACGAGTTGGTCACCCGGTTGACTGAAAGTAATAGATTGTTTATTGGGATCGATTACCTGCACACCTCCACCTGAAGCCTGGATGGATACCGATACACTCTTCACTTCCTTCTCCATGGCGAAAACATTCACCGGAACGGTAATCTCTTCTTGTGTGCTCAGCACACGGGGTAGTGTGGACAACAACATCAATGGTGTCCGCACGAAAGAAGTCTTTTCCGCTTTTCCGTATGCTCCGTCTTGCCCCGCTACCACCATCGTACGTACAGAACCTACGTACATCGGTAGTTTCAGCGTGTGCGTCTTCTGTTTTCCTTTATCCAGATAGAACGGACCGATAAATTTCACTACCGGCTTAAAGCGGTTCGCTTTTGCATCGGCCGGTTTCAATGTCTCATCACCGCCCGTACTGAACAATGAACTGTAGCGTCCGGCAGATGCTCCGAGTACATCGTCATACATATCCCAGGTGCGGATGCCCAATGCTTCGCGGGCATAGAATTCATTCCACGGATCGGGAGTCTTGAAATTAGTCAGGTCGAGTAATCCGTCGTCTACAATGGCCAATGTGTAGGTCATCTGCTTGCCGCTTTTTTCACTGACGGTAACGGTGAAGTCCGTTTCCGGCCGCAGCACTTCCGGCATTTTAATTTGCGGTTGCAATATTGTTTGTTTATTAGTCACCAATACCGGAACCACACCGTACATACGTATCGGCAAATCGTTCACTGTCTGTGCATGAGGTTGCAACAGGCTGATGTGCAGGTAAACGTTCGGCGCCATTTCCGGAGTCACTTTGAAAGAATACTTTGTGTCTCCGTTGTTGGAAACTTCAATCCATTCACGTTGCAGAACGGTTGAACCGTTTTCCAGGGCTACCAATGCACGTCCTCCCGCAGCGGCAGGAATGATGGCTGTTGCCGTTTCACCTATTTCATACGAGTCTTTATCCAGAGAGAAAGCAAGCATTTTAATGCCGCTGGGGTCTGTCTTGCTTGAACGTCCGCGCCAATCCGGCCAGTCTATATAAACAGTTCCACCGGTGGCATGCCCACTTTCCTTATCTTTTACATAAACCAGGTAACGTCCCCAGTCCGGATAATTTACCCGGAATTTGAAGGTTGCCTTTCCGCCTGTAGTCTGTATATTGCCACTGGCTACGGGAGTGATGGAGCTACTGTTGACGTATGTTCCGAATGATTCGTCCCGGTTTTCCCACCACCAGCTCCAGGAGATGCGGTAAATCTTATATTCCAGATTGGAGCGGTTCACTACTTGTCCTTCTGCATTTACGGTGACAATGTCGAATACATGATCTTGGTCTGTCTCGATGTATTTTCCTTTCGGCTGGTTCAGATTAATACCCACATAAGATGAGAATGGAGAGAACGGAATGCTTTGCGTGTAAATACTGGCATCTCCTCCCGGTTCGAATACACGGCTGGTTAAGGTTGCATTCAGCATTCCCGGGGCATTGGTGGCAGCCGGAAGTTTCAACATAAAGTTGGCTTTTCCTTCCGCATCCAATGTTCCGTCGAATACATCGTTTTTCACAGTTGTAAATTCGGTAGCCGGATTATTGAATATGTATTGCCCGTAGTTCTTAAATTGCGTATTTACTTTTGACAGGGACATTTCCACTTTGGTTTTCAACCGTGAAGCTGTGGCGCCTGTCAGCCATGTGGAAGTAAGCATTACGGGCATCTCTTTGGTGGAGGCTTGTATCACTTTCTCCGGCAGTTTCAGATTAATTTTCAGGCGGTTTGGCTTCACTGTTTCTATGCGGAGGCTTTTGTGGAAAGCGGTTCCACCTACTTTGACGTAAGCATTCCATAATCCCGTCGGGTCTTCGGGGCGTGTCGGCAGGTCAAATGTGTAGAAACCGTTTACACCTTGCGTAGAGATCATTTTGGTATAGAATTGTCCTCTCGGATTATACAATTCCAATGCTACGGGGTGTTTATCCGGAATCCTTTTTTCACGGTCTTCCATAATAAAGCTTACATGCAGCGTATCTCCCGGTCGCCATACCCCTCTTTCGCCATAGACGAATCCCTTCAATCCTTTCTGAATGTCTTTTCCGCCTACATCGAACCGGCTGACAGATTGTTCTTCGCCATCTGCCACACGAACGTAAGCTTTCTGCTTCTCTACTTCGGTTACCACAATGAAAGGAACACCTTGCGGAGTGATTTCCGTAAATCCTTCACTATTCGTTTCACCGGTTCCGATGACTTGCAACTGGAAGTTGTAAACAGTTACTTTAGCTTTCTCCATCGGTTTGGTATCTAGGATATTGCTTACGGCAATCCATAGCTTGTTCAGTGAATTCCGTTTTACAATCATTCCTATATTGGAGGCAAATACGTTGCACGATGCTGCCCGGTCAGAGTCCATATAGTAGGAGGGATGGCAAGGATTGTTACGTTCCCGCCAGTTATACTGACTCCAGTCCATCTTTATGTTACCATTATAGTAGAAATAAGTTTCCGGGGTATCCCATTCTGCTTCATTTTCTTCGAAAGTACTATTTCCGCTGACTTTCGTCAATCCCTCTGAAACAGTATTGTCTGCAAAGCTCATCACTTGTTTTTCTGTCCCGCTGCAAGGATAAGCAGAGTATTCTTGCCGGAAAGAAAGTATGACACGGTAGATAGCACCCGGTTCCTGCCGAATCAGTCCGGCAAGGTCTATTGAATAGTCTTCCCATCGGTGTACATCTTTTGTGCTGTCCTTACTCAGCCACAATGTGTTTTGGTAAACCAATCGTCCGGAACGGCGCAGTTCACTGGCGGATGAAAGCGTATTGGTCTGCATGAACATCAGTACATTGTTTTCAAAAATACGGATCACGCTTAAATCTACCGCATAGAGATTGACTGCCCGGAACGGGATGATCAAACTTTTGGAGTCGGGCAGGATAGCGGCTGATGTAGACATACTCACTTGTGGTTTCAGATTCAGTTCGCTGAATGCGATGGAGTGTGATGTTCCGAGCGATTTATCCCGGCTGTTTTTCACTCCTTCATGTATCTTCAAAGTCAGTTTGCTCAGTTGGTTGGCTTCAAAGTAGATGTATACTTTATTATTCTCCACTTGAAATATAGAAGATGATACTTCGGGGATTTCAATCAATCCGTTCAGGTCTTGTGTGGTAGAAACAGGATCGGAGAATACTATTTCAATTCCATTTTCCGGTTCGTCAATGCGTTTGGCAGAGAGGAAACGGAAATCATTCTTGGCAGGGATCAGTACGTTTTCTGCCAGTTTGCGGTCGATTCCTGCAGGACTGCCATTAGCGGTGATTTCCAACTGATAGTCTTCTGCTTCGCGAATGACACCGGCTATTTCAAACAGGTAGCGTGTCGGATGATCTGTCGGAGTGATACTGACCGGATAGCTTTGGCCGTTTCCACCTTTGGCAGAGAGCATTTTCTCAACTGCTTCTTTGGAAGTGGCATCACTGAAACGTACTTCACCTTTCAGCGTCACCAGGTCGCCATGGCTATCTACGTCGATGGTTGTCAGCGGTTCAACATATAGTGTGAAATTGGGCTCCTGTACTCTGAAAGAGAATTTGAATTCTTTCAGGCGACTGTCCACTTCTACAAACCGACCTAATTGGAATGTACCTTCATAGAATTCTCCCGGCTTTAAAGTTCCTGGTTCAGGAACGAATTCAATCGTATTGTTGCTGACCCAATAGGCTTTACCCTTCAGAGATGGGGAGAAACTGAATGGATTTTCTTTCAGTTCATTGTTCAAATCTACCATAGGCTGATCTTGTGTCAGTTCTATGCGTATATTCGAAGTCTGCGAGATAACTCCTCCCGTATATGCATTCACAAAAGGTGCATACTCGGCAGAAGGAACAATATCCTTTTTGCTGTTTGCGCAAGAGGAAAAAACTGCGATAGTCAGTAACAGAAAGAATAGCTTGTCAGCTATACGGTGTTTAGTTCTCATTCGTTCCATAATCTAATTGAAAAAGCGTCCGCATCTTTCCATGCGGGAAATTTTTGTCTAAATTCTCTCAGTACAGAGAGGTCGAGAGTTGCGGTGGTGGTTCCTTCTTCATAGTCGGGCACGCTGGTAAGCAAATCGCCCTTTGGCGAATAAATGACACTGCCGCCACTATATGGCATTTGATTTCCATCCGTACCAATGCGATTGACACCGCAAACATAACTAATATTTTCGAGTGCACGGGCTTGCAACAAAATATCCCACACCCGACGGCGGGGAACGGGCCAGTTGGCAACGTATATCAGAAGATCATATTCATTATTTACGTTCCGGCTCCATACCGGGAAGCGAAGGTCATAGCAGACCAGCAGCAGTATATTCCACCCTCGGTAGGAGATGACAGGGCGTTGGCTACCTGCTGTAAAATGCTCCGTTTCCTGGCCCATGCGAAAAAGGTGTCGTTTATCGTAGTAATAAGCTTCTCCTTCAGGAGTCAGGAAAAAAGCACGATTGTAGCAGGGGAGGGCTTGGAGAGAGGTGCTGCTTTCATCACAGGCTATGTAACTGCCCGTAATAGCCAAATGGAATTCTGCTGCCCACTGACGCAGGGTGGAAATTGTTTCACCTGATACCGGCTCAGCCAGTCTCCGGCTATCCATACTGAAACCGGTAGAGAAAGTTTCGGGCAAGACAACAATCTCCGCTTCTCCACGGAGCTTTATCAGCTTTTCCCGGAGCAAGCGGAGATTTTCTTGTTTATCTTCCCAAACAATATCTGTTTGTAATAGAGTTACACGCATACTATAAAAATCTGTTTTAGTCCTATCCATTGAAGGAAGAGAATTCTTCCTCCTACCAAGTCCGTGTCAAGGCCGTACCAAGTCCATACCAAGTCCGTAGTTATAGATACGGAGCAAACACGGACTTGATATGGTTCGGGTCATATCCGTATAATTTGCGTAATCCTGCAGTTGAAACTTAAATGTTTCCTAAAGCAAAGTTTTTCGGGTTCTTTCCTTTGAAATCTTTATAATAGAGCTTTACCTCGCGCATATCCTTTTCGATATCTCCCGACGGCATGATCGCCTTTGTCGCAGAAATCGTTTTGGTGGTATAATCAATACCTATCATTACAATAGGCACTTGCGCTTTCAATGCAATAAAATAAAATCCTTTTTTCCAATTCGGATTTGCCTTACGGGTGCCTTCCGGTGTAATGGCAAGCTGGAATTTCTTGCTTCTGGCGAATCTTGCCGCCATCTGGTCTACTAATGATGTTTTACGTCCCCGATCCACCGGTATGCCACCCACGGCTTTGAATATTAGTCCCAGCGGAAAGAAGAACCATTCTTTTTTCATCATGAAGCAGGTTTTCCGCCCGATAGCTCCGTAAAATAGTTTGCCGATAAATAAATCCCAATTAGATGTATGAGGTGCTGCAGTTATCACACATTTATCATAATCCGGCACCGTCACGTTTGTCTTCCATCCCAAAATGCGATAGTAGATAAAGCTATATATTGCTTTTTTCATTCCCGGTGCTTACTTCAGATTACCGATAGCGTCAATAATTGCGTCTACTTCCTTATTGAAGTCTTCGCGGAATTTCTTGTAGAAACCTTTTACATTTCCCGGCTCGGTATGGCTGATGCGGCTGATAAATTCATCTTGCATACTTAGGATTTTACCCATCAGTTCGTCAGCTTTTGCTTTATCGGTTCCGGGTACGTATAAGCTATTTACCAAACACTCCATGAACAGTTCACCTGCGATATAATTGACGTTTTTCTTAAGTTCTCTTCTACTTGCCATAATCTTTACGTTTTAAGTGAATAAATTGAAATATTTCCGGTAAAGATAAGTACTTTCCACGGTATAAACCAACATTTCATATTTTTTTTGATGTGCGCTTCCTTTCATAATTCAGAAAAAAACACGAAATTTGCGACGCTTTTGAACGAAACTTTACTAACACCTTTAAATAATTAGATAAAATGACAAAAAGTGCATTGCAAATTGCAAGGGCTGCTTATCAGCCCAAACTTCCGAAAGCGCTGAAGGGTGCCGTTAAGGCGGTAGCTGGAGCAGCTACTCAATCTGTAGCCGATCAGGAAGCTATCCAAAAGTTGTTCCCTAATACGTACGGAATGCCTTTGATCAAGTTTGAGGCTACTGACGAAGTGGTTAACTTCCCTGCTATGAATGTGGGCGTTATCCTTTCCGGTGGTCAGGCTCCCGGCGGTCACAATGTGATTTCCGGTATTTTCGACGGTATCAAGAATTTGAATAAAGACAGTAAGTTATATGGTTTCATCCTTGGCCCCGGCGGTTTGGTAGATCATAACTATATGGAGCTGACTTCAGACATCATTGACGAATACCGTAACACAGGTGGTTTCGATATCATCGGTTCCGGTCGTACCAAATTGGAGAAAGAAGACCAGTTTGAAAAAGGTCTGGAAATCCTGAAGCAACTTGATATCAAAGCATTGGTTATTATCGGTGGTGACGACTCAAACACGAATGCCTGCGTACTGGCTGAATATTATGCAGCTAAGAAGTGTGGAGTACAGGTAATCGGTTGTCCGAAGACTATCGACGGTGACTTGAAGAACGAAATGATTGAAACTTCTTTCGGTTTCGACACTGCTTGTAAGGTTTACTCTGAAGTTATCGGTAACATTCAACGCGACTGTAACTCTGCTCGCAAATACTGGCACTTCATCAAGTTGATGGGACGTTCTGCTTCTCACATTGCATTGGAATGTGCTTTGCAGGTGCAACCTAACGTTTGTATCGTATCAGAAGAAGTTGAGGCAAAAGATATGTCTTTGGACGATGTCGTAACTTACATTGCACAGGTAGTAGCCAACCGCGCTGCTCAAGGCAACAACTTCGGTACAGTTTTGATTCCTGAAGGTCTGATTGAATTCATCCCGGCTATGAAACGTCTGATCGCTGAGTTGAACGACTTCCTTGCTGCCAATGCTGAGGAATTCTCTCAGATTAAGAAATCTCACCAACGTGATTATATCATCCGCAAACTGTCTCCGGAAAATTCTGCTATCTATGCCAGCCTGCCCGAAGGCGTTGCACGTCAGCTGACGCTGGATCGCGACCCGCACGGAAACGTACAGGTATCTCTGATTGAAACAGAAAAACTGTTGTCGGAAATGGTGGCTACTAAGCTCGCTGCATGGAAAGAAGAAGGTAAATTTGTTGGTAAGTTCGCTTCTCAACATCACTTCTTCGGTTATGAAGGCCGTTGCGCTGCTCCGTCTAACTACGATGCTGACTATTGCTACTCACTGGGTTATACAGCTGCTTCTCTGATTGCTAACGGCAAGACTGGTTATATGTCTTCTGTACGCAACACTACAGCTCCTGCTGACCAATGGATTGCAGGTGGTGTGCCCATCACGATGATGATGAACATGGAACGCCGTCACGGTGAAATGAAACCGGTTATCCAGAAAGCTCTGGTGAAACTGGATGGTGCTCCATTCAAGGCATTTGCTGCTCAGCGCGATCAGTGGGCTATCACTACAGACTATGTATATCCGGGACCGATTCAGTACTTCGGACCTACAGAAGTTTGTGACCAGCCGACAAAGACTTTGCAGTTAGAGCAAGCTAAATAAATCAGCAAGCTAACGAAAAGTGAATAAGAAGAACGCAAATTACATGAATTACACAAATTTGAATAATCTATTTGCGTAATTTGTGTGATTTGCGTTCTATTTTAACTAATGCATGGCAACTAAAACTAATTCTACACCTCGTCGAAAACCAACTTCCCGTTCTGCTGTACCTGCTGCACGCCGCGGTAAGAAAAAGAGCAAAGAACGTATCATGCCCACATGGTTGCGTACTATACTTGCTGTTGGGATTATTGCTGTGTTTTCTGTCGGGTTTTATTGGTTTTTCATTCGCCCGTATGCTTATCGCTGGAAGCCTTGTTATGGTCAGAAAGGATATGGTGTCTGTATGCCCTGTGACTATGAAGTGCATGGCATTGATATCTCCCATTATCAAGGTAGTATAGATTGGGTACAACTGACATCTAATAAAACAACTAAATTTCCTATCCATTTTGTCTTTATGAAAGCCACTGAGGGTGGTGACCATGCTGACGATACTTTCCCGTTCAATTTTGATCAGGCACATCGTTATGGTTTTATCCGTGGGGCTTACCATTTCTTTTCTCCCAAAACAGATCCCCATAAGCAAGCTGATTTCTTTATCCGTACGGTTCAGCTTATTCCCGGTGATCTCCCCCCTGTACTTGATGTCGAAACTATTGGTAAAAGTACGCCCCATGATCTGAAGATTGCCGTTAAAACCTGGCTCGACCGTGTAGAGTCGCATTATGGTGTGAAACCTATTCTTTATACTTCCTATAAATTTAAAAGCCGCTATCTTAATGATTCGGTATTCAATACGTATCCCTACTGGATTGCTCATTATTACGTAGATTCCGTCAAGTACGAAGGTCCCTGGCACTTCTGGCAACATACTGATGTAGGCAATGTTCCGGGCATTAAGGAAGAAGTTGACTTGAACGTATTTAATGGCTCATTGGAAGAGCTTGTTGATATGACGATACGCTGATTATACTCTTTTAAATAATTAAATTACCGGTATAAGATTAGGAAAAAAGAGAAGAAATGTGTTCTTTTGTATTTACTAAAAGAGGTAGAAATGTAACTTAATCATTTGCTTATGAACCGGACGGAATTAGTACATCATTTAAAAAAACTAATAAAGGGTATTGCTCCTGATGCCCAAGCTATTCTTTATGGCTCGGAGGCACGTGGAGATGCAAAACTTGGCAGTGATATTGATCTTTTGATTTTGATAGATAAGGAGAAGGTATCTCCTCAGGAAGAAGACACTATAACTACTCCTATCTATGATTTGGAAATCGAATCCGGAATCATTATTAGTCCTATTGTAATGACTCGTAAAGCTTGGGAGGCTGCAAAGAGACAGACTATGTTTTATTATAATGTGATGAAAGACGGGGTGTTATTATGATGGATGGTACTAAAAACTCAATGCTTAAAAGTTTGCTTCAATTTACTGTCACTACTCTCACTTTTAAAATAAATCGTTGATAGCTAAAATATTAAGTGTGAGTGAGAGTAAGATTTTCGGGTGAGAGTAGAGGCTTACTCTCACCCGAAAATCTTAATTTATATATCGTAACTTATTCTGTTATACCGTAGTATCCTACGTATGGTGCATATATCGGATGAACCCGTAATCTGATGTTTTTTAGCCTTTTTTCCCCGTGTAAACGATAAGATTGCCATAGTTGATTGTTTTAATCATTAGGTATTAACGGGTTTTACATAAGGTATGATTCTGTTTTCTCTTAAGGAACATCCTGTTCACTCTTAGGAATAATTGGATGTCAACCTTGCTTGAACGGCCTGTTAACCTCGGTTGACAGCCCGATCAAGCAAGGTTGACAGGCCTGTTGACCAAGGTTAACACCCAATAGGACTTACTATGAAGTTGTAAAAAGAGTAGGGCAAAGTCAAATGCTTCCTTGTCTGTTGTTTGATTGTGTAGATATGAATCAGACGGTGCTTCATAGTAGAACACAAATTACGCAAATTACACAAATAAAGGGCTGCGCTACTGGATGAGTAAGTGCTAAAGTTTGAACTTTACTGCTGCCCAACGATTTTTCTCCTGATGGTGTACAAATTGCAATCCATTACGTTCAGCTTCTGCCTGAATCAATGGAATGTCATCTACATAAAAGCCGCTCATATACAGTTCTGAGCCCGGATGCATGCAGCGCACATATTGTTTCATGTCATTTAGCAGAATATTACGGTTGATGTTGGCAATAATCACATCAAACGGACCTAAATCTTTCAAGGAAGATGCATCCCCTTGTGACACGGCGATATTGTCTACATGGTTCAGTTCAATATTTTCAAGGGAATTGCGTACACACCATTCATCAATATCGATAGCGGTGCAAGGTGCAGCACCACGCATGCGGGCAAGAATGGCAAGGATAGAAGTACCGCACCCCATATCGAGTAAAGACTTTCCTTGCAGGTCACTGTCCAGCAGTTCACCGATGATGAGACTGGTAGTTTCGTGGTGACCCGTACCGAAAGCCATTTGCGGATTGATTACGATGTCATATTCAGTTTGGGGAACATCGTGATGGAAAGTGCTGTGAATGACGCAACGGTCACCAATAACAATCGGTTGAAAGAAATTCTTTTCCCATTCCTCGTTCCAATCTTTGTCTTCAGCTTCTGTAAAAGTATATTCAATTTTTGTATCTGGTAGGGGGAATTCAGCAATAGCTGTTTTTACAGTTGTCTCATCATACAAATCCTTTTGTATGTAGGCAGCAATACCGTCTTCTTGTTCTACAAAACTCTCAAAACCTGCATCACCCAGAATGGCGGCAAGCACATCGTTCACTGTTTCAGTGCAAGGGGAAGTGCGGAAAGTAAATTCTAAATATTTCATTGGAATACAATATATTGTTAAATACAAAGAGGGTTCCGATGAGGTGAACCGGTTTCTTTGTATATTTGTTTATTAGTTGCAAAGATAATGCAAATCGAATGCAGAACTTTCATGCTTGCATGAAAAAGTTATGTTGAGGTGCAGCTTATCTTCTTTAAAGATAGGGTATTTAGGGAAATCCCTATATTTATTGCTGAAACTACCTGTTAATTAATTGCTTATAACTATTAAGTTTTGCTGTTGGACAATAAAACGGAAATAGATTCTCTATGTACTATTTATCTCTGCCATAATTAAAGTTTTATGTTAGTTAATGATAGAAAAATGTATCTTTCTGAAAATCAACAGCGTGGAGCGTTACCCAAAAACTATCCGACAATAAATCGAAAATAAACGCTACTATTATATTTCAGAATCGCTTTTTGAACTTAGCTCCCAATAGGTTTTATCATCTTCATCGAAAGCCTTAAAACCTACAGTTTTAAACCTTAGCTTATTCAGTTCATTTTTGATTTCAATATATGTATCTTTTATTACTTTATTTGCAGAAAAATGGTATCCTATGAAGGTTATATCTTTCCCTGTCATATTGACTTCAATATCCTTTTCCCATAACTCTTTTTGGGCATTTTGATAATATGCTTTGCGAGCTTTAGGAAAATGTGTTTTTTGGAATGATATAAGAGTTTTCTTATATTCTTCCTTATTTGCTATATTATTGTTTATGGCTTTTTTTGCCTTTTCAATTCTGTCTAAGAATAGTAATATATCTCCTTTTGATGAAATATTCATTCCTAATTTGAGGTCTGATAATAAGTTTTCGTTCAAAACCTCTTTAGTAACCTTTGGATGGATGTTCATACCATTAAAAGATGCATAGTAGTCTTCTCCCTGTTTACCTTTTAGGTATAAGAAAGAAGTATAATTCTTATTTAGATCCATATAATTCAATGCGTTTTTCAATAGCTGGACGTCAGATTTATCAAGTTCTCTACTTGTGTATAAGTCGTAACTATTACTTGTAGCTCCCATGAGATGTATAACATCTCCTCCCTTGGTATATTCTTTAGGAGTACTCTTTGTTTTTTCTTTAGTACTTTTGGGGGTGGTTGTCGATGTAGCTGATTCGTTATAACTGCTTATGCTTGGTTCAGAGTTAAATGCTATGAGAAATACGATAAGCACAGTAGCTCCAATAACCCACCTATAATAAGTACTTTTAGAGGGCGTTAGCAACATTTTCTCTCTGAGGACATCCATTATCTTATCCTTGAATAGAAGTGCTACTATACCTAAACATACAATGATTTTAATCCATAATTGTGCATCCATAATATTGATATTTGTAGGTTAACCGTTTTTGCGTTCGTTTTTCAGCAATGTAAGTTCGCCATTTAGTTTGCGAACCTTGTCTTCATATACTTGAATAGTTTTTGCCTGTTCATTGATTGTCCCCTGGAGTGTGGCGATAGTATCTACTAATCGGGAAATACGTTCTGTATTTTCGTCTTTTGATTGATTCTTTGAAATAAGCATTTCACCTTTCCCACGAAATAACCACTCGGCTGATATATCATCGTAGTTATCCAATATTGCATTAATTGTTGATATACTGATTTCACTTACTCCATTGAGTTGTCTACTAAGAGTGTTCTGTTTTATACCACATTTTATAGCAAAAGCCCTGTCTGTTAGCTTGTAGTGGGCAATAACTTCTTTAATTCTACTAATCATAACAATACATTTAATAGTTAATATATCCAAATATGGATAATTAATTCCATAAAATGATTGCAAAATATCCAAATATGGATTACATTTGCATCATCAATCAATCAATACTCCAAATATAGAGATAAAGATTGATATGACAAAAAGAATATTCACATAAAATAATAGCAAAAATGAAAAAGTACAATTTATCAGAAATTATGAAAGCGGCTCACAATATTTATAAGACTGGTAAATATACTTGGGCTGAGTCTTTGAAAAAGTCTTGGAAAATGGCAAAGTTTAGAATCTCTTCAAGAATAGAAGCTTTGCAAATAAAGCAAGAGATGAAAGCCGATAAGGATGCTGAGAGAAAGCGATTGCAAGAGATAAATTCTCAATATATAAATGTCACTCCTGCAAAGAGAAGTCGCTATGACAGTTTAGATATTCCTGCATCTGCGTATTACAATCCAAACAGTACCGGAAAGTTTGGTGCTCACTACGTAGGTGATTAAATAGGAGCTTTCGCAAAAAGGTAGTTCTCATACCGGACAAAAGATGCTGGGGTTACAGTAGCAACGCGTATATGTGTAGCCAACCGTCCGGGCGAAAGCTCTCCACTTTAAAAGTCAAACCAAATGATTCGTCGGGTTATCCCGGAACCCAGTCCGGTCTTTGAGCCTGCCCTTGAAGGGAGACTGGGAGCTAAGAGAAGAGTTCTATGACTTATTGGCAAATGCAGTTTTGGAAGTTGATGCGAGCTGAAAGGGACGACTGATGTAGGCAAACTTCCCAACGACATAACGCTGTGAGGAAAGGTCAAACTCATGTCGTTGTAAAAATAATCAGTTAGACAATTTATTGTCGGTAAATCGTGGAATTTACTTTATGTATATAGGTGTTATAGCTCAGTTGGTAGAGCAGAGGACTGAAGATCCTTGTGCCCTGGTTCGATCCCAGGTGACACCACTAATTTTAATTTAATGAGTATGGCGAAGAAAATTAAATGTGGGAAGTACCTTATTTTCATTGCTGAACAATCAGAAATAGATGATTTTGTTTTCTCGCAATCTTCTGTTGATAGCCTCATAAAGTCTTTAGAACAGTCTGCTAATGATTTGTATGAGCAGAGTGTCAGGCAACGAGAACTTGTTGAACGTAGTTTAACTAATAAGCCTATCATGCGTATTGTGAGAAAGAATTAATGTGAATTTTAAAATTGAAGTTTTATGCACGTTTATAAAGACATTGAAACAAGGGATTTATTGAAGATGATCCCAATTGAAGATGTGGTTGAATACCACGGTAAGGGCAAACTTGTTTCAGAGATTGGCATTGAAGAAACACTTGATTGGATAGGCGAGGAAGAGATTCTAAAGTATATTGAGGCAACAGGGTTACTACTTGACGCAACCAAGAAAAACTTTTAAATCAAGAATGAATAAAACAATGAAAGGGTATTTATTTAGTAAACCGATGATAGTTACATACAGCTATTCTTTGATAGGTATTTTTAAGATGTATGCAACCATCATTATTAGGTTTAACGTTGAGCATGTCAATCAGCCCATCATGGCATCAAATAAAGAGATAATTAAAGAGATAACGAGAATTACAGGGCATAAAGTTATTCGAATAATAGATCATTGCTCTATTTGAATAAGTTCTGCTTTAATATTATTACTATTTTCAATATCCTCTTTTAACTCCATCATATATGTTTTGTGGGATTTTGTTGGAGTTATTTTATAAAGTTGAACTCCGGCATCTGTCAATGTATAAAGAGAGGGTATGGTAATAGGAGGGGCATCTTCTGCCTGCGGCGAAACCAGTTTTATAGAGTAGTTTTTTCCTTGAATTTCTGTGACTTTTTTATCTAATACAAATTGACATTCGATACTATTGATTAGCCCACAATCTATTAAGGACTGGAATTGGTTCATTGGGTAATAATGTGATTGTAAGCAGCAGTTGTGAATCATCTCTTCGCAAAATACGAATTTGCAAATACCTGCAAACCATTTAGCTTCAAAGGTTTCTATATTTCTTAGGATAGACAGTGTCCTTTTATTGAAACTTCCTGGTTTTATAATTTCTCCGGCCAGTATTTTAGCCCAAATAATTTGTGCTTCTTCATCTGAGATATCTTGAGCGTAATCAAAGAAACGAGCTGACCAATCAGGATCAACAGGAGTTTTGTCAATGTTTTCTATCATTTGTAATTCTTGCGCAGCATTAGCATAGATACTTGCTATATTGTTAAATTGACGTTCTTCTCTAATAGAACGTGCAGCATTGGTGGTACTTTCAAGCAAGGCTTGTTTTAATTGGCTTTTAAATTCGTCATTACTTTCAATAGATTTTGCTTGAGATGTAGCAGAAGCAATTCGCTTGATCTGCTGTGGTTTAAAAGTCCATGAACAACCTTTTTGAAATACATCAATGAATTTACAAAGAGGGTCTGATAAACCTGCTAAATCTTTTATTTCCATAGTCTAAAAATTTTAAGTGACATGGCAAAAGTAATTAAATAATGGATACGTTCTTCATGCTTTTATAAAAGTTTTAAGTGACATTTTAACTTCATAATGGAGACGTATCCTTTCTTTTTGGTTAAATACAAATATTTGCTATAATATGATACACGAATGATTGCTTACATAAATAAGAATTTATGCAAAGCGTATATTGTTAATGCACAAATGAATAGAAAGAATGAAATATAAGACCATTTTTCACAAAATAAAAAGAGCTTACATCTCTTACATCCTTTATGTAATGAGAGAATATTTAAAGACACATCCGCGTGGATATATTGTTCTATTCTATTATAGCAGATGCGAGCAGTCTTGTCGTTCTCTACTTTATTCTCGTATATGGAAATACTTGAGAAAAGGATACATAATATATCCAATAAAACAGCAATGGCAAGGAGAATTTTGCTGTAAATGCTGTCCGTGGAAGAACTGTTTAAAGATACGATTACCGCGAACATAGCGGAGGCTACAGCTAAAAAAGTGCTTTGGACTCTGAAAGTCCATTCGTTCCTTTTTTCAAGAACGTTCTGGTAGTGTTCTACCAAATCTAAATAACCATTCATAATGCTTAATTTTTTGTTTGACGCTTCAAAGTTAAGCAATCCTCCGGTTCAATTTACATTAGCGAATAATCTTGAATCGGAGGTCTTTTTATAACCGTTTAATAATTAGCTAAATAATTAGTATGGAAGAAAATAAGAAAAGTCTAATGGGGGCCATCCGTTATATGGAGAAGGGCGAAAAGAAAGTGTTTCCTATTTCTAAAAGGTCTTATATCCTTAATCTTACATCATATAGGCTCAAAGAAAAAGAGCCTAATAAGAAATGGAAAACTGAATCTGATAGAAAAAAGGGAATTATCACTGTGGTTCGTAAAAGGTAATGTCATGTACGCGACCTATGCGAATGGTATCGCCGATATATTGCTTGACAGCATATTGGATATAATGTCTACAGAGACTTTTAGCAAGGATCAGTCAGCGTATATAGTCGGTGGTGAGAAGAAGTTGATAAGGCTTATAGAAGCCGGGGAGATTGAATGCGATAAGCCGTCTAACAGTCAGAATGGCAAATGGAGGTGCAATGCTGCTCAGGTGTTGAGGCATTGTAGATGTATGAGAAAGAAAAAGTATAAACGTAAACGTAAAAGTCAAAAGAATGAGAAGAATTAGAGTTGTTCAAATGTTGGCAGTTATCTGCGCAATGTGGGCGGCCGTTTGGTTATCTGATGGCAATGAAGCCAGTGCCAAGGAACGTGCAGCCGGTGCAATCATCATGGTGCTTGTATTGGTGATGCTGATAGTACAGCACTTGATAGAAGAGAAAGCAAAAAAGAAAACCGATAAGTAATCGGTTCTCCGGTGTAGCTCAGTTGGTAGAGCGTGTGATTTTTGAAATTTTTCTCACTATGTCGGCGGTTCGAGTCCGCCCACCGGAGCAATCACTTTTATAGTGATCGTATGAGGACTGTGTGTTATCAATCAATCATACTTCAACAGAGGTTGAAGGTGTTTTTAGTTTTCATGCGTGAAAAGTAGCCTGTGAAGGTGAATGCTTCATAACAATAGTTTGGCCGCTCCACGAGTTGGAGTGGCATTACGGACAATTAGCTCAGTTAGGTAGAGCGGTACATGAAATAGTGTTGGTAGTTTGTCATGGTATCTTTTTAATGGTTTCATCATGTACAGGTCGCGGTGTTCAAGTCCCGCATTGTCCACGAGGATTTTCCTCTATTATTAATTAATATGCCGGTGAAAAGGACACCGTCGGGACAGCCCCGGTATTTATTTGATTTATAATTATTCCTAAAGTAGTTTTTTACATCCCGGTGTAGCGTGATTGCTTATCCGGGAACAAGTAACCCGCGAGGGGGAATGCATTTAATGCAATTAGTAGTTTTGTCGTGTTTTATTTTGTGTTAGTATGGGTGTATAGTCTGTGAAGATAGTACACCTTTTTTATTTCGGAGAAGTGGCGGAATTGGTAGACGCTTAGTTTGAACATACGGCTGGCTAACCTCGAAGCAGGAAAGATGAATGGGGAAGCCAGAACCACAATTGAAACGTACAAACGAAATCTTGCAAATCCTGGTTCGACTCCGGGTTTCTCCACAAAAGACGTTGTTCCATAACATCTTTTTAAGTCAGGCAGGTTACGGGTTTGAACTCACTGCTGTGGAAACTGGAAAGAGTTCGGCGTGAATGTGAAATTGTGTTATCCGTTGTCTGTGAAGATCGCGGATAAATCGGACGGTTAGCTCAGTCTGGATAGAGCGCCGTGTGTGGTGGAAGGTTGAGAGTTCGATTCTCTCAGGATGATTCTTAGCTTAACGGGAGAGCACCACAAGCGGAGGTCAACGGTTCAAATCCGTTACCGTCCACAAATCGGAGAAATGGCGGAATTGGTAGACGTTAGAAAGCTATGTAGATACTCGTTGCACTTCACACTGTAAGTGGCCAATCGGTTGGAACGCTGCAATCCCGGTTCGAGTCCGGGTTTCTCCACAAGCCTTTAGGATGGAAGAAGCGAAATAGAAACAAAAGGCTCATGTTGTTTACGGGCTGCCAGTATTGATTCTGGCTGACACGACGGAAAAAGACGCCGAAAGACTGCATGGGTGTTTCTTTAGAGCTGAAGTTGTTGTCATGTGTTGTGCCCCGGAGAATATGCTTCGGGGCTTTTTAGTGATGAAAAAGGCGTTAAAATGGCGAAGTTTCTGTTTGCTTATCTTGTCAATAAAGGATAACTTTATAGATGTAATAAACTATAAGTCAAACCAATAAATTAAATTATGAACGCGAAAGCTTATCCAAGTGTTGAAGAACAAGAAATGAATCTCAGCATTTTCAACGGTGTTAAAAGTGTACCCGCAGAAGCTCTTAGAGAAATTCATGCAGGACACCTCAGAGGTAAAAGTGATATTAGCCCAATGTGGCGCATCCAGAAAATGACAGAAGTGTTTGGAGCTTGTGGCATTGGATGGAAATATGAGATTGTCAAACAATGGCTTGAACCGTTTGAACAACAGATTCGTGCTTTCTGCAACATCAATCTTTATGTGAAGATTGATAATGAATGGTCTGCCGCTATTCCTGGCACTGGTGGCTCATCTTTTGTAGATCAAGAGAAGAACGGCCCTTACGTTAGTGATGAATGCTATAAGATGGCATTAACTGATGCATTGTCTGTGTCCATGAAAGCGCTTGGAGTTGCTGCTGATGTCTATTTTGGGTATGATGGTAAATCCAACAATACTAAATATAATACGACTCCACCTTTTCAGGATAATCAGGGCGGAATTACGCCTGTTCCGGCTGCACAGCCTGCTAATTCTACATTTAAGGTATCTGATTTGGAAAAGGCTCTTAAAGATATGAGAGAGGTTAAAAGTAGGGAAGAACTTGAAAAGGTCTGGTATGCAAATAAGTCTTTGACGAACAACAAAGAGTTTCTTGATGTGACAAAGCAAATGAGTATTATTTACCCCAAAAAAGAAAGTGTATGATAGATTTGGTAAAATCAGATGTGGTCTTCAATGAGGAAGACCACACTTATTTTCTTGGAGCCAAGGAACTGTTCGGAATAACCGGTATGATTGGCCGGCAATTGTTCCCAGGAAAATATGACAAGATCCCTAAACATATTTTAGAAAAAGCGGCAACCAAAGGACATTTTGTTCATTCACAATGCCAATTTGTTGATGAAACAGGTTTGTGTACTGACTGCATTGAGGCTTCTAATTATCTGAAGGAACGTACTTCTGCCGGATATGTTCCTCTGGCCAATGAATATCTGGTATCAGACAATGAGTATTTCGCTACTAAAATTGATAATGTTTGGTTGAAAGTTGATAAGATTGCTCTATGTGATATAAAGACAACCTATTCTCTTGATAAAGAGTATTTGTCATGGCAACTTTCTGTTTGTGCTTACTTTTTTGAACTTCAGAATCCTTTGCTTAAAGTAGATCAACTCTTTGGTATCTGGCTCCGTGACGAAAAGTCTGAGGTAGTAGCGATCGAGAGAAAACCAGATTCTGAGGTGATACGGCTTCTTGAATCCGAAAAGAGAGGCCAACAGTTTGTAGCTTCTGCTCTTGTACCAGCAAATGATAAACAAATAATTGCTGTTCAAAATCTAAATTCAATAATCGAAGTTGAAGAAGCTATTGAAGCATTAGAGAAAGTGAGGGATGGGTATAGGGCAGATTTGAAGAAAATAATGAAGGAAAAGGGTATCAAATCCTGTGAAGTAGGGAGGTTAAAAGTTAGCTATACTATAGCTTCCAAACAAAAGAAATTTGATTCAAAGAAGTTTCAGGCAGATCACCCCGATTTGTACTCTAAATATCTGACAATTACAAATAAGTCTGACAGTATTCAAATTAAACTTAAATCGGATGAATAGAATAACACTTATCGGGAATGTTGGCAAGGAACCCGAAATTAGAACATTGGAAAGCGGTGCTAAGGTGGCCGTTTTCACTCTTGCTACAAAAGACAGAGCGTTCACTTTACCTAATGGTACGCAAGTTCCAGAACGGACCGAATGGCATAACTTAGTATTATGGAAAGGATATGCTGAGGTAGCTGAAAGTTATATCCATAAGGGAGATAAACTCTATATTGAGGGTAAATCGAGAACAAGATCTTATGATGGAAAGAAAGGTGAGAAGCATTATATAACTGAAGTGCATGTTGAGGGGATGGAAATGTTGACATCTAAACAACAAACACCTTCAGTTCCCGCGTCTCCTTCCCCGTCTCAGGAGCATATTTTACCTTGGGAGCGAGAAGATATAGTGTTACCAAATCCGTAAAGTTATGGAAATCCTGCTATTGAATACTCCTGAAGGTCTTAAGCCTTGCTATGATAGAGACTATGACGAAAAAAAGAAATTAGTACTCGGTAAAATGTATAAGGCAAAGATTACAGAGCCTCGTAACGTTGGATTTAATAACAAGTATTTTAAAATGATAGATCTCGCCTGGGAGTATCAGAATGAAAAGGTGTGCGAGCATTTTAAGAATGATGTGAAACGCTTTCGTAAAACTGTTGAGATTGCTGCTGGTCATTGTGATACAGTCTTTAATCTAAAGACGAAAGAGTGGGTGGATATTCCCAAATCCATATCTTTTGAAGAAATGGATGAATTTCAATTTCGGGAGCTTTACGATAAAGTGAAAAATGTACTTTTTACAGTTTTTTTACGTGATATCAATGTGGAAGAGTTTGAACGCTTTCTAAATTTCTAATGAATATCTCTAAAACAGACATCCGGGCAATGGAGCATTTGCTAAGGCAGTGCTCCATTTTTATTGAACGTACTGCACCAAAGGTATCTCCTGATCAGGACCTGGCTCGTCGATGTAAACAGATGATTAAGAAGTTAAACAAAAAAAAGGATATATGATACATACATGGTTTGAATGTAAAATCCGTTACGAGAAAGTGATGGAAAATGGTATGAACAAGAAGGTCACAGAACCTTATCTTGTGAATGCTCTCAGCTTCACAGAAGCCGAAGCGCGTATAATTGAAGAGATGACTCCCTTTATTACCGGTGAGTTTACCGTCTCAGACATCAAACGGGCCAACTATAGCGAATTATTCCCCAGTGAAGAAGAGGCCGCCGACCGCTGGTTCAAGTGCAAACTGGTTTACATTACTCTGGATGAAAAAAGTGGTGCCGAGAAGAGAACATCTACTATGGTGTTAGTGCAAGCAGCCGATCTACGTGACGCTGTTAAGAAGCTGGACGAAGGCATGAAAGGCACGATAGCTGATTATATAATTGCGTCAGTATCTGAGACACCTCTTATGGATGTTTATCCGTATTCAGAGCGTGCAGATCACATCGACAGTATAGATGAAGCTGCAAATTCTCCTGTTGTAAGTCATTTCATCACCTCTTTACCTGATAACTGCAGGACTTCAATCACAGTAGCCGGCAAGGCTGTTATCATTGATAAAACTGGGCGTAATACCCGCGTTATCCCTGACAATTCGGAAGAGATCCACGAAGGAAAGAAAAAGCCAGGTGCTAAAGGATCAGGTAAGGTTAAAGAGAAATAACCATGACCTATGATGAGTTTTTAGAGCAGGAACGTAACCGATCCTCTCGTAAGAAATCAGATGATATTGAGCATCAAATTCAATGTGCCTGTATCGACTGGTTTCGTTCGGTCTACCCTAAGCTACAAAGTCTTCTTTTTGCTGTTCCTAATGGTGGCAGACGCGATAAAGTAACCGGTGGTAAGCTGAAAGCAGAAGGTACTCTTGCAGGTGTTGCTGATTTAATACTGCTTATTCCCAAGAATGGGTATGCTTCACTTTGTATCGAGATGAAAACACCTAACGGGATACAGCGTGATTCTCAGAAACTCTGGCAGAAGGAAGTTGAGGCTGTAGGAAATAAATATGTGTTATGTCGTTCATTGGATGATTTTATCCGTGAAGTAACAATCTATCTGAAAGATACTGTAATGTGCTAATATATGGAACGGAAATCATTTGTATTTTATAAAGAATGGAAAGAGGCGATTAAGGATTTGCCAGATGATGTCAGACTGGAAATTTACGAAAGCATAATTGAGTATGCTACAACGGGGAATGTTCAGGGGTTGAAACCATTGGCTAATACTGCTTTCAACTTTATAAAACCGACAATTGATAAGGATGCCAATAAGTATTTAGCTATTATAGAAAGAAATCGGAATAATGGGAATAAAGGTGGAAGACCGAGAAGCGTAAACCATGAAAACCCAAATAACCCAATAAAACCCACTGGGTTTTCTGGCAACCCAAATAACCTTGATAATGATAATGATAATGAGGATAATAAATTATCCTCCCCCTTACCCCCACAGGGGGATGGAGGAGGAGACTATTATTCCTCCGTTTTATCTCAAAGGGATGGTAAAGCTCGTAATTTCAGTGGATTATGTAACAATTTAAAACGTTTGAATTTGTCTCAAAAAGAGCAAGATGAAATTTTTGTTCTTAGTAATTTCGGTGAGATAGGTAATCCGGTATGGAAGTATATTCAGCAATGTTTAGATAGTATCGGAAAATCTGTCTTTGATAAATCAAGAATCAATACGCCTGGTAGGTATATAATTTATAAAATGAAAAACGAAGAAAATGCTGGAACCTAAGTATTATATAATCAAGATACAAGACTCTTATTTGGCCGAATTATTGTATTGGTGGATACAATTTGATAAACCATGTAAGCTGCTATTCCAAAAGCCTAAGTTTGCAGAGAGTGTCAATTTAACTGGTATCCGGGTTACTGTAACTACGGATGAAGCTGCTGATTTTATTCTCAAAGCAAAATCAGCGACTGGATTTAAACTATTAAGAGAAGATGAAAATCACAATCTATTGGAAAACGAATGAGATTGAGTGCATAAGACTGATTAGAGAATTATGCAATCTTCCTTCTGGCATAACTGTGAATGGTGAAACGACAGCCGATGTATGCGAAAAAGATATTGAGTTACTTCGCAAATATGAGAGATTGGATTTCATCCAGTTACGTAATAAACCTTGATGAAAATGGCGTTAAAATGGCGAAGTTTCTGTTTGCCTATCTTGTCATTTTACGATAACTTTACTGATGTAAGGAACTAAAAGTCAAACCAATATAATTTTTGAATTATGGAAATACAGAAAATTAAAATCGAAAAAATCAGTGCTTCACCCCTTAATCCGAGAAAGACTTTTGATGAAGCTGCTATTGAAGAACTTGCAGCCAATATTGAGAAACAAGGTCTATTACAACCTATTACCGTCAGACCTACCTCTGAGGCACCATATTTGGATGAAGATACCGGTGAGGTTATTAATGTGAAAGACACTTACGAGATTGTTTGCGGTGAGCGCCGTTTCCGTGCTTTTCAACGATTGAAAGCAAAGGAAGATGAAGAGAACATAGCCAAAATCAAGGCCCATCGCAAAAAAGCAGAGTTGTATCAAACGATTTCCTGCATTGTCAGAGAGATGACAGATGATGAGGCTTTTGATGCAATGATTACCGAGAACTTGCAAAGAAAAGACGTTGATCCCATCGAAGAGGCTTTTGCCTTTTCTCAGTTAATTGAAAAAGGGCGTACACTGGAAGATATAGCACTGAGATTTGGTAAGTCAACCCGATTTGTCTTCGACCGTGTAAAGTTGAATGGTCTCATACCGGAATTGAAAGCCCGGGTTAGAGATGGTGAAATTCCAATTTCCGGTGCAATGATCCTGTCTAAACTTGATGATACCGAACAGGTAAAGTTCCACCAAGATAATAAAGGACAGTGTAATGTGGCTATGATCAGAAGGTTTGTGAGTAATTCCTTTATGGAATTGGATAGAGCCGATTGGATTAAGGATAATGCAGATATCTGGGATAATGGTACATTCAAACCGTGTGCTGAATGCGAGTTTAGTACAGCAAATCATGGGTGCTTATTCTATGAAATGAACAGTGAAAAAGCTAATTGTACCAATCCTGTATGCTACAAGAAGAAACAAATTGCTTATGTCCTGCGTAGAATACAGGCAGAAAGTGAGAATCTTGTCAAGCATGGTGAGCCGATGGCATTCGGGAAAACTGTCATTATTGACAATGGCCCAGAAACTTACTGGGGAGAGGAAAAACAAGCTCAGTACAACAATACAATGGAAGCTGTAAGGCAATTGGGATATTGTATAGTTGCCCCGAATGAAGTTTTTAAAAGTAAATGTTGGTATAATGAAGAGGACGAACGTATTCAAAAGATGTTGGATGATTCTGAAATTTACCGTTGCATATCTTGCTTTGATTATTGTGGGCCAGAGTTTGATGTTCTGTATTACTATATTAGAAAAGATATTGCTTCCAGCACATCAGCTCTTGCAGATCCTAAAGATATTGAGAGGGAGAAAATTAATTCCCAATTGAAAAGGGCAAAAGAGATCGTAGAGGAAAAGACTGCTGAAACCCTACGCACCTGGGCACAAGAAAAGCCCTATCATAAGCGAAAAGGAGAGTTAACCACCAATGAACAGCTTGTATTTGATGTGTTGGTTCTCAGCCACTGCAAGAGTTCTTTTCTTACATCACTCGGCTTGGATAAATATAATAAAAAGGGTGATTTTGTGAAGTATATTGAGAATAACCAAGCTGATAGGGTACAATGGTATCGAGCTTTTATCGCTGAATCTTTATCAGATAACAATGTCAACTTCTGTCCTTATTTACAGAAGTGCCAGAATCTTTTGTTCTCAGAACAGTATCCGGATGAATATATTGAATTAAGTAAAAAGCTTGGTTCCTCATTTGAGAAGAAGCAAAAGAAGCTCACAGCTCAACTGAAAGAACTTGATAATACTAACACAGAGGAAGCCTAACGGTTTCCTCTTTTTCAAGGTACACCATGAATAAGACTTGGAGTAATGAACAGTTGGCTATTCTTGATAGAGAATACCCAACTGCTGATCTGAAAGAATTAGCCCAGTCTCTGGGTAAGACGAAAAGTGCTGTTAGATCAAAGGCCAAATGTTGTGGATTGAAGCGCTCATCTGATGTAAAGGTATGGAGTCCTAAAAAACAAGAAAAGCTGATTGCCTTATATCCGAATCATACTAATCAGGAAATAGCTTCACTCCTTGGCTCAACCGAAAGTGCCGTTTGCGGAAGAGCATTTAAACTGAAACTTAGGAAGTCACCGGAATTCATGTTAGAACATTCTTCAAAGGGATTCTTTCCAAAAGGGCATCAACCGGCCAACAAAGGGCTTAAACAAACGGAATTTATGTCTATCGATCAGATCGAGAAAACAAAGAAGACGCGCTTTAAAAAGGGGCATATTCCTCAAAATCATAAACCTGTTGGATATGAGCGTATTACCAGAGATGGATATATTGAAGTGAAGACTGCTGAACCCAATGTGTTTGAAATGAAGCACAGATTAATCTGGATTAAACACAACGGAACGATACCCTCTGATTGCGTTATTCGATTTCGGGACGGTAATAAACTGAATGTGGATATATCCAATCTTTATCTTGTGAGTAAGTCTGAGAATATGATGTCTAATACGATTCACCGATATCCTCCTGAATTGAAGAAAGCTATCAGGGCGTACGGAAAACTTAAAAAAACGATTATAAAATATGAAGAATAACATTAGTATAGATAGTTTAAATACACACCTGTTTGAAGCAATCGAAATGCTGAAAAACAATAGTGATCCAAATGCATCTGCCAATGAAAAGATAGATGTCGATACTGCAAAAACTATTGCTGATTTGGGAAAGGTTGTTATTGAAGGCTATAAAGTCAAAGCACAGGTTTTAAACATTATGGCCAAAACTGATAATCCCAATAGTACAAAACAGCTTTTGGGAGGTGCTGGAATAATATCACAGGAACTTCAAATTGAACAATAAAGAAGCAAATATGATAATATGAATAAAATCTTATCTAAATATGCTTCTGAGCATTGGAGCAATAGCGATTATAAGGTAAGAGCCGAAATAGCTCATCAAAAAAGTGTATGTGTAGCTACCTCTGTTGTAAGAAAGGCTGTATTGGAAACCTTTGAAAAGGCTTTCTATCTTGCTGGGGAAGAGATGAAACAGAAAGCTATTGAATCTTATATAGAAAACTGTGAGTACAAATCAGATTGGTGCTGCGATTGCGCAGATGTATGCATAGGTAGGGATTGCCCTACTGTGAAACAATTTATTGAAAAACTTAATTCGTAACAAATCAAAAGATGAATATCAATAAACTAAGAAAAAGGTATTTCAATTATCATCGTAAGCAAAGGCGAAATCGGTATTTAGCAGCTTATAAGGAATTGAAACATGAGATAGAAAAAGAGTCTAAAAGAGGCAAATTGAGCATTCGTTTTCGTGGCAATTTTAACTATGAATACGCAGTGGCAGCAAGATTGTTTTTTAGTAAGAATAAGGATTTCTATGTCAGAGTGAAATTAGAAGAAACAGAGTGGAATAACAAGTTTACAGTTAAAGAAATATTGATTAGTTGGGATATTAATGATGAGCCAGTGTATGATGAGTCAATAGCTTTTAATTTTGATTCAGATGATGAAGATGATTAACTAATAACTGAATAAATATAAAGTAATGAACATCGGAATATTAGCGGTTGATAGTAATTATCCTAATCTGGCTTTGATGAAGATAAGTGCATGGCACAAGGCAAGAGGTGATAATGTTGAGTGGTATAATCCTTTGTGTTCGTATGATAAGGTTTACATGGCAAAAGTATTCAGCTTTACACCGGATTACGGCTACTACATCAATGCCGATCAAGTCGAGAAAGGAGGTACAGGATATGACATAAGTAAGGTTCTTCCGGTAGAAGTTGATAGAATAATTCCGGACTACGATCTATACAATATTGATAAGACTTTGGCTTATGGCTTCCTTACTCGTGGCTGTCCTAATCGCTGTAAGTGGTGTGTGGTACCGAAGAAAGAAGGTAACATTGCTGCTTCATGGATATTGAAGAGATAGCCGTTAATGGGAGAAAAAGCATCATCCTTATGGATAATAACATACTTGCATCCGACTATGGTTTGCAACAGATAGAAAAGATTATCAGATTAAAACTTCGTGTAGACTTCAATCAGGGATTAGATGCCCGTCTTGTAACAGACGAAGTGGCCCGACTTCTTGTAAAGGTCAAATGGATAAAACGAATTCGGTTTGGTTGTGACACTCCTGAACAGATAGCAGAATGCGAACGTGCAACAGCCTTGATTGATAAATATGGATACAAAGGAGAATACTTTTTCTACTGCATCCTATTGAATGATTTTAAGGAAGCATTTACTCGTGTTAATCATTGGCGAATAAAAGGCGGTCGGTTTTTACCACATTGTCAACCTTATAGAAACTTGAATAACCCACATCAGATTATACCGCAATGGCAAAAGGATTTAGCCGGATGGGCTGATAAGAAGTGGATTTTTAGAAGTTGTGAGTTTAAGGACTTTACCCCTCGAAAGGGTTTTGTCTGTAGTGAATATTTTAAAATCAAATAGTGTAAAACTAATAAAGAAATGAACAAAAAAGGGAGCGGGGTTTTCCCGCTCCCCTCCAAAAAATCATTTTTCAGCCCTACCAAGATAAACGTTTTGAACGTCTCCATAATAGTTTATATTGGTGATGTTGTATATTATTGCCGGGGTTGTTTTCTGATATTTTTTGGTAATATAATCTGATAATAAATTTGAAATAACCCCAGCTGCTATAGATAATAGTACTGGTGTCATATTCTTATCAATATTTAATTTGACAATAATTGTACTTGGAAGGATTTGAACCTACATATCCATTTGTCAGATGGAGCTTATCCATTCGGCCACAAGTACAACAACAATGCAAAAATAATAATTTTAAAATAAAATTTATAGTGTATGGCAAAGATTTATGTAGCAAGTAGTTGGAGAAACTCATTTCAGCTAGACGTTGTGTCGTTTCTCAGGAATGAAGGTCATGAAGTATATGACTTTAAAAATCCCCCTCATGGCAATGGTGGTTTCCAATGGTCTGATATAGATCCTAATTGGCAGTACTGGACAACAGCGCAATATAGAGAAGCCCTCAATCATCCGATTGCACAAAAAGGATTTGATTCAGATTTCAATGGTATGCAGTGGGCGGATGTTTGCGTTATGGTTCTCCCTTGTGGTCGGTCGGCTAACACAGAAGCCGGATGGATGAAGGGTGCAGGTAAAAGGGTGATGGTTTACTCCCCGAAAAAGGAAGAACCTGAACTTATGTATAAGATATACGACTTCATAAGTGATAGTATGTTTAGAATCAATGATGAGATAAATAGAGTATAACTAATAAGAAAGGAATCAAATGATAATAGCATGGTTTTCTTGCGGTGTAACATCCGCAGTCGCTTGTAAGATAGCGTTGAGCCTGTACGAAGATGTGCATCTCTATTATATCGAAACAGGCTCCGGGCATCCTGATAATGTCCGATTCCTTGCAGATTGTGAAAAGTGGTACCGGCAGCCTATCTATATCATCCGTAGTGATAAGTATGCCAATGTAGAAGATGTATTAACTAAGAAACGATACATCAATGGTCCGACTGGTGCAGCCTGTACATTTGAGCTAAAGAAGCAGGTCCGGTATAAGTTAGAAAAGGAGTTGGGAAGTTGGGATGGGCAAGTTTGGGGATTCGATTATGACCCGAAAGAGATAAACCGGGCTATTCGACTGAAACAACAATACCCAGACACAAAACCTTTGTTCCCGCTCATTGAACGTCAAATTACAAAACCGGATGCAATGGGGATGCTTTGGAAAGCCGGCATTGAAATTCCTGCCATGTACAAGATGGGTTACAATAACAATAACTGTATTGGTTGCGTGAAAGGTGGCATGGGCTACTGGAACAAAATCCGGAAGGACTTCCCGGAGGTATTTGCTCAAATGGCACAAATTGAACGTGATGTCGGTGCGACGTGCCTAAAAGACAAAGACGGGCGTATCTTCCTTGACGAGTTATCCATGTGGCGAGGTGACCCAGTGGAAGAAATTATACCGGATTGCTCGCTCATCTGTCAAATAGAGTTTCAAGAGATCATTGACAGACAGGTAGAGCGAGTTTTGAAAGGAGAAATTAGTATTAATGATGTAGCCTAATTAGGCTCAAAACTAAGTAGTAATGAATATGGAAACAAAATTTAAAGTAGGTGATAGAGTAAGAATTTTAGATTGTCCGATTATGCCTAATATGGTAGGAAAAACGGGCATTATCAGACATAAGCAAGAGGATTTATATCGTGTAGAAGTCGATGGGAAAGTCATACCAGATTATGCTTTGGAAGCTGATTTAGAGTTGATGCCGACTAATCCTTTTGCGGATAGTAACGAGCTTATTGAAAAATTATTAAAGGAAAATGATTTAGAGGTAATGCATTTGGAAATGTATCTCAATACACAAAATGTTGTATGTGTGGAAAAGACAACGTATGATTCAATGTGCAGTAAAGATACTGCTTTAAATGCTTTTCTTGAATGCGAAGGGTACGATGAATTTGAAAGGGCAATTGATGAATAGCAATAATAATGAAGTATATAATAAATCGAGTTGGATTATTTGATGATTCTGATAAGAAGACCATCATTAAAAATCTAAATAAGCCTACGAATGACATAGATATTTCCCGTGAGGAATTTCGTGTAAAGTATGGATGTAAGCGTGTATGTTTCATGTACACGCAAGTTGTAAAATAACTTGTAAAACTGATAGTTATGATAACCTTAAACAAGCTCGCGGTTAAATGCTACAGAACCGCAATAAAGAGAGGCAAGATAGGTAAGCACAGCTCACCCAAAGCCATTATTACGGCAATATCCAAAGAGTGGCGTGAGCTGTGTGAAGCTACCGAGTATCGTAGTAATCATATTCCAAAGTATTCGGAGTGTGAGGAAGAGGCTGCTGATATTATCATTGCTTCGTTGACTTATCTTCAAAGAATTGGCTGCAGGGATATTGAGCAGCTTATTAAAGATAAGATAAACTTCAACGCTCAGCGAGAGGATTAGGGTTGTCGTACTGACTATAGAGATGTTGATTTTGTGTTGTTGAATAAAATAGTTAGTTATGACAGAGATTATTTCCATTGCCCTCTTGGACTTTAACAAGGGGCAGCTTGCCGGGCTTCCAAAGAACCCGCGCTTTTTCCGTGATTATCGCTATGAGGCGATGAAGAAAAGTATTTCCGATTGTCCGGAAATGCTTGAGTTGCGAGAATTGATTGTCTATCCGTATATGGGTAGATACATTGTCGTTTGTGGCAATCTTCGCTTACGGGCCTGCAAGGAGCTCGGCTATACTGAGCTACCTTGTAAGATCCTGGCACCTGATGTTGCTGTTAAGAAGTTGCGCGAATACGCAGCGAAGGACAATATCAGCTTTGGTGAGAATGATACCGATATTCTGCAAAATGAATGGGATAAATCTGAGTTGCAAGATTGGGGTATGGAATTTGAGCCGGAGAAGCCTGTTGAAGAATTTAAAGAGCGTTTCGACTCAATATCAGATGATACGGCCGTTTATCCTCTCATCCCAAAGTATGACGAAAAACATGAGTTATTCATCATCATTTCAAGCAATGAGGTTGATAGTAACTGGCTCCGTGAGAGGCTGAATATGCAGCACATGAAATCGTACAAGACCGGGAAAGTAAGTAAATCCAATGTTGTTGACATTAAAGACGTTCGCCATGTCCTGCAAGATAGTAATACCAAGTCATAAGCGCCATGACCGTGTGTTCGCTAAAAAATTGGTGAACGATCCAATAATCTGTGTTGCTGAGAGCCAGGCAGATTTGTACCGGCAGTTTAATCCGGACTGTGAAATAGTAACCCATCCTGATGATGTGGTCGGGCTTATTCCAAAGCGTAACTGGATGGCAAAGTATTTCAAGGAGTTATTTATGCTTGATGATGATGTCCACGCCTGTAAGGCTATCTATTCAGAAAAGGGCGAGCCTTGCCGGATAAAGGATAAAAACCAGATAACTCATGTGATCCTATCATTGCATGAGATAGCAAAGTTGATGGGTGTTCACTTGTTTGGCTTTACTTCCCGGATATCTCCTGTGATGTATGATGAGACTGGTTTCCTTTCTCTCTCGAAAATGATAACCGGTTGTTCCTATGGTGTTATCTATAATAAAAATACGTGGTGGAACGAGGAAATAAGGCTTAAGGAAGACTTTTGGATAAGCTGCTATATGAAGTATAAGGAGCGCCGGATATTGACGGATCTACGCTATAATTTTGAGCAGAAGAACACGTTTGTGAATGCTGGTGGTTTAGCTTCCATTCGCAATCAGGAAGAAGAGCGTAGATCTATTCTTTTCATCAAAAAGAATTTTGGTGATAGTATCTTGTTGAAGAGTGCTACCAATAACGGAAAGGATAAGACAAAGCAGCTTGTAGAGTATAATATTTCCTGCAAATTCAAATTCTAACAGTCTGTAAAAAAGGCGTTTAAATGGCGTTCATTCTGATTGTTATTTCCGTCAATTATGATTAATTTTACTGATGTAATAAACTAAAAGTCAAATAATTAAATTGAAATTATGATTATTAGAACAGTTGGAGGATATGATTTCTATGAGGTGAGTTCTGCCATGCAAAAAGCCATCAGGCGAGCTGATACCGGTGTTGCCGGTTTTTTTGCCTTGGAGCTTTGGACGAGTGGTTATAGGGATTATGTTTGGAAGAGATTATTCACCATCAGCGCTGAGGATTGCTTCGGTATCATAACCAAAGAAATTGAGGCTTTATGGCAAGGGCATGAGCTCGTCAATAAAAAGGCTCCTCAGCCGAAAGGACGCATCTTTGTCAGTAAAGCTGTGATTATCCTCTGTGAGTGTAGGAAATGCCGGGATGCAGACCATCTGCAAAACTTCATTTACGACAGGAGGGAAGTTGATATTGAAAAGTGGATTGAAGACGTGAGGCGGTATCCTATTTCTATTCCTGCCTATACCTACGATGTACATACAAGGGTAGGGAAGAAGCAAGGCCGGACAAAGGCAGAGTTTTTCCAACAGGAATTTGACGCTTTAATTCCCCGGGAGCCTGGATTATTTGATGATCTTCCGTCAAAGAAATAGTTGCAAGCCCACAGTGTAATAGCTGTGGGCTTTCTATATAAGTCAAACCAATAAACCAAAGAATTATGAACAGAAAAGAAAGACAAGAGGCGAGAGCCGACAGGTACAGAGAACTTGCAATAAAAAGCAGTGTTGAATCAGATGTAGCTTGCAGACAATCAAGTGAGATGGCAAGTATTATTCCAATGGGACAACCTATTCACGGACTGGCAGACCGTAAATATCGTGAGAAAATAGGTGCAAAAATGGATAAAAGTATCGAGCTTTCTCGTAAAGCCGAGTACTTTAAACAGAAGGCCGTAGCGGCAGAAAGCAATGATGCAGTCTATCTTGGCGATGATGATGCTGTAGAACGTTTGGAGTCGAAATTAGCAGATCTGGAAAAAAAAGCAGGAAACGATGAAAGAAACCAATAAGATCATCCGGTCAAAGAAGTTATCTGATATTGAAAAGCATGATAGGTTAATTGAATTGGGGTACTCTGAAAATGGTGTTAGGGAAGCCTTTACTCCTAATTCCATGGGAGAAATTGGCTTTCCAAGCTGTTCCATTACCAACAATGGGGCCAATATTCGCAGAGTTAAAGGCCAGTTGGAGAAAACCAAACAGATGAAAGTTACTGAGGATAAAGAGTATAAGATAGGCAACGTTCGTGTAGTTGAAAACTATCAAGAAAATCGACTGCAATTATTCTTTCCTGGAAAGCCAGATGAGAATGTCAGAACTCAACTAAAACACAACGGTTTTCGCTGGTCACGCTTTAACGGCTGTTGGCAGTCTTACCTCAAACGCTGGCAAATAGACCGGGCGAAAGAAATCATAGGAGGTTGATCTATGAATGTTTTTCAGTCTGTACCACGTCAGGACTGCAAGGTATTTGCGAAATGTGGAGTAAAATCCCTTTCGCATAGCCGCAGGTATTGTGAGAATGATATTGAGCGCAAAGGATGTGCTTTGACTCATCGAAAGTTTCGTTGTCATAAGTTTGATACTGGTGATCGTGAGATTAAGTTATGTATTTACTATGGACGATTATAATTTTTTGAATTTTATTCTTATAGGTACGATCATCAAATAATAGAGAATTGGATTGGCTTGAATAGTTTCTTGAGAATTTAAGATTAAGTTCTATAAAAGAATAATATGATATTAATAAATTTTAAAAAATATAATTATATTTGTAAGCAGGATAATCAAAAACTTCATCTTATGAAATATAAACTTGAAAAATTAGAAATACCCGTGGAAAACCCTTTTGAAAATTGTAAGTTAGACCGGGAAAAGTACGCTGAAATACTTAAAGCTATCATTACTGAATATGAAAATGGACTTGTTTTAGCTATAAATGGAAAATGGGGGACAGGTAAAACTACATTTGTGGAAATGTGGAAAGCTTATCTTGAATTAGATAATTTTCATACATTATACTTTAATGCTTGGGAATATGATTTCATTTCAGATCCTCTTATTGGTTTACTTGGTGAACTTAAAAAGATTGATATTTATAAAAAAGCAGAAGATAGCCTAATGTCAGTAATAAATACAGCATGTAAAATTGCATTAAAAGCGGCTCCATCAATGGCTAAGGGGGTGATTAAGAGATATGTAGGAGAAGACGTCGTGGATATTTTAGGTGCTAGCATGGAAGAAGCTGCCGAAATATTGAAAAAAGAAATAGAAAACTATGAAAAACAGAAGAATAGTTTAGCTCAATTTCGTGAGAGATTAGGAAAGTATGTTGATGAAGTATGTGATAAGAAGCCATTGGTATTTATTATTGATGAGCTTGACCGATGTAATCCTTATTATGCAGTGAAAGTGCTGGAGAGAATTAAACATCTTTTTAATATTCCTAATGTTATATTTGTCTTATCTATTGATAAAAGGCAATTGTGTAATTCTATACGTGGATATTATGGGAGCAACTTGATTGATGCTGATGAATATTTAAAAAGATTTATAGATATTGAATATGTTTTACCTGATCCTGATATTGAAAGATATTGCAAGTATTTATTTGATTATTATGGATTTAATTCTTTCTTTTATCAATTAAAATCGACTTATCATAGAACAGATGATTTGGAATCTTTATTTATAATAGCAACTTCTATTTTTAAATTTAAAAAAACAACGTTGAGACAAATAGAGAAAATATTCACTAATGTTTACTTGGCTTTAGTGATGTTTGATGACAAACATAATATATGTGCTGATTTACTATGTTTATTAACCTATTTTCGAATTTGTGAGTATGATTTTTATGAAAAAATTGTGTCTAAACAATATACAGTACAGGAACTTGTGATTCAAATTGAAAAAATAATTCCAAGACAAATATTTGATCTTGGAATTCTGGAATATAGAAATAATAATCGTTTCTTTTATTGTACTATAGCATATTTGTTGAAATCTTATATAACTACTTATATAGGAGATGATAAAGAAAATCTTTTAAGTGTTCAAGGTGAGGAGAAAATATTAACTTTTAAAGTGAAAATTATGCATGAAAAACAAATGATAGAAACTATAGAATGGACTGAAAATAATCTTAGAATATTACCTTTAGATGCAATTACTAAGAATATAAATTTATTATCTAATTTTCAATCTGATATAAAATAAAAAGTAGTCTTATTTCAGGTTGAATTCAACATTGGGCATATAATCATTCTTTAAGAATATGGTATATCTTCTTCTCAATATATAATTGAGATGGATAATAATTTCTGTCTTTTAATTGTTTTTTTAATTTTTTGTTAACCAATATTAGGTAATCTCCAATATCTTGAGATTCTTGATATTCAAGAAATAAAGATTTTGATACTTGTTTCAAATTAGTCGATTCAAATAACTTTAATAAAGCATCTTTAAAGAAAGATCTTTGATTTGTTCTAATTTGAATGAGAAAAAATATTATTACTGAAGGGGTATTGCTAAAATCAGGCTTTTCATCTATTAACCGAGTTAAAAATGTTTTCCAGAATTCAGGATCAAATTCTGAAAATGATCTGTTGAATTCTATAAAATAGAAATCAGAACAAGATGACAGACTAATTGTTATTGCTATTTCATTTGGTAATTTATTTATGATTGAGTTCGATGGAATTTGTGATAGGCTGCATATGTATTTTGCAGTTAAAAATTCTTGTAGTGATTTATGGGAGAATTGATATAGGTTTTGACTTGTTTGTACAAAAATACCCGTATGACTTTCAATTTCTCTCACAATTTTGGTCGCTTGAGATTTTGGTAAATTATGAGTAGTATGAATCTGTTTATAGCATTTTCGAATATCATCTGAACTAAAAACATTTATATTCATTTGATAGCTTAAAAGATAAGATAGATGGGCAAGAAATTCTTTCTTTTTTTCGATATAAAAATCAGCATATTCAGATGGCCTTATTATTGCTCTTTCTTGATCCCAACGTTCAAGCAATAATTCAATAATAAAATCATAGACATAGCGTGGTTTAGATGGAATTGCCCTTTTACGTTCGTAAATAGCGCATAAATGAGAGAGTGTTAATGGACGCATTGCTGTATCATAAAATGGAGATAGTTTAATTTGTTTGAGAAAATTGGAAACATCTTCTTTTTTTGTAATCCATTTGCTTATTATCGTTTTTATTTGTTCATCGTTTAATGGGCAAATCTCAAACATATCAGTTTGGGATAATCGCATAGAGAAATCATTGGTTCTTGATGTTAGGATAAATTTGGATTTATTTAAAGCTGTAGATAATTCGTAAAAATCTCTCTCGATATTTTTTTTCACTGAAAGATTGGGAATTTCATCAAAACCATCAGCAATGAGCAATATGCTACAATCTTCTAGAAATGCAATGATTGTTTGTTTCATCATTTGCTCATACTTTTCTCCAAAATCCTCATGATATTTCTTCTTTCTTGGAAAGCTAAAATGTATCCCTAAAGTATCTGATAGAATTTTAAATAATCCAAAATTGTTTTTTATAAGTTTATCATAGTCTAATTCCCTAAAACGGATCATTATCGGACAAGAAAAATTGTAATCCTTCTTAATATTGGAAAAATTTAAATATACCTTTTTTAATAAAGTCGTTTTTCCTGCTCCAGCACCTCCATATATAATTTTATTTTTTTTCCAATTCTTAGCGAAATTTTTAGAACTTATTTTTTGAGTTTGCTCTTCCAAATCAAAACGATACTTAAGTGGTGATAAATATAAATCAATATCTACAAATATTTTTTGTAAGGATTTTGATGTAATTGCGTGTGAGAAAGTAACTTCATTTGACCAATTGGAAGAGGTACTCAAATTGTATGAAATAGATCTCAATACTTCAGTTTCAGAAATTTCTAAATTAAATAAATTGACAAAATATTCGTAATCAGTATGGTTGTATTTAGTCTTAGCTTGGGCTACTAGTTTTTTATGATACTTGTCGAATATATTAATTATCTTACTTATCCCTCTATTAACAAGGGCTTCAACCGTCTTCTCGATTATTATTTTATTCGGGTCAATATAATCTTCCATAATAAAACATGATTAGTTACTTATTATCGTAATATATAAAATTTATGAGTAATATGTAGGTTTTTTCTGTTTTCATTTCAAAATTAGAAAATTAAAATTAATGTTCCAAGCTAATAACGATATAATTTTTTATCAGTAGTCACTCTAATCTGTTCGAATGAACAATATTTTAAATTGCAATAGTTTATATAGATTAATGAAGATAATTGTAACCGGCAGTGTAGGCTTTATAGGCAAAGCGCTCTGCCAAGAATTAAGAAAACGTGCTGTTGAAGTAATCGAGATTGACCGTGTGACCGGGCAAGAGGCGTCCACCATCGGCGAGTACCTGAAAGATGGAGATGTAGCTTGTGTTTTCCACCTGGCAGCGCAAACCAGTGTATTCAATGATGATTTGGCCCAGATCCGGAAAGACAACATTGATACTTTTATGATAGTCGCTGATGAATGTGAGCGATATCATGTGAAACTTGTATATGCAAGCTCTTCGACAGCTAATCCTTGCAACATCACTTCGATGTACGGAATAAGTAAGCATTTTGATGAGCAATACGCATCTATCTACTGTAAGAATGCAACTGGTGTTCGGCTTCATAATGTGTATGGTCCGAACCCTCGTAATAGAACTCTTCTCTGGTACCTGTTGAATCGGGATAAAGTGGAGCTGTACAATTACGGCCAGAACATCCGTTGCTTTACTTACATAGATGATGTGATTGAAGGGTTTATCTATGCCGTTGGCTGCCATAAGCCTTTGATTAACATAGCGAATGTCGAACCGGTTACGGTACTGCATTTTGCCAATCTGGTAAAATACTACAAAAGTGTTGATATAGAGCTTGTTGGAGAAAAACGCGAATTTGACAATTTGGAGCAACAGGTGAATCAGGGTATCTATTTAGTACCTTTGTCCTATATGCCAGTTGAGAGAGGCATAGAAAAGGTATTCGCCAGGCGGAGAAAGGAAGATCCTCAAAAAAATGCGGAGGCGGAGAAATAGAAAGTTCTGTAAATGAAAAGCCTTTCATAATTATTCCTACAGGTTGAGTAGCTTTGATTAGTTCTCTCTCTGTAGGAATTTATAATATGTGTTGCTATGAGTGAAGAGAAAGCATTAACATTGAAACAAGAGAAGTTCTGTCATTATTACGTTGACACAGACGGTAATGCAAGTGAAGCGTATCGTATGGCTTATGATGCTGCAAAGATGAAAGCTGAGAGTATTTGGGTGACTGCGTGCAGGTTACTCAAAGAACCTAAGGTCGCTCTAAGGATAAAGGAGATAAAAGAGAAAAGGGCGAAAGAGTCTGAGGTGAAGCGTGAAGCTGTAGAAAAAGTGCTCATGGATATTATCATTGCAGATCCCAGTGATTTATACATCGTAGATGAGAAGACAGGTAAGGTTATGATGAAAAGCCCCTCTCAATTACCTAAGCGCCTCCGGAATGCTTTAAAAAAGATTCAGAACTCTAAAGGGAAGGTTTCTTATGAGTTCAATGGTAAGACTGAGGCGGCCCGGTTACTTGGTGCCTGGAACGGATGGGACGCGCCTACTAAGATAGACCTTACTAACAGTGGAGGAAAAACCGGTGAGCTTCGCATTGGATTCGATGATGACAGCGCATCGGAAGTATAGGACAATAAAATAGCCGATTTCGGGTGTTTTCTCAGCTGTGGCGTCCGACTTATAGAACAATATAGAATGATCGTAAATTATAAAAAACTCAATCCTAACGGCTTTTATCTGCTGAAATATCTACAAGATATACTCATCAGGTTTATTATATTGTATGGCGGTTCTTCGTCTGGAAAGTCCTATAGTGTTGCTCAGACAATACTCATACAGACTTTACAGGATGGAGAGAATACTTTGGTTATGCGTAAGGTTGGAGCTTCTATACAGAAAACCATATATGAGGACTATAAGGTAGCGGCTAAAGGATTGGGAATAGATCATCTTTTTAGGTTCCAGCAAAATACAATTAAGTGTTTGTACAATGGTGCAAAGATTGATTTCTCCGGTCTTGATGATCCGGAGAAGATAAAGGGTATATCTAACTACAAGCGAGTGCACCTCGAAGAATTGTCCGAATTTGATGAGCCGGATTTAAAACAGATACGTAAGCGTCTGCGTGGAAAAGTCGGCCAACAAATTATCTGCACTTTCAACCCTGTTAGTGAAACGTGTTGGATAAAGAAGAAGCTGTTTGACACAGAAAAGTGGCATGATGTCCCTATGACTGTGGAAATTGCCGGGAAAGCATTGCCGGAGGAATTGACAAAAGTAAAATCCATCCGGATGAACTCAACGAAGTCGATTTTGAATCCGAGGACCAGGCAGATAGAAGAACATGCTCCGGACATGGTGGTTATCCAATCCACCTACCTGAATAATTTCTGGGTTGTTGGCAGTCCGGACGGGACTTATGGCTATTATGATGAACAATGTATTGCCGATTTTGAGAAAGATCGTTTGAACGATCCGGATTACTACAACATTTACGCGCTCGGAGAATGGGGTGTCATTCGTACCGGGAGCGAATTCTTTGGATCGTTCAATAGAGGCAAACATTCAGGTGAGCGTCTGTATCGCCAAGACCTGCCTATTCATATATCAGTCGATAACAATGTACTTCCATACATCAGCGTTTCATACTGGCAGGTTGATCTATCTGCCGGTATTAAGATTTGGCAGTTCCATGAGACGTGTGCCGAAAGTCCGAATAACACAGTTAAGAAGTCCTCTAAGCTCGTTGGCAAATACTTGAAAGATATCGGCTACTGTGATAAGGTCTACCTGCATGGGGATGCTTCGACGAAATATGCCAATAGTATTGACGACGAGAAACGTTCCTGGATGGACTTATTCATAGACACTTTGCAGAAAGAAGGTTTCGAGATTGAGGATAAGGTCGGTAACAAGAATCCAAGTGTAGCGATGACTGGTGAGTTTATCAATGCTATCTTTGATGAAATTGTGCCGGGTATCGAGATAGGCATTGATGAGAGTTGTACCGTTTCTATTGAAGATTACATGAGTGTGCAGAAAGACGCTAACGGTGCCATCCTTAAAACAAAGGTCAAGAATAAGATTACCATGCAGACTTACGAAGAACACGGGCATCTTTCTGATACTTTTCGTTATGTGGTGGCTGACTTATGCCATGAGGAGTACACAGCTTTCAGCAACCGGCGAAAGAGAAATCTCTACGGTAACAAGGGTGCATTTTCATACTACAATCCTGACACTGAATATGAATATAGTAATAAGATTGTCTACGTTGTGCCCAATGTGAACGGGCGCTTCTTACTTGTTCAGGCGTTCAGGTGTGGTGAGAAATGGCATTTGGTAGATATTGCCTACCGGCAAACTGCCTCAATGGAGGAAATTAAATCTTCAATAAAGAAGCATGAAGCAAGCCTTTATATTGTTGAATGCTCCAATGTCTATTTCCCTATGGTTAGAGAACTCCGGTGTTCACTTCCAGAAGTGAAAGTCGCTAAAGAATATCCTGATGTAGATAAGCGTATAGCTGCTACATCAGATTTCATTAAAGAATACTTTTTGCTTTCTGAGAAGAAACTGGAAGATTCAGATGAGTATGGTAGTTTCTTGGCCAGTCTGTTAGATTACAATATTGATAGTGAAAATAAAGAGGCTAACATTACTTTAAGTGGCTTAGCTTATTACATCATAAAATACTGTTCATAAAAGTGCCCCTTGTAAATGGTTGATATATAACTGTCTATGCTGATTTTGTACTAAATGGTATATGTCAAGATATTTGTATTTTAAAAAATCGGATATCCTTCTGCATATATTTGTTTCAAAAGAAAATCGGATGAGTTGGAGCCTTTTTAAAAAGAAGTCTGAAAATGATTTGAAAGAACCTGCCGAAGAAAAGAAAGTTGTCAATTCGGAATATGATTCAGGTTCTGTAGATTTTATCGTTGAAGAGTTATTTGCTAACCCTTGTGTGTGTAGTCAAAACTATCTTCAATTGTTTGCTTCTATTCCAGAAGTATTTTTCCCTATTGACTATATCGCATCTCGAATTGCCGGTGCTGTATTCAATTTGAAAAAGGTGAAAGATGATAGTATTGTCTGGGACAACCAAAAGGTCAATCAAATTTTGAATAAGCCAAATTGCTTGTTTAGTTGGAAGGAAACTGTCTATTCTCATTTCGTATATAGGCTTTGTACCGGTGATAGTTTTATACGTGCTGCTGTTCCTGAATCATTGATGAGTGCCAAGGAGTTATGGAAATGGTGCTCAAACTATTGGGTATTACCTGCTGATAAAGTCGAAATTATGCCTGTACGTAATTTTATTCCTTTATTTGGTATAGCTGAAACCGAAGATATTATAGACTGCTATCACATGAATTTTGGTTTTAGCTCAGGTTTAAGAATGAACCCTGCTCAAATTCTGCATGATCGTGAAGGGATTCCTTCACTGTATCCGGGCATAAGTTTTCTGCGCGGTACCAGCCGCTTGAAATCTCAGTCAAAACCGATCAGTAATTTAATAGCTGTCTATGAAGCAAGAAACGTGATTTATGTGAAACGTGGAGGGCTTGGTTGGTTAGTTTCTGCAAAAAAAGACGAGACAGGAACCATTGCAATGACGCCAGATGAGAAGAAGGAACTCTTACAAGAACATAATAAAACATACGGGATAGGAAGAAGTCAGTTTCCTTATGGCTTTTCTAATATTCCGTTAGATTTTCTCCGGACAAATCTTTCAATTCAGGAGTTACAGCCATTTGAGGAAACCCTTGCGGATGCTATTAATATATCCGGGGCATTTGGTATCCCTGCTGAACTCGTACCTCGTAAAGACCAGTCTACTTTTAACAATCAAAAGACAGTTGAAAAAAGCGTGTATAGTTCTGTAATTATACCCATGGCTACCGGATTCTGCAAGGATATTACGGAGTTTCTGGGGCTTGAAGCTGACGGACTTTATATAGACTGTGACTTTAGTCATGTTGACTGTCTGCAGGAAGGTAAGAAAGAGGCCGAAGATGTCAAAACCAGTATTTCAGGAAGATGTAGAGTCGAATTTCTTTCCGGTATTATCTGCCTGAACGATTGGAGAGCACAAATTGGAGAAAGTAAGGTTGAAATCCCGCTATATAGTAAACTGATATTCGAGATGTCGCCTGACGAGATAGAGAAAGTAAAAACGATGTTGAACTTAACAACAAAAAGTGTAGATGGAGAATTACAAAAACCTTCTGTGCAAAACGAAGGCAAATGATGTTGATGAAAAAGGTGTTGTTACAGTAGCTGTTAACGGCATTGGTGTTAAGGATTCACAGGATGATATTTCAATGCCTGGTTCTTTCAATAAAACGTTGAAAGAGAATTTTAATCGTATGCGTTGGTTCTTAAACCATAGAACTGACCAACTCTTAGGTGTTCCTCTTTCTGGTGAAGAAAAGGAAAATAATCTTGTGATGGTCGGGCAGATTAATCTCAAAAAACAGATGGGGCGCGACACTTTGGAAGATTACAAACTGTATGCTGAGAATGGTCGAACTCTTGAACATTCTATTGGTGTCAAAGCGATAAAGCGCGATGAGGCAGATCGAAGAAAAGTAAAGGAATGGTTCATGGGAGAATATTCGACTTTGACCGCATGGGGGAGCAATCCTCAAACGTTTCTGGTTGATATTAAGTCTGCCACGAACGAGCAGGTAAAAGAAGCTATAGAGTTTATACGGAAGTCCTTCCATTTCAGGTATTCTGACGAACGTTTAAATGCTTATGATATGCAGCTGAATTTAATGCTAAAAGCACTTAGTGGTGCTCCTATAGTGACTTGTCCACATTGTGGCTATGAGTTTAACTATGATGATGTTCCAGAAGTAACTTATTCTCAGCAAGTGTTAGAACTTGCTGCACAATATCACCGGTGGATTACGGAGGATATTGTACGTGAGGAAATGAATAAGCTTACCCCGCAAATCAGGGAACAGGTTATTGCCATTCTTGACACACAGAAAATGCTGGATGTTAAGTCTATGGATAATATCTCGAATTATGTACGTTGCCCTCATTGCTGGGCAAGAGTCTATAGAAGTAATGCAGTTATCAAAGATGAGTCAACAGATACTTCACCTAAAGGTAGCAATGAGCCGTCGAATGACACTCAGACCCCGCCAACAGGAGCCAATGAAGTAACTATTGATACAGAGAAAGCCGCTGATACCAGCACTTTCTTCCATACTCTGAATGATTGCTTTGTCGAACAATAAATTGAAAAAAAATTATGTCTTTAAAGAAATTTACTGTATCAGATTTTAATCTGAAAACTGACCATCTGCCGACTGAGCAGAAGTCGTTCATGGAAAACATTGCTGGTATGATGTGTGATGTCATGAATAAGTCTCTCGAAGGAATGCTTGCTCCCAATGAAGTGACTGAGAAGTTCACTGAAATCAACAACCTGCTGAAAGCTTACGACGGTGAAAAGTTTACCCAGCTTATCAAAGATAATGAAACACTTGTTGATCAGGTCAAGAATCTGGGTGAAAGTATCGAGAAAATGAAACAGAAAGGCTTATCAATGGAGACTATCAACAAATTCGATGAAAAATTGAATGAGATGTTAGACTCTGAGAAATTTGCAGATTTTGTTTCCGGCAAGACGCGTAAATCCGGTTCATTTGATGGCTTCTCTTTGAAAGATGTTGTCTCTATGACCGACAACTATACCGGCGAATTGTTGATTACCCAACAGCAAAAGCGTGTAGTTAGCCAGGTCTCAAATAAACCGTTGCATATGCGCGACGTGCTTACTACTTTGCAAGGTGACCCGGCATTCCCGCAGTTGGCTTATGCTCAAGTGTATGATTTTGACCGTAACGCACGGTATGTTACTGAGAATGGTAGATTGCCTGAATCGAGCATTAAGGTGAAGGAACAACAGACTGGAACCAAACGCCTTGGTACACATATTCGCATTTCCAAGCGTATGCTCAAGAGCCGTGTCTATATTCGTTCTTATATCCTTAATATGCTTCCTGAAGCTGTATGGATGGCTGAAGACTGGAATATTCTGTTCGGTGACGGCAACGGTGAGAATCTGCTTGGTATTACTAACCATATCGGCGTTACTTCAGTTGAGGACATTATCAGTAGCGCGATTGTAACTGGGAGTGCCGGTTCGGTTAAAGCTGTCGCAGGGCAAAATGACAACAAAGATATCATCATTGAGTTTGCCAATCCTCAGGACCTGATTATTGATGGTATGACAATCACTTTTGCCCATGCAGCAGTGAATACCGATCTTAGTACTGCACACCCTATCGTAAAGATAAACGACCGTCAAATTCTCATTGAGGGTGTCGCATATAAAGGTGCAGAGACTGCTCTTGCTGAAATGACATTTACCGTTAATAATGCTGCGTTCAAAAACATCGAAGAGCCGAACTCTGAAGATGTAGTGAAGACTGCTTTCGCTGTAATGACGTACGCTCAGTATTATCCGAACGCCATAGTTTTGAATCCGATTACAGTGAATGCCATCGAATCTGAAAAAGATACTACTGGGCGAAACTTGGGTATTGTTTCAATGCGGAACGGTATGAAATGCATAGCTGGACGTCCTGTTATTGAATATCAGGGTATCATGCCTGGAAAATATTTGCTTGGAGATTTTAATCAGGCTTCCAACTTGGTTGATTATTCTTCATTGACTCTTGAGTGGGCCGAAGATGTTGACACCAAATTGTGTAACGAAGTTGTCTTGATTGCTCAGGAAGAGGTTATATTCCCTGTTTATATGCCTTGGGCTTATGCTTATGGTAATCTTTCCTCTTTGAAAGCTGCAATCACCAAAGCAAAACCGTAAGATATGAAGTACATTCTTGATGGAAACGAAAAGGATGTTACCAATGTGATTAAAGAACAACGCATTCGTATAGGTAGGGGATTGATTTCATTCACCCCTATCTCCGAGTGTGGGCTTATCACTGAGGAAGATGCCCGTAAAGCTATGGATGAGAAGTTAGCAGAACTGGCTGCATCCGTTGAAGAGAATCAAAGCCTGAAATTGCAAATAGCAGACTTTGAGTTGAACATTAAAGAGAAGGATGCTCGCATTGCTTCTCTTACTACTGAACGTGATAAGTTACAGGCAGGTGCAACCGAGTGTGAGGTAATGAAGGATAATAAAGAATTGTCTGTAAGTGACTCTAAGAATCTTACTACTGAAGAGTCTAAAGGCTCGGTAACGTCTGATGATAAGACTGTCAATGTAGAAGAGAAGAAAAGAGGGCGCCCGGTTACCCGTAAAACTGAATAGTTATGTTGATTGATGTTTCATATTTCCTCTCCGGTCCGAGGCATATTGCTAATGCGACATTGGCAGAACTTCCCTCGCAAGACTCCATTGCCGTGAATGATATGATAGTGGCGTACATAAAGGAGTACCAGTCGCAATTTCTTTCTGGTATGTTGGGAAGTAAACTTTCTCGTGAAGTTACTGATTACCTGGAATTGATTGAGCAGGAGGAAGAGGAAACCGAGGAAAATAAGAACGAAGAATCTACCTCAGTCTCAGAATCCAAATATGAGTCATTATGCAAACGCATACGTGATTCATATGCAAACTATGTATTCTTCCATATTCTTCGAGATGCTAATACACAGGCAACCATCAAAGGGCTTGTACGCTTAAAGAGTGACAATACCTATGTCTCGCCTTTCCAAAGGCAAGTTAGCACTTGGAACGATATGGTAAAGAAGAATCGGGAGTTCGTGAGGTGGGCCTCTTCAAAAGATTGTCCTTTTACTGTAAGCATCGACAGCAGTTTATTAACCCCTATCAATACTTTCAATTTATGACAGATACCGATATCATAGACATATTCGCTGATGTGGTAAAGAAGATTCCGGAAGAACTTGAAGTTATCTATACTGATAGTAAAGGTGCTAAGAAGGTTATTAAGAATCTACCGATCAACTTTGTATTTGGAAGTGGCCAGTATGTTAAGGACATGCTGGACACAACCACAAAGTCAGATAATACTTCACCTTCAAAGTTTCCATTAATAGCCTTGTTCTGCCCGATCACTGAGGAAAGGAATAGCATAGATTACTTCGCAAAAGCAAAGGTGTCGTTGATAATAGCTTGTTCCTCCAACAATGAGTGGAGTAATGAGAAACGTCATGAAACGTCATTCAAGAATATTCTTCGTCCGATTTATAACCGGTTGATTGAAGTTCTGTTAGAAGATGATAGGTTTGATTGGGGTTATGGAAAAGTGAATCATGGTTATTCAGAAAACTATTCTTATGGCAGATATGGAGCTTACACGGAAAAAGGCGATGCAGTAAGTGAACCTATAGACGCCATAAATATAAAAAGTATGGAAATTACTATTAATAATCCAATTTGTAGATAAAATGAGAAAGATTAGAACCTGTGAGAGTGCGTTGTTTAATACTGGCGGCTCTACATGTCAGATTGATTGGGGCAGAGTAAAGGGCTGTATCATTGTTGAGAAAGGTCAGAAATTACCTGCTGAACTAACAAAAGATGCACTTGAAGAACTGTGTCATGCAGACCGTCCGGGTAGAGTGTATCCGATTCCTTCATTTGTAGAATATGCGAAGAATGGCGGTGAACCCCAGGTGAACGCAGTCGGCTACGGGCCAAGTCAATACAATGGGATGAGTGCAGAAACGGAAACATTCACTTTGCCAAAGTTTGACGAAACGCTTAATGCTAAGCTGCTGCAATCTGCTACAAAGGAGTGGGATGTCTATTTCTATGATGATAAGTTCTTGTATGGGTATAATGATGGCACAGACGTGCTTGCGGGTATGCCGATGTCAACGATTTATCCTACTGTAACTCCCTTCTCTACAAGCTCTTCAAAATCAACTATGACAGTTAGTTTCTGCCATACTGATATTGAGGATCTGTTGATGAACGTTGATTTCATCAAACTTGATTTTAATATTAAGAACGGACTCAAAGGCCTTACAGAAGTAGAACTTGTCAGTAAGGAATCGAACAAGTACAAGTTGATTGAGAAAATCGGAGGGTATGACCTTACACCTTTGCACGGTGGAGCCATAGCTAAAGCCGCTGCCGAAGTTTTGAACGGTGCTACATCGGCTACTTATGCAGATGGAATTCTTACGGTGGTGCCTGCTGATGGTGGTGGAACAGTCTCTCTGAAAGCTCCTTCAGTATTGTATGAGAATGGTATTAAATACATCGAGGGGGTATCAGCATGATCATTGAAGGTGTGACCTTTATTGAGCCGGCAGTAAAGGCTATGAAGAAGTCCGACTTCATTGATAAACATATGCCGGTTATTTGGCAAGACCGCTCGGAGGATGATCGTAATAAAATGCTTTCTGATACTTACGATCTGATTAAGAAAGGAAAGGTTAAGGCTAAAGAGGTAAAAGAGTGATAAACGAGGGGGATGAGGGATTGATTTCACATCCCCCTTTTTCTTTAAAGGTATGGCCAGTATAGATGAAGTATATGAAGTGATCCATAAGATTAATACCGGTATCAAAAGAGAATGCCTTGCGTGCATGGAGGATAACAGTAATGTTATAGAGTCTTTGGTGCGTGAACAGCTTTACAGTGGTATGAATGGAAAGGATAGGTTGCTTAGTCCGGATTATGATAATGATCCGTACTTTAATGAGCCTGGACCTTGGTTTCATCGGGCAAAGAGCTACAAGAAGTGGAAGAATGAAATTACCCCACCGATTGAGTCAGAAGTTCTATTCCTGCCACCGCGTCCGGTGGAAGTTCCCAACTTGTACATAACTGGTAAGTTTCATGATAGCATACAAGCGCGGTTATCCGGTGAAGTCATGGAGATAAAGACTATTGGTTTCAATGAGGGCCCGGACATTGAGAAGAAGTACGGTAGTGAAATCTTAGAGCTTGGTGATACCGCAAAGAAATACTTCTCTGAGCGTATTCTTCGTCCCTGGTTGGAAAAATTCATAGCTAATAGCGGTTACAGATGAGTTGCGGTTGTGATAACAAAAAAATTATGTGCGAGTATGCCCATGTAAGTGAGCTTGCACGAAAGGCTGCCATATTGGAACAGTGCATCTATGCAGTGTATAAAAGACGGGATGGTACGTATGGCTTCGATAAGGCAGATAGTGAGATAGATGGTGAAATTGTTGAATTTAGACATTATTTGTGATGGGAGAATTTGGAATAAGTGGTTTAATAAAGGCTGGTGAACTTGAAGCACTTGATCAGTGCGATGTAAAGTTGATCAAGATAAAGAATACCTATGTCGATGTGGCAAAAGAGCTTGCCAAAGGCATTAAAATGGAGATAGAGACTCCTAAAGAGCTTGACAAGTTATTTGCATTGTATTCTGCTCAGGTAGCGACTGCAGAGAAAACGAACACTGAATTTAATGTGACTCTTGATAAACAAAAGAAAGTGCTTCAGGAGGTCGCAGATAATTTGCAAAAGCAAGCATCAGCAAGTGATTTATCAGCCAAAGATATGAAGCAACTTGCTGATGCCAATGCAAAGAATGCCGCTGCACTGGAAAAGGTAGCAAAAGCGGAGTTGGCCGCTACAAAGGCGCAGAACTCTGGTAATAGCACAAGAAGAAATGCCAATATAAGCGAGGAGGAAAGGCTTCGTATAATTAAGGATGCCATTACTCTTACTAATCGGGAGGTGCACAGTATTATAGAGGCTGAGACAGCCAATAAACAATTAAGGCAGGCTGTTAAACTTCTACGGGATACAGATGCAGACTACATCACCATATTGGCACGGCTTAATTCTACGATCGATACCAATTCCAATTATTCCAAGAAGAACTCTGATGCACAAACACGGCAGAAATTAACTGTTGGTGCATATCGTGAGGAGGTGAAACTTGCAATTCTTGAAATCGAAAAAGGAAATAACAGGCTACAGAATTTCGGAACTATTGCAAGTAATGCAGGTAAAGCACTTAGTTCTCAGTTGTCTCCCGGTTTAAATAAGGTGCACGATGGGATGAAAAACATTGTTGCCGGGTATGTTGGCGGACAAGCTGTTATCAATGGTATAGTTGCTTTGTTCACAAAATTACGTGAAGGGGTTGGCAGTATTGTTGAGTTTGAGTTTGCTAATAGCCGCTTAGCAGCGATTTTGGGAACTACTTCTGACAACATCAAGGAATTGACAGCAGATGCAAAACGTCTGGGAGCTATGACAAAGTACACGGCATCTGAGGCAACAGAATTACAAATAGAGTTGGCTAAACTTGGTTTTACCCGAAAGGAAGTTCTGCAAGCCACTGAGTCTGTTTTACGTTTTGCCCAGGCAACTGGTGCTGAACTGGGTGAAGCAGCCGCTTTGTCTGGTGCAGCATTGAGAATGTTTGATGCTGATACAAGAGAGACTGAACGGTATGTTTCAGCTATGGCAGTAGCGACTACAAAAAGTGCTTTATCATTCAATTATCTTGCTACTGCCTTACCAATTGTTGGACCTGTAGCGAAATCATTTAATTTCACGATAGAAGATACTCTTGCTTTGCTTGGAAAGTTGGCTGATGCTGGTTTTGATGCTTCAATGTCTGCTACTGCAACGAGAAATATTCTATTGAATCTTGCTGATGGTTCTGGAAAACTCGCTTTGGCATTGGGTAAACCTGTGAAGACTTTGCCGGATCTTGTAGATGGATTAAAAACATTGCGTGATAGGGGGGTGGATCTGAATACTACTCTTGAATTGACAGATAAACGTAGTGTTTCAGCTTTTAATGCCTTCCTTACATCGGCAGATAAACTTGTTCCTTTGAGAGAGCAAATAACCGGTGTTGATGAAGAACTTGCTGGTATGGCTCATACTATGGAAGATAATGTCAAAGGTTCAATAGCTTCTCTGTCTTCTGCATGGGAGGCTTTGATGTTGACATTCTCTAATTCCAAAGGAACGATGAAGAGTGTGCTTGACTTCTTAGCGCGTGGAGTGCGTAACATTGCTGATGATTTTAAATCCCTTGAAGATAAAGAGACTGAAGCTATGCAGGAAGCCCTAAGAGGTCAGCGTGAAATAGCTTCTGAATTTAAAATTGAAGAACGTTATATCAATGAAATAAAGGAAGCATGGCAAGGCTATATGGATAGCGGTATGGATTCTCAAGAAGCGTTTAAGAAGGCTGTTGAGGAGAAAAAGGAGTATCTTAATTCTGAGATTAAGAAATATTCTGAGGTTGCAGATGAAGCTGAATTTTCTTATCGAAAAGTTACTGAAGCCATGCAAAAGAGTAATATGTTTACTCGTGCTCAATCAGGAACTTCAATGTCGACTTATAATAAGCAACGTGATTTTCAATTTGGACTTTGGACTGAAGCGGAAAAGAATGTAAAAAAATATAGGTATGTCCTTGAAAATGTAGATGCTTATGAAAGCGATTATGTAAAGGAGCATACAGAAAAAGTAGAAACGACCAAAGTCCTGACAGAAAAAGAAAAGCGTGAATTAGAGAAGGCGGCTGCTGAAAAGAGAAAGATCCAAGAGTCTTATCAGGATTCCATACTTGCTTTGATGAATGAGGGCTTAGATAAAGAATTGAAAAAGATTGGTCTTGAATATTCTAAAAAGATAGCCACAGTCAAAGGTTATAGTAAAGAAGAAATTGCTACTCGGGAGAACCTGGCTAAAGAGATGCAAAATGCTATTCAGCGTTTCTCCATCCAGTATAACGCCAACCGAGAAAAGCAAGATATTGCCAATTCTCTTGAAGTAGTTCAGAAGGGCTCAAAGGAAGAACTTGCATTGAAGCTCCGGCAACTGGATTTACAGCGTGAAGCTGAGATTGATGCGGCAGAAAAGACAGGTGAGGATGTGTTTGCCATCGATCAGAAATATAGCAATAAGAAGCAACTGATACTTGAAGAGAATGCCGCTTATCAGATACAGTTTATTGCAGAGAATGCGGCAGCCGAACAAATCATTCGTGACCAGACCTATCAAGCTGACATGCTCTCTTTGAAAAAACAACTTGCAGAAAAGAAAATTACTCAGAGGGAATATGCCGAGCAGGAATACCAACTTACATTAGATTATGTCCGGAAGTCGAACGAAGCTGCCATTGATGCCCTGGAATTGGAACTTAAAACAGATAACCTTAGTTCTGATGATAGGGCAAAGATTGCTGAAGAGCTCCAAAAGTTGAAAGCTGAGCTTGCTCAGAAAGAGGCTGAGGCTGAGATTGCCGCTATTGAGAAAGTAACTAAGGCTGACGAAAAATCTCATAAAGATAGAATGCGTAGCCTGCAAGATTGGTTACAGACTGCTCAACAGGCAATAGGAAGTATTGGAGATCTCATTGCAACTGTTTACGATGGCCAGATAACCAAGATTGAAGATGAGCAGGACGCTAACAATGATGCCTACGATCAGGATATTGAGAGAATTGAGAAAAAAGTCGAGTATGGTCTTCTCACAGAGGAAGAGGCTGAGGTTAAGAAGCGTGCTGCTAAAGAAAAAACGGAGGCAAAGAACCGTGAATTGGAGAAGAAAAAACAAGAGTTGGCCCGGAAACAAGCTATCTGGGATAAGGCTACCAGTATTGCGCAAGCCGGTATCGCCACAGCGTTAGCGATTACTAAATCGCTACCTAATTTTGTGTTAGCTGCCATTGTTGGAGCAATGGGAGCTATTCAAGTTGCCACTATTGCCGCTACCCCTATACCATCATACGCAGAGGGTACGAAAGACGGTACTCATCCTGGGGGAAAAGCTCTCGTAGGTGATGCCGGCAAACGTGAAGTTGTAATGTATAAGGGGATGGCATGGATTACTCCTGATACCCCTATGCTTGTAGATCTTCCGAAAGGTGCTCAGGTCTTTCCTGATGTCGATGATTTCGGTTCCCTTGACTGGCAGAATAATAGTTTTGCTCCGATGTTCTCTTTCCTTCGTAACAGTGAAAAGGGTGGGGCTGGCACTACTGTTTATAACGACTATTCCGGTCTTGAACGCCGGATGGATATGACGAACAACCTGTTGGTACAGTCTATCAAACAACGTAGGAGAGAGGCTTATAAAAGAGAATTTGACTTATACATATTGAGAAATTCATGAAAACAAGATTGAATGAAATATCATTAGCGCAGTTTATAGAACTGCTGTGTGGCAATTACTGTTTGCTATTAGATGATGGTGATCAAGTTAACAAAGAAGAGCTTGAAAGATGCGCTCATTCTCTTATCGCATCATATCGCTTTATTGCCGATAAATCAGGAATGAGAGCTTTTATTGCGAAAAAAGAAGAAGCGATAAAATGTAAAATGAAAGTCTTCTTTCTCCGGATATGTACCACTTTTGTTATGCAACAGGCGTATGAGGATATACGTTCCTTACTTGCCATGATTGATGAGGATGTTTCCGGTGTGAGCGATGACAACCTCAAAGATAGAGTTGCTGATTTGCTGAGATATGCTACCTTTGAACAGCATCGTAATGAGGAAGTAAATGCAGATCCGGAGAAAACTAAAGAGAAGTCTTCGTCAGATGATATACGTTCTTATTATGACTCAGAAATTGCATTTATTATGACATACATCAAAATGCACATTGATATGCATCAGATTAATGCTGCTGTGTATGCCAATATTGTAAACCAGGTGAATGTTGACATAATGAATAAGAGGGGAACATTTAGATAGCATAAATATTTTTTTTAATGCTATCGGACTTTTGATGAACTCATTAGTAATTCTTTTTACGAACTACTAATGAGTTTTCTTATGCAAAAAACAAGCATTAAATGCAGCATTGACCATTTAGGTTATTGCAAGCTGTTACAAAAACTAAACTCCATTGAGAGTAAATGTAATCGGATAATTTTTGAATTGTCCGAAGTAAAGAACCTTGTTTCCTCCAAACCTTCTGTTGATAGACTCATAGAGTCTTTGGAACAGTCTGCCAATGATTTATACGAGCAGAGTGTCAGACAGCGAGAATTTGTTGAACAAAGCATGGCCGGTGAAGTTACCATGCGCATTGTGAGGAGGAATGAATATGGACTTTGAGAAGGAAATTGCTTTGATCTATCCCTGGATCGTAAAGGTTGCAAGAAAGTATTGTTGGTCTACACAAGATGCAGAGGATCTTGCGAATGATACAGTTTATAAAGCCTTGCTGAACAAAGACAAGTTCGAGAGTGGCAGACCATTGAAACCCTGGTGCGAAGTGATTATGCAAAACACTTATATAACCAGCTATAACCGCAAGTCCATCATTCGCTTTGTTGACTATGATGATGTCTGTCAAGTTGTGTCCCTACGCTTAGCATCAGAAAGGACTTTATTCCATGAAATCTTATCTGTAATCCGGCAATGTGCGTTTAAATCATGCTGTATAGAGTGTGTCTTATTGTATGCTAAGGGCTACTCTTATGAAGAGATAAGTCGGTTACTTAATATTCCTGCTACTACAGTACGTAGCCGTATCTCTTTTGGCAGAGAAATATTGAGGCGTGAGTTGGGTTGAGTTAAATACCGTTTATGTGGTGCAAATGGCTGTTAATCAGATTGCTAATCACGCTTAAAAACGTTATCTTTATAGTAAATAATAATCAAAGAATTTATAATTATGGATGTATTAGAATACTATACAATGAGAAAAAAAAAGAGTACACAAGATATTTCAACTCTTATTGCAGAAGTCAAAACAGCGCTTACTGATGCTCAAGCATATCTTGATAATCATTCTGACGAGATTAATAAAATCACCGAGATAAAGCTGCTTGCTAATCGGTTGAATAGTTGTCTATCTAAGATAGATTCAGAATCTGCCAAGCTCGAAACATTAAAAGAAGTTTGCCTCTCTTTATCTTTAGAGAGAGGCGGCAAGTAAATTCCCCCTTTAATTTGTGCCTGTTGTAATGTGTTGATTATAACTTAATTGTACCGTTTTTGTCTCAATTATGTAATGTCAAGATAAATGCTAACCTGTTTGCCGGTTAGCATTTTCTTTATATTCGCTGCAAAGGAAAATGTATGAACCAATATATTCTTATTATAAATGGTACACCCCACGTTCTTGGCAGAGAATGTATTAAGAATTGGGATGAAATTAATATTTCATTGAAACGTAATGATTTCAGTGGAATAATCCGTTCTTTTAGCTCTAAGTTTGAATTTACGGAATATGCATATAACCTTTTATTAAATGAATACCGAATCAACTATTTGAATGCTAACGCTCAAATAGAAGTATATACTTTTGATAATAATAAGAGTAAAAAATATCTCTATGGTAATTATTTGGATTTCGGTTCATTAGAGTATGATGATACTACCGTATACATTAATACTATAGATAATTCCCTCGCAACCAAAATAAAAGCCAAGAAAAGTACACAATTTGAATATCCTGTATCTGAACTTAGTGAGAATGAACCTTTGTTCTATGACAGATTACCAATGAAAAGTACTGCAAAATGGATTATTACAGGAGACACAGTAGAAGATAAAGAGGTATCTTATATTCGGAATACTTTTGAAGATGTTAATGGTAGTAGTGCTGCTTATGGCTCAAAATATACATACCCTCTGTATTTAAACGGAAGCCCTGAAATAGCTACTAAGAATATAGTAGAGGTTGCCGATGTAGAGAAAATATATCATGCACCTTCATCAAGTAGTATGCAGCCTCTTTTCACAAATATAGCTGATGAAGGTATATATGTGGAGGTAAATATCCATTTTAAGTTATATGTTTCATTCTCTGATATTAAAAATGCGGTACATGGCGCATCATTTCATCTGAATGCTCCTTTCGGTAGTAGTAGTGGTATATTAAAGGAGATTACATTAGTTGAAGGTAAAAATGATATAAATATAAGCTTGCCCAAAGTTCTGGTTTATGGTAAAAGCCTTAATGGTCGGATATGGTGTTACGTTTATGTTAGCAGGTGTACATGTACTATATCTCAATTATTTCCTGTTGCATCTGACGAAAACTTAACTATTAGTTTCATAGCGAAGGACAAATCTGTACTTATTGACATTATTAGACCAATTGTACTACTTAACCGCTTATTGAAAAGTATAAATGATGATAAGGAAGGCTATGTTGGAGAAATCGAGTATGCTGATGACATTCGCCTGTCATCTACTACGATTATGGCAGCAGAGAGTGCCAGAGGGTTGGAAGATGCTAAGATATATACCTCATTCAAAAAATATTCTGATTGGATGGAGGCTGTTTACGGTTATATTCCTGAGATCACAAATAATAAAGTGATTTTCAAGAAACGCACTTCCCTGTTTCATTCAGTTGTGCAAAAGCGAATAAGCTATACAGGAATGGACTTTATGGTTAAAGTAGATTCTTCACTGATCTATTCACTTTTGAAAGTTGGTTACGATAAACAGGATTATGATAGTATTAATGGCCGTGATGAATTCCATTTTACAAACGAGTATGATACAGGGATAACAATTACTGATAAGGCCCTTGAACTCATAAGCCCTTTTCGCGCAGATCCATATGGAATTGAATTTTTAGTAAGTAAACGTGGTGAGGATACTACGGATAGCAAGAGTGATAATGATACTTTCTTTGTTGGTGCCAGTCTTAAAGAAGATGATAAATATTATGAGCTTCTGAGAGATGGTTATAATGTATCCGGCATAATATCACCTTCAACAATGTTTAATGTCATGTTCTCACCACGTTCATTTATCGAAGCAAATAAAGGATACGTTGCTTCATTTTTCAAATTATTGCGATTTGCTTCTTCATCGGGAAATAGTGATGTTGTGATAAATGATATTGCTGAAAACTCTGATATTGAGCTAACTGATCCTTTATTTTCTGTAAACACTTTAAGTATAACTGCTGCCGATGGGGGAATACCCTCAGATGTGAATGCGTTGGTTGAGATTGAGAGAAATAGCCTCTTATATACTTGCTTCATAAATGAATTGAAGTATAAAATAGAGCGCTATGATGGAGTCGAATACAGTTTGCAAATTAAAAATATTAGTCAGTTATGATAAAGATATCACCATTTACTCCACTTTTCTTTAGTCCATCCTCTGATAAATTCGGGGCTGAGAGTAGGTACATACAGTTGTTCGCACCTACCGATAACATATTCATAGAGGTTATTTCCACTACTGAGTATAATATGAATGGTTTACTGAAGAATCATGTTGATGGTACCAGCAGGGAAATTGAGTTTCAATCCTTTTCTTTGAAAGATGGTTCCACAGTCTTTCATTCAACGATTACCGGGTTGGTACCTGGTTATTATTCAATTTCTGTAGGCGATCAAGAATGCAATGTTTTCAAAGTTACGGATGATGAGCACGAGTTGGATAAGACTACTCTCATTCGCTACTCTATGCGTAGTAATAAGCAGAGGAATGATTGCATATTCTGGAATGGTGAAGAGCAGTTTTATTTTGAATTCCGTGCACCTGGCGGCTTTAAAGATGATGATTGGACATTTGCCGTCAACAATGAGCAGTTTGAAATTTCTAATGGAAATATCGTTGAACTTTTTGCAGTAGAGAGTACGCAGAAGAAGTTTACCCTTGGTAATGCTGAGGGATGTCCTGTCTGGTTTGCAGAGCATCTGAATCGGATACTGTGTTGCTCGAACGTGTATTTCAATGGCATGCGATTTGTCCGTAAGGGGAATAGCGTACCGGAAATGACTCAGGAAATTGTGTCATTGAAGAGCTATATTTTTAAAGTGTCTTTACAGGGTATGGTTGACAATATAGATGTTGATTTCCCTGAAGGTGGTGAAGAAGAAGGTGGTGAAACAGGGGGAGGCGGGGAGGGGTATGTTTATTTGATAAAGCTCAATGATACTGTTGTTCCTACCGATAGGAACACCTTTTCTGCATTGAGAATACTTGCCGAGATTGATAAGGCGATTAAGGCAAACAATGAAGGGTTAGGAGACAAGTTTATCAGCAAAAAGAATGATGATTATGCAGAAGGTATAATCACTTTCTTGAAAGACATCATAGTAAAAGGGCCTATTAAGGCTTTGAGCAAATTAACGGTAGGCGAAAGCATCATTGATTCATTGATAGCGGGCAAGGGCATAATCGCAGAAGATGGACGAATACAGGCTGACCGCATGGAGTTGCGGTCATCGCTGACCGTTTTAGAACTTATTTTCAACCGACTGTCAGCTATGGAGTCAGACTATTCGTTTTCCGAGTCAGGTTCAATTGAAAGCGTAACATTGATTGATGATGGTACATATCAATTAAAGCTTCGTAAGCGTTGGGAGAATGACTTCACAGCATTGGCTGAAAATGATGTTGTCTATGGGGTAGTCAACAACCTCGCTTCCGGAGGTGGTGATTATTACACTTCATGGTTGCGTGTTCTACATGTCGATACATCAGCCAACACTATCAATGCTGTTATGTATCCTGATGGTGAAGTTCCAGGAGGAAAGAATTACCCTCCTGAACCATTGATGATTATAACTCATCGGGGTAATCCGGTAAATGAAGATCGTCAAAGTTATTGGTATCTATCCGTTCGCGAGCATTGTTTCTGTATGCTTGATGGCGTAACGAAACCAATATTAGAAGAAAGTAATTATGCCATCCTTATCGGTGAATTAAAGCAATTGTCACTGTTTAGTAATCTGCCTATAAATTACCGCCATAGTTATATACACTGCCGTGGTGCTGTTATACAGGATTTGTTGCGCATAGATTACCAAGGAATTCCTGTACGAGCAGAAAACAACCGTGGCAAATGGAGTGCCGAGGAAGCTATCAGTGATCCTTATAAATCTACTCAGGATATGTATGATGCAGTGTATCATTATGGCTGTAAATGGATGTGCCTGGTAACGGGTACTACCGAAGAACCACAGTATGCGTCTACCGGATGGGCTATGACCGAAGGAAATCCGGACTTTACTATTGACATTGATAGCAGTAATGGATGGTACTTTGATGCGGAAAATTTTGAGACCACTCTTCTGATCAGAGGAGAGCTGTATAACCGTGATGTGTCAGAGCATATTCTTGATGCGGATGTGGAATGGACCCGTGATACGGGTAACGTAACGGAAGATAATGCCTGGGCAGTCAGTCATGCTGAAGCAGGAAAGTCCTTACCGTTGACAGTGGATGACCTTGGCCCCAACTATATGAACCTAACAGGGTGCAAGTTTATAGCAAAAGCCCTCCTTCGGGATGGACAAAACCCGCAGGAAACAGTCAATTACGTAACATTTTAACCAATGATATCAAAACAAAGAAAATTATCAATCAACTACCGTCCCCTCCAGATAAGTGGAGACATCGAAGTTGTAGGCAGTGTTCCTGATATGCAGGTGTATCAGGCTGATAAGGCGGAGTATACTCCTGATTATACACTTACTCCTTTGACTATTTTTCCACGTTGTAATGCCACCGATCCGGATGCAGTTGCCAAGGTAGGGAATGTAAATGCTTCATTGACGAACATGAAATGGTATCAACGGGTCGGCGATGTCCGGACGCTGATCACATCCTCTAACGCTAATTACGTTATAACAGAATCAGGTTCAGAAAAGGGGAAGATACAAATGAAAATGAATGTCTCTACCATCAATTCTGTGACGCTTGAATTTTATGCCGAATATGTGGATAGTAAACGTACCGGTCAGACTCATGTTTTTCAATATAGTCGTTTGATACGTGCTGTTGATGGTACTGAGGCCCAACCCAAACTTATGATTGATTCACCGTCCGGATTAGATTGGAATCCTTGCCGTGATATAGCACAACAGACTATAACCGCAAAACTGATGGTAGGAAACTTGGATGTTACCGCAACCAACAAGTGCAAGTTCTTTTGGTACAGAATACTGCCAAACGGAGTTCTTGACCAGATCATTGACGGAAATGGAGATTATGACTTTGATTTCGTGTCATTGAATAAGAATGTACTTGTCATTGATCGTGATTATATCGGCAATGACCAGGCTTATGTCTGTAAAGCGTCATACCGGGCGAATGGAAATCCAGACTCGACACCTGATGATAAGATTGATTATGTGTCCACTACTATACGTCGTCGCATACCTACCATTGAGATTGACTGGGAGGGTGTACCGCAACAAGTGGCAGACGGTACTACGGTAATCTTTCCCAAAGCTATCATACGCGATACGTTAGGGAATGTGCCTAATCCATCAGCCTGTTTCCGTTGCAAATGGTACAGTAAGGTCGGCGCCGGGAGTTATACATTGGTGGCAGAGGGCTTCTCTCCATCAATACCATTTAAAGACGGTATGATGCTTAAACTTGATGTTGAAGATAGAGGAGCCAACCGTTTACTTGTATCCGGTGACAAGTATATCGTCGATAGCTCCGGCAGGTTTATCGTGGCTAAAGGATAATGTTTAATTAAAAATAAATCGTATGGCATTTTATATTAAAGTAACTCAAGATGTTGCCACCGCATTAAATTTAACTGAGGATCGCAACAAAACTGCTGACGGAAATGTGCTGTTATGGCAAGCAGACATTGCAGGAGTACCTGGTGATACAGTATTTGACCGTGCTGCTGCTGTCGGAGGCGTATGCCTTACTTCTCAGCAGGCAAAGGCGGAGATTGAAGGCGTTGAAACTCCTGCAGAAGTACTCACGCCTGAGCAGTACCACACTGAAAATTCGGAAGAATCAGAAGAAAAGGAGGTAAAAGATGAGTCTGGCGAGTAAAGTAGGACAAGTTACTTTTTCGCAGAAGGCAGGTGTATATATGCCAGCCATCATGTGCGATAAAGGTGACTTATATCAGGAATACGATGGTGAGCCGTCAGCTCCTACTAATATAGCCCCGGATTTCACCGTACTGAAACCGACGCTGTCTTTCCTGCTAACATCTTCCCGTGTAGCTGAAGGGATTGTAGTTCCTTCAGCTATCAAGTGGTATTTCAATGATGTCTTACTGGCATTCACTGGCAATGTGTCTACGAATAACATCGGTGGTGAAACCGGGCATTTCAAATTTATCCCATATCAGGCAGGGACTAATAACTACTATGGAGTGCAAATCGTAAAGAACCTGGTTAAAGCTTCAGTAGGTGCGAGCTGCACGCTTAAGGCAGTAGCTACAGTTACCGTTGGTAATGTATCTGATGAAGTACAGTATATCTATTCCATCCCCATAACAAAGGGTGTCGGTAATCAGAAAGTAGTCACTATCGTGGCGGGAGACAATAAATACTTCGCCATCCGTGAGAAAGGTGATAGCGTTATATTGTCAGCCGTTGCGCGTTTGGGTGCTTCAGAAATAACTGCAGGTCTTTCGTATAAATGGTATAAGATGACAAATAGTGCCTGGACAATCATCAGCGGGCAGACTGGTAAGAACCTGACTGTAACAGACAGCATGGTGGACACAACGGGCACTTTCAAAGTGGAGGTTTATCAGAGCTCAACGTTAATCGGACTGGATACTCAAACGGTCATGGACTTATCAGACCCTTATGATATCATCACAAATCCAACGCCTGAAGACGAAACAATCACATCCGGCAGTGGTGGTAAAGTGGTATATGCACCGATCCTGGTTAAACGTGGACAAACCACCAAAGCGAAGGAGATGACTTTCTACTTTGTCTTTATGGATTCTGCCGGCGTAATTCTTAATTCATCGACGGCTAATATAGCATCTGCAACCGGCACTTGTACAGAAGCGATGTGTCAGCAGGCAGGCGGAAATGTAGCTTGGACAATAACAACTAAAGATTAAACGTATGACATTGGCAAGTAAAACAGGTGAAGTAAAATACCTTCAGAAAGGTCCTCGCGGGATGTTGCCATACCCGGCAGGTGAATACGACCTACATACATCTTATGTTTGTACGGATATGGTTGCGCCTTATGTTTTGTACAATGGTATCTATTACGTCATGAATCAAGTCACAAGCTGGGTTGGTCAGGGAATGCCATCAAATATCAATAATCCTCAAAAGGATTATGCTGTCAATGGTACAAAAGCGACCTGGATACCGTTTGAAGGCTATAAGGCTATTTATGTGGAAATCTTGATGGCCAATTTTGCTAAGCTTGCAAGTGCTGTATTCTATGGACAGTATCAATTTTCACAATACGGAGAGGATGCTTCAGGCTCTGCTGTAGAAACGGAAGGTGGATACAAGGATTTTAATCCGAACGATCCAATGAATTCAGCCAATGCATTCCGTCCCAATCTAATGCTCGATTTTCTGACTGGAAAAGTATACTGCAAGAGTCTTGATGCCAGAGGAAGTATTTATACTCCTTATTTAAACATCCCCTTGGAGCCTGATGTGGAGACAGTTATTAAGGTACGTGGAAGAATGAACGGATATATTACATGCCTTGGAGTTTCTACGCAGTCACATACATTGTCACTGCCAAGAGCTGTGGATATGGATGCTGGAACTGAACTCAATCTGTATTATTATGTGAAGCCTGGGAGACTCGCGCCAAGTCCGACCATCAAGATCTATCCTGATGGTGAATTCCTGCCACATGGGCTAACAGAGTTTAGAATGCGTAGTAACACGGAAGTCCAGTTGAAAGTTGTTAAGATTGGAACTGCCGATGCTGATAAGATGTGGATGATTCTGAATGCACCGTACAATGGTTCTATTGATTTATTTCCGTGTGTTTTGGCACAGGGGTATGTTACAGGAACATCCACAGGAGCTACCATTGTGGCGACTACATATGATGGATCCAGTCTTTCAGTCTCAAGGGTTGCAGAAGGACACTATCGCATAAAGATACCATCGTCCTGGAAAATGGACCACTATAAATACATCGTGATGCTAACCGGCATAGGTGCTGTATCGGGCGGTCCTAATAGTCCTACAAAAGCTACCTTAAAAGAGCAGTCATATGAATATTTTGATGTATGGGTATCTGATGACTCGTCAGTTAACGACGGTAGCTTTTCATTTATGATTTCAGATACATATGCCTGGGGAAATAATGGTGGCTTTTTAACGCCTACTTGATGGGATGATTTTAAATGAATATTATTTATAAATAGTGATTAAAAACAAAATGTTAAATTGGGCCGATTTTCATCGTAGAAAAAACGCCCGTTAAAAGTAGCAGGGTATGATAGAGAAGATACAATTAAAAGACTTGG
>OBWL01000297.1_pt1 | contig 60732 bp, 63 predicted proteins | sample 1538061 | NCBI WGS metagenome assembly OBWL01 (sample SAMEA2580085, study PRJEB22360) | human gut metagenome | biome: human gut; feature: human-associated habitat; material: faeces | place: Denmark | collected 2008/2010
TCGAGAAAGCAAGGGACAGCCAGCTTGCCCGCGAGATTGAGGCAGCTCTGCCCCGTGAACTGTCTAGGGAACAGCAGCTTGCCCTTGTCCGGGCCTATGTGAAAGACAACTTTGTGGATAAGGGGATGTGCGCCGACTTTGCCATCCATGACAAGGGAACCGGCAACCCCCATGTCCATATCATGCTGACCGTCCGGCCCCTGAAAGGAAATGGCGCATGGGGCGCAAAGTGCCGCAAAGCATACGACCTGGACGAAAACGGCCAGCGTATCCCGGATGGGAAAGGCAGCTGGAAGAACCACCGGGAGGATACCACCGACTGGAACGACAAAGGGAATGTGGAGATTTGGCGGGCGGCATGGGCGGCCTATACCAACCGGGCATTGGAGGCCGCCGGTCAGCCTGCCCTGGTAGACCACCGCAGCTACGAGCGACAGGGCATTGATAAAATCCCCTCTGTCCACCTGGGGCCAGCGGCCAGCCAGATGGAGAAGCGCGGCATCCGCACCGACAAGGGGGAAGTCAACCGGCAGATCGCCGCCGACAACAAGCTGCTCAAGGAAATCAAAGCCCGCATTACCCGGCTTTACAACTGGTCGAAAGCCGAGGCCGAGAAGCCGGAGGGCCAGCAACCCAGCATGATTGACTTGTGGGAGGCTCAGCAGCTCAAGCGGCCTGACACCCGCACCGGCAAAATCCGGGCTTTGCAGGAGAGCGCCGCCCTGTTCAGCTTTATGCAGGCAAACGGGATCAAGACCATGCAGCAGCTCCACGATAAAATCTCCGAGATGAACGGCAGCTACTATGACCTGCGGGGGAAAATCGTCCAGGCCGAGCGCCGGATCGCCACCCTCACAGAGCGCGGGGAGATGTGGGCGCAGTACAACAAGTACAAGCCCATCCGAAAGCAGCTTGCCAAGGTAAAGCCGGAGAAACGGGAACAGTTTGAACAGCGCCACAGCCGGGAACTGATTCTGTATGACGCAGCGGCCCGGTATCTGAAAGAACTGAAAGACAGCGGCGAGGCAATCACCCCAAAGGCATGGCAGCGGGAAATCGACCAGCTGGCCGCTGGAAAGCAGACGGACACGCTTGCCATGAAATCCATGCGGGAGGATTTGAAAGCAGTGGAACGGCTCCGCAAAACCGCCGAGCAGCTGTCCAGACAGGAACGGGACAAGTCTCACGACCGGGAGCCGGAGCGGTAAGGGCTACCGCGTTTCACGACATACTTTTGCACACAGAAAAACCGCCGTACAGGTTTCCCCATACGGCGGCAGACTGTTTATTTGCCGAACAAGTCGCTGTGTGTGCCGGTGCGGGCCAGCGTCAGCACCAGAACATCATCTTCTATGCGGTAGACAAGCAGCCAGTCCGGGAGAATGTGACATTCCCGATGGCCTGCCCAATCGCCGGACAGGTCATGGTCACGGTTCTTATCTGGCAGCGGTTCGCCCATCGCCAGCAACGCTACGACCTGCTCCAGCAGCTCGATCTTCAAGCCACGCTTGATGGCTCGTTTGTAGTCTTTTTTGAAACTGGTCGTGTACTTGACGGTATATTTGGTTTCTTTCATCTTTTCAGGTCAGCAAATAACTCGTCAAGGTCATTGTAGCCCTTTACAGACGGGTCTTTTGCAATCCTTTCCGCTTCCAGCATGGCAGCAACCGTTTCCTTGTTCGGCTGTTCCAGCCTTACTTCAAAGGGAATGCCGCCTTCACGAAGCGACTGGCGCACAAAGATGTTAAACGCCGTAGTCAGGTTCATGCCAAGTTCAGTAAACAGTGCGTCCGCTTGCGCTTTCAAATCTGCGTCCATGCGGATACTGATGTTTGTGGTATTTCCAGCCATACGATCAACCCCTTTCTGCTGACAATTATAGTATATGCCATTTGCACGAAGAAAACAATACTTTGCACGAATATTTAACAATAAATTCATTCAAGGAGGTTACCGGCTTTATGAAAGAAATCATTTATGAAGAACAACAAGACTGAACCTATCCCTGTCATGGATTACCGCCAGTATCGCAGAGCGCGGAGGCTGGTGCATGAGTGCTGTAACTACATCGACGGAAACTGTATCGCCCTGGACGATGGGGAGGAATGTGTCTGTGTCCAGTCTATTTCCTACTCCCTGTTGTGCAGGTGGTTTCGGGCGGCGGTATTGCCGCAGGATAAGGAACTGGAAACGGCGCTGTTCCACCGGCTGAATGCTAAGAAATGTGCCGTATGCGGGGCGCTGTTTACTCCCGGCTCCAACCGAGCCAAATACTGCCAGGAATGTGCCGCGTGCATGAAGCGGATCAACGCCGCAAAGCGCAAGCGGAAACAACGGGAGAAATGTCACGCTTTAGGGGCTGAAAACCCCTTGTAAATCAAGGCTTTTTTCGAGGGTGTCGCTGGGGGCCTGATAGATTTATCCTCTGGCCCCCAAAACGGCCCTCTAAAGGCATACAGACCCCTGAAATAAACCCCAAGGAGGAAGCCTATGTCAGACAATCGAAAATATTACTACCTGAAACTCAAAGAGAACTATTTTGACGATGACTCCATCGTGCTGCTGGAAAGTATGCCGGACGGTGTGCTGTACTCCAACATCCTGCTCAAGCTGTATCTGAAATCCCTGAAACACGGCGGGCGGCTCCAGCTTGACGAGAATATCCCCTACACGGCGCAGATGATCGCCACCATCACCCGCCAGCAGATCGGCACTGTGGAGAGGGCCTTGCAAATCTTCCTGAAGCTGGGCCTTGTGGAAGTGCTGGACAGCGGCACCTTCTACATGAGCAATATTGAACTGCTGATCGGCCAGTCCTCCACCGAGGCCGAGCGAAAGCGGGCGGCGAGGCTCCAAAACAAGGCTCTTTCCGCGCCCCGGACAAATGGCGGACATTTGTCCGACATTCGTCCACCAGAGATAGAGATAGAGTTAGAGAAAGAGATAGAGATAAAGAGAGAGATAGAGAAGGGACGCTCCGCCCGCGCCTATGGCCGTTACCAGAATGTTTTCCTGACGGACGAGGAAATGGCAGACTTGCAGGCCAGCTTTCCTGCTGTATGGGAACAGTACATCGAAAAACTGTCCGAGTACATGGCTTCTACCGGCAAGCGGTATCAGAGCCATGCCGCCACCATCCGGCGCTGGGCCGGTGAGGACGCGAAGAAAGCAGCCCCGCCCACCCGCAACCGGGATTACAGCGTAAAGGAGGATGAAACCGTATGATTGAGATTACCGCAGAAATCCGGGCGCTGATCGACAAGGCAGCCGCCGGTGTGGAACTGGCCGGGGACGAGTACATAGACCCGGCAGACGGCCTCATTCACTGTAAGAAGTGCGGCGGCCAGAGGCAGACCGTTGTGCCATGCTTCGGGAAATCCGGCTACTTTATGCCGCGCTGCATCTGCCAGTGCCAGCGGGAGGCCGAGGAACAGCGCAAAGCCGCCGAGGAACGGCAGCGCCGCATGGAGCGGATCAAGCGCCGGAAGGCCCAGGGCCTGCAAGACCGCTATCTGTACGACTACACCTTTGCCAACGACAACGGCCAAAATTCCCTGATGGACAAGGCCCGCGCCTATGTGGAGAACTGGAAGGAGGCTTACAAGAACAACACCGGCCTGCTGTTGTTCGGGGATGTGGGAACCGGCAAGTCCTTTTTCGCCGGTTGCATCGCCAACGCCCTGCTTGACCGGGATGTGCCTGTGCTGATGACGAACTTTCCCACCATCCTGAACCGCCTGACGGGAATGTTCTCCGAAGACAGGGCCGACTTTATCGCCAGCTTTGACGAATACGACCTGCTTATCATTGACGATTTGGGTGTGGAGCGCAGTACCGAGTATGCGATGGAGCAGATGTTTTTCGTCATTGACAGCCGATACCGCAGCCGCAGGCCCATGATAATCACCACCAACCTGAAGCTGGCCGAACTCAAGAACCCGCCTGACCTGGCCCACGCCCGTATCTATGACCGTATCCTGGAACGGTGCGCCCCGATCCTCTTTGCCGGGAAGAACTTCCGGGAGGAAAACGCCGGAGCTACCAAGCAGGCGGCGAAAGACATTGTAAACCGTAAGCATGAGTAATTTTTTGCCGGACGGCGCAGCCCCGCCCGGAGAAAGGAGCGCCATGAGCGAAGAAACCCGTACCATGCAGACCGCAGACACCACTCCGGCCAGAACGCCGGAGGACGCCCCCGCGCTGGTAAAGAAAATCGGCAAGACCACCTACAAGGTGCGCGTCCATTTCAGCCAGACCAGCACTGAAACCATGAGCGACAAAATCAAGCGTATGCTTAAAAACGAGATACAGCAGATGTGACCGGCTGATAAAGCCAGCCGCCTTGTGCTAAACTGATAGTGGTACGCACCAAAACTTTTATCTAAGGAGGACATGAAAATGCTGTACACAGAAAAAGAGAAAAATGAGATTGAGCGAGTAAAGGAAGTCTTTGCGGAACATCTGCGGCAAAGCCCTGATTTTGAACTGCTCTGGTCGGACAAGGTAGGCTATGTCTGGCTGGCGATTGGCGTAAATCCACTTTATGTGGATACTGGCATCAGGATAGAATCAGCCGCCGATCTCTGCTTCAAGTGTTTGGATGATGTTGCTATGGATGTTTTGTATATGACGGGCAACGATCATGCACTGGAAGCAGCCGACCCGCTGGAATTGGCCGAAATCAAGCGGCGCTGGGAGCCATATATCAACCAGCTGCCAGACTATGCGTATCTCTGCAAAGACCTGCTGAACGGAAAAATGTAATCTATCAAACGAGGTGTCAGGAGCCATACGGTGCTTCTGGCACCTTTTTTGTGGATTTTTTGTGAATTTGATGAAAAAGTCCTTGACAACTCGTTTCGGGCAAGACCCGTTCCTCCATCCTGATAAGCTGCGGTGCCCGTTTAGCCCCATTTGACATCCGGGAGGTGCGGGAACTGATGGAGGACGATGAAATGGAACTGGACACCATCGGGGATGAAAAGACCGTGCTGTTTTTGATTATGAGCGACACAGACACCACCTTCAACTTCATTCTCGCTATGCTCCAAAGCCAGCTTATCAACCTGCTGTGTGACCGCGCGGATGATAAATACGGCGGGGGGGGGGGGGGGGGGGGGGGGGGGTCGATGGTCTGCCTGTCCATGTGCGGCTGATTCTGGACGAGTTTGCCAACATTGGGCAGATTCCCAACTTCGACAAGCTGATCGCCACCATCCGCAGCCGGGAAATCTCGGCATCCATCATTTTGCAGAGCCAGTCGCAGCTGAAAGCCATCTACAAGGATGCGGCCGAAATCATTTCGGACAACTGCGATTCTGTTCTCTTTTTAAGTGGGCGGGGCAAAAATGCCAAAGAGATCTCCGATGCGCTGGGGAAAGAGACCATCGACAGTTTCAACACCAGCGAAAACCGGGGCTCTCAAACCTCCCACGGACTGAACTATCAAAAATTAGGAAAGGCGTTGATGTCAGAGGACGAAATCGCGATCATGGACGGCGGCAGATGTATTTTGCAGCTGCGGGGTGTGAGGCCGTTCTTCTCGGAGAAGTTCGACATTACCAAACACCCGCACTACAAATACCTTGCGGACGCGGACAAGAAAAACACCTTTGATGTGGACAGGTTCTTATCCACCCTGCGCCGGAAGCGGCAGCAGGTGGTCGCACAGGACGAACCGTTTGACCTGCACGAAATTGACCTGTCGGATGAAGATGCAGCCGCCGAATGAGGCGGCATTTTTTGAAAAAATTTTTGAGTGCCGCAGAACAAGCAGCAGAAAGTGAGGACCTTATGGAATTTTTCAACAGCGCAGTCGATACTTTGCAGACCATCGTGGTCGGTCTGGGCGGTGCCCTGTGTGTCTGGGGCGGCATCAACCTGTTGGAGGGTTATGGACAGGATAACCCCGGCAGCAAGAGCCAGGGCGTGAAGCAGCTGGTCGCGGGCGGCGGCGTTGCCCTGATCGGCGTGACCCTTGTCCCGCTGCTGTCCGGGCTGCTGGGCTAAGTCCTGCATCGCTGCCAACAATTTTCTGAACAACTAACACTTAAAATCCTACGCCGCGCTCTCCCTCTCACATGGGAGGGCGCGGGAAAGGAGGTATCTTTGCTTGATTAGTGAGATCATCGAAAAATGGATAAAAGGCATTTTGATCGATGGCATCACGGGCAACCTCTCCGGCCTGTTCGACAACGTGAACGCCAAGGTGGGCAAAATCGCTTCGGATGTCGGCTCCACCCCGCAGGCGTGGAACAGCGGCATTTTCAATATGCTGCGTAGTCTTTCCGAAACGGTGGTGCTGCCCATTGCAGCGGCTATCCTTGCCCTTGTGATGTGCCATGAGCTTATCCAGATGATTACCGAAAAGAACAATATGCACGACTTCGACACCTCCATGTTCTTCCGCTGGATTTTCAAGTCTGCATTTGCCATCCTCATTGTCAGCAATACATGGAATATCGTCATGGGTGTGTTCGATGCCACCCAGAGCGTTGTCAACCAAAGTTCCGGCGTGATCATTGGCGAAACATCCATCCACTTTGACCGCCTGATACCCGGACTGGAATTTCAGCTAGAAAGCATGACCATCGGCAGTCTGCTCAGCCTGTGGTTCCAGACCCTTGTGGTGGGCCTGACCATGAACATCCTGTCCATCTGCATCTTCCTTGTGACCTACGGCCGCATGATTGAGATTTACGTTGTGACCGCACTGGGGCCTATCCCGCTGGCGACCATGGGCAGCAGCGAGTGGCGCAGCACCGGGCAGAACTACTTGAAGTCTTTGCTGGCACTGGGTTTCCAAGCGTTCCTGATTATGATTGTCGTGGGCATTTACGCGGTGCTGATACGCAACATTTCAGGCGCGGCGAACATTGCCGGGGCCATCTGGGGCTGCATGGGCTACACCGTGCTGCTCTGTTTCTGTCTGTTCAAGACCGGCAGCATCAGCAAGTCGGTGTTCGGTGCCCATTGAGAAAGGAGCGTTTGAATGGCGTATGTGACCGTTCCCAAAGATTTGACCCATGTAAAATCCAAAGTCTTATTCGGGCTGACCAAGCGGCAGCTGGTCTGCTTCGGCGGTGCGCTTTTAACGGGCGGACCGCTTTATTTTTTGGCCCGGAACTATCTTTCCAACAGTGCAGCGGCCCTGCTGATGATTTTTGCCATGCTGCCGGGGCTGCTGTTTGCTCTGTTCGAGCGGCACGGCCAGCCCCTTGAAGTAGTGATTCAGCAAATGATTCAGTGCTGTTTCCTGCGGCCCAAGGAGAGGCCCTATCAGACCAACAACGCTTACGCCGCCCTTGTGCGGCAATACCAAATGGAACAGGAGGTAAAGGCCATTGTCCAGAAAAACGACACCCCGCGAAACCGAAAAGCCCAAAAAGCTCACCCGCGCCCAGAAAAAAGAAATTGATGCCGTTCTCCGCAAGTACAAGGGTGACGGCAAGCCCCGCACGGCACAGGCCACCATCCCGTATGAGGCCATCTACCCGGACGGTGTGTGCCGCATTGACCGACGCACATTCTCCAAGTGCATTGCCTTTGAGGACATCAGTTATCAGCTGGCCCAGCCGGAAACAAGAACCGCCATCTTTGAACATCTGTGCGACCTCTACAACTATGTGGATGCTTCCATCCATGTGCAGCTTTCGTTTTTGAATCGCAAGGTTGACCCGGTGCAGTACGCAAAAAGTTTTGAGATCGCACCGCAGGGGGATGATTTTGACGACATCCGCGCCGAGTACACGGCCATTCTGCAAAAGCAGCTTGCCAGCGGCAACAATGGTATTGTGAAAACCAAGTACCTGACTTTCACCATCGAGGCGGACAGCCCGAAAACGGCGCGGGCACGTCTGACCCGCATTGGCCTTGACCTGCTGGGCTACTTCAAGACCATGGGCTGCGTGGCGCACGTCATGGATGGGCAGGCGCGTTTGGAGGTGCTGCACGGCATCTTTCACCCGGACGGCGAACCGTTCCGTTTTGACTGGGACTGGCTGGCACCCTCCGGCCTGTCTACCAAGGACTTTGTGGCCCCGTCCTCTCTCTGCTTCGGCACGGCCAAGACTTTTGGACTGGGCGGCAAATATGGAGCCGTGAGCTTTTTACAAATTCTTGCGCCGGAACTTTCGGATGAAATGCTGGCCGACTTTCTCAAAACGGAAAGCGGGATTCTCGTCAATCTCCATGTGCAGGCCATTGACCAGACCGAGGCCATCAAAACCATCAAGCGAAAAATCACAGACCTTGACGCCATGAAGATTCAGGAACAGAAAAAGGCTGTCCGTTCCGGGTACGACATGGATATCCTGCCCAGTGACCTTGCCACCTACGGCGAGGACGCCAAAAAGCTGCTGAACAAATTGCAGACCCGGAACGAACGGCTTTTCATGCTGACTTTTTTAGTTCTGAACGTGGCCGAAACCAAGCAGAAGCTGGGCAACGATGTGTTCCAAGCCGCAGGTGTGGCCCAGAAATACAACTGTTCCCTTGTCCGGCTGGACTACCAGCAGGAGCAAGGCCTTGTGTCCAGCCTGCCGCTGGGCATCAACCAGATAAAGATTCAGCGCAGCCTCACCACCTCCAACGTGGCGGTGTTTGTGCCCTTTGTCACGCAGGAGCTTTTCCAGAGCGGTGCGGCCATGTACTACGGCATCAACGCAAAATCCCACAACATGATCATGCTGGACCGCAAGCAGGCCCGGTGTCCAAACGGCTTGAAGCTGGGCACGCCCGGCAGCGGCAAATCCATGAGCTGCAAGTCCGAAATCGTCAGTGTGTTTTTAACGACTGCTGACGATATTTTTATTTCAGACCCAGAAGCCGAGTATTATCCGCTGGTCAAGCGGCTGCATGGGCAGGTCATCAAACTTTCGCCCACCAGCAAGGACTATGTGAATCCTCTGGACATCAACCTCAACTACTCCGAGGATGATAGTCCGCTTGCCCTGAAATCGGATTTTGTGCTGTCGTTCTGTGAACTGGTCATGGGCGGCAAAACGGGTCTGGAAGCGATTGAACGCACCGTGATAGACCGTGCCGTGAAAGCCATCTACCGCCCCTATCTTGCAAACCCCTGCCCGGAGAATATGCCGATTTTGTCTGACCTCCACCAAGCTCTGATCGACCAGCATTTGCCGGAAGCGGACCGGGTGGCACAGGCACTCGACCTGTATGTATCCGGCTCGTTGAACGTTTTTAACCACAAAACGAATGTGGACATCCACAACCGGCTTGTGGCCTTTGACATCAAAGAACTGGGCAAACAGTTAAAGAAATTGGGGATGCTCATTATCCAAGACCAGATATGGGGCCGTGTCACCCAAAACCGCAGCCAAGGCCGGGCCACATGGTATTTTGCAGACGAGTTCCACCTTTTGCTGAAAGAAGAACAGACCGCCGCGTACAGTGCCGAGATCTGGAAACGCTTCCGCAAATGGGGCGGTGTGCCCACAGGCGCCACCCAGAATGTGAAGGACCTTCTTTCTTCGCCGGAGATCGAGAACATTCTGGAAAACAGCGACTTCATCACGCTGCTGAATCAGGCATCCGGCGACCGCAAAATCCTTTCGGAACGGCTGAACCTCTCCGCAGACCAGCAGAAGTACATTGACAATTCCGAACCGGGCGAAGGACTGCTGATTTTTGAAAATGTGGTGCTGCCATTCTCAAACCCCATCCCGAAAAACACCCAGCTCTATAAGATCATGACCACCCGGCTCAGCGAGGTGGTGGAGCTATGAGCTTAACACATTTCAGCTTGTTTTCCGGCATCGGCGGCATCGACCTTGCCGCAGAAGCAGCGGGTTTCACCTCTGTCTGTCAATGCGAGTGGGCGGCCTTTCCCGCCGCTGTGCTGGCAAGCCACTGGCCGGAGGTGCCCCGCTTTCAGGACATCACCACCGTGACAAAGGAGGCTTTCTTTGAAAAAACAGGACTTCGCACCGTCACCCTCATTTCAGGTGGCTTCCCGTGCCAGCCGTTCTCCACCGCAGGGCGGCAGCGCGGCTTCCACGATGAACGCTACCTGTGGCCCGAAATGCTGCGGGTCATCCGGGAATTGCAGCCCCGTTGGGTGCTTGGAGAAAATGTTGCTGGCTTCCTCCGTATGGGGCTCGACAAAACGCTCATTGACTTGGAGCAGGCAGGTTACGATGTTCGGGTTTTCGTATTACCTGCTGCTGCCGTTGGCGCGTGGCACGAACGGAAACGGGTATTCATCATCGGCTCCGCTGCTTCCCACGCCCCTTGCCAGCGACACCGGGGATGTGGGCAAGGGGCTGGACATCCAAATCTCTGCGAATGGCAGTTACCGCAAGATGAACAAGGATGGCAAAGCATGGACGGCGCGGCTCTCTCATGTGGTCTACCGCATGACCCCCACCACGCTGGAAAGGCCCTACCTCAACCCGGACTGGGTAGAGTGGCTGATGGGTTTCCCGCGCAAATGGACGGACATTCCCTTTGGGCCGAAGAACCCGCCGACATCCCGCGCCTGACCGAAGAGGTGCCGAACCGCAGCAAGCGGATGAAAACACTGGGCAATGCAGTTTCGCCGCCGCAGGTGTTCCCGATTCTCAAATACATTGCGGACATTGAAACGGGCTGCTGTCCGATGGGAGGTGAAGAACCTTGAAAGAATTGCAGGCAAAAGCCAAAGTCACCCAGACCATGACCCGTGACGGTCTGGTGGTAGAAAATCAGGCTGACGGCACTGTGGAGAATGTTTCCTGCCGGGAAGCGGAACAGGATTATTCCACGGATGCCGAGGGCAAGGCCGAAAAAATTCTGGAACGGGCCGAGGACATCAAGGACGGGCATAAAAATAAAAAGAAAGCGAAAAAGGCAGCAGAAACAGCGGCCACCGCCAAAAGTGAAGATAGTCTGCACCGTTCCGCTGCCCGTTTGGAATTGACCGAGGACGAACGGGCAGACCCGGAGTTGCAGCCGTACATCCACAAGGCGGAAGCAAAGGCCGACAAGCTGGATGCGGCCCGCGCCGCTCTGCCGAAGAAGCGTGTCCCGGTCAAGGAAAAAGTTTACGATGCAGCCAGCGGCAAGGCAAAATCCACCCTGCGGTTTGAGCAGCAGGACAAAGGCCCGCCCAGCCTGAAACCAAACCCGGCCAGCCGCCCGCTGTCGGAAGCATTGCTGTTCGCTCACGGAAAAATCCACGAGGTCGAACACGAAAATGTGGGCGTGGAGGGTGGCCACAAGGGTGAAGAACTGGTGGAGCATCAGACCGCCAAGGTCATCCGCAGCGGCATCCGGCACCACAAGATGAAGCCCTACAAGGCCGTGGAAAAGGCAGAGCGTCAGCTCATGTCTGCCAATGCAGAATACTTTTACCAGAAATCCTTGCGGGACAATCCGCAAATTGCACAGGCGGCCAGCAATCCCATTTCCCGGATGTGGCAGAAACGGCGTATCAAACAGCAGTATGCCAAAGCTGCACGGCAGGCCGGACAAGCCGCCGCGCAGGGTGCAGCCGCCACCGCAGAGAACGGTTTCCGGGTAACGAAGCTGGCGGCCGAGGGCGGCGAACGGGTAGCCGAATTTGCGGCCCGGAACTGGAAAACCATTCTAATCGTGGCGGTGTTCGGTCTGCTGGCTCTGCTCTTGATAACGGGTTTGCAGTCCTGCACCGTGATGGCGGGCACCGCTGGAACCGGCGTGACGGCATCTTCTTATTTTTCCAAGGACAAGGATATGCTGGGTGCAGAGAAGGCTTATGCCAAGCTGGAACAAAAGCTGCAACGGTATCTCGACACCTACGAGGCCACCCACAACTATGACGAGTATCATTTTTATCTGGATGAAATCGAGCATGACCCCTATGTGCTGATCTCGATTTTGTCCGCGCTGCATGACGGCGTGTTCACACTGGCCGAGGTGCAGGGCGAACTTGAAATGCTCTTTGAAAAGCAGTACATCCTGACCGAGACTGTGACCATGCAGATACGTTACCGTACAAAAATGATGGTCATTATTGGCCCGTATGGTGTGCCGCAAGTTATCACCTACCAAGAACCGTATGAATACTACATCTGCACGGTCAAGCTGAAGAACAAGGATTTATCTCATCTGCCCGTGGAAGTACTGACCGAGGAACAGCTTAGTGCCTATTCGCTCTATATGCGCACGCTGGGCAACCGGCCGGATTTGTTCGGGCAGGCACAGTACCCCAATGCGTCCACCATCAAGCAGCCCACCTACTACGATGTTCCCCCGGAAGCTCTCAAAGATGATAAGTTCGCTGCCATGATGGAGGAAGCAACCAAGTACATTGGCTACCCGTATGTGTGGGGCGGCAGTTCGCCCAGCACCAGCTTTGATTGCAGCGGCTACATTTCGTGGGTGCTGAATCACTCCGGCTGGAACGTGGGCCGTCAGACCGCACAGGGCCTTTACAACTTCTGTACTCCTGTTTCGGCCGCACAGGTCAAACCGGGCGACCTTGTGTTTTTCAAGGGAACCTACGATACCCCCGGCGTGAGCCATTGCGGTATCTATGTGGGCAATTCCATCATGCTGCACTGCGGCGACCCGATCTCTTACACAAACCTCAACTCGAAATATTGGCAAGAACATTTTTACAGCTATGGGCGTTTACCGTGACGCCAGAAAGGATTTTGTATGGCAAAAAGACTTTCCCGCATTGAGCGCGACATTGAACGGCTCAAAGAAAAAATCAGCGAATACCAGCAGCAGTTGAAAGAACTGGAAGCTGAAAAGACCGAACAGGAAAATTTGCAGATCATTCAGTTGGTGCGCAGCATGAATATGAAGCCGGACGAGTTTGCGGCCTTCCTGCGCAGCGGTGCGCTGAACGCCGCTCCTACCGTCACCCCGTACCACAAACAGGAGGATGCCGCCGATGAAACCTGACAACTGGAACCGTTTCGCTGCCGGACTGCTGGCTATCCTGCTCTGCCTCTGCTCCTTTTCCATGCCCGCTTTCGCAAGCGGTACTGACCCTGCCCCGGAACCTCTGCCGGAGATTATCGAAGAAGAACCCACTACGGGCGGCATGGAGCCGGAGGGTGTGCCCATCACGCCCAAGGGCAATGCAACACTGGTGGATGACTTTTACGGCGACAAGCAGCTTATCACTGTGACCACCAAGGCCGGGAATTATTATTACATTCTCATTGACCGTGCCAACGAGGACAAGGAAACGTCCGTTCACTTCCTGAACCAAGTGGACGATGCCGACTTGCTGGCCCTGCTGGATGAAGAACCGCAGACCACCGAGGTCTGCACCTGCACGGTGAAATGTGAGGCAGGAAACGTGAACGAAAACTGCCCCTTGTGTGAAAAGAGCCTGCGGAGCTGCACGGCCCTGGAAGCTGTGAAAACCGACACCGAAACGCCGCAGGAAAAGCCGAAATCCAACATGGGCAGTCTGATGATTCTGCTGGCGCTGGCTCTGACGGGCGGTGGTGTAGCACTCTACTATTTCAAGTTCCGCAAGCCCAAGACCGATACCACCGGGCACGATGATCTGGACGAATACGATTTTGGCGAGGACGAGGATGCAGACGAGGAACCTGCTGAAATCGAGATTCATTCGGAGGACGGACAGGAGGATGAAACATGAGCTTTCAGCTGGTGATTACCGAAAAGCCCAGTGTTGCCCGCAGCATTGCCACCGTGATCGGGGCCGATGAAAAGCAAAACGGCTACTGGCAGGGCGACGGGTATCTTGTCAGCTGGTGCATCGGGCATCTGGTGTCCTTTGCGGAAGCGGGCCAGTACGATGAAAAATACTGCAAGTGGAAGTATGAAGATTTGCCCATCCTGCCCCAGCCGTGGCAGTTCATCGTGCCGGACGAGAAAAAACAGCAGTTTGAAATTGTGCGCTCTCTGCTCAACCGCCCGGATGTGGACAGTGTGACCGCCGCGACCGATGCAGGCCGGGAGGGAGAACTGATTTTCCGTTTCGTCTACCAACAGACCGGCTGCACGAAACCTGTGAAGCGGCTCTGGATTTCCAGCATGGAGGATGCCGCTATCCGGGAGGGCTTTGCAAACCTGCGCCCGGATTCGGATTATGATGCTCTGTATCAATCGGCCCTCTGCCGTGCAAAGGCGGATTGGCTGGTGGGCATCAATGCAACACGGCTGTTTTCGGTGCTGTATCACAAAACCCTGACGGTAGGCCGGGTGCAGACCCCGACACTGAAAATGCTGGTGGACCGGGATGCAAAAATCCTGCGCTTCCAGAAAGAAAGGTATTACACAGTCGGCATCCAGTCCGGCAGTCTGAAAGCAGACAGTGGACGCATTGCCAGCATGGACGAGGCCGACACTTTGAAAAATGCCTGTGCCGGGGCATCTGCTATCTGTTCTTCTGTCAAGCGGGAGAAAAAGACAGAACAGCCGCCCAAGCTCTATGACCTGACCACCTTGCAGCGGGAAGCAAACCGTCTGTTCGGTTTTACGGCAAAACAGACCCTTGATTACGCCCAGCAACTTTACGAGAAGAAACTGCTGACCTATCCCCGCACGGACAGCCAATATCTGACCGAGGACATGGGCCAGACAGCACAACATCTTGTGTCTGATCTGCTGGGGCTGCTGCTCTTTGCCCAAGGCCTTGCGCTGACTGCGGAAGTAGGCCGGGTGCTGAACAGCAAAAAGGTATCGGACCACCACGCCATCATTCCCACTGCTGAATTTGTAAAACAGGGCTTCGCTGGTCTTGCCGAAAGTGAATGCAAGCTGATGAACCTTGTCTGCTCCAAACTGCTCTGCGCGATAGCCGCGCCCCATGAGTACGAAACTGTGACTGCTGTGTTCTCCTGCGCCGGGAACGAGTTCACCGCCAAGGGAAAGACGGTGCTTGTTCCCGGTTGGAAAGAAATCGACCAGCGGTTCCGTTCCACCCTGAAAGCCGACACCGAGGAAGAAGTTTTGAACGCCCTGCCGAAACTGGCCGAGGGGCAGAGTTTCCGCGTAACTTCTACCGTATCGGAACACTTCACATCCCCGCCGAAAGCCTACACCGAAGATACGCTCCTGTCAGCAATGGAGCGGGCCGGGGCCGAGGATATGCCGGAGGAAGCGGAACGCAAGGGGCTGGGTACTCCGGCCACCCGTGCGGCGATTCTGGAAAAGCTGGTGCAAATGGGCTTTGTGCAGCGCAAGGGCAAACAGCTTGTCCCCACCAAGGACGGCATCAATCTGGCGGTGGTTCTGCCGGAAAGCCTGACCTCTCCCGCTCTGACTGCTGAATGGGAAAACCGTCTGACCGAGATTGCCAAGGGCAATGCAGACCCGGACGAGTTCATGGCCGAAATTGAAGCGCAGGTGCGTCAGCTGGTCAAGACCTATTCTTGTATCAGCGCGGACAAACAAAACCTGTTCCAGTCGGAACGGGTTATTATCGGCAAGTGTCCCCGGTGCAGTGAAAACGTCTATGAGGGCAAGAAAAACTTCTACTGCGGGAATCGTAGCTGTCAGTTCGTGATGTGGAAGAATGACCGCTTCTTTGAGCAGCGCAAAAAGGCGTTCACACCGAAGATCGCCACTGCTCTGCTCAAAAACGGTAAGGCAAAGGTCAAGGGCCTCTATTCCGAAAAGACAGGCAAAATCTATGATGCAACGGTGCTTCTGTCAGATACAGGAGGCAAGTACGTCAATTACCGGGTAGAGCGCAAAGAGTAAGGCAAAAATACGAGGGCCGGTTATGGTAAGGTGAAGCATTCATTTTGCCATAACCGGCTCTCTCTATCTGTAGGATAGCAAAAAAAGGAGTGTGACCAAATGAGCGAATTATTTTCCATCCAGCTGCAAAATCGGCAGCAGCAAGGCAGGGATGGCGTCTGGCTGGACCTGCCCACCACAACCGAACAGGTACAAGCGGCCCTGCGGCAAATCGGCATTTCGTCCGATAATCCGCAGGGCCTTTTCATTTCCGGCTATTTTGCCGAGGAAGGAAAGCGTTTTGCCATCCCCTACAACATGGTGCTGGCATCCAATGTGGACGAGCTGAACTTTCTTGCCGCACGGCTGGAAACGCTTTCTGCCGGGGGACGCGCAGAGCTGAACGCCGCCCTGCAAGCCCCGCAGAGTGAGCTTTTCAGCATCGGGAGAATCACCGACTTTCCCGAAAACGTGGACTACTATATGCATCTGCCGGATGTGCGTGGGCCTGCCCAGTTGGGTGACTACTACCTGAACCGCTCCGGCATGGTGGATATGCCGGAAGAATGGAAAAGCGGCATCGACACGGCGCAGTTCGGCCGGTATGTGGCCCAGCAGGAGCAGGGCGTGTTTACCGAGTATGGCTACCTTGTCAAAAGCGGGGATGCGTGGCAGAAAGTCCACGAGGGCCAGCCTGTGCCGGAGGAATACCGGGTACTGTCCTTTCCTGCGCCGGAAGTTTTGCGAGATTCGGCCAACATCCCACAGCCTGTTCAGCCTGAAACGGAACCGCAGAAAGTTATTCCCATTATCCTAAACGGCAAAGACAGCGTAGAGCGCATGAAAGAAATCACGGACCGGTTAGAAACAGGCATCCAACAGCTGTTCGACAGCGACCGCTACAAAGCCCACCTCACCACGATGGCGAAATTCCACAATTACAGCTTCAACAACACCTTGCTGATTGCCATGCAGGGCGGGCAGCTGGTAGCAGGCTTCAACAAGTGGAAAGACACGTTCCACCGCACCGTGAAAAAGGGCGAAAAAAGCATCAAGATTCTTGCTCCTGCACCCTACAAGGTCAAGCAGAAGATGGAAAAGCGGGACGAGCAGGGTAAGCCGATTCTGGACAAGGACGGCAAGCCGCTGACCGAAGAAAAAACGGTACAGATTCCGGCCTTTAAGGTGGTGTCCGTGTTCGATGTCAGCCAGACTGAGGGTGAACCACTGCCGTCCATTGCTGTGGATGAACTGTCCGGCAGCGTGCAGGACTACCAAGATTTTTTCAAGGCATTGGAGCAGACATCCCCGGTGCCCATCGGGTTTGAGGACATCGAGGGCGGGGCGCACGGGTACTTTCATCTGCTCGACAACCGCATTGCAATTCAGGAGGGCATGAGCCAGCTGCAAACCATCAAGACGGCTATCCACGAAATTGCCCACGCCAAACTTCACGCCATCGACCCCAACGACCCGGAACAGGCCAACCGCCCGGACAGCCGCACCCGCGAGGTGCAGGCCGAAAGCGTGGCCTATGCCGTCTGTCAGCACTACGGGCTGGACACGTCCGAGTATTCCTTTGGCTATGTGGCTGGGTGGAGTTCTGGTCGGGAACTGGCGGAGCTGAAAGCCTCTCTGGAAGTTATCCGTAGCGCGGCCCATGAGCTGATCTCTGCGCTGGACGAACATCTGGCAGAACTGCGCCAGCAGCGGGAAGCAGACCTTTCCGCCGCACAGGAAGTCGCATTTGCGCTGGACAACGGCAATATTTTATTCATCCAGACCTGTGATTCCGGCTATGACTACACCCTATACGGCCCGGACAAAAAGGCTCTGGACGGCGGGCAGTTGGACGCACCCGGTCTGACCTTAAAAGATGCCGAAGAAGAAGTCCTCAATCTGCTGGGGCAGACAACCACAGTGTCGGAAGTTCTGTTGGGTGATAAACTGGCAGCGTTCCAAGAGGCAACCGAAAAAGCCAATGAACTTTCTGCCCCGGTAGCAGAAAAGGCCGCTGTGCCAGATTTATCCGCAGAGCCTACGGTCACGATTCTGTGGAGCGAAAGCGACAAGCTGCAGGACGGCGAAATCATGCCGCTATCCGTGGCAAATCGTGTTTTTGAAGAACTGGATACCACCCAGCACACGGAACGGGAAAAGGACGGTTACGAGGGCGGCTGGTACGACAAAACCGCGTTCCGCATTGATTTTACTCTGAACAGCCAGCCGGACAACTACGAGGGTCGGCAGGATTTTGGTGACGGGGACGGCTCCCTGATTCAGCACATCCAGAGCTACCACGAATACTACGCCAAAGACGAGAACTGGAAAAATTTTGTTCTGCACAACAAGGGCCCGGAAGCATGGAAACAGGACAGGGCAGAGCGGGAAATGGTGCTGACCGAGTTTATCCCGTACCTCAAACAGCATTGCAATCTTTCCGCTATGGAGCAGACGGCTACCGCCGCTTTGCGAGAGGGACAGAACATTTCGCCGGAACAGGCGGCCTATTACAACGCTGTTGTGGCCTATGTGCAGGACTGCTGCCCGCTGCTCAACCAAGGCCAGTATAACTTGCCGGAACCGCCCAAGCTGGCCGACTTCGACCAGAGCTTGCAGGATTACAAGGCACAGGTGCAGGCCGAGATCGCGCAGGAAGCGGCGGCCGCCGGAATGACCGTAGAGGAATACGCAGCGGCAGGCTTTGAAGCACCGCAGCAGGGCAGCTTTTCCATCTACCAGCTGCGCAATGAAGATTCCACCCGCGATTACCGTTTTGAACCTTACGACCGCCTGCAGGCCGCTGGCCGGACCGTGGACAAGTCCAACTATACGGAAGTGTACACCGCGCCGCTGACTGCTGGCACCACGTTGGAGGACATCTACCGCACATTCAATGTGGACTATCCGGCAGATTTCAAGGGACACTCGCTGTCTGTTTCGGATGTGGTGGTGCTGCACCAGAATGGGCAGGACACCGCCCACTACTGCGACAGTGTGGGCTTCCAGCAGGTGCCGGAGTTTTTGCGGGAAAATCCTCTGCGCACCGCAGAGCTTTCCACGGAACAAAACGAAAACATGATTGACGGTGTGCTGAACAATGCGCCCTCTCTGGGTGAATTGGAGGCCAAAGCAAAGGTCGGAGAACAAATCTCTCTGACAGACCTTGCCGCCGCAGTTAAGAACGAAGAAAAGGCACCGAAAGCCAAGAAGTCCCGCACAGCCAAACCGAAAAAGCCATCCATCCGGGCACAGTTGGATGCCGCGAAAAAGGAGCAGAGCAAGCAACCGCCGCCACGGGAAAAGACAAAAGAATTGGAGGTCTGACACATGAATTTCAGTGTGGAAGAAGAAAATTTGATCTGTATATACCATACTTCTGACCGCCGCCGGACAATGGCGCGGATGCTTGCCGCCCTGCCGGACATGGACACGGAAATGCAGCGGCTGGCAAACGGCACCATTACAAAGTTGGAGCGCATGACCGATGCTGACTTTGACGGACAGGGGTTTAATTTTGTGAAGTATAAAATTTAAGAAGTGCAGATATTGACAACACTGAAAGGGTTTTGTATAATGAAAGTACCATATGATACTTTCCGCTCGAAAGAAGGTGATTAAAATTCGCCATAAAGTAGGACAAAGCGATGTGGACGCTTTTCTGTCCGAGGTTCGGTTGGCGATAGCTGATGGTCGATGTATGATTGACACCCGTAAGTTTAAGAATAAGAGAACCATAGCTGCCTTAGGATTGCTTCCTGAAGATATTTTGGACGAAATTTCTGATCTTACGTATGAAGATTACATATATGGGCCCGAACCGGATGAACGTCCAAAACACAAGGGAGAGGACGTTTGGTTCTTCAAGAAAAAAGTTGATTGGTTTATGATCTACATTAAACTAGAATTTCAACTTATTCAAGGAACCAATACCTATCAGAAACTAGTAGTCATGAGCTTTCATGAGGACAACATTTAATTACAACTTTCCCTTATCAGTCGTGGTATAAAGAAACTACCACTCAATAAGGAGGTTAGACGATGGATTCTTGGATTTGCATAGATTGTTCTAAAAAATTTGATATAGCACCTGTTTTTGAGCCAGAAGAGTACGAAATTAAAGGGAAAAAAATTGTAATTAAAGCAGAAAAGGCTAATTGCCCATGTTGTGGAGAATCCCTCGTCAACAATGCAGCCGATAGCCGAAATTTTGAAAAAGTTTATCGGGCATATCGAAAAGAAGAAAATCTCTTAATGCCCGAAGAAATCAAGCAAATTCGTCTGCAATATGGAATCACTCAAGTTGGTTTTTCAAAAATCCTTGGTTTTGGAGATAAAACTATTGCACGATATGAAAATGGCGCATTGCAGGATACTGCGCCTAACAACTTGATTCTACTGATGAAAGACGAAAAAAACTTCATCAAACTGTGGAATGCTCGTAAAAATCTGCTTGACCCCAAAGATATTCAAAACGTTGAAAAAACACTTTCCTCTAAGTATCCTACCGTTAGATTTGATTGGCGCGCAGCATTCAATTATTATAATACACGTTATAATACATTGGACATGCCATATGAAGTAAAAGGAGTCAATTTGGAATGAGTGACTTGATTTTTCTGGGCTACCGTATCCCCAAAATTGACTTTAGTATAGGGGATAATTTTGGAAGTGGACCGGTACAGTTGGATGTCAATATAAAAAGAAGTGTGGAGGACAAACAGCACTTTCAAGATAAAGCTGGCATGGGTTATACGCTTGTTTTGTCTGCCATTGTTGGTAACGAAAACAACCACAACGGCTTTTGTGCCAAAGTCACTTTAGAAGGTGGATTTCAGAGTGCATCCGATAATCTCATGGTTAACAATGCAACTGCAATTCTTTTTCCATATCTTAGAAATGCAATTTCTTCTATCTGTATAACAGCCGGTATTCCACCCTTTATCCTCCCTACTATTAACGTGGCAAGTGACTTCAATGATGAATTTTCTAACGATTAAGCATCGGATAACGGTACATTGAACTTTTTCTATCGGTGCGGGCACCCAGCTTCATTGTTTTCTCAATGAGGCTGGGTGCCTTTTTTATGTAATTTATCGTTCCTGCATCTGCTCCTTTCCCGGTGTTGTCCGCAGGATGCCGTCTACATTCTGCTTGATGATACCATACTCCTGCATCTGGCGTTTGGCATCATTGTACTGCCGCTGCATCTGGTCTTTCTGCTCGGCCAGCTGCTTGTACTCGGCTTTCAGGATGTAGAGGTCGGGCAGCTTTTGAAAGTCCTGCTCTTTCAGGGCCTTGGCCGCTGCTTCATAGAGAATCAGGGTGCCCTCGTGCTTGTGCCGGAACTGCTTTTTGTCAGCAGCCTGCTGATATTCCTGCACCAGTGGGCGCAGTTCCTTACAGGTGGTGACATCCTTTATCAGCACGGCCATTTCAGCAAGTCGACGCTCTGCTGCTTTCAATGCGGCGGCAACTTCGGTGCTGGCGGCGGTGATCTCGGCCACCCGGCTTTCCAAATCCGGGTAGCTTTCGATTTCATGCTCAGTCAGGAAATTCAGCGTCCGGGCAGCCTGTTTCAAGTTATGGAGCTTTGCCCACTTCTCGTACCCTGCGTACTGCTGGGCCTTGATACTATTCTCCAAATCAATCCGCAGCGAAATTTTGCGGGTTTCTTTGGGCTTCCGCTCCACGAACCGCCCTTTGATGCGTTCGATGATGGCTTCCTCGGTATAGGTTTCTCCCAGCGTTTTGCAGCGGGTGAACCGCCCCTGTCCGGGCGCACGGAACGAAACATACTTGCCCCGCTTGACTTCATAGCCCTGCTCCTGCAGGAGCCGCAGAAAATCGTCAAAATCCTTGGCCTGCGGGATGGTTGCATCTATGGCGATTTTCAGCTTCGCCTTCCAGCTCGTGCCCTTGCGGTGTGCATCCCACTCGGCATAGCTTTTGCCCCGGTCTTGACCGGGCATCACCACAGACAGACCATGTTCCTTGCACAGCCGGTCGCTGGTGCGCCGGATGTAGGCATAACTCTGTCGGTTGGAAACATACTTCCGCTGGTTCACCATGTCCACGGCACAAAAGATAATGTGGTTGTGGACGTGCCCCTTGTCAATGTGCGTGGTCAGTACATACGGGTATTTGCCTTGCAGGACTTCATCTGCAAGCTGCCGGCCAATCTCGTGGGCCTGCTCCGGCGTGGTTTCGCCCGGCGCAAAAGACTGTATCAGGTGGTGGGCCAGATTGTTGCCTTTCTGCATGGCTTGTGACAGCAGCAGTTCAAATTCGATGTCGGCGGTTTCATAGGAGCAGGCAAAGGAGGACACCAGCATTTTTTCATCCGTCTTGGCTGGATTCTCGATGTAGTCCAGTGCCTTTTTCAGCGTTGACTTGATAGGATGTATCTTTGTAATTGCCATATCTGCGCCAATGCTCCCTTGATGTCCGCAACGTCTTGTGTGTACAGCGGCCCCATGCTGTTCAGCCGCCGCGCGATCTGATTGACGTTGACACCAATCTTTTGCAGTTCGGCGGTTTGCGCCCGGATGTCGGTGGTGTCGATGTGGACAATATAACCATCTATCGCCATCTTTCGCAGATAGGCGGCCATATTCCGGGTTGGTATCAATTTCATTTTTTCTCGAATCAACCTCCGTTCTTCTTCCGTCACATAAAATTTGACCTGCACGGTTCGTTTTCTGCCTTCCATTCGTTTTACTCTCCTTTCCGTTTTGAGGGTTTGGGACACTTCCCAACAAGCTGTTTTGCAGAGCAAAATACGGAAGTGGGTACACACTTCCTATGCTTGCTACCGTAACTCTTTCCTCGTATTCTCCCTCTACTAATACTACAATTTGAAACGGAGATTTTGGCCGAACATTCAAGAAAATACTTTTTATAAATGGGCTATTTTCTTGAATTTTGTCCAGGCGTGTGTTATTATAAAATTGGTAAGCTATAACTAACTGATTGGAGTGAGGATAATGGGAAATGCCAGTTTCAATCAAGACTGGTACGGTATGCAGGCCAAAGTTCTGGCGCAAAGTGATGATCGTGTAGTCGTAGATTATGGCTGCAAAGGCCGGGGAATTGTAAAAAACTATAATCTGTTTGAGGGAATACAGCTTTGTTTCCTCGATTTTGAATCAGATGAGTCTATGGAAACACAAAAGTTTAATCCAGATATTATTCAGATCACGCACTGCCAGACCGGCCGGTATGAATGTGAATTTGCTAACCACACTGTATCGTATTTGCCAGAGGGCTATTTTAGCGTTGCGGCAACAGAGCATTTGCCGGTTTCCTTTTCTTTCCCTTTGGGAAAATATTACGGCGTCAGCCTCGTCATTGACCGTCAGGCGCTTTCAGATGGAACACGCCGGATGATGCAGACAATCCCTATTGATCTTGATAAAATAGGAACAACGCTGAGACTTGAAACACGGTGGTATGTCAGTGATACCCCAGCGCAGTTGAAGCATCTGTTTTCAGAATTATATTCTGCCGCTGAGACGGAGCCAATCGGCTATTTCAAAATCAAGGCTATTGAACTCCTGTACCACATGGATCAGCTAACGCAGATTAACGGGTGCGACTTGAAGTATTTTGATAAGAAACAAATACAGTCTACAAAAGCAATCCGGGAATATCTTGTTTCTCACTTGGACGAAAAAGTGTCTTTGGAGCAGATGGCAAAAGAAGCGCATTTGAACCTATCTGTTTTTCATTTGGTTTTTTCCCATATCTATGGAGACACGCCGTATGCCTATCTCAAAAAATACAAAATGAATTTAGCGGCTCAGTGGCTTTCGGAAAATAAAATGAAAATCGTGGATATAGCTTTGGAACTTGGATATAGTAACGCAAGTAAGTTCGCAAAGGCTTTTCAATCGGTCTATGGGATGTTGCCAAAGGACTATCGAAAAAAATAAATAGGAAGAATGGGCTGTTTTCTGCGTCATCTCAAAGGAATGGAGCAGAAAAAATTGCGCAGGCAGATATAATGAGCTGGCGCGGTTGGTTTATGCTAACCCATCAGCTTTTTATTTAGGAGGTGGTCTCCCTGCTTGCCATAGATACTCGAATCAAGTTGCTTCTGTTTTTGCTCATCAACTTCATGGTGTTCGGCTTGAAAGATTTTGTCCTTGGCAGCGTATGTTTTTCCTTTATCTGCATCCTCTCGTGCCTGATGGGACAGAAAAAGATCGTGTTGAAATATATCGTCTTTTATGTGGTGATCGCGGCTATACAGCAACTTTGTATCTACCTCCCCCAGGCCATCGAAACTATTTTGTCGATCTTCACATTGTTTATCCGGGTGATGATACCCGTGGTACTCTTTGCCTCAACCTTTATCGCTACAACGAAAGTCAGCGAATTGATTGCGGCTATGTACTCGCTAAAAATACCTCGGAGCATTACCATTACATTCGCTATGGTGCTACGCTTTTTCCCTACTTTCAGTGAGGAGATTCACAACATTTATGACGCGATGAAGTTAAGAGGCATCGCCCTTTCGTGGAAAAATGTATTCACGCGCCCCATGCTCATTCTGGAGGCAATCACTATCCCCATCGTGATGCGCTCTGCCTCGATTGCAGAAGAATTATCTGCTTCTGCGGTGACGAGAGGTATTGATAATCCGGCACAACGGACTTCGTTCATTCAGCTAAAAGTTCATGCTAAAGATTGGATGGTACTGTGCTTCTTTCTTGTTGCCTTCGTTGTGCTGTTTTTCTGCAAATACCAGATATATGGGAGGATATGATGCTGATTGATATTGACCATGTATCTTTTCAATACTCCGGTGCTGAACAGGAAAATCTGCAAGATTTCAATTTGCAGATTAAAAAGGGGGAGTGTGTTGTTCTCACTGGCGAATCTGGATGTGGAAAGACTTGTGTAACCAGGTTGATAAATACGCTTATTCCCCACTTTTACGAAGGGGAAATGTCCGGGGCGGTTCTCATTGACGGAGTTGATACCCGCACGATCCAACCGCACGATTTGTCGGACAAGATAGGCTCCGTTTTCCAAAATCCACGCAGTCAGTTTTTTAGTCTGGATACGGACAGCGAGATTGTGTTTGGTATGGAAAATAAGGGTATGCCCTATCAAGTGATGCTGGATCGTTATCAACAGACTATTCGGGAATTACATATTGAAAAGTTAAAGGATCGCAACCTGTTTGACTTGTCCGGCGGACAAAAGCAGACCATAGCCTTTGCTAGCGTTTACGCATTAAATCCTGATATTTTTGTCTTGGACGAGCCTTCGTCAAACCTGGACCCAGAGGCCATTCAAGAACTACGACGGCTGCTTTTACTGATTAAGGCGCAGGGAAAAACGATTGTTGTATCCGAACACCGCCTTTACTTCTTGAATGGGATTGCCGACCGCATTGTCCTTATGGAGCATGGTAAGCTGAAACAATCTTGGTCCGCCAGTGATTTCGCTTTATTCAATCCCGAGCAAATCAAGGCGCTGGGACTTAGAAGCTATACGCCTACAAGGTTAGAGCTTCCCGATACGATGCCCTCTCGAAACGAGCCCCCGGCTGTCGAAGTTAAAGATCTTGCGATTGGCTATGAGAAAGGGGAACCCGTGGCGCAGCACCTGAATTTTCGTGTCTACCCAGGAGAAATTGTTGGCGTGGTAGGAAAAAATGGCTGTGGGAAATCAACTTTAGCCCGGACCTTATGTGGCTTGCAGAAGGAACTCCGTGGAGAAGTTCTATACAAAAACAGTATGGTCCCAAGTAAACGGCGGATCAGGAAAGCGTATCTTGTCATGCAGGACCCGGATTATCAACTGTTTACCGATAGCGTTTACCAGGAACTGCTGCTGGCATTATCTGACCAGAAGGATAAAGACGAAAAGAGAATAGACGATATTCTGGATGAGCTGAATTTGACGACTTATAAAGAGCGGCATCCAATGTCCCTATCTGGCGGTCAGAAGCAGCGCACCGCGATTGGCGTTGCGGCACTCCGAGATGCAGAGGTACTTATTTTTGATGAGCCTACAAGCGGCTTGGACTACAAAAACATGGAGAGTGTTGCAGAAATTTTAAGTGCGCTGTCCAAAAGAGGGAAAGCCATCTTGGTGATTTCCCATGACAATGAACTACTGATGAAGATTTGTTCCCGCGTCATTCGCGTGGATGAAAGGACTTCATCTTAGTTATATACAAAATATAGAAAGGGGCTATCTGTATGAGTGAACAAGCAAAACCTGTCGGGGCATCCGACAAAATGAAAGCAAAGGATTTTATCACGCTGGGCATTTTTACGGTGTTATTCTTTGCTGTGGTAATGGTGTGCATCTTTGCCTCCGCAGCTACCGTGGTGACCTTCGCATTTGGGAGCGCCATTGCTGCAATTCCTGGAGGCATTATCTATATGCTGATGCGCGCTAAAGTGCCAAAGGCCGGGAGCGTTCTGTTGAGCGGTGTGGTGATCGGCCTGATCGAGTTTCTGATTGGCGCAGGCTGGGCGGTTGCCGTCGGTTTTATTGCCGGTGCTGTAATTGCGGAGCTTCTGGCCCGTATCGGCCACTACAAGAGCTTCTGGCTGAATACCATTGGCTATTCCGTGTATATGATGTTCTTTGCGCTGGGAACCTATCTCCCTATGGTCATTATGACCGGCTATGTGGATGATATGTCTACGTCGAATGGCGTCAGCGCCGAGTATCTGACGGAGCTGCATAGCTTTATGAATGGAACAATGGTAGTCATCATCGCTGTTGTGACCTTCGTTGCAGGCATCGTCGGCGCTTTGATTGCAAAAGGCGTGTTCAAAAAGCATTTCCAGAAGGCAGGCATTGTCTAAGGGCAATATAGTTGTGACTAACTCCATGGTATCTTTGGGCTATTTTGGGCAGTGGAACAGAGTTATGGAGTGGCAGGCAATTTCAAAGGTTGATAAAATGAGTGGTGAGGTTAGGGATTGCCAACCTCACCACTTTCAATTTTAAGGAGGGTTAATGCTATGTCAAACGCAAAGTCGAAACAGGCAAAACCAAAGACGGGTTTGGCACGATGCATGGAATTGGCTTCTGACAGAAAGGGCCTTGTATTCTTAGCTGCGGTTCTTTCGTCACTGGCGGCCATTGCTTCGTTCATCCCGTACATAGCGGTCTATTTTATGATCCGCTCGATTATCGGTGTTTTCCCGAACTTGGATCAGTTGGATATGGGGATGGTCATGAATTATGGCTGGCTGGCGCTCGCCGGGATCGTGGCGAATATCCTGCTGTACTTTCTGGCTATTTTCAGTTCACACATGGCAGCGTTCGGAACGCTGTACGAGCTGAAGGTTCTCTTTGCAGACCATATTACGAAAATTCCACTTGGGTATCACCTGACGATTGGCAGCGGACGTCTGCGGAAAATCATGGATGAAAACATTGAAAGCGTAGAGGGCTTTATTGCTCATCAGTTCCCGGATTTTGTCGCTTCTATTACAGCTCCCATTGTCATGGTCATCATCCTGCTGGCCGTTGACTGGCGGTTCGGTCTTGCCTCTCTGGTCGGTATCATTCTGGCGTTTGTTGCGGAGTTCATTGGCTTTGGCAGTGGCGAGATGAAAGAGAATATGGGGAAATATCAAAAAGCCCTGGAAGAAATGAACAACGCTTCTGTAGAGTATGTTCGTGGAATGTCGGTTGTAAAGGCGTTTAACCAGACCGCATCCTCTTTCAAAAAACTCAAAGAAGCAATTACCGGATATACAGAGTGGGTCCTGAAATTTTCCCTGGGCTGGCAGAACTGCATGCCCGCCTTCACCACAATCATCAATAATGTTTATCTGATCCTTGTACCTGTCGGAATTTTAATCGGCTCCAGGTCGGATGATTTTGCTGGGTTTGCCATGACCTTCATTTTCTATCTGCTCTTTGTACCCGCAATTTCCGGTGTACTGAACAAAATCATGTATATCTCCGAATCGTTCATGCAGATTGATGGGAATGTGGCTCGGATGGATGAAATTCTGAACATCCCTGAAATGCCGGAAACGAGCCATCCCAAGAAACCCACCAATGATGATGTTGCTTTCCACGATGTCAGCTTTTCCTACACGGGGGATGTTTCCGAGAAAGCCCTGGAAAATGTATCTTTCTCAGCAAAACAGGGACAGATCACAGCTATTGTCGGCCCGTCCGGCGGCGGCAAGAGTACGATTGCCAATCTGATTTCTCGGTTTTGGGACGTATCTTCCGGCAGCATTACCATCGGCGGCGTAGATGTGCGCGATATGGCGGAGGATGACCTGATGCGCCATGTCAGCTTTGTGTTCCAGGATATTTTCCTGTTCAAGCAGAGCATCTTGGATAATATCCGTATGGGCAATCCTTCGGCCAGTGAGGAACAAGTGATTGCGGCGGCGAAAGCGGCGCAGTGCCACGAGTTCATCTCCAAACTACCGGGCGGGTATCACACGGTGGTCGGCTCCAAAGGCATCCATCTCTCTGGCGGCGAGCGCCAGCGAATTGCCATTGCGCGGGCCATTATCAAGGACTCGCCCATCATCGTGCTGGATGAGGCAACGGCGTTCAGCGACCCGGAGAATGAATACCTGATCCAGAAAGCTTTTGAAAAGCTGATGCAGGGTAAGACAGTTATCATCATCGCACACCGCCTCTCCACAATCCGCAATGCAGATAAGATTATTGTCATGGAGAAAGGGCACCTGATCGAAGAAGGAAAGCATGACGAGCTGGTGGATGCAGGCGGACGCTATGCGCAAATGTGGAACCACTATACAGAAGCGATTGGCTGGAAAATCAGCGGAAAGGCGGTGTAACTATGAGCAGATTACAAAAAGCTCTCTTTTTATCAGACAAAGGTTACGCAGATCTGAAAAAAGCAATCTTCGCCTGCACATTGACGAACTTGGCTATGCTTCTTCCGTTCTGTGTAACTGTTATGATTTTCAGTGAAATTCTGACTCCCTTTGTTAATGGCGGCTCCATTCAGTGGAACCATATCTGGATGCTGTGGGGCGCGGGTATTGTTTCGGCCATTCTGGTATTTCTGGCTGCCAAAAACGATTACCGCAAAACCTATATTGCCTCATATAAAGAGTCGAACACGACCCGGCTTCGGATTGCGGAGCATCTGCGGAAACTTCCGATGAATTTCTTTAACACCAAGGACCTTTCCGAACTGACCACAAATATGATGGCAGATTGCAGCAGCATGGAATCCCTGCTCAGCAGCACGATCCCTCCGCTGATTGCAAACGGCATCACGGTGACCTTGACCTGCATCCTGCTGGCCTTCTTTGACTGGCGGCTTGCTTTGTGTGTATTTATCACGGTCCCGATTGCCTTCCTCATTATCTGGCTCAGCCGGAACCATCAAAAGAAACTGTTTGAAAAACAGGTTGACGCAAAGCTGGCTGCTTCTGACCAGGTACAGGAATACCTGGAAGGCATGAAAATCATCAAGTCCTGCGGGCTGTCCGGTTCTCATTTCAGCGCATTGGATAAAGCTCTGTTAGCAATGAAAAAAATCGCCATCAAAGTGGAGATGGCTGTCGGTGTGTTTATGTCCAGCGCCAGCATGATTTTGCAGGCAGGTATTGGCATTACAATCTTTGTCGGTGCTATCCTCCTGACCAGTGGACAAATTGAACTGCTGCCTTTGCTCATGTTCCTGCTGATGGTCACGCGGATTTATGGCCCTATTTTGGCAATCCTGGCGAATTTGTCCTCGCTGCTGAATTTGAATGTAGTTACAAGTCGTATGCGTACCCTGCTCACCACTCCTGCAATGGACGGTGACGGGAAAACGGTCCCGAACTGCGATATTGAACTTTCCCATGTGACTTTTGCCTACAATCAGGAAGATGTCATCAAAGATGTTTCCTGCAAAATCCCCCAAGGGAGCGTGACTGCCCTCGTTGGGCCGTCCGGTTCCGGTAAAAGCACGATTTCCAAACTGATTGCCCGCTTTTGGGATGTTCAGAAGGGCAAGATCACCGTGGGCGGCAAAGACATCAAGAGTATGGAGCCGGAAAGCCTCATGTCTTATATGTCTTTCGTGTTCCAGGATGTGACCCTGTTCAATGATACGGTTATGAACAATATCCGTCTTGGCAATCCAAACGCAACGGACGATCAAGTGATTGCCGCGGCCAAAGCCGCCTATTGTGATGAATTTGTCCGGGAGATGCCGGATGGGTATCAGACGGTTCTCGGTGAAAACGGCAGCACTCTTTCCGGCGGTGAGCGCCAGCGTATTTCCATCGCTCGCGCCTTGCTGAAAAACGCTCCCATTATTCTGCTTGACGAGGCAACAGCATCCCTTGACCCGGAGAATGAAGTCCTGGTTCAAAAGGCGATTGCCAAACTGGTGGAAGGTAAGACGGTTATTATGATCGCCCACCGCCTCCGTACAGTTGTAGATGCAGACCAAATCCTCGTCCTTGACAATGGACGGTTGGTAGAGCATGGAACCCACGATGAGCTGATGAAGAAGAACGGTCTGTACCATAAACTGTTCCATATCCAACAGGAGAGTCTTGGTTGGGCTGTCTAATCTCTTTAAGCAAGGGAGGTTTTTATGAAACTTCATGCGTCCGGGGAGGACTATCTGGAGGCCATACTTGTTCTCCATAAGAAGATGGGCATGGTGCGCTCCGTGGATGTCGCCCGGCACCTGGAGGTCACAAAGCCCAGCGTGTGCCATGCGGTGGCAACCCTGCGTGACGGGGGGTTCCTGACGATGGACAGCGACTATTTCCTGCATCTGACCGATGTGGGCCGGGAAGTGGCGGAGCAGATCTACGAAAAGCACCGCTTCTTTACCGACCGGCTGATCGAGGCCGGCGTAGACCCGGTAACGGCGGAAAAGGACGCTTGCCGGATGGAGCATGTCATCAGCCAGGAATCTTTCGAGCGTCTGCGCGATGCCTATAAAACAAAAAATGAATAATCTGCCCGCATAGCAAACGGGTGAAACAGTAACGCGGCCGGGCACATCGAACCCGGCCGCGTTATTCGTCTTTTTGAAATGCTTCCGCCTGTTTGCAAAGCGCAATATATTTTTCAATTTCCGCCTCACTTTTCCCGGCAAAGAAGTCTACAACTGTTTTTGAAACCGTCTGATTTACCATGTCTGGAAAAATGGCAGCATCCACGCTGATATTTAACTCTTTGGCGACAAGAGCCACCGTTTCAAATTTGGGGTTACTCTGGCAGGTTTCCAAATCTATGATTGTACGGGCGTTCATATTGAGCCGTTCAGCCAATTTTCTCTGTGTCAAATGCTGCCGCTTACGTTCTGACCGCACTTTCCATGCAAACAAGTCAAGAGGATTGTTCACTATACATCACCTCTACCTCATTGTAGGGTGTGCTATCGCTCATATAAATAACCATATAACTCATATTGTGTGAGTTACAGCTCATAATTTGAAGCAAAGAGCTATATGGATAAGAGTATCAAAATAAAGGAGCGCAAAATAAAATGGGGCTTACCGCCCACTCGAAAAGCCCTAACACCAATTAAAAAAATATTCAAATAACGTAGGGGCGAGCCATACTCATAGAAGTGAGTTGTGGCTCGCTTTTTATATACTTCAATTCACATCCGATAAAGCCCCGCATTTTGACAACCTACGATTGGGTATCGGATGCCGTTCTCCGCCTCGTTTTGCTCCGGCCTATAAACCCGAACAGAACGAAAGGAACAATTCTATGAACGGCAGGAAAAATTTTCATACCAATCTTAAAAATCAGCCAAATGAACCCATTGGTGAACGAGTAGTGAGCGAAAGGGGAAGAAAAGAGCTGCCTCCCAGCACGAGGGGAGGTGAAAACTTGAAACCAAACCGCTACTACGAACACAAGCAGCACGCCTTTGACAGCTATTGCAAAAAGGTGTTGAAATGCGAGGCATGTAACGGCTATCGGCAGATCAGCCGTCATCAAAAACGTTTTGCATCTTTGGAAGAACTGTCCGAGGCAGATGTGGCCCAGCTTGCAGTTTACGATCGTTACTCATGGGAGTATACGGCTTTTCCCGTGGGAAATGCTGTTGTGCTAATCGAGAACGACCGATTGGCCACAGCACTTCTACGGCTGTCACCAAAAGACCGGGAAATTTTTATGATGCACTGGTTTCTATGGATGACAGACGAACAGATAGCAAAGTGCATGGGCATGGCCAGAAGAACGGTCAATACTCGCAGGTATAAAGCCTATCGGCTGCTGAAAAAGCTGATGGGAGGTGAAGCGGATGACTAAATCTGCGCACACACGGGCATCGCTGCTTCCTTACTCGATAATCGCTGCCGCTGTTGCAGGAGACGCCGAAGCAGTGAGCCGGGTAGTCCGGCATTATTCTAGCTACATTGCTGCACTGTCAACTCGGACGAGCTATGGCTCTGACGGCTATCCTCGTCTGCAAGTTGATGAAGAACTGCGCAATCGTCTGGAAGCAAAACTGATAATTGCTATCCTTGATTTTGACTTGACCTGATTCAACGTAGGCATCGTGTGCTGTTCCCCTTTCCATACGGTGCCTTTTCTAGTTCTTTGACAAAGAAAGCCCGCAGGACAATGGCGGTGCATCATAGGGCAAACGGATACGTTGCTGTCTGTATCGAGCCGGACGGCGGGTGCGCCACGATGCTTTTCTTTGAAAAGTGGAGCGATCACCACCACGCCGCAATGCAAGCGCAGCTGCTTGCGGGCCATGACATACCGACAGGCTGATACTCCCTTACCGTCAAAGTCCGAGCGTTCAGAGCGTCGCAGGCAATGAGTAGGGCTGCATGAGGAATGCAGGGGTGAGATTCCCGTGGGCTGCTGCCAGCAGCCGTCCGTTGGCTCATTTTTTGATTTTTAAGAAAGGGGATTTTTACGATGCAAGCGAAAAAGACAAACCCTGAAAAAACAAAAAATCCAGAGATGCTTACTCTGGATTCGACTTATCGCATTGGCAATCGCTCCTTTATCGTTGAGCCGGTGTTCAAAGAAGAAAGCTCCCAGACCTTAGGAGAAGTTCTTCTTCGGCTGATGAAATCCGAAAGCGAAAAATTATAATGACCTTTCGGGAGGCAGCGGACAGAGAAAGCGGATTGTGTTATAATATAGGCGTACAAGTGAATTTGCTATTCGACTGTCCCAAGAAAGGAGCGAGTATGAAACAGTCGAGTAACAAGAAATCCCGTGAAGCAACCGCTTTTCTCTATGAGCGTCTTTCCCGTGATGATAATTTGGAGGGCGAGAGTTACAGCATCGGCAACCAAGAGTTAATATGTAAAGGGTTGTTTCTGCCACCTAATACATATGACTGCGGCTCATTTGTGGTGAATTGAAAAGCAGTTGTAAGAAAGGAGTCAAAAAGCCTTATAACCGCTGGAAATCAACACAAAAGGAGCTGAATTTTATGAAAACTATCTTTGAAGAAATGGGCGGTACATACCGTCAAGTGGGATATTATTTCATTCCCAACATTACTTTGCCGGATGACGGCGAATATCAGATAGGCAAATACGGGCGTATGCGCCGCAGCTATCTGAAAAAGTACCGTAAAATACTCTACAACAACTATGTGCTGGAGGGAACGCTGTTCAAGCATTTAGCTGAAATCGATCAAGTCTGCAACGAGCGCATTGAAAACATCGTTTCAGCTATGGCAAAGCAGGAAGGCGTAACTGAAGCGTTCAAAGCGGCTGATCAAATAGAATGGGTGCGCCGTATGAACAGTATCCGTAACCGTGCGGAAGAAATCGTTCTGCACGAATTGGTATATGATCTGTAAACCTGATACAAAAGCCCCACACTTCTGACAATAAAATCGGAAGCGTGGGGTTTCCTGATTTATTTTGTTTGTTTGCTGTTTTCTTCGATATTTGCCACAAGACGGTCGAAATCACTCTGATATGTTCTGTCCTGCAAAACACGGAATTTTTCAAATTCACTTTCTGCAAACGCCTTTGCGATGGCAGCGGTCACCTTGCCTTTGTCATGTAAAATATCTTCTTCGTTGAACTGGAGGAACGCATCCAAACGATTAACCCAATCCTGCATATACATGATATTTCCTCGCCGTGCCTGTCTTTCGGCATAGTCCAGATACATTGTCACGATCTCATTCAGATTTATCATTTCTTCTTCGTTCAAGTAGTTTTTGGCGATTGAAACATCAGACTTGCGAATACGCCCCTGCGGAGCATTTTTCCAAGTTGTCAAGCCCATGTTTGGTTTCGTGCTATCGGCTCGTCCATAAACAATCTCAGCCGCCGTATGATGAGTGACAGCGTAATGAAGCTTATTCTGTACTGTGGCAAAAAACTCTTTTGTAACAGGACTGTTCACATCATAGTCAGCACTGCACTGGGAGTAAATGTCCGTGATTTTTTGATAAAAACGGCGCTCGCTGGAGCGAATATCACGAATACGCTCCAACTGTTCCTCAAAATAGTCCTTACCAAAGAGGTTTTCTGGTTCTCTCAGTCGTGCATCGTCCATCACATAGCCTTTAATAATAAATTCTTTTAATACTCGATTTGCCCAAATGCGGAACATCGTAGCCTTTTTAGAATTAACACGGTATCCGACAGCAATAATGGCATCCAGATTGTAATAGCTTGTATTGTACCGCTTGCCGTCTGCCGCAGTTGTTTCCATTTTGGAAACAACTGCTTCTTCCTGCAATTCGCCGGATGCAAAAATATTTTTCAAATGTTTTGAAATAGCCGCCTTTTGCACTTCAAATAATTCTGCCATCTTTGCCTGCGTCAGCCACAAGTTTTCCTGATATAAAAGGATTTCAACCCGAACTTCACCATTATCAGTTTTATAAAACAGGATTTCCCTTGTTTCATAAGGAGTTAGCCCATATTCTTCGTTCATATCCATTCCATTCCCTTCCTATTCTTCACTTTTGTTTCTCGCTCTGCTTTTGTAAACATTATGCTTGTTCTTGCACTGCGGGCTGCAAAATACAGCACTTGGTCTGCTTGCGACAAAAGCTTTGGTACAATGCCTGCAAAGCTTAATCGGGTTTTCGCTGTCGGTCAGCATAAAGCTGAACATCATCTGAACTCCAAGCATGAGAGAGTGAAAATCCCAAATAATCGTCGGCTTATCCAAAAGGGCTATATGATAAGTTGGAGCGATGCCGCCAAATGCCGCCATGCTCTGCTGCATCATCTGCCGGGTTTCATCGTTCAGTGTATCATAATCCTCATAATAAAGGAAACTGTTGATATAGGTAAACGCCCAGTCGATGAACTGCTGTTTTATCCATTCATATCGCTCCGCATATTCCCGCTGAAAGCTCATGTTGACCGCCATCGGCTTATCTGTCATGGTCAAAGCCAGTGCCATCATAACACGGTCATTTTGGATGTTCCACATGGACTCGATACCACGCTTGATCACATCCAATTTGTCAAATGGAAAGAACAGTGCCAGATATTTTTCCGTGGACATAGTTTCTTTTTTGATAAAGTGGTTTTTCGGCAGATACACCGCCTCATATTCCATAAAGTTTGGTGTGGTAGGTAACGCAGTCATCAGTCCAAACAAGCCGTATTTCACCGCAAATTGCTGGATAGCCTTCTGAATTTCGGCATCCGGCTTTTTGCTCATACCCATGCGTCCTATGTTGATGGCATCCAATACAATTTTCTGATACTCTGCCAGCGGATCATAAATACTCGGTTGCGCCGTTTTGGTGGGCGTGAGATACAGAGTTCCGTCCTCTGCCGCCTTCCATTCATATTCACTATACCGCACCCAATTAGAACTGGTGCGTTCAAAAAGGTTCTTCATTTTCTCACCCCTGTTTCCAATCACTGATACCATATTTGGATAAAAGCTCTTTTGCCTGTTCCATACCGCTTTCCGTAATATATACCGATTTGGAACGGGACGGATGATTTCCCTGCCGGATATAGTCTGCATCGTCCAATTCGTTCAGTATATCAAAATCGTAGCCTTTCCATGCATAAAAATCGGTTGCTTCGTGAAACTTTTCTCTCTGTGTAAAGCGGGAGAGGTATAACAGCATCAGTGTTAATTCCCTCATTGCTTCTTCTGCTTTTATATTTCCCATATCAGTCTATTCCTCACTTCATATTGTAACCTGAATAACTCTGTTTTATATTATCGATTATACGATTTCTATTCCCCTGAATCAATCTCCATTCTGGATTCTTCTAAAAAATCTTTCTCCAATAAGGTCATTGGCTGTTGCTTTTCTACCTTATCCAAAAGTGCAGGAAGCAGCTTTTTTCGTATCTTTTTGAGCATCGTGCCACGCACCTTGCGGATGTTCCGGTCGCTTTGATTCCGTATTTTAGCGATCCTTATTGAGCTAAACAACCGGACAGCACAGAGAAAGAGCAGCTCTTTGTGTTCCTCAGTCAATTCCCAGAGAATTTTGGATAGGTATTCTTCCGTTACAAGTTCATGTATATCGTAAGGACAGTAGAAAATTGCGTCAATGAAATCACCTTTTCGTATCTGCTTTTCCAGCACATCATTTAGCGTATCCGGAAAAAAGAGTTCATTGGCAGATGCCCCGTAATCAAGAGGAACATCATCGCCGCTTCTGCTGAGTTCATGATAGCGTTCCCTACGCTCCCGATTAGCGTCCAGCCTGTCCCACCATGCAATCACATTTTCAAACTCCCGCTGTGTTCTGGCGGAATCCTCCAATCGTGCAAGGGCTTCTGCCCGCAGTTCTCGTTTGAGCTTCTTACGCTCCAGTTCTTCCTCGTCAGTACCATCCTCAAAGGGATGTTCCTCGGCGTCGGCTTCCAGTTCTTCGATGAGCTGTTTTTCTTTTGTAATCTGCCGTCTGACCTGTTCGGATAATTCGGTTTCTTCGGTATCTGTATCATTGTCAGCAAGAACAACTTGGTTCTTCCGCTTCCTTCGCTTCTTTTCGGGAAGATCGTCAGCGGGTTCTTCTTCCTCATCGTCCCAAAGGGCGTTTTCATTTTCTTCGTCATCGACTATGTAATCGGAATCGTCCGCTTCATATTCATCTTCATAGTCAGTATCTTCTTCATAAAAACCGTCATGTTCATATCGTTCGGGATCGTCAAACACCGCAGACACCTCCCTTCAAAAATATTTTTGAAATTTTTTTGGATTCTCCATAAAAACAGTTCCGCTAAGTACCCTGTATTTCTCCTATAAGTGAGGATGTAACCTATTTTGCCTGTTATTAGATTACTTTCGACACTGAATGAAAGGAGGAAACCGCCTATGTCAAACAATTATCGTGAGCTGACGGGCAGGGAGAAGCAGCGGATCAAGAAGCTGGTTACTTCTCTCTGTGCCAACTACGACAAAGAGTACGGCTGCCTGCCATTGGATTGTGACTGTCCAATGTTGGGTATCTGCTTTACCAACAGCGCACTATGCAGATATTTCCGCAAGTCTGTCCTGCCGGAAGATGCAGGATTGGAAGCCGTATTCACGCAAATATCGACCACTCATTGTAAACAATGCGGCAAGCCGTTCCCAACTGACGGAAAACGGGTGTACTGCTCACAGCGCTGTGCCGAAGAAGCTCGCCGTAAGCAGACAGCAGCAAGGGTGCGTAAGTATCGGGAGAAACAACAACAGATGTAACGCTTTTGCCCTCGGAAAGCCTTGTGCCGCAAGGCTTTTTTGAGGGCATTTCTGTATTGGCAGGGTGTGAATACCTTTTGCTCGATTTTAACCATGCAAATGGTTACACCGTGCCGGAACTAAACCTATTATACGAAAAAACAATGAACATTTCAACACGGAGGTAACTGCCTATGGCAAAAAACGAGAACAGTAATTTTTCTTATATGACTCGCCGCATTGGCGGCACCACCTATAAAGTTAAAGTAGTATTCAGTGATACAGAGAAGGAAACGATGGAGGATAAAATTTTACGGATGATTCGCAATGAAACGGTTACAACTGGCGGAACTTGTGGTATAATAGATTCACCACAAATGAGCCGACAGTCTGAAAGGAGCGCATCATGAGCGTAAAACAGACTGAAGGAAAAATCACAGCTTTATATGAAAGGCTGTCCCGTGATGATGACCAGACTGGTGATAGCAACAGTATTGTCAATCAGAAAAAATACCTTGAAAGCTATGCCCATCAGAAAGGTTATACGAACTGTCAGCACTATACCGATGACGGTTGGAGTGGAGGAAATTTTGAGCGTCCCGCTTGGAAACAGCTTATTGCAGACATCGAAGCGGGCAAAGTTGCTCATGTCATTGTAAAAGATATGAGCAGGGCGGGGCGTGATTATCTGCAAACAGGCTTTTACACGGAGGTATTCTTCCGTCAGCATCATGTTCACTTTGTGGCGATTGCCAACAGCGTGGACAGCGACGATCAGAACAGCAATGAGTTTGCCCCGTTCCTCAACATTATGAACGAGTGGTATCTTCGTGATTTGAGCCGCAAGCAGAAAACAGCGATCCGTGTGAAAGGCGAATCCGGCAAGCCTACCACCAACTGTGCCATTTATGGCTACAAGAAAATGCCGGGTGATAAGTACAGTTGGTATATCGATGAGGAAGCCGCTGCGGTTGTCCGCCGCATTTTCCGGCTGACCATCGAGGGAAACGGTCCTTATGACATCGCCCGTATCCTCTATGACGATAAGGTGGAAACTCCTGCGGTCTACGCCGCAAAGCAGGGGCGTGGCGTCTGGAAAAGTAAAGAGGAATTTCCCAACCCTTATAACTGGAGTGGTTATATCGTTGGGCAGATTCTCTCCAAGCCCGAATATATGGGGCATACGGTCAATTTCCGTTCTCACAAGCAGTCCTACAAGGACAAAAATCCGGTTATGAATCCGCAGGAGGACTGGCTAATTTTTGAGAACACCCACGAAGCGATTGTAGATAAGGAAATGTGGGAGCTTGCACAGAAACTGCGAAAGACACCGAGACGCCACGATACGCTTGGCGAAGCCAATCCGCTGACTGGACTTTTGTTCTGTGCTGACTGCGGAGCGAAAATGACCAATCACCGTTCCAAAGGCGGTACGAAGAGCAATCCCTATCCCTCTGATTTTTATGATTGCTCCGCCTACACATTGGCACATCAAAAGCGCACTCATGCTTGCAGCGGTCACTATATTCGGACAAAAGCGGTCAGAGAGCTTGTTTTGGAAACCATCCGAACAGCCAGCGCCTTTGCCATCGCCAATCAGGATGAGTTTATGAAAAAGGTGCGTTCTGCTTCTCAAATCAGACAGGCGGAAGTCGCAAAGGATACCAAACGCAAGTTGAACAAAGACCGTAGGCGTATTGCCGAGCTTGATACCATTATCAAAAAGCTCTACGAATCTTTTGCCATTGGGCGCATTACCGATGAGCGCTTTGATACTCTGCTTGCAGAATACGAAGCGGAGCAGAAAGCTCTTGTCACATCTGTATCGGATGCAGAATCGCATCTGTCCTCTTTTGAGGAAGATACTGACCGTGCGGAGCAGTTCCTTTCACTGGCAAAGAAGTACACCGACTTTTCCGAACTGACTACTCCAATGATCAATGAGTTTATTGAAAAAATCATTGTCCACGCCCCGGAAAAGATTGACGGGGATCGGGTGCAGGAGGTTGAGATTTATCTGAAATTTATCGGACGGTTTGAACTGCCCGAACCGGATCTGACACCGGAGGAGATCAAGCGGCAGGAACAGCTTCGCAGACACCGCATCAAGAGCCGGGAACGCTACCAAAAAATCAAGGCTGGTGAGCACGCAGTTGGTCAGCCATTTCAGCTAATCTGTAAATGCTGTGGTGAAGAATTTGAATCCAAGCGGTCAAATACTCTGTTTTGCAGTCCGAAGTGCCGTACTAAATTTTACCGTCAGGAAGCAGCGGAAAACCGAAAGCGGGAATGTGTCTGCGAGAACTGCGGAAAAACTTTTACCGCTACACGGAGAGATGTAAAATACTGTTGTGATGATTGCAGGACGGAAGCAAACCGCAGGATGCAGAAAGAACGCAATGTTGCGAAGCAAATAAAAAAGAACGAACCAGTATTGCTTGATGCCCCGCCTATTAAAGAAAACGGGCAAAAACAGAAAACAGCATAATAAATGACGCTGAAGGCGACTTGTGAGAATAAAATCTCATGAGCCGCCTTCTTTGCGTTTTCAGCCGGATACGGCAGAAAGGAATAAAACCTATGACAGAAAATGAAAAGAAGCTTTTACAGGCGAAGCACAGATTGGAAGAAGCCGAGATGCGTGACCGACAGAAAGAGCGAAAAGCACGGACACGGCGGCTGGTTCAGGAAGGTGCGATTTTAGAGAAAGCATTACCGCAGACAACACAGATGACTTTGGAACAGTTGGAGGATTTTTTATGCGAAGTATTCAAACCAATCCGATGATTTTTATGAGCGACCGGCTATCGGTCGCTTTTTCTTTTTCCCGAAGGGCGCACTTACTCACCACCTGCAAAGCAGGCGGTGGTATCCCTCCCGTTGGTCGGGCTCGTGCGCTCTTCACGAACTGTCTTTCAGACAGTTCTCCAGAGGGGGCAGGCAATGTCGCAAGCGAACATTCCCTGTGCAGTCGGCTCTATATTTGCTCTATCAGCAAAACGATGAGGTGGCATATTGCCACCCCATCTCGCCGCCTGCCTGCGAAAACCTGCCACTGGCAGCTTTTACGCAGTTATGGGTATCGCATTCTCGGCGACACCCATTTTCTCTTTTCAAAAGAGAAACAGAAAGAAAGGACGGTGAAGCCAAATGGCAATCTATCATCTGGAAGCAAAAATAGTCAGCCGTGGTGCAGGGCGAAGTGCAGTCGCTGCGGCAGCGTATTTAAGTTGTTCTAAAATACTGAATGACTATGACGGGATTCAGCACGATTACACCCGTAAAAAAGGTCTTGCCTGGCAGGAGGTGTTCCTACCAGAGTTTGCCCCATCAGAATGGAAAGAACGGAGCGTGCTTTGGAACGCCGTGGAAGAAAATGAAAAGACAAAAGACAGCCGCCTTGCCCGTGAATTTGTGGTCGCTTTGCCGATTGAGCTGAACGAAACACAGTGGGAAAAGCTGCTGTCTGATTTTATTTCTGGAACCTTTGTAGATGATGGTATGTGTGCGGATGTGGCAATTCATGATCCATATCCTCCCGGTCACAATCCCCATGCTCATATCATGCTGACAGTGCGCCCGTTAGATGAAAAAGGAAACTGGAAATATAAGACACAGAAGGAATATCTCTGTGTGAAAAATGGAGAGGAACAAGGATTTACTGCGGATGAGTTTAAGACGGCACAGACAGAGGGATGGGAAAAGCAATACCAGTATAAGGTAGGAAAGAAAAAGGTTTATATGACTGCTTCTGCTGCTGAAGAAAAAGGCTATGAACGGGTATCGAAATATCCCAAAAGCACGAAATACGGCAGACAAAATCCTATTGCTGAGCGTTGGAACAGCGAAGAACAACTTGTTTTATGGAGAGCAGCGTGGGCGGATGTAACGAACCGCCATTTGGAGCGTGCTGGACACAAAGAACGCATTGACCACCGCAGCCATGCAGATCGAGGCTTGAGCGAACAGCCCACCATTCACGAGGGTGTGGTTGCAAGAGCATTGGAGAAAAAGGGAATTGTTTCTGACCGCTGTGAGTTAAATCGTCAGATTAAGGCAGACAATGCGTTGCTCCGTGAGCTGAAAGCAACGGTCAAGAAGTTGATTCAGGTAGTTAAAGCATCTGTTCCTGCTCTTGCAGAAGCAATGGAGTCCTTACGGGCGAACATGGTTATTTTTTGCTATCAGATTCGCTATGCCGGTTTTGGAAAGCACAAATTATCGGAAAGCCTGAATGTGCTGAAGCCCGACTTAGAGCGATATTCCGTACTGGTACAGCAGATTAAAAATACGACCAAAGAACGGAAAACGCTGCTTACAGAAAAGAAAGCGACACCATTTTATCAGTTTGTTGCTCATAATGATTTGGCAAAACAGATTGCCGAACTGACGGAAGATTTAGAAGAACTGAGATCCGAAAAGACGATGCTCCTCAGTTCATTTGATTGTAGTGAGGATACTGGAATTGCTGAGGTTAAAAAGAGTGTTTCGGCTATGGAGGAAAATTTGAAACGGCTGACAAAGCAGGAAGAAAAATATGCTGCTGAGTTGGAGGAGGCCTTAAAGCAGTTCTCAGAATTAAAGGAGCAGGCAAAAAATGTGGATTCGGCAGAACTCTCAGAACAGCGGATCGTCTTACAGGGAGAGAAGATTCAATCTGCCACTTCCAAGATCAAAGCGGCATATGGAGAAAAATTTGATCCGCTTATCCTGTTTGACAGCAAGCGTGATGTTTCTGAATTATTGGGGGAAAAAACAGAAGCACGCTCTATTCAAGAACACCTGAAGCAAAAACAGCAGCCAGAAAAGCAGCAGAAAAAAGCCAAATACAAAGAGCAGGAGCGGTAAAACACTGCTTCAATAATAAGAGAAAACCTTTGTACAATTCTTTTTATGCTTTATTTTGGCAGGAAGTTGCATTATAATATACGCAAATGGAAAATACCAAAACAAGGAGGAACAGGATATGGGAATTCTAATCTCAGTAATTACCATTACTCTGCTGGTGCTCTGCTATGTCAGGATGTATAACCGTCTGAAGCGGCTATTCGTCAAGGTGCAGGAAGGGAGTGCAGGCATAGATGTTGCTTTGGAAAAACGCTACGATATGCTGTCAGAAGAAATTGAGGCAGTAAAAAAGTATCTGACGCATGAGTATCAGATCTACACCGAAGTCACATCTACCCGCGCGGGGAAAGAACTGAACGAAAGCATATTTCAGGAAAAGAAACAACTGTCTGAGGAAGCGGTCAAAGCGATCAGCGAGACGATTGCCGAACAGCAAAAGCAGATGGAAACAATCTGGCGGCAGTTGGAACAGCAGCGAGGGCAGGATCATTCTTTTGGAGCGGAAACGCCGGGGATGGGGGACGACGGGCTGATCGGACATCAGGTAAGTCTGGATCGGAAACTCGGCTTGCTTACTTCCGTCCAGCAGGGACTCACCGGGGTCAACTCTGCCATCAATGCACTGGCTGAGCAATACCCAACCCTTTATTCCTATGCGTCCATGCAGCATTTCCAGCAGGATATTTTTGATGCAGAGGAACACTTACAAGCGGCGAGACGGTTGTACAACTCTAACGCATCTTTGTATAACCAGAGAATTAACACATTTCCCTACCTGCTTTTAGCAAAACTTCATGGCATGAAAGAAGCGAAGTTCTACACTGTGGAAGAAAAGAAAAAAGACTTTAAGCTGCAGTTTTAAGAAGAAAGGGGAAAAGATGTATGAAAATGGTGGAACAGAATATCAGCGGTGTCAAGCTGGAACGGTTGCGGCAGAACGCTGTTAAAAAACATAAAATCCTGCGGAAACTGTTTCCGGTATGCTTGATTTTGTTTATAGGATTGACATTGGTAAAAAACCGATTTTTGTTTGCCTCCATCAGCGAATATGGATGGGGAGATCCGGCAACTCAGGGAGCCTTTTGGATGCTGGTAGGAAACCTGATGCTCAGCGTGATTTTTGCGGGTGTCATTTTTGGTTTTTACTATATGCTGGTCTATAAAAAAGCTTATGACCTCTTTTGTATCAATTTCAAAAACAAATATGTGTTGGACACTCTCCGACAACTGCCGGATTTTTCCGAATTGCGCTACAATGCCGGAGGCGGTCTTTCTTATGAGGAAATGAACCGTTTAAAGTTAATCCCCGGAGGTCAGTCGGTCTTTTATCAATCGTCGGATGAACTGTCCGGCAAGCTGGATGGAGTTCCCTTCCGGGCTGTCAATGTCTGCACTGGCGAAAAAGCTTCCGCAAGAAGCTCTACCCCCAAAATTCTGTTTGAGGGACAGGTCATTGTTTTTTCCTGTTTTGATAATCGGAAGATCAGTGAGGGCTTTGTCCAGGTGTTTTCCAAAAAAGCTCTGTCTAAACTCAGGGAAACCAGAGTCCCGCTGCCAATTCAGACAGAAAACAGTGTATTCAACGAAAATTTTGCAGTGTTTGCAGAGAACGAGCAGAATGCTTTTTACATCCTGACACCCCAGGTGATGGAGCAGATTACAGCTTTTCAGGAAGCTATGGAAGGAAATGTTTATCTTTCCTTTTCTGAAAAATCCCTGTATGTAACTTGCAGCCAGCTTCGCAATCCTTTTCATATTTACATCGACATCCCTGTTGAAGAACAGCGTCAAAAGATTGCTGGCGATACGGCGATTCTCCGCAGTGCAAAGGAAATTCTCATCAGAGCCGGACAAAGCAGTCCGAAATAAGAAGGCAGTCCCTGAAAGGAGGAGGATATCATATGGGATGCATGATTGTGTTCGTTATCCTGCTTGTTATTGGAATAGGCATCCTCTGTTTTCTGACAGGGGATATGACGGCTTTTATCGCCCTGGCCGCTACTTTAGTCATAGGGCTTGGTCTTGCCGGTATTCTGTATCATATCTATAAATCGAAGCAAAGACGGATGGAGAAGTATAATCCCCTATCCCCTACATTGCGCTGGATGAATGCCGCAGGGTCGATCCTGATTGCAGCAAGTCAACATACAAATTTTCATCTACTGGCTGGCTGGCGGTACAATAACGAATTTGACCGGGAAAGTATTAAAACAATGCTGTGGGATTATTGGGGCATTCAAGGACATGAGACAGCTATAAAGGAAATGCGCAGCCTGATCGACGAGGGAATGCGTGCCAGCTATCGGAGGAAAATGGAACTCTTGTCGCATAAATATAAGGATGCTACAGAAGTCCAGCTCATTGAGGAGGCCCGCAAAACTAATCCAAAAGCCGATGAAGATAGCTACCTGCCGAAAATGCTGACAGCATGGCGGCGTTATGGGGAAAATGCCCTGTTAGGCTGGGATATGGGACGCTGCGCATATATCACGCAATGTTGCTATCTGGCAGGCTACATCAATATGAAGGAAATGTTGGATTTGTGTGTAGATGCTGGGACAAAGGCGCAGGCTTTTTTTCAGAACTGGGAAGAAATGATGGAGAGCTATCTTCTGGGCGGACAATTTTGGAAGCATGAGGATCAAAGCAATCCAAACTCCATGACGGCAGAACGCTGGAAGTTATATGAACAGCTCTGGCAAGGAAGAAAACCCTTCCAGAGCTCTCCATACCTCGCTGTCCCGTTCGACCAGCCCCTCTCCAAAGAGGTTATTACCAATGAATACGGTATTCTGCCGGAATACCAAAAATATTATAATCATGGATAGTTCGTATTCATTTTGGGGTATGGGAAAGGCGCGGCCTGTCTGCCGCGCCTTGGTGGGTGGTGTTCGGTTTTCCGTTTCTGGCTGGACAAAGTGTCCAGAGGTGGGGGCGTGTAGTGCTATTTGCTGCTTTCTTCTTTCCAGTCACTTAAAATCAGTTCAAAACTGTCTGGATAAATATAAACGTTCTCAAAATATTCATAAAAATCTTGATGCGCACCAATATTATAATTGAGATAATCGTCCTCATTGACTACTTCATAGTTTTCTTCTGATAGATAATAGACACCTACATCTACAGAATAGCCCATCGCCTGTATCTTTGATGTTAATTGCTGCATATCTGTGTCTTTTCCTACTGTATCATCTTTCGTATAAATCCAAAGAGAAACGACCGGGTTTCGTCCCATACCAAAAGTTGTGAGTAATTCTTCAGCCGTAGTGTTTTTATCAAAGTCAGGAGATGGGGTGTAAGGTGCAATAAATACTTTGCAATCATCGTAAATTTCCTGCACAGTAGGCGCTAAAATAGCTCGCAAATCTTCTCGTCTTAAATAGACAATATAGTTGTCTGTATATGTCTGCGCTTCCTCCGACCATCTCAAACGTACATATAGCCCCGGAAATCGTGTGGATTGAATACTTCCGTACTCTGTCGCAACAAATTCATCGCCATACTTCTCGATGAGGTATTCCAGCTTTGGGTCTGTACGGGAATGGTACATATAATCTGCGATCTGCTCATGGAGCGGACGGGGCGGGTGCAGCTTGACCCGAACGATCCCCGCCGCCACAAGAATAACCGCCGCCGCGCACAAAAATATCACGAGCCGCCTTTTTCCTTTGTGGGTCATCGTCTCTCCCTCCTTAAAGCCTGTGCTTGGTTTATGGTAATTGCTCTTTAGTCCCTGCTGGCTTTCTTACTCCAATAGCACATAACATTGTGACTTTTTTTGATACTCTCATCCAATCGTTCAGAATAATCAACACACATCTCTGTCCCCATCGCAAAAAATTTAATTTCTGCCACTATACACAGCCCCAATATATTCTGTTTGGTCAACTGGCAAAAAGAATTGCAAAATTCATTTGATATATTGGCATCTAATTCCGGGAAATAAGATGTGTCGAACCATAATTCAGTAGAAAATACTCCATTTTCAAAGTATTGCCTTGCTCCAATGATATAAGAGCCTGCTTTTCCATCGAAAGAAACGACTTTGCCATTTAATACGCACCGTTCAATTTGTTCATCATCTTGCGTGTAAAGCACATCTTCTTTTGTTGGCAGCCAGCCATTCCAAACAATACATTTTTCTGAAAATTGTATCTTGCCGACAATAGGAAATATCGTTTCGCACATTTTAATGCTGGGATATTTTTTGCTTGCAATGTAAACTTCAAATTTCGCAGCCATTTTCCTCAAATTCCTCCCATCATTTAAGAATTTCATTATTGCAGATCTGGCATCCAAATGTTGTCAGCAGTGTATCATGTCTGGAGCATCGTGGAAAATTTGGGGGATCACTTATCTGGTTACTCAAACAAATTACATTGTCCATATTTCGGTTGCTCCATATCACGTTTCTGTCCCATTTGAGGTGAGAGTGGTGTTAAACTTCCAATTTTATTTTATCATTATTGCTGGGAAATGGGAAGTATCTTCCTGTTTACCGCTCCATATCCCTGTCCCGGTGCTGTGTCTGCTCCTGCTGGCGGCGTGCGCTGTCCACAACAGATTTCACCCGGTACAGCTTCATCAAATTGTCTTGGATAGGTTTGTGCTTTGCGTAGTCCCTCTGGTACTGGTATTGGCTCCGTTGCTGTCATTAGCGGTGTAAGAAGGGAAAACTTACAGAGAAAGCCTTGTTTGTTATATGTTCCATGAATCTATTATATTTCGCAGAAATTATCCTTGACAAATCTCGTCTCAAAAGAAACTGCTCACCAAAGTTGCAAAGGAAAAAGGCTATACCAATCTGGTTCACTTTCTGGATGATGGCATTTCCGGCGTGACCATGAACCGTCCCGGTTTCGTTGAAATGATGCAGCAGCTTGAACAAGGAAAAGCCTCTGCTGTGTTCGTCAAAGACCTTTCCCGTCTGGGCCGAAACTATATCGAGGTCGGGCGGCTGACAGAAGATTTTTTCCCAGACCATGACATCCGACTTGTTGCCGTTTCGGACAACATCGACACGGCCGAGGGAGAAAACGAACTGGCACCCATCCGAAACCTGTTCAATGAGTGGTATGCCCGTGACATCAGCAAGAAACGCCGTATCAGTAATAAAATCAAAGGCAACTCCGGCGAACCGATGGGACTTCCTCCCTATGGGTATATCAAGGACCCGAACAATCCCAAGCATTGGGTCATTGATGAAGAAGCTGCACAAGTTGTCCGGCGCATTTTTGATATGACGTTGGAGGGCTTTGGCACGGAACAGATTGCCACCCAGTTTGAAAAGGAAGGCATCCTGACGCCGCAGGCCTACTGGATTCAGAAAAGCATCGGCCGTCCCGGAAAGACCAAGACGCGCCCCGCCACCAAGTGGAATGGCTCCACGATTACCCATCTTCTGTACCAGCAGGAGTATTGTGGTGATGTTCTGAACTTCAAAACCTACTCCAAGTCCTACAAGAATAAGAAGCGGATTCATAACGACCCGGAAAATTGGGTAGTGTTCCAAAATGTTCACGAACCCATTATTGAACGTGCCGTGTTTGAGCAGGTACAGCAGAAGCGTGGAAAGATGCGCAAACGCCGTACCAGCAACGGAGAACACAATATGTTCTCCGGCCTGCTTGTCTGCGCAGACTGCGGCTGCAATCTGCACTTCCACTTCAATCAGGGCAACCCGGAAATCAAGTATTTCAACTGCTCCAACTACAAGGGCAATCGCGGCACCTGCCAATCCACCCACTACATCCGGGTAGACTTTCTGGAAGAAGTGGTGCTGGGCGAAATTCGGCGGCTGACCAAGTTTGCCAGCCTCTATGAGGACGACTTTTTGAAGGCTGTTATCGGGCACTCCCAGCAGGCGGACGAAGCTGACCGCAAGCTGAAAGAGAAAGAGTTGAAAGCACTCCTTGCCCGTGACGAAGAACTGGATGGCCTCTTTGAGCGCATCTATGAGGACAATGTTTCCGGCAAAATCTCTGATGAACGCTTTTCCAGAATGTCCCGGAGATATGAGGACGAGCAAAAGGAGCTGACCGAGAAAATCAAACAGCTCCGCTCCGAAATCGAAAAGCAGAGCAGCCGCACCATGACAACGGATATGTTCATCCGTCTGGTTCGCAAGTACACCAGAGCAAAAAAGCTGACACCCCGGATGCTGAATGAACTGGTGGAAAAAATCGAAGTGTTCGATGCAGAAAAGGTCAACGGCGTGTGGGAGCAGCGGCTCCGCATTCACTACAACTGCGTGGGCACCATCGAGATTCCAAGCGCACTTCCTTTGCCGACACCTGATGTGTCGGTGAATACAAGAAAAGGCGTAGTTGTGAACTACGCCCTCTGTGATGTCGCTATTTAGCAAATAAAAAAATGACGAATGTTCTTTGACAGCTAAATGCTGTAAGAACATTCGTCATGGTGCGAATAGTGATAACGACAAACTCTGAAACCTGCATAAAATCTACGTTTTTTACAGCCGCCGCAAATGCTTTTACACCATAACACAAATTGAATAGGAAATCAATACGCCGCCCAAGAGAGACTATGGGCGGCGTATGCTATATAAACGCAAGGAAGGAGATGGTGCCGTCCCGTTTATCCGTGGGTCTAACGAAGGTTAGGCCCTTTTTTCATGCCAGAACAAAGGAGGTTGCGAAATGGCAAAAGAAAATACAGCCAGTACAACGGATCAGGTATCGCCTGTCAAGGATATGGAGCAGAAAAAACCTGCTCCTCCCGCCCCGGAGGTATCGGAAGTGAAGCCCGAGCCTCCTGTTGCCGAGGATCCCGCCACCTTGTTTGAAATGACGGAGGGTCCCTCCGGCCCCGGCAAAAAGGATATTCTTTCGCCGGAGAATGTTGTGATCCCGTTTGAGAAGATCAACGAAATCAAGACCGAGAAAGAGGCGGCATCCGGGAAAGCCGCGAAAGCCGTGGACGACAAGCAGCCGAAGCCTCCGGCCAGGGATGCCGTCAAGAAAGAGCCTCCGGCCCCGGCCAAAGCACCGAAGCAGAGCAAAGCCCCCAAGGACAAGGCCACTCCTGCCAAGACCGACAGCGCAAAGGCTGCAAAGGCCCCCAAGGACAAAGCCCCTGCGAAAGCCGAGCCTCCGGCCCAAAAAGCCGAAGCCCCGGCCAAGGCCGAGCCTATTGCGGCCCCGCGCTCACAGGAAGTGGAGCAGGTCGTATACATCAAGCTGTCGGAGCTGTACCCCTTCAAAAATCATCCGTTCCAGGTCAGGGACGATGATGAAATGCGAGCCATGGTGGAGAGCGTCAAGGACAAGGGCATTACCAATGCCGCCGTAGTCCGTCCCCGGGAGGGCGGCGGATATGAGATGGTCTCCGGCCACCGCCGCATGAAGGCCAGCGAGCTTGCCGGTTTTGCGGACATGCCCTGTATCGTCCGCAATCTGACGGACGAGCAGGCCATCACACAGATGGTGGAGGACAACACGACCCAGCGCGAAAGCATCCTCCCCAGCGAGCGGGCCAAGGCGCTGAAAATGCAGTTGGAGGCCATCAAGCGGCAGGGTGCCCGAGGCGACCTTGTCACTTCGGGCCAAGATGGCCCGAAGTTGGAGAACGGCCAGCGATCCAATCAGATCGTCGCGGACCGCAACAAGATGGCGGTCAAGCAGGTACAGCGTTATATCAAGCTCAACGATCTTGTCCCGGACCTTATGAAAATGGTGGACGCGAAAAAGATCGCGTTCACCCCCGCCGTGGAGCTTTCCTACATCAAGCCCAAAAACCAGCGGTATATCGCAATCGCCATTGAGGGCCAGCAGTCGGCCCCCTCTCTCTCCCAGGCGCAGCGCATGAGGGAACTCGACCAGAAGAACATGCTCAACGGTGACGTGATCGACGGTATCATGCTCGAAGAAAAAAAGGAGGTAGACAAAGTGATTATTTCCAGTCAGGAGCTCAGCCAGTATTTCGGCAAGGACAAGACGCCCCGTGAAATGAAGGATCAGATTTTGAAACTTCTGGACGAGTGGAAGGGCAAGCAGAAGGAGATCGCCAAACCGGAAAAGAAGGCCGAGCAGGAAAAGTAATGAACCTCGGGCCATGTTGGCCCGAGGTTACTATCTCTCCCAATGACACGGCTCTTGAATGATTCCCCGTCGCCGGTTGCTTTTTCGCATATCCGGGTGCGGGCCGTCAAGAGTGGCTTTGCCACCGCCGCAGGCGGCTTTGCTCTTGACCGCCCACCCCGGGTATGCCATCTGTCATCAAGCGACGGGGATGATTCTCCAGAGCCGCCCCCTTTCCAAGAATGGGAAGGGCGGGGAGATGGGTTGACCCCAACGACTGAACAAAGGAGGTATCGGCCATGAAACGGCCCCTGGCATATATCACCGCTGCGTGGAGCGGCGAACACGAAAAGGACGGCCAGCGGGCGGCGGGCTATTGCCGCGCTGTGTATGAGGCGGGCTTTCCCCGCTTTGCCCCGTCCTCTATCTTCCCCTGATCCTGAACGACGCCATCCCGGAGGAGCATAAAAGCGGGATCGACATGGGCCGCGACCTGCTCCGGCGGACCCATGTCCTTGTGGTATGCGGGGATGCAATCGACGAAGCCGTGAAAAACGACATCGCCGTTGCCGCACGGCTGAACATTACCGCCACCACCCTTGCGGGCATCCTGGATGTGAAGCGGCAGGGACAGGAACATGATGCTTGAAGCCTTTATCACCAATCTCGGCAGGTATAACGAGGGCTACCTTGACGGGGCCTATTTGAAGCTACCGGCTGAGAAGGAAGATGTGCAGGCGCTTTTGAAGAAGATCCATGTAGACGGTGTTCGGTATGAAGAAATCTTCATCACGGATTACGAGACCGATGTTCCGGGCCTGTACGACTGCCTGGGTGAGTATGAGAGCATCGACGAGCTAAACCACCTGGCCCATGCGCTGCAAGAGGTGGAGGATCAGCACGACATGGACAAATTCGCCGCCGCCGTGGAGCTGGGAGAACGGACCGGCAGCATCAAAGACCTTATCAATCTGGCGCAAAATCTGGATTGCTACTACTTCTACCCGGACATCAAGGACGAGGAAGATTTGGGCCTGTATTTCGTGGAGGAGCTGGGCGCTCTGGACATTCCCGATAATCTGCGGGCATTCTTCGACTTTGAAGCCTACGGGCGCTGTCTTGCCATGGAGGGCGGCGCGTTTACGGATGGGGGCTATATTGAAGGCGAGCTCCGAGGCTTTGTGGAGGTCTATTCCGGCAGAGAGGACATCCCGGAGGAACACCGCATTTTCGCCTACCCCGAGCCCGTATCAATCCGGGAAACGCTGCAAACGTACCGGGGTTTGAGCGCAAAGCCTCCCGAGGCGGAAAGACCCGCCCCGGCGAAGGCTGCGGAACGGTGAAGAACTGCGACTTCGGGCCATGTTGGCCCGAAGTCAGGAAAGGAGGGATTGATTGCAGGAGGAACTGGAACGCAAGGCTGTTGCCATCCTATACAACGGCGGTAAGCTATCCGCCCGGACGCTGGCAAAGCTCGCCGCCGCGCTTGTCCGAATGGCGCAGCGGGAATATCAAAAGAGCCTGACACCTCATGGCAGACAGTCGGTAAAAAAGCTGATGAACCACCGCACCGGCACCGAAGCGGCGGAATATGTCGGCGCTCCCCGGCAGTTTGACCGGGTGGCCCGGAAATTCAACGTGGACTACGCCTTTTACAAGGTCGCCCCGGAAAAGTATCTGCTGTTCTTCAAGTCGGGACAGTCTGACGCCATTACCGCCTGCCTTTCCGAATACAGCAAGCGGGTGATGAACAAGTCCCGCCGCCCCTCCATCCGGCAACAGCTACGGCACTTCGGAGAAAAGGCCCGCGTGGAGAACAAGGCCAGGGAGCTGAAACGGGAGGTCGGCCATGTGGACAGGTAAAATCCGCAGGTATGTCCTGCTCAATCTCCCGTATGCGTTTGTGTTTTGGGTCTGTCTGAAGCTCGGCACGGCCTACCGGCTGGCAGAGGGCGCGGATATGGGACATAAGCTCATCCATATCGTCAAAACCATCGGCCCTGCCTTTCGCTCCTTCGCGCCGGGCCTCAACTCCCAGGACTGGCTTGTGGGGCTGATCGGCGCGGTCATCATACGGCTTGTTGTGTATGTGAAATCAAAAAACGCAAAGAAATTCAGAAAGGATGTGGAATACGGCAGCGCCCGGTGGGGTACGGCGAAGGACATCAAGCCCTTCATAGACCCGGTTTTCAAAAACAACGTCATTCTCACCAGGACGGAATATCTGACGATCAACACCCGGCCCAAAAACCCGGCCAACGCCCGTAACCTGAACGCCTGCGTGATAGGATCATCGGGAAGCGGCAAGACCCGCTTCTGGCTGACCCCGCAGCTCCTGCAAGCCCATTCCTCCTATGTGGTCGTTGACCCGAAAGGAAGCATTTTGGGACAGGTGGGGCACTTTCTACAAAAGCAGGGGTATCGGATCAAGGTGTTCAACAGCGTGGATTTTACAAAGTCCATGCACTATAACCCCATCGCCTACCTGAAAACGGAGAGCGATATTCTGAAATTCATCAACGCCCTGATTACCAACACCAAGGGCGACGGCAAGGAGGGCGACGAGTTCTGGACAAAGGCAGAGACCCTTTTGTACTGTGCGCTTGTGGCCTACATCGTCTTTGAGGGGCCGGAGGAAGAACGCAACATGAATACGCTGGTGGAAATGATAAACAGCATGGAAGTCCGGGAGGATGACGAAACCTTCAAAAATGTGGTGGACTATATGTTTGACGGGTTGGAACGTCGCAGCCCCCAGCACTTCGCCGTGAGGCAGTATAAGAAATACAAGCTCGCCAGCGGAGATGTATGCTCTAAGTGACTTCTTAATCATGGTTTTTGTCATGGTTAGTGAAGCAGTCACTTAGAGCATTTTCATTTCAGGAGGTACAGCCATGAGAAACGAGAAAATCACCCCACTGTATGAGCGTTTGAGCCGCGATGATGAGTTACAGGGCGAGAGCAACTCCATAAGCCATCAAAAGCAGATGTTAGAGGATTTTGCCCGCCGGAATGGACTGCCGAACCCTACCCACTTCACCGATGACGGCGTATCGGGAACCCGCTTTGACCGTCCCGGCTTTCTGGCGATGATGGAGGAAGTCGAGGCCGGACGGGTGGAGGCCATCGTCATAAAGGACATGAGCCGCCTGGGACGCGACTATCTGAAAGTCGGTCAGGTCATGGAGATTTTGCGGCAGCGCGGTGTCCGGCTGATCGCCATCAATGACGGTGTGGACAGTCTGAAAGGCGATGATGATTTTACCCCGTTCCGCAACATTATGAACGAGTTTTACGCCCGCGACACCAGCCGGAAAATCCGCTCTGTGTTTAAGTCCAAAGGCATGAGTGGCAAGCACCTGACCGGCACTGTGATTTACGGCTACTTATGGGACGAAAAACGGGAGCATTGGCTGGTAGATGAGGAAGCTGCCGAAGTGGTACGCCGTATATTCTCCCTCACGCTGGAGGGATATGGGCCTTACCAGATCGCCTGCAAATTATCCACAGACCGGATTGAAATTCCTGTCGTACACCTTGCCCGCTTCAACGAGGGTGTGAACCGTTCAAAGCCGGTCAAAGACCCCTATGGATGGGGATCATCTACCATCGTGAACATTTTGAAAAAACGAGAGTATTTAGGGCATACCATCAATTTCAAGACCCGCAAGCACTTTAAGGACAAGAAAAGTCACTATGTTGACGAAAGCGAATGGACGATTTTTGAGAACACCCATGAGGCCATTATCGACCAGGAAACCTTTGACAATGTGCAGCGTATCCGGGGAAACGCCAGACGCTACCCGGACGGCTTTGGGGAGGCCCATCCCCTGACCGGCCTGATGTACTGCGCCGATTGCGGCGGCAAGATGTATGTTCACCGCACATACAACGGCAAGCGTGCCCCACAGTTTACTTGCAGCCAGTATAGTAAGTACCCTATCGGCTCCCTTTGCCCAACACAACATCGCATCCGGGCCGAGGCCGTCCTGACCCTGATAACCGATATGCTCCGGGCCATCGCGGAGTATTCCAAGAATGACCGGGCCGAGTTTATCCGCACTGTCCAGGAAACGCAGGCCGCCCAGCAGACCGCCGATGTATCCAAGAAGCGGAAACGGCTGGCCGCCGCCCAAAAGCGGGCCGGGGAACTGGAAAAGCTGATTTGCAAAATCTATGAGGACAATGCCCTGGGTAAGCTGCCGGACGCCCGGTATGAGGCCCTGGACGCGCAATATGCCAAAGAGCAGGACGCCCTCAATGCGGAAATCGTGAAATTGGAAAAGGCCGTTACCGGCTATGAGCAGAGCCGGAAATCTGCGGAGAAGTTTATTGCCCTGATTGACAAGTACGAGAACTTCGACACGCTGACAAACACCATGCTCAACGAGTTTGTAGAGAAAATCTTTGTCCATGAACGCGCCCGCAAAGGCAGCCAGGACACCACACAGGAGGTTGAAATCTACTTCAATTTTGTGGGCCGCTATATCCCTCCTGCCTTGCAGCCGGTTCCCCTGACCCCGGAGGAACAGGAAGAACTGCGGAAGAAGGAGGAACGCAAGGACAGGCTTCACCAGAACTACTTACGCCGTAAGGCAAACGGCAAGCAGAAGGAATGGGAAGAACGCTACAACGCCAAGCGCAAGGCGAAAATGGAGGCAGCAAAGGCCGCAATCCTGGCCGAGGATATGGAGAAGGGCATTTTTACCACCGTCAGCCAGTTACCCAGACAGGAGCCGCGCAAGGCCACCTTACCGGCCAGCGCCGCAGTTTAACCATCACAGTGCAAAGGAGGACAAACATGAACGAATTGACTTACACCCGCTGCGGGGATTACTACATCCCCGACCTGGAGTTGTCCGAGCAGCCGGAGGCCCCCATCGGCAAGTATGGCCGTATGCGGCAACGCTACCTGAAAGAACACCGGCCCGGCCTTTACAGCAGCTTGATTTTGAGCGAAAAGCTGTACCCACACCTGTTGGAGATTGACCGGGCGGCGCGGGAGCGCATAGACGCCATGCTGCCCCGCATGATGGAGGCGGCAGGCGTCACTGAGGAACTGAAAGCCCGTGACCCCATGCGCTGGGTGGGGCTGATGAATACACTGAAAGCGCAGGCGGAGGAAGTTATTTTTCAAGAATTGATTTACGCATGAAATTTTAAGCACAAGTAAGACCGGGATTTTGCTGCCAAGCGGCAAATCCCGGCTTCCTTACAAACCCGTAAGGTTCTTTGGCATCACTTTATGGTATAATCTACTTGTATATTCTCGGTGAATGGAGGGATTTGATTGAATACTCTGTTGCTTTTGGAAGATGATTTCAGCCTGGTGGACGGGCTGGTTTATTCTTTGAAAAAGAATGATTATTCCGTGGAGGTTGCCCGTACCGTTCAAGAAGCACTCGCCTTACTGCCGGAGCTTGACCGCTTTGACCTGTTGATTTTGGATGTGACCTTGCCGGACGGGACGGGTTTTGATGTGTGTGAAGCGGTTCGCCGCCAAAATGTCACGATTCCAATTCTGTTTTTGACAGCATCGGATGAGGAAGTGAATGTGATTCGCGGACTTGACTGCGGCGGGGACGATTATATCACGAAGCCGTTCAAGCTGGGGGAATTGTGTTCCCGTATCCGGGCTCTGCTGCGCCGGGCTGGAGTTTCCAAAAGCGAAAAAAACACTTCTATGGAATGTGGCGATATTTCCATTGACCTGCTGGGAAGCCGCGCAACCTTAAAGGGAAAAGTATTGGATTTGACAAGCGCCGAGTACCGTCTGCTTTGTTTGTTGGTAAGAAACGCCAACCGTGTTGTGACAAGGGACATCATTCTAAATGAGCTGTGGGATGATACAGGAAATTTTGTGGATGATAACACCTTGTCTGTTTATGTACGACGGCTTCGTGAGAAAGTGGAAACCGATCCGTCGCGCCCGGAACACCTCATAACCATCCGTGGATTTGGCTACCAATGGAAAGAGGTGTCTGTATGAACTTATGCCGCGATAAACAAATCAAAGATTTCTTGCTATTTCTGTTCTTGTTTGCCCTGCTGTTTGTTGGAACAGGAACCGTTTTAGCTATCCATCTTGTGAATGATATGGAAGTTCAGTGGCTTACACACGATGAGGCAGTTGTATCCTCGCTTTTGGAACAGGGGGTTTTCAAAGAAACGATTGTAACCGCTCTTATGAATACAGAAATCAGCACAGATGGTCGGTCGTTATTAGCGGCTGCGGGTTTAGGAAAACAGACAGAGAGCGGTATACGGCCCTTTTTTAATCAATTTCAACAATCTACTCTCTGCATTACGCTCTGTGCTGCGATGTTTTTGCTCTTTGTGCTTGCCATAGGAATGTTTGTTTTTTTCTGGAAAAGGAAACGATTGTACCAACAGGCAGATAAAGTATTGACCAACTATATAAATGGGGATTACTCCTGTCATTTACCACAGAATTACGAGGGAGGCATTTTCCAAATATTTTCCTCTGTGGAGCAGCTTGCAACCATGCTCCAATCGAAAAATGAAACAGAGCATAAGGCAAAAGAGTTTTTGAAAGATACCATATCGGATATATCCCACCAGCTCAAAACACCTCTGGCAGCCCTCGCCATGTATCAGGAGATAATTGAGAACGAGCCGGATAATGCGGAAACGGTAAAGCAGTTTGCGGCTAAGATGGGGATTTCTCTAAAACGCATGGAGCAGCTCATCTTATCAATGCTGAAAATAACCCGGCTGGATACGGGAAACATCGTTTTTGAGAAAAACAAATGCCGTGTGTCCGAGTTGATTGCCCATTCGATCAATGAATTAACTACAAGGGCCAAAAATGAAAACAAAGAAATTCAGATAGCCGGTGATGATGAGCAACAGTTTATTTGTGATATGAACTGGACAAGTGAAGCGATTGGAAATATCGTGAAAAATGCTCTGGATCATACACAAAACGGTGGAATTGTCCATATAACATGGGAGCGCACTCCTGTTATATTTCGTATTCTCATTTCAGATAATGGAACCGGCATAGACCCGGAAGATATTCACCATATTTTCAAACGCTTTTATCGCAGTAAGCATTCCCTTGACACACAGGGGATTGGACTGGGGCTCCCCCTTGCTAAGTCCATCATCGAGGGGCAAGGCGGTGTAATCTCGGTACAAAGTGAAATCGAGAATGGCACGACATTCACGCTGTCGTTCCTTACGGAATCGTAAGGTCAAATTCACCTGATTGTAAGCTGTTCTTGTTATCCTTTTAGGAAAGGAGGTACGAACCACTATGGAAATTTTGAAAGTACAAGATCTATGTAAAACTTACGGGATAGGCGAAGCGAAAGTGGACGCCTTAAAAAAAGTGTCCTTTTCACTCAGCAAAGGGGAGTTTGCCGCTGTTGTCGGAGAATCCGGTTCTGGAAAAAGCACTCTGCTGAATTGTGTTGGTGCGTTGGATTCTCCCACTTCCGGCCACATTTGGGTGGATGGGCAAGATCTGTTTTCTATGAAAGAGGAACAGCGCACGATCTTCCGCCGTCGCAATATCGGCTTTATTTTCCAATCCTTTCAGCTTGTTTCCGAACTGAATGTAGAGCAGAATATCATGTTCCCTCTGCTGTTGGACTACCGCAAGCCCGATCCGGCAGCGGTAAACGAAATTTTGGAGTTGTTGGGCCTTACAGAACGGCGGCACCATCTGCCAAGCCAGCTATCCGGCGGCCAGCAGCAACGCGTCGCTATTGGACGGGCTTTAATCACCAAGCCTAAACTGATTCTTGCAGACGAACCTACGGGCAATTTGGACAGCAAGAATAGTCAGGATGTTATTGCGCTGCTTACACAGGCATCCCGCCGTTATCAGCAAACAATCCTGATGATTACCCACAACAAAAACTTGACAACATCTGTTGACCGGGTGTTCCGGGTATCTGATGGTGTCCTCACGGACTTGGGAGGGAAAACAGATGAAGCGTTATCTTGACCTTGTTCCCATATCCTCAAAAATTCACAAGAAGCAAAGCCGGATGTCCATTTTCTGTATTGTACTGGCCGTATTTCTGATGACTACTATCTTCGGTATGGCGGATATGTTTATTCGCAGCCAAGTTATCAAAACACAGACAGAAACGGGAAATTGGCATATTGGAGTACAAAATATTACGGATGAAGATGCAACCATTATCGCCACGCGTCCTGATGTGGAGGCTCTCGCCCCCTATGATGTTCTGAACTATAACGGCAACCGAGGGTACACCTTGAATGGGACGGAAACGCTTATTTGTGGCGGAAACGAAACCCTGTTTACAAAAATCTTTTCAAATATGATTGCGGCAGGCAGTTTTCCGCAAAATAACGACGAAGCTATGGTAACTGAAAATGCCAAAGATATGCTCAATTTATCTATTGGCGATCATATCACTGTTGATATGCCGAATGGGGCAGAGCATGAATTTCGTATATCTGGATTTGTCAAAAATACTGCCAATCTTATGAGCAACGATTCCTACGGAGTATTTATCACGACAGAGAAATTTCGTTCTCTTTTGACTGACACTGGAAATGGCGAGTCAGTTGGCAGCAGTACGGTTTTTTATGTTCAGTTTTCTGACACAGGAAATGTTCAGAGTGAAATCTTGGATTTGAAATCACAATTTGGATTAAGCGATGAACAAGTTTTTGAAAATACAAAGTTGCTTGGTTTGCTTGGACAAAGCAGCAATTCTTTTATGATGCAGGTTTATGCGGCCGCTGGTGTTTTATTCATTTTGGTTCTGTTTGCGGGCATTATGATGATTGCAAGCAGTCTGAATAGTAATGTTGCCCAGCGAACGGAGTTTTTCGGCCTGATGCGCTGCATTGGTGCAACACCCAAACAGGTCATGCGCTTAGTAAGAAAAGAGGCCCTTAGTTGGTGCCGATTTGCGATCCCCGTAGGCGTTTTAAGCGGTGTGGTTGTGATATGGATTCTATGTTTTGTTCTGCGGTTTCTTAGCCCGGAATACTTTGGTGCTATGCCCGCATTTAGTATCAGCATACCGAGCATACTGGCAGGAATTATTGTGGGATTGCTTACCGTTCTCTTGGCGGCTCGATCTCCGGCAAAAAGGGCCTCAAAAGTTTCTCCGCTGGCGGCAGTTTCCGGCAACGCCAATGCTTTACAGCCAGTCCGCAAAGCCGCAAATACCAAATGGCTGAAAGTAGACGCCTCGCTTGGGATTCATCATGCTAAATCCAGCCGCAAGAATTATATCTTAATGGTTGCCTCTTTTGGCCTTAGTATCGTCCTGTTCCTCTCCTTTTCTGTGACGATTACTTTTATGAATCACACTTTGACGCCGCTGTATCCGTGGGCGCCGGATATATCCATTGTCAGTCCAGATAACACTTGCTCTGTTGATAAAACTTTTGTAGACGAGTTGAAAGAAAATCCTGTTGTAGATGCAGTCTATGGCCGGATGTTTGCATACGATGTTCCCGCTACGGTGAATGGGACAGAAAAAACGGTTGTCTTAATTTCTTACGAGCAGCAGCAGTTTGAATGGGCCGCCGACTATCTGCAATCAGGCTCATTAGAGGCTGTGCAAAATGAGCTGAATACTGGTTTGACTGTGTTTGATTCGCAAGGTTCCATGCAAGTAGGCGATAAAGTTACGATGGAGATAGATGGCCGGTCTGTCGAAATTGAGATTGCCGGACTTCTTTCTGCCAGCCCATTCAATAGTGCCGGAGATTCTGCAATCATCATTTGCTCCGAAGATACTTTCCGGCAAATCACCGGGGAAGAAAACTATACCATCATTGATATGCAGCTATCTGCCAGTGCCACAGACGATGATGTAAATGCTATCCACCGCACTTATGGAGCAGGATTCAGTTTCGTTGACAAGCGGATGGATAACAGCAGTACATTAGGCGTTTATTACTGTGTATGGCTGTTCCTCTATGGATTTTTGGCCTTGATTGCTTTGATTACCATTTTCAATGTAATTAACAGCATTGCTTTGAGTGTAGCAGCTCGGACAAAACAGTATGGGGCTTTCCGGGCGATTGGTTTAAGTACCCACCAGCTTTCCAGAATGGTGATTGCGGAGGCAGCCACCTATGCTGTTTCCGGCTGTATCATCGGCACCTTGCTGGGGCTGATCTGCCATAAACTCCTCTTTAGTTTGCTGATAAGCTCTAATTGGGGTGAGGCATGGACAATTCCATTTGTGGAATTAGGTATTATTCTCCTAATTGTCGTACTTTCTGTAATTCTGGCCGTGTATGGGCCAATCAAGAGAATACGCAGGATGTCCATTGTTGACACGATCAGTGCGCAATAAATTTAGTTCATATATTTACAAAGCAGGCGGTTTCGATGCGAAATCGTCTGCTTTATTCGTAAGCTTACAGTTTTGTAAGCCGAAATTCACCCGTTTGTAAGCTGAATTTGTTATGCTTTGAACAGGATTAAATGAAATGCAAAATTCTCTATCTGCCGGACGACGGCAAAAGAAAAAAAGCCGTCGTACAGCAGGCAATCGCCATGCCCCAAATTCGACCCTACGGCGGCTTTGACAAAATCAAGGCCGCCGTTCCTTATGCCCTCGACAAAGGAGTGACGACTACA
>OBWL01000407.1_pt1 | contig 49664 bp, 52 predicted proteins | sample 1538061 | NCBI WGS metagenome assembly OBWL01 (sample SAMEA2580085, study PRJEB22360) | human gut metagenome | biome: human gut; feature: human-associated habitat; material: faeces | place: Denmark | collected 2008/2010
TTGAAGTTTGTAGAATCAGCAATACGATTGATCTCCTCTTTCAGAGAAGAGATTTCTTTCTGCAGGTTTTCACGGTCTACTTCGTCAGCATATGTACCGTTTGCAGACTGGTCAGCCAGTTCTACCATACGGTTCAGCATAGAATGAACTTCTGTCATAGCACCTTCTGCTGTCTGTACTAAAGATACACCATCCTGTGCGTTTTTCTGTGCTGTGTTCAGACCTGTGATCTGTGCACGCATTTTCTCAGAAATAGCAAGTCCGGCAGCGTCATCACCTGCACGGTTGATTCTGTAACCAGAAGATAACTTCTCTAAGTTTTTAGAAACAGCACTGTTGTTTCCTGTTAAGTTTCTGTAAGAGTTTAAAGCTGCGATATTGTGTTGAATTCTCATTATAAATTCCTCCTTGAGTTTGAATATTGACCGGAAGTCCTTTTCCGGCTTTGCTTCTGCCAGTGATTGTTATAAAGTAAAAAGAGTATTTAATAGACTGCCGGCAAGTGTCTTGATAAGTACACCTTATCAGACGAAGTCTGCCCGCCGCAGGCATGTGTTACGGGGTGCCCGAATGGGTATACTCATTTGCCATTTGACAATGGGAAGGCTTAACCCCATAGGTTAGTTGCCGGTTATTTGTCACCATCTGACCAGTTTTTGGTGAACAGGCAGAGAAAAATAGACATAAATAAAAAGCGGCATAGCTGCTTTTTATTTATGTCTAGGATTTTCTTTTACAAACATACAGGCCTTTGTGGCTTCGACTGTGATATCAGAAATAAAGCGATTTGTGTAAAAGCTGATCAAGGGCTCTTTGGCTGCAGGCTCTGTCACAATGTATTTTGGTGGAAGACCGTTCAAGGTCAGAGCTACTGTATCCGCGATACATCTGTCACAAGTGCAGCATTCAAACTGACGCATGAAATAGATGATCTTGTCATTCACGATCTCTTCCATCAAATTGACACGTACAAAGTCGGGTTCTTCTTCCACTTCTATTTCTTCTTGTATTTCTTCTTCCGCTTTTACTTCCGCAGCTGGTGCTGCTTCCGGTTCAGATTTTAGAAGCTCTGGTGTTGCTTCTGACGTAGGTTCAGCTTCTGGAAGCTCTGGCTCTGGCTGGATCTCTGGTTCTGTGTTTAGAGCAGGATCCGGTGTTGTGTTTACATCCAGCTCCGGTTCAAACTCTTTTTCGTGCTCTGGCGAGGTTACAACAAGCTCGTCAAGCTGTTGTTCAGTCACAGCATTGTCATTCTCGTTGGAAAGAGCGCCGTATTCTTTCTGAAATTCATTCAACAACTCTTCCTGAATGCGTTCTGCCACAGGATCTTCTTCGGATTTATCAATGATAGAAACAGCGGGTGTCTCCGCCGGCTGTGCCTTTTCCGGTTCTTTTTTGTTGTCATGTCCGGATAAAAGATTTAAAACATGTGCAGTTTTACTGCTTTTTCTTGCCATTATTGTGCCTCCTTGGAAATAGAATGTCCGGTTTTTACCATTACCTCTTTCACGAAGTTCTTGTAGTCAAGAGACGGATTGGAACGAGGGGAATGGTCATAGATGCTCAGTCCATGCGCCGGAGATTCAGCAACGGACACACTGGCACGAATCTGTGTGTCAAATACGCAGGAGCCGATCTGTTCCGCAATATTCTCAGCCATCTCTTTTACTTCTCGTGCGAGGAGTGTACGCTTATTATACTTTGTCAAAATAAGTCCAAGTACATTCAGGGATGGATTTAACTTTTCCCGTACAGAATCAATCGTCTCTTTCAGCTGTGTAAGACCCAGAAGGCTGAGAATCTCAGGCGCCATGGGAATGATCAAGTGATCTGCAGCAACATAGGCATTCACAGTCAGAATATTCAATGCCGGCGGTGTGTCTATAATAACGAAATCATAATGACCTAAAACGGGAGCCAGCGCTTTTTTTAAACAAAGTTCCCGATCAGAAGAGGTGAACTCTAATTCAGCGCTGCTTAACAGGATGTTAGAAGTAACCACATCACAGTAATCGGTGGACTGTATCGCATCCTGAATCGGAATACTGCCCTTGAGGACATCATATATGGTGTGCGAATTCTCGATGTCAAGTCCAAGACTGAAACCGAGACTTCCCTGTGGATCTAAATCAATTGCCAAAACTTTTTTGTGATAAAAAGTGGACAAACCAGCTGCCAGCGAACTGGAAGTCGTGGTCTTTCCGACTCCGCCCTTTTGATTTGTAAGAGCAATAATAGTTGCCAAAATAATTCCTCCATTCATAATTAAATAATGAAATAACTATTATTTAAAGTATACTATATGCCGATAAATAAGTACAGACTAAATTTGTAGAATTACGGCAGCTTTTGTCGATTAAAAGTAAAGGAGAGGATGAAAGATGGCAAGTATAGGTGGATTAAGCGGTTCAACGAGTAACAGTCTTAGTGGATTAAAAGGATATGGAGGTCTTGCCAGCGGACTTGACAGGGATTCGTTGATCGAGAGCATGACACAGGGGACAACCAGCAAGATCTATAAGCAGCAGCAGAAAAAAACATCACTTCAGTGGGAGCAGACAGCAATCAGAAATATTACAGATAAGATGATAGCGTTTTCTGATAAGTATCTGTCTACCTATTCTTCTTCGACGAATCTTTTCAGCAGTACGTTCTGGGGAAGAAACAATATCTCTGTATTAGGATCAAACAGCAAGTATGTAAGCGTTTCCGGTTCGTCCTCCACAGCAGATACGCTCTCCATTCTGGGTGTGAAGCAGCTGGCGAAGAAAGCGCAGATGACATCTGGAAGTGCAGCTTCTGATGGAATTCTGAAAACAGGAAAGATCGACTTATCCGATCAGAAAGCGGAGAATCTCGAAGGAAAGACAATCGAGATTAACTATGGAGATAAGAATTATACAGTTACACTTCCGTCAGGAAGTGACTATAAATATGACAGCGTGGATAATATCGTGAAGTCACTGAACAAGGCATTTGAAAATGTGGAACTGGATGGAGGAAAGAAACTGAATGATGTTCTGGCAGTAGAGACAAAAGGAGATAGAATTGTCTTCAAAGATAAGGTGAATAATGGGAACATTTTCAAGCTTACTGGTGGAACAGCGCTCTCACATCTTGGATTTAAAGATAAACCAGACAGTGAATTTAAGGAAATGGACATTACAAGTGCAGGACTTGAGTCTGTCAGAGATATTACAGAGGATGATATCTTTACAAAGACACCCTTTATCGATCGGATTGCAGGCAAGGAATTGACATTCACGTATAATGGAGTGTCAAAGTCTATCAAGCTTCCGGAAAAAGATGCCCTGAATAATGGGAACATTCTGGATACATTGAGAACGTCTATGCAAAAACAGCTAGACGATGCATTTGGTGATGGCAGAATTAAAGTAAGTGCAAATAGTGGCGGTTTACAATTTAAGACAACAGTTCCGGGCGGAGGAAATGATACGTCTTCGGTTCTTTCCGTATCTTCTGGATCAGCGGGATTGCTTGGAGAGAATGGTGCTCTGAACATGAATTACGGAGAATCCAATCGTGTTAATATGGAAGCGAAGATTTCAGAGTCCGGCTTGAGAACTTTTAAAGAAGGAACAACATTTCCAGCAACAATTACGATTAATGGAGTTGATATTAAGGTAGAGGAAAGTGATACTGTTCGCACACTGATGGATAAGATCAATAATTCGGATGCAGGGGTAGAGGTCAACTATCAGAATTCTTCTGATAAGTTTGTATTTACATCAAAGAAAGATGGTGCTAGCGGAAAGATTAGTGTAGGTGGTGATTTTAAAAACATATTTGGTACTTCCTTTAATAAGACAGATGGACAGGATGCCATCGTAGCAGTAAAATATGCCGGTTCCGATGAAGTGGTAGAGATTGTGCGTGATTCGAACAGCTTCAAAATTGACGGCATGACAATTTCTGTCAATGGAGAGTTCGGATATAAGGCAGGTGCGGGTGGAAAGCTTGAACTCGACAAGACATCCGATCCGGTTACCTTCGACGCCAAGGTAGACGAGGACAAAATTGTTGAGACGATCAAGAAGATGGTGGAAGAGTATAATGAAATCATCGAGCTTGTGGGAAAAGAAACAGGTATAAAGCCAAACAGAGATTATGAGCCTCTGACTTCTGCACAGAAAGCAGAGATGAGCGAGAGTGAGATCGAGGCGTGGGAAGAAAAAGCAAAGGAAGGTCTGTTATTCAATGACAATGATCTGAAGGGCTTGAGCAACAGTCTTCGTTTCGTTGTTTCCACAGCGGATCAGGCAGCGTTGAAAAAGCTTGGTATTACGACATCCAGTACGGCGTCTGACAAAGGAAAATTGTCGTTTGATGAAAGTGCATTCCGCGCAGCTTTAAAAACAGATCCGGAGGGCATCCGTGAGATGTTTACAAAAGAGCGTACAGTGGATGAAAACGGTGTTGCCACAGGTGTGAACGGAATTGCTGTGAACATGAAATCAGCATTTGACAAATATGCCAAGACACTGGGTGAGCCGAAAGGAATTTTAATCGAGAGAGCAGGATCTATCAAATCCCCGGCAAGTATTACACAGAATTCCCTGTACAAACAGATGGAGCAGATTGATAAAAGAATTTCGGATCTTCAGGATGTTCTGAAAATGGAACAGGATCGTTATATCAGACAGTTTACTGCATTAGAGTCAGTGATCGCGCAGATGAACAGCCAGAGTGGCTGGTTATCACAGTTTGGAAGCGGATATTAATGTAAGAAGGGATTAGATTTATGTATCAGAACGGATATCAGCAATATAAAATGCAGGCGGTCAATACCATGACGAAAGGTGAGATGTTGCTTTTGCTCTATGATGAGCTGATCAAACGTCTCACCCGGGCTGAGATGGCACTTGAAAAGGAAGACTACGAGGTATTTGAGGCTTCGGTGAAACGATCGGGAGAGATCGTCCAGTATTTGAAAGACACACTGAATACAGAATACAGTATCAGCAGAGAATTGCAGCGTATGTATGACTTCTTCTTATATGAAGTAAGCAGGCTGCAGGCAAGTCGGAACAAGGCTGTGATCGAGGAACTGCGGCCGTTGGTGATGGAGCTTCGGGATGCATTCCGTGAAGCGAACAAAACAAGCGGTGTATAAGGGGAGAGTTATGGAAAATGTCCAGGAAATCCTGTCAGAAGTAATGAAGCAGGTTTACAGAGAATACAAAGCGATGATGGAAATTGAGAACCTCACCCGTGAATTGGAGGACGCTCTGAATCGCAGTGACAAAGAAGCAGCAGGACTGATTCTTGATATGCGCCAGAAGGAAATGGAAAAAGCCTCGCAGGCAAAACGGGCGGTCGGAGAGTTTCTGGAAAGTATGGATGAGGACTTGAGAGAGGACACCAAACACCTGTTGAATGGAGAGCTTCCAAAGGAGAGAACCGAATCAGAGGCTGAAAAAATCAGCACTATCAGCAGACAGCGGAATCATACTCTGGAGAATATTTTAAGAATTGACAGAGTGTTAAGCCGCAGAGTCGCAGGAAAAGATTCTTATTATAATGACTAAATAAACTGCCGTATCGAGAACACAACTTTAAAATGAAATCCATTTTAAGGGAGTGATTTCTGATGCGGCAGTTATTTTAGTTGTAGTTCGTATTGACGAAATTTGTCGAAAACAGTATAGTGTATGCAGAAGAGATTTTTGCAGAGACAAGAGAGGATGAAAAATGGCAGAAATTGTTTTTGACCATGTCACAAAGATGTTTGACGGACAGGTGGTTCTGGATGATATTTCCTTTCGGATTGAAAAAGGAGAGTTTGTGTTTGTCATAGGGAAAAGTGGTGCAGGGAAGAGTACCCTGTTAAATTTGCTTACAAAACAGTTGGAACCGACAAAGGGTTCTGTTTTTGTGTTTGGCACACCACTTGAGATGATGAAACAAAAAGAGCTTCCTTATTATAGAAGGCGGCTTGGGATCATGTCGCAGGATGTCGGGATGTTGAATAACATGACAGTCTACGAAAATATTTCTCTGGCACTTCATGCCGCAGAGCTGGATGGAAGAGGAATGAAGCGAACGATCATGCGGTCTTTAGGACTGGTTGGGATTGCGGAAAAAGCGTACGCATATCCGAGGGAGCTTTCGGGCGGTGAACAGGCAAGAATGCTCCTTGCAAGAGCAATGGCTGTCAACCCGGATATACTGATCGCAGACGAGCCAACCGCGAATCTGGATCCCGATGCTTCCTGGGATCTGATGCTCTTGCTCAATGAGATTCACAGGCAGGGGAAGACACTGATCATATCCAGTCATGCGAGAGATCTGGTGACAATTATGCGAAAACGAGTGATCACGCTTGTGGCAGGAGCGCTTGTGGCAGATGAAAAAAACGCAGTGTATAATCAGAAAGCCGTCGATATCTTTGAAGAACGAAGAGTTCTAGGGGAAAGAGAAAAGAAATTATTCTAAAATAGTTAATATTTATCAGAAATATCCGATAAATAGTATGAATCATGCTTTTCGGGAAAAGGGGTGAGAGCCATTAACTACGAAAACAGATATTTGGTGATACTTCTGTCATCTGTGCTCAATAAAAGAAAAATTGTTGTTCCGCATAAGCAGATTCGCTGGCAGGAGGTTTTAAAGCTTGCAGAGTTTCATCATGTTGTAAGTCCTGTATACTATGGAATCCTGGGCCAGGAAAAAGAATTGGCGGATGGTGATTTGGATAAGTTTTACAGGAAGTACCACAAAGAGCTTGTGCTGGGGGAAGCATATCGAGATGCTTTGGAAGTTATTCTTTGGCAGTTGAAAAGGAATGGGATCCGGGGACTGCTGCTGAAAGGGATGGAAACGAGAGCGCTGTATTCGCAGTGGGAGCTTGGCTATACTCCCGGTCTTGAAATTCTGGTAACCAAAAAAGATCTGGAAAAGATCCATGATATTATGATCAATATGAATTATGAACAGGAGACTGATCAGGCGATCCGCGGACGGGTTTATGTTCGGGTTCCCGGCATCCGGGTTATATTTTACGATAAATTTCAGATGGGAAATGAAGTTTTAGGTAAATATTTGATCAATTCCACTAAAAAATATTTTACATACAAAAAAAAGGCAGATATCAAGCCTTTGAATCTTTCTTTGCAGTATTTGTATTACATAGGAAAGTATGCAGATGCTTATATGATGGGGGATCTCAAGATCCGTGACGTCATGGATTATTATTTGTATGTACATAAGCAGATTCCGGAAACAGAACAGGCCTCTGATAAAGAGATACTGGAAAAAGCAGGACTGACAGAATTTATTAAGCAGTTTGGGATTCTGGCATCGCTCTGGTTTGGACAAGGCGGAGAAGCGGATCCTACGCAGGCATTTCTGCTGGAGGAATATATTTTTTCAAAAGGAATGGAGGAACGGAGGCCGGACTCATCAATTATTCCCTTCGAAAAGATCAGCCTTGATTTTTATCAAAGAGACAGAGAAGAAGAATGGGGAAAAAGACAGAAAGAATGGATGTTTCCATCCAGAGAATACATGGTACAGTTTTTCCCGATTTTACAAAAGATCCCGCAGCTCTTATGGATATGCTGGGGGATTCGAGGAATCCGATTCTTCAGAAAATCTACGGCTATATTTATTGGAAAGGAAATTCAGAGTATGAAAAACCGTGTGACAGAACTGAAGATTGAGATTATAAAGAAACTAAAGAAAACAAAGGAAGGAACATCAGAGTATGAAGAACATGAAGGTAGGTAAAAGACTGGGCTTAGGTTTTGGAGTCACAATATTGGCTTCTATTATTTTAATGTTATTAGCAATTTCAGCGGTGAAAAAGGTAGGAAATCTTTCTAACGAGCTGTATACAGGTCCCTTTGTCGGTGCTACAGAGGCGATGGAATTTTCGAAAGATGCATATAAAATAGAATCTATTTTGTACCATGCGATGTTGGAAGAAGATCTGGATAAATATAAAGATGAACTTGAGGAAGTGGCAGCCAATGCCGGAGAAAGTCTGGATGCGCTTGAGAAATTAGAGAGCAGTCAGATGGAAACTCTGGACGACATGAAAGCAATCAGTGATCAGGTAGTAACTGTCCGTTTGGAAATCATGGATCTGATGGAAAAAGGCGAGTGGAAAGAGGCAAAAGTGAGCTTACTCGGTCAATTTGCACCAACGATTACAGAGTGTGCAGAGAAAGCAGAAGCATTATATCAGGAAAGCTATGAAAATGCGGCAAGTTTTGATACGCAGGCAGACAGTACAGTAGCAAGTACTATGTGGCTTCTTCTGGGAGTATTTGCAGCGCTGCTTGTGGTGGTCGTTGTACTTACATCATATCTGATCAAAGGAATTACAAAACCAATCGAACAGTTGGAAGAAGCATATGGAAAGATGTCGAAGGGATATGTGAACCAGAATGTCGAGTATGAAGGGGAGGATGAGCTGGGAGCACTGGCAGAGAGTTTCCGGATTACCAGCAGAGGACTTTATGGAGTGGTTTCAGATCTTACATACTTGATGGATGAGATAGCGAATGGAAACTTCAATATCAGAACGCGCGCGGAAGAGATGTATGTGGGAGACTTCCAGCCGATTCTGGAGTCTATCAGAAGAATGAATGAAAATCTGAGCAGTACACTCTCTCAGATCAATGATGCGTCCGATCAGGTTGCAAGCGGTGCAGAACAGGTTTCTTCAGGTGCGCAGGGACTTTCTCAGGGTGCGACAGAGCAGGCCAGCTCCGTACAAGAGCTTGCAGCTACAATTAATGAGATTTCAGAGCAGGTAAGATTGACAGCAGATAATGCAAAAGAGGCAAAAGGACAGGTAGAGGATGCCGGAAGAGAGCTTTCACGTTCTAATCAGAGCATGGAAGAGATGATGCAGGCAATGTCAGAGATCAGCTCAAAATCCAGTGAAATTGGAAAGATTATCAAAACAATTGAAGATATTGCATTCCAGACAAATATTCTTGCACTCAATGCGGCAGTAGAGGCTGCACGTGCAGGTGAAGCAGGAAAGGGATTTGCAGTAGTAGCAGATGAAGTGCGTAATCTGGCTTCTAAGAGTGCAGAAGCAGCGAAAAATACAACACTGCTGATCGAAGGGTCTATTGCAGCAGTTGAGGACGGAACCAGAATTGCTGAACAGACGGCAGGTGCACTTTCTGCGACAGTAGAGAGTACAAAGAAAGCTGTTGAAACAGTGGAAAAAATCAGTGACGCGGCAGAGCATCAGGCAGAATCCGTTGCGGAGGTTACCCAGGGAGTTGATCAGATTTCAAGTGTAGTTCAGACGAACTCTGCAACAGCAGAGGAAAGTGCGGCTGCCAGTGAAGAGTTGTCCGGACAGTCTCAGATTCTCAAAGGTCTGGTAAACCGGTTCCAGCTCAGAGACGAGGATGCAAGAATCGGATCCTATGGAGCGCCAGATGCAGAAGTGAACAGTCTGCCGGAGGATACATACATAACAGCACCTTCATATGATAACTATAGTAAATACTAAGGGAGATGAGAAGTTATAATGTTTAATAATTTGAATGTAAGAAAAAAATTGCTGGTTGGATTTGGAATTATATTGATCCTGACAATTTTGATTGCTTCTTTTTCTAGGATTGAGTTAAAAAAATCAAATGATAGTCTGAAAGATCTTATGGCAGGAGCTGTAAAAGCAGATGATTTGATTAAAGAAAACAGAATTAATATGAATATAGCTGCCCGCTACCTCAGAGATATGGTCATTGAAAAGGATGACAGCAATTATGCAGCGAAGACAGCAATCGTTCAGGAGGAGATTGCTGCGATCAAGAAGAATTTTGAAACGCTTCAGACGATGGATGTTTTAGACAAGGATGAGCTCAATGAGTATCAGGACGCAATGGAGGAGTGGTTTGAAATCGGAGATAAGGTTCTGGAATTGCTGGATAAAAATGAGCGGGAGGAAGCTCAGAAAGTGATTCTGGAAGAGTGTACACCGGCTCTGGACAAATCCGTTGATCTTGTGAAGCCTCTGAACGAAGAGACAGACCGGATTCGAACAGAAACGGTAAATGAAAGTGTACAGACAACGAACACAGCGTTGATTTTTCTGTTGGTTGTAAGCATCGGTGCTGTAGCAGCAGGAATACTTCTCTGCCTTAAAGTGACACAATCCATTGTAAAACCAGTGAATGAAGTGGTAGAAGCAATGAAAGGAGTTGCAAATGGCCAGATGTCACAGGAGCTTACATATCAGTCAAACGATGAACTGGGAGTATTAGTAGAAAATGTAAAAATGACTTGCACAACGCTGGAAGAGGTTGTACAGGATCTTACATATCTCATGGATCAGATGGCAAAAGGAAACTTTGATCTGCATGGAAATGAAAGAGTTTATAAAGGAGATTTGGCTCCAATCCTGACATCCATCAGACAGATGAACCATAATCTCAGCGACACATTATCGCAGGTGCAGCAGATTTCTGAACAGGTGGCAGAAGGTTCCGATCAGGTATCATCCGGAGCCCAAAATCTGTCAGAGGCTTCTGCAGAGCAGGCAAGCTCTGTTGAGGAGCTGGCAGCTACGATTACAGAGATTTCTGAAAATATCCAGAGAACAGCAGATAATGCGAAAGAAGCCAGTGATAAAGTGTACTGTGCGCAGAATGAACTGACAGTTTCAAATGAGCAGATGCAGGATATGATTCAGGCGATGGCAGAGATTAGTCATAAGTCCGAGGATATTGGAAAAATTATCAAAACCATTGAAGATATTGCGTTCCAGACGAACATATTGGCGCTCAATGCAGCAGTCGAAGCGGCAAGAGCAGGAGAAGCAGGAAGAGGATTTGCAGTTGTTGCAGATGAAGTTCGAAATCTGGCATCCAAGAGTGCAGAAGCAGCAAAGAATACAACAGGTCTGATTGAAGGAACGATCGAGGCAGTCAATAATGGTACAGATATTGCAAACAGAACAGCAGATTCGCTGATGGCAACTGTGGAGAGCACAAAGGCAGCAGTTACTTATGTGGATGATATCTCTTCCTCAGCAGCAGAACAGGCAGAATCCATTTTCCAGGTACGCCAGGGAGTGGATCAGATTGCAGGAATCGTACAGACAAACTCTGCAACAGCAGAAGAAAGTGCAGCAGCAAGTGAGGAATTATCAGCACAGTCGCAGACATTGAAAAACCTGGTAGGTGTTTTCAATCTGAGAAAAGACATCAAAGGATTTTCCGGTGTTACACCGCCAATGATGAAAACGCCTTCTGTACCAGTCAGAGCGCCGCATATTGCATCTATAAAAAGATATGAGTGGGAGCCGGGGCTGGAAACAGGCAATCGGCTGATTGACAGCCAGCATAAAGAATTGATTGAAAAAATCAACGATCTTTTAGAGGCATGTGCGTCAGGAAATGGAAGAAGCGAGATCAACGCTATGGCTCAGTTTTTGAAGGATTATACGAAGAAGCACTTTGATGATGAAGAGCAATTGCAGAAAAGATTCAAATATCCGGATCGTGTGAACCATAAACGATACCATGAAGAGTTTAAGGAAACTGTAAGAAAACTGTCCGAAGAACTGGAAAGAGACGGTGCATCTGTTTCGCTGGTAGGCAAGATCAATTCCGGTGTTGCAGAATGGCTCATCACTCATATTAAAAGAGAAGACGTCAGGGTTGCAAAACATATAGAAGAACAGTTGTAAGAAGAAAAAAGACCGAGAGAAAACAGAGCTCCCGGTCTTTTTCTGGGTGAAAAGAGGAATGAAGTTTTTGAGAGGGAGATATTTTTATGCAGACAGGACGGTATTATCTAATCATAAAGCAATTTTTTGAATCGGTTATTCTATCCGTAAAAAATTACTTTGTCAAAGGAAAAGCGGTTCAGGCAATCCGAAAAGGCCTGATTTTTATGACACCATTGGTGATTTTATGTTCCATTGCACTGGTGGGGATCAATTTTCCGATTTCTGGATATCAGGAATGGCTGCATGGTGAAGGGACAAGATGGTATCTCTCCATATTGACTTTGATTCATTCTGCAACAGTGGATTATTTTTCCGTGATTGTATCATTTGCAGTGGCATGGTGCTATGCAGAGCAGCTCGAGATTAAGAATGGAAAAAGTTTCGTTGCATTTGGAGCAACAGCTTCATTCCTGATTTTGATCAATGTGTCCTATGCAGATTTTAATCCTTCCTATTTGAGTACCGCAGGAATCAGTTCGGCACTGCTGGCGGCACTGGTTACCACTCGTTTGTTTTATCATATAGGGAAACTGCCGCTTTTTAAAGCAAAAGAGGAAGACAAAGACTCTTTTCTGAGTAAGATGACAGCGTCAATCATTCCCCTTGGGATTGTTCTGATTTTGTTCTCAAGCGTTGCCTATGTGATCGAGACAACAACAGGAGGATGTCTGCAGAAACAGATTGAGATTCTTCTGAACCTGTTCTTTTCTAAATTTAAGATGAACCACCTTTTGTCCGGTGCATTTTATATCGTAACGCTGCATTTGCTTTGGTTCTTTGGAATCCACGGTTCGCATGTGTATTTTGAGATCAATGAAGTATATTTTAAAGAATTTCTCCATAAAAATATACAATCTGTGGAGGTGGGAATGCAGCCGACAGAGATTGTAAACACAGTATTTTTAAACAGTGTATGTGATCTTGGAGGAGCGGGATCTACGCTGGCTCTTGTTGCGGCGATTCTGCTTGTGAGTAAAAATAAAAGTAACAGGAGAATCGCAAAGTTTGGCTTTATTCCCTCTCTTTTCAATGTAAATGAAATCCTGTTGTTTGGAATGCCGATCGTGTTTAACCCGGTGTTTTTTATCCCGTTTATCAGTATCCCTCTTATCAATTTGTGTCTGGCGTATGCGGCTACGGCAATCGGACTCATACCGGTGATTGCACAGGATATCAACTGGACAACGCCTCCGTTTTTGAGTGGGTATATTGCAACAGGATCTTTTTCGGGTGTGATTCTTCAGATTTTTTTGCTTGTGCTGGATGTGGCAATTTATGTTCCGTTTGTCAAAAAACTGGATAAAATATCATTGCCGATGTAGAACTTATATGAGGATGATCTGGAAGAGATCAAGACTATGCGGGAGAAGGATATTGAGAATACGCGCTTGATCCATTCCCTTACGAATGTATTTCTGGATGTGTATGAGCTGGACTTAGAGACGGAGCTGATTCATATCATCCGGACAGAGCAGGATGATATGCGTCTGTTAAAAACAGAAGAAATTGATTTCTCTACATTTAAAAGGTTTTTATTACAAAATGTTCCGGAAGAGAAGAAGAAAAAGCTGGAAGAAGAGTTTGAAACAGAGCGGATTTGCGCCCGCATTCAAGAAGTTTCCATTGTGGAGAGAGAATTTCAGAAATGGTACGAGCACAGCACAAGCTGGTTTCGAATACAGTTTATTTTGTCCATGACCAGAGAGAAGAAGCGACCGATCGTGACGGTTACTGTGATGAATATTGATGACCTTAAGAGACTGCAGGAGGAGCAGAATAAGGCATTGTTATCTGCCTATGAATCGGCACGCCAGGCGAGTCGGGCAAAATCGGACTTTCTTGCGAATATGTCACATGATATTCGTACTCCGATGAATGCGATCATGGGAATGAGCACAATTGCGCGCAGAAATATTCACGATCCGGAGAAGCTGGAGGACTGTCTGAATAAGATCGATGCTTCTTCCAAACACTTATTGAGTCTGATCAACTCTGTTCTGGATATGAGTAAAATCGAAAGTGGAAAGGTTGTGTTCGTGGAAGAAGTATTCCAGTTGGATCAAATGATCGAAGATATCAAAAGGATTGTTCAGCCGCAGGCGGAAAAGAAGGACATCCAGTTTACTGGTGAATATGAAACGCTGCAGGGGGTTATGGTGAAGAGTGATCCGCTCAGAATCCGGCAGGTATTGTTGAATATTGTGGGAAATGCGATAAAATTTACACCGGAGAAAGGAAAGGTACATTGTTCTGGCTTTAAAGTATTGTCGATCTATGACGGATACAGTACGTTTGAATTTACCTGCGAGGATAATGGAATCGGTATGGATCAGGAATTTGTGGATAAAATTTTCCAGCCGTATGAGAGAAGTAAAAATGTGACATCGAATGAGATAGAAGGCAGTGGACTGGGCATGTTTATTTCTAAAAATATTGTGGAAATGATGAATGGTGAAATCTATGTAGAGAGTAAAAAGGGTGAAGGTACAAAGTTTACCGTGATTTTCCACTTGAAAGAGATAAGCGAGCAGCCTGAAAAAGAAAAAACAGAGCAAAATGAGGAAACACAGATTGCGTTTGATGCAATGAAAGGAAAGCGTATCCTGCTTGTTGAAGACAATGATATGAACCGGGAAATCGCGCAGGAATTTTTGACAGAAGAAGGAATTCTTGTAGAAAATGCAGTAAATGGAAAAGAGGCAGGAATGAATGAACACATTGCAAAACCGATTGATGTGTCCGTAATGTTCTCTGTTTTGAGTGACTGGATGAACGACAAGAGGGAAAATCCATAATTGAACATTTTCGGGCAGTATGGTATTATTTTAAATAGAAAACGGTAAGGAAAGAGGAGAGAAAACAAGACAGATTCTCTCCTTTTTCCGTATATCCGCGAAAAGAGGTTAAATGCAGATGATTTTTGATACACATGCACATTATGATGACAGACAGTTTGAAGGAGACAGAGAAGAATTGCTTGGTTCCATGCCGGAAAACGGCGTGGAGCTGATCGTAGATGCAGGTTCTGACATTGCGTCCTGGGACAAGATTGAGAAGCTCACAGACAGATATCCGTTCGTTTACGGTGCGATCGGGGTACATCCGGACGAAGTGGGTGAGCTGGACGAGGAAAAGATGCAGCGGATGGAATGGCTGCTTGCGAAGGAAAAGATGGTCGCTGTCGGAGAGATCGGACTGGATTATTACTGGGATAAGGAGAACCGGGATTTACAGAAAATGTGGTTTATCCGTCAGTTAGAGCTGGCAAGACAACTGGATCTGCCGGTGATCATTCACAGCCGGGAAGCAGCGGCAGATACGATGGAAATCATGAAGCAGTATGCAGGAGAATTAAGCGGTGTGATCCATTGTTTTTCCTATTCCCTGGAGCAGGCGAGAGAGTATGTCAAGATGGGATTTTATCTTGGAATTGGTGGTGTCGTAACCTTTAAAAATGCAAAGAAATTAAAAGAAGTGGTGCAGGAGATTCCGCTGGAAGCTCTGGTGCTTGAGACGGACAGTCCGTATCTGGCTCCTGTTCCGAATCGAGGAAAGCGCAACAGCTCCCTGAATCTTGTGTATGTTGCAGAAGAGATCGCAGGATTAAAGGGGATTTCTTACGAAGAGGTTGTAAGACAGACAACAGAAAATGCAAAAAAATTGTATCGATTGGAAAAGTAGAGAAAGAGGTGTGCAGATGAAAGAACCAACACTTGGAAATCCGCAGAATACGATCGCGGTGCTTCAGAAGTATAACTTTGTGTTTCAGAAAAAATTCGGACAGAATTTCCTGATAGATACGCATGTATTGGATAAGATCATCGGATCTGCAGAGATTACTAAGGATGATTTTGTGCTGGAGATCGGACCGGGAATCGGAACGATGACACAGTATCTGGCATGCGCTGCGGGAAAGGTAGCGGCAGTAGAGATAGATAAGGCATTGATTCCGATTCTGGAGGATACTCTGGATGGCTATGACAATGTGCAGGTCATCAATGAGGATGTGTTAAAAGTGGATATTGCTGAGCTTGCAAAACGGGAGAATGAAGGAAAGCCGATCAAAGTTGTGGCAAATCTTCCATATTATATTACGACTCCGATCATCATGGGATTGTTTGAAAATCATGTTCCAATGAAGAGCATTACAGTCATGGTTCAGAAAGAAGTAGCAGATCGGATGCAGGTAGGACCGGGAACGAAGGATTACGGAGCGCTGTCACTTGCGGTCCAGTATTACGCAAAACCATATATTGTAGCCAATGTACCGCCGAACTGTTTTATGCCGCGCCCGAAGGTCGGTTCTGCAGTCATCCGTCTTGACAGATATGAAGAACCACCGGTGCAGGTAAAAGATGAAAAACTGATGTTTCGGATCATCCGGGCTTCGTTCAATCAGAGAAGAAAAACGCTTGCGAATGGCCTGAAGAATTCACCGGAGCTGGATTTTACGAAGGAGCAGATCGAAGCGGCGATCGGACATCTCGGCAGAGGCGCGAGTATCCGTGGAGAAGCCCTGACTCTGGAAGAATTTGCAGAGCTTGCGAACTATTTAAGTGATCAAATCGTGTAATGATTTCTGTGCAGGTCCAAACAGAATAAACAGCAATAGTTCATAAATATTTAATACACAGTTAATTGTATAGGAGCAAAATCTTTAGTATAATAAAGAAATATAAAACAAATGACGGAAGGAGAGGCTATATGCAGAGAGACATTGAGAACATCATTTTTGAAAATACACCCAAGATTCAGGAGCTGGCACATATTTGTGAGACGAATACAGCGATTGACAAAGAACTGTATACCAAGTATGAGGTGAAGAGAGGTCTTCGTGATTTAAATGGAAAAGGTGTACTTGCAGGTCTGACCAACATTTCAGATATTGTAAATACCAAAGTCGTAGACGGCAAAGAAGTTCCGTGTGAAGGAAGCCTCTACTACCGTGGATATAATATCAAAGAGCTGATCGGCGGATTTTTAAAAGCAGAGCACCCGGGATTTGAAGAGACAACATATCTCCTTTTGTTTGGAGAACTTCCGACAAAGGTGCAGCTGGATGAATTTCGTGCCATGATCGCAGAGCGCCGGACACTTCCGCCGAACTTTGTACGGGATGTAATCATGAAAGCGCCGAGCAGTGATATGATGAACAACATTTCCCGCTATATCCTGAGTATGTATACATACGATGACAAAGCGGATGATATTTCGATTCCGAACGTACTTCGTCAGTGTCTGAATCTGATCAGTCAGTTCCCAATGTTTATGGTATATGCCTACCATGCATATAATTACAGAAGAGGAGAGGATCTTTATATTTATGCACCTCATCCGGATCTTTCCGCAGCGGAGAATATCCTGATGATGCTTCGTGAAGACAGAAAGTATACAGCGCTTGAGGCAGAGATCCTGGATATGGCACTTGTGCTTCATATGGATCATGGCGGTGGTAATAACTCCACCTTTACGACTCATGTAGTTACTTCTTCCGGTACCGATACGTATTCTACGATTACAGCAGCGATGGCTTCCCTGAAAGGACCGAAGCATGGCGGTGCGAATGTAAAAGTGACACAGATGTTTGAGGATATGAAGGCAACACTGACAGACTGGACTGATGAAGAGCAGATCCGTCAGTATCTGGAAGCACTGTTGGATAAGAAAGCCTTTGATAAAAAAGGTCTGATCTACGGAATGGGACATGCGGTTTATTCCATTTCTGATCCTCGTGCAGATGTATTTCGTGCGTTTGTAAAGCAGCTTGCACAGGAGAAAGGCTGCGAGGCAGAGTATGCGCTTTATGAGAAGGTAGAGCATATGGCTCCGGAAGTAATCGCCGAGAAGCGCAAGATTTACAAAGGTGTCAGTGCGAATGTGGACTTTTACAGTGGTCTGGTGTACAGTATGCTGGATCTTCCTCCGTCACTGTATACACCGATCTTTGCGGCTGCACGTATTGTAGGATGGAGTGCACACCGTCTGGAAGAGCTGAAGAATGCGGATAAGATCATCCGTCCGGCATATAAGCCGCTGGCTCCTCATCGGGAATATATAAAATTAGATGACAGGTAGAGAGAAAGATGAAAGATGAATTTTACTTTCCATCCAAAGATGGAAATACAGAGATTCATACAATTGAATGGAAACCGGAAGGACAGGTAAAGGCAGTCTTGCAGTTGAGTCACGGGATGGTTGAGTATGTTGACAGATATTCGGAGTTTGCAGAATATCTCTGCGAAAAAGGATTTTATGTAGTCGGCAACGATCATCTGGGGCATGGAAAGTCAGTACAGAGCAAATCAGAGTATGGATTTTTTAATGAAAAATATGGAAATGCATGTGTCCTTGGGGATTTACATACATTGAGACAGCGAACGATGAAAAAATATCCGGATGTGCCTTATTTTATGCTTGGGCACAGCATGGGATCGTCTCTGCTGAGACAATATATTCAGATGTATGGCAATGGACTCAGTGGAGCAATCATCATGGGGACCATGTCAGAGCAGAATAAGACGGAACTCAAGATTGGAAAAGATCTGTGCAGGATACTGGCAGTTTTAAAAGGATGGCATTATCGAAGCAAGCTGGTAGACAAGATGGTGAATGGACCTTTCTGTAAAAAATTCAAGCCGGCAAGGACGAGGGCAGACTGGGTGACCAGTGATACGGAAAAGCTGGATCAGTATGTTTCCGATCCGCTGTGTTCGTTTGTATTTACAGTAAATGCCTACTATCAGATGTTCTGCGGAATTCAGCAGACGCAGAAGCGGGAAAGCATCTACATGATACCGAAGACGCTGCCGATTTTTATGGTGTCTGGTTCGGACGATCCGGTCGGAGGATTCGGCAAAGGTGTCAGAAAGATCTATGAGAAGTATCGGGCGGCCGGAATACAGGATGTGACTTTGCGGCTGTATGCCGGAGACCGACATGAGATTTTGAATGAAACAGATCGGGAGCAGGTATATCAGGATTTATACGAATGGATGCAGAGTAAGATGGAAGTATAATCAGAATCCGCTGAAAGTGTTTCAACGTTGCACTTTCAGCAGATTTTTATTTACCGGCATCCATATAGTTATATAATGTGAATTTTGAGATGCCGAGTATAGAAGCTACCTTATCTCCGGACTTCGTGATCAGAAAAGCGCCGGCATCATTTAAATACTGAACCACTTTGATTTTTTCGTCTTTTGTCATCAGTGCTGCCGGTTTCCCGATATTGGAGATAGCCTGTTCGATCAGGGTATCCAGAAGCTCGGTGACATTGTGCGTAATCTGAGGGGTTGCACTGCGGGAAGCGGATGGCTCGGCGGGATTCTGTGTCTGGATAAAGGACTGCAGAAACTGATCCGCTGCAGCCAGTGCGGTAATATCATAATTGATAGAAAAAATATAGGCAAGCGTTCCGGATTCGTCCTTAATGTAAAAGGTCGAAGACTTCAGCAGACGTCCGTCATTTGTTTTTGTCAGATAAGCGTACTGATCCTGCAGTGTGGACGGATCGGCTTTGATCGCTTCCAGTACGACATTGGATGCACTGTCACCGGATTTTCGGTCAGTGACATGTCCGTTTTCAATATATAAGATTGTGTTTTCGATTCCATGGCGTACATCGTGGATCACGATTTCGCAGGAATCACTGAACTGCTGTGCAAGTCCGTGCGCAATTTGTTTTAATAGATCTAAAGAGTATCCCATTGTTTACATCCTCTCCTGATAAATGTGTAATCGTCTTCTATGATATCATGATTCGTTAACGCTCATTATATCATAAAAAGAAAACAGAAGCTAAAAGAAATTTAGACATCTGAAAATATTTCAGAAATCAGGTTGAATTCATGTGCTGATAAGAGTATTCTATAAATATCAAATGAACAGATAGAAATGCCGGAAAAAGGAGGAGTCCTATGAAGTTATTAGTAAAAAATGGTATGATCGCAACAGAGTCGCAGGTATTTCAGGGGGATATTCTGATCGAAGATGAAAAAATAAAGTCCATAGGAACAGTTTTGGAAGAGGAGGATGCCGAGGTGATCGATGCCACAGGCAGATATGTGATCCCGGGGGGTGTGGACGTACATACGCATATGGATCTGCAGTCAGGAAAGTATCGTGCAGTGGATGATTTTTATGATGGAACGGTGGCAGCAGCCTGTGGAGGAACAACGACGATCGTGGATCACATGGCGTTCGGCCCGAAGGGATGCAGCCTGTGGCATCAGGTGGAAGAATATCATCGTCTGGCAGATGGGAAATCAGTCATTGATTATGGATTTCATGGGGTGATCCAGCATGTCAATGCATCCATACTGGGGGAGATGAAAGAGATTGCCGAAAATGATGGAATTACAAGTTTTAAGGTATATACGACATATGATGACATGTTGACTGATGACGAGATTTTTCAGGTACTCAAAGAAGCAAAAAAGGACGGGATAGTGATCGCAGTGCACTGCGAGAATGATGGTGTGATCAATTATCTTAGGAAGACATACCGCGAGTCGGGATGTACAGAGCCAAAGTATCATCCGCTCAGCAGACCGGCGCGTTGTGAGGCGGAGGCAGTGGACCGTCTGCTGCATCTGGCAGCCATGGCAGGTGATGCACCGCTGTATATTGTACATTTGTCCAGCAAAGAAGGGCTGATGGAGGTTATGAAAGCGCGGGCATCCCACCAGAAGAATTTTGCAGTGGAGACCTGTACGCAATATCTGACTCTCACGGATGAGATGTATGAAGATCCCAAGGAAGGGCTGAAAGCGATCATGTCTCCGCCGCTTCGCAAAAAAGAGGATCAGGATGCATTATGGCAGGCATTAAAGGATGGTGTGATCGATGTTGTGGCAACAGATCACTGCCCGTTTCACTTTGGGAAAGAAAAGCAGGCAGGAGCGCAGGATTTTACAGCTTGTCCAAACGGTGCACCGGGAGTTGAAGAGCGGATGCGCATTCTGTTCTCTGAGGGTGTGATGAAAGGCAGAATTACACTGCCGCAGATGGTGCATTATCTGTGTACGAATCCTAGCCGGATGTATGGATTATATCCGCAGAAGGGAACTCTGCTGCCGGGTTCAGATGCGGATCTGATTCTCTTAAATCCGGAGAAAGAGCGCATACTGACACATGCGGATATGCACAGTGCAGTAGATTATACCTGTTATGAGGGGATGGCAGTGAAAGGTGAGATTGAACTGGTCATGCAGAGAGGGCATGTGATCGTGAAAGAGAATCAGTTCTTAGGTAAAAAAGGAGACGGAAAATATCTGAAACGGCATAAGAGCGTATTGGCAGAATAAAGAAAAGGATGGACAGTGATGGAATTTACAATTAGAAATATGATGGAACAGGATAAACAGGAAGTATTGGATATGATGCGGGTATTTTACGCATCTCCCGCAGTGCAGAGTAATGGATCGGATGAGATTTTTGAGAATGATATCAGAACATGCATAGAAGGGAGTCCATATCTGGAAGGATATGTGTTTGAAAATGAAGGGCAGCTTTTGGGGTATGCCATGGCAGCCAAAAGCTTTTCCACAGAGTTTGGAAAGCAGTGTGTCTGGATCGAAGATCTGTATATGAAGCCAGAAAGCAGAGGACTTGGTATCGGAAGTAAGTTTTTTGAATATATAGAAGAAAAATACGCAGACGTGGTAGTTCGCCTGGAAGTGGAAGAAGAAAATGAAAGAGCAGTTCATGTCTATAAAAAAGCAGGATATGAAGTACTGCCATATATGGAGATGATCCGTAAATAAATAATAGAGAAGACCTGAAAGTGGAAGTGATATACTCCCTTTCGGGTCTTTTTTTGAGTTGTTTGTTTTGCACTGAAATGATATAATTGAAATATGATTTTAGTGCAAAATGCTCAAAATTAGTTTGGGTAAAAGATGTCGTAAAACAGGAGGTGCAAAAACATTGAAATGTGATGAAAAGTTAGTCAGACTGGAAGAAACCTATGGGGATTGGGTGAAACAGGAAAAAGAAAACTGCAGGCTGAGCTCCGGGGCGATGACGAAGGAATTGTATCCGTATCAGGCCCTGTTTTCTCCGATTCAGGTGAATAAGACTATGATCAAAAACCGCGTGGTAATGGGACCGATGGGGAATCTGAATATGTGTGAAGAGTCAGGTCGGCCGAATGATAAAATGCTTCAATATTTTTTTGCGCGTGCCAAAGGAGGAACGGGGCTTTTGACAACGGGATTGATCCCGGTCAGTCATGGAATTGATCCGACCGTAACAGAAGTAGATGATTTGTCTTTGTTTCCCCGGATTGATCATGCAAGAACAGTGTTTGCAGGATGGAGAGATCTTGCACAGGGAGTGCATGCTTATGGAAGTAAGATTTTTATCCAGATTACACCAGGTCTTGGAAGAGTCGGGCCTCCGACTTGTGTGATGACAAAACATAAGATTCCGGTTTCTGCGTCCGTGAATCCGAGCTTTTATATTCCGCAGCTTCCATGTATTCCGCTGACAGATGCCAATTTGAAAAAAATTGTAAAAAACTGCGGGCAGGCGGCAGCAGATGCAAAAGAGATGGGGTTAGACGGTATCTACCTGCATGGGCATGAAGGATATCTGCTGGAACAGATGACGAATCCGGCATTTAACAGAAGACAGATAGGACGCTATAAAGATTATGAAATGTTTGGGCTTGATATCATCCGTGAGATTCGAAAGAGGGCGGGAGATTCCTTCCCGATCATGTATAGGATTGACCTCTCACTGGCACTGAACGAAACTTATCAGGAACGGATGAATGAAGTCAGCAGTCTGAAGCGGTTTAAAAATGGAAGAACGATTAAGGATACCCTGCATTATATGGCGAAACTGGTCCGTGCCGGAGTGGATCTGTTTGATGTGGATCTGGGCTGCTATGACAACTGGTGGCTGCCGCATCCACCGGAGGGAATGCCGGCGGGATGTTTCCTTGATATGTCCAAAATTGCAAAAGAATTCTTCCGCAGAAATCGTATCAAATCCAATGCCGGAATGGACGTTCCGGTTGTTGCAGTCGGAAAACTGGGGTATCCGGATATCGCAGAGAAAGCGATCCGGGATGGTGACTGCGACATGGTGATGCTTGCCAGACCACTGCTTGCAGATCCGGACTGGTGCAACAAGGTGTTTGCCGGCAATGTGGAGGAGATCCGGCCGTGTATCGGCTGTCAGGAAGGCTGCGTTAATGAGTTTATTCTGGGAGGGCATCCGCAGTGTGCAGTCAATCCGCGAACCGGATTCGAGGAACGTTTTCCGGAAACCTTTACACCGGCTGAGAAAAAGAAAAACATTGCTGTTGTGGGAGGCGGGCCGGCAGGAATTACATTTGCATTGATCGCGGCAAAACGCGGACACAACGTAACCTTGTATGAAAAATCAGAGAGGCTGGGCGGCAAGATTGCTGTAGGAAGTATTCCGAAGATCAAATTTGACCTGAGCAACTATCTGGCATACCTTGAGAAACAGGTGGAGCTTTGTCAGGAGCAGTATCAGCTTCAGGTACATAAAAATACAACGGTGACTGCAGAACTTCTAAAAGAAAAAGCATATGATTCAGTTATTTTTGCGTATGGAACAAAGGAAATCTTTCCGCCGTTTGAAGGCAGAGAGGAGGCAAATCTAATCCTTGGAACAGACCTTCTGGAACATCCGGAAAAAGCGGAAGGTGCAAATAATATCGTGATCGTAGGTGGTGGAGTGGTAGGCTGTGAGACTGCACACTGGCTGGCAAATGAATATGGAAAGAACGTTACGGTTCTGGAAATGCTGCCTCATTTTATGATGGGGGTCTGTACAGCAAACCGAGGACATTTGCTTCATTATCTGGAAAAATCAGGGGTGTGGCTGTATAACTGTACAAAGGTAAAAGCGCTTGCAAAAGACGGCGTTTATGTGGAACAGAATCAGTCCCAAACTGTGCCGGATCCGTATAATACCTGGCAGCCGCTGCTTCCTCCGAATATTCCGAACCCGATGGAGAAAGCAATCAAAGAAGAAATCGTGGAGAAGAAGATTCCGGCAGATCTGATCGTGTTGGCAATGGGGGGAAAAGCGGATGAGACATTTTTCTTTGAAGCGGGAGAAGAACATCTGGCAAAAGAGATTTATAACATTGGAGACAGCAGTCGGGCAGGAAGAGTTCTGGAGGCAGTACGCGGTGCATATCATCTTGCAGTGCGGATTTAGTGGAAAGGAAGAAAAGGTATGAGCAGAGAGACAAAAATTATCGCATTGACCGGAAAAGGGGGCGTGGGAAAGACTTCTATTTCCGCAGCTCTTGTAAAACTTCTGGTTGAGGAATTTCCGGAGAAAAAGATCCTTGCCATTGATGCAGATCCGGCGATCGGTCTGGCTACAGCACTGGGAATTGAGCCCAAACTGACGCTGGATGACATTCGAAACGAAATTGTTGCGAATGTGGAGGATGGAAATACAAAGGAAGCAATGGAATTGTTGTCTGAGTCCAGGTATAAGATCGCAGAGGCAATCGTCGAAAAAGAAGGTTTTGCGTTTCTTGCAATCGGACGTCCGGAGTCAGCCGGATGTTATTGCCGCATCAATTCATATTTAAAAGAAGTGATCACGATGATCTCAGAGCAGTTTGATTATGTGGTCATTGACGGAGAGGCAGGCATTGAGCAGATCAATCGCCGTGTAATGGAGAAAGTGACCCATCTGCTTTTGATCTCGGATACCAGTAAAAAGGGATTGGAAGTCATCAAGACAATTGAAAATGTTGCAATGGAGTTGGTGAAATATGACCGCATCGGTCTGATCGTGAACCGGGTGGAGGACCCGGCGATGATCGAAAGACTGTATACCAGAGGTCTGGAGCTTTTGGCAGCGATCCCGTCAGACAAAAAACTGGCATTGTATGATTTTGAAGGACGCAGCATTATGGAGCTTCCGGAAGAATCACCTGTGGTAGTCAATGTGCGGGATGCAATGCAGAAGTTCGGCATTCTGCCGTAAGTGTCAGGAGGGCTGTTATGAAAGATCTAAAACATATGATCTATTTTGAAAAGTTACTGGACAGTGCCTGTAACGATCTGGTCCGGGAAGCGCAGAAGGAGAACCGGGTCGCTGTTGGGTTCACCTGTTTTCATATCCCGGAAGTGCTGCTGAATCTGGACCACTGTTTTTCTGTCAGACTGCGGGCTCCGTATATGGGTTCTACAGAGATTGCAACGTATTATCTGGCAAGCAGTGCCTGCGAATTTTCCAGAGCATTGCTGGAACGGGCAATCGAGGGCGGATTTCAGTTTCTGGATGCGATTGCCGGGGTTGATATCTGTGAATGCATGAACCGGTGTTACGAAAATATGGAACTGCTGGAGATCCAGGGGAAAGAGAAAAAGAATTTCTTTATCAGCTATGTGGATGTGCCGGGAAAAGATGAAGAAATCACGGTGGAGCATGTGGTAGAGCAGCTGCGAAGAAAGGTGCTGGAACCGCTGCATGAACGGTATGGAACGGATATATCCGATGCGGCGATGAGAAAAGCTGTGGAGAAGCACAATGAGATCTGCAGGATCATTTCTGAGATGGGAGAAATGCGAAAAGCAGAAAATCCGGTGATCACAGGCGCAGAATTTCACAAGATTGTTCTTGCAACCTATGTCTGTCCAAAAGATCTGATCCTGGATAAATTGTATGAAACACTGGAGGAACTCAAACACAGGGAACCGGATAAAAAATCAAAATTCCGTGCAAGAGTTGTGATCGTGGGCGGAGAGATCGATGATCCGGATATGATCGAACTGGTGGAAGAGAGCGGTGCTTATGTTGCCGCAGACCGGTTCTGTTATGGATCGATCCCGGGACGTCAGGAAATTGTATTAAATGATACAGAGGATGTGCTCACTCAGATTGTGCGGATCAATATTGATCAGACCTCCTGTCCGAGGTATGTCACGCCAAATAAGATCAAGTACAGACAGGATCAGGCGGCGAAACTGGTGGAGGAATATCATGCAGACGGTATTATTTATGAGCAGATGAAATTCTGTTCCTACTGGTCTTTTGAGAGAACACTGCAGAGTCATGTTCTTGCCGAAGAATATAAGATACCGACCTTATCAATTGACCGGCCGTATCAGGCAAAATCAAGCGGACAGCTTCGAACCCGGGTACAGGCATTTGTGGAGAGTCTGGAAATCAAGAAGATCAAAGCGCGCAGAGAGGAGGCCGGAAAATGAGACGAGGAACAAAAATCCAGAAGTTAAAACAAGTACTTCCGGGGATTGTAAAGGATGTCAGGCATTATGCAAAACCAAGGGTAAAGCTGCATAATGAAGGGCTTGGAGATTATTATACGGAAGGGTACCGTTCTCTGAACCAGAGGGAGTGGAAAGGGGTAAGAGATACAGCGTATGATTTTGCCTCCTGGCTGAAGGTATATGGATATATGGCAGTGACACTTGGAAAGCATCCGGTGGCTCTGACGAAATCTTTTGTGCGTTACCCGTGGATGGCTTCTTATCTGACGGTGGCGAATATGCTGGATCGCCATAAGCTGGGGCTGCGCGGAAAACAGCTCCGTTATACGCAGGAACAGTTTTACGGAGTGGTACATAACTCGGTAGATGTGATCGCCAAGATCATTGAACGAGATGAGAATCTCAATTCACCAAATAATAAACGGGCTGCAAAATTACGTGCAAAGACGGTGATGTTTGACGAGATGACCCCGTCGATCATTATGGCAGGTTTTCCGATGCTGGACTGGATCGATATTGCCATGTCACCGGTCTGCCTTCCGGGAGAGGTTGATCAGAACGCAAATATTATGTATGTAGATGCGGCAGAGCGTATGGGACTGGCGGCAGATGTTTGTCCGCTTCCATCCGCAGAGGTCGGATGTGCGATCGTGGATGATTATCCGCAGGTGGGGAGTTCTTTTATTACAAGTTCCATGCCGTGTGACGGTTCCCTTGGTGCTGCACTGTTTATGGATCGTTATATGAAAAAACTGCCGAGCTTTACGCTGACCCCGCCGCAGCGGTTTAATGAACCGGAGACGAATGCGTATGCAGTCAAGGATCTGAAGAACTGTATCCGGTTTATCGAAGAGACTTACAACGTGAAGTGGGACTGGGATGCATTCTGGAAAAAGGCAGAAGAATATAATAAGACAACACAGTGTATGCTGGATAAATGGGATGTAAACTGTACCCCATATCCGCAGGTGATAGGAAGTGCGCTGTCCCTGCAGAGGGAATATGAATTCCAGACTGCGGCCTGTCTGGATCCGTTTATGACAAAGCAGGATGAAAAAGTGACAAAGATGATGCTCAAAGGATATGAAAAGGACCGGGAAGCAGACAGAAGGGATTATAAATACCGTGCGATCGTATGGTGCTGTCCGGCACATTATTATACACATTTTACGACCTGGGCAGAACATACATGGGGAATCCGTACACTGGTCGATATGGAAAGTATGTTGAGCTATCATTTCTATCACATCGGAGATAAAGAACAAGCACTTACAGATATGGCAATGGCATACGAGCGGATGATGATGCGTTCCCACAGCAACGGCGGATATGTTAATGCGCTGGATGAGTGCTGGAAGATGTGCGAGAAATTTAATGCGAATATTGTGATCATGTACGATCATGTTTCCTGCAAAAACTTTGGCGGTCTTCACGGATTGTTTGAAGATCAGGCAAGAGAGCGGGGCATTCATCTGATCTGGGTACAGCATGATCTGATGGATCCGAGAACCGTGTCCAGAAAAGCAATGCGCGATGCAGTCAACAAATATATGTCAACGGTGTTCAGGGAAGAACCACTGGATCCGACCTATCTGGATTATAGTGATGAACTGACCTGGTAAGGAGGGAAAAAGATGAAATATTTCGGGGGATGTGATGTAGGTTCGACCTATACGAAAACGGTGATCCTGGATGAAAACGGGGCGATCGTTGCAGCAAATACGATCAAGAGTAAGATCAACAGTGCGCAGAGCGCCAAGGCAGGGCTGGATCAGGCGATCGCGGATGCCGGTCTGAAGGAGATTTTCGATCTGACGTATCTGATCGGAACCGGATACGGGCGAAACAAAGTACCGCAGGCAGATGAAAATATTTCCGAGATCAGCTGTCATGCAATGGGTGTGCATGTGACAGATCCGTCGGTGCGGGCGATCATTGATATCGGCGGACAGGATGTAAAAGGAATTGCGGTTGATACGGACGGAACGGTGAAAACATTTGCGATGAATGACAAATGTGCGGCCGGTACAGGGCGTTTCTTTGAATCCATGGCGAATGCGTTCGAGATGTCTCTGGAAGAATTTTCGAAGCTGAGTCTTACAGCGGAAAATGTGATCCCGATCACGGCACAGTGTACGGTATTTGCAGAGTCTGAGGTTATCACACTGGTCGGAGAAGGAAAACCGCGGAATGAAATTGCGGCAGGAATTCAGCAGGCGGTTGCAAAACGCTGTTTTGTAATGGCGAAAAAAGCCGGAGCGAAAGATGCGATCACACTGACGGGCGGATGTGCGAAAAATCAAGGATTAAAAGCAGCGATTGAGAAGGTGCTCCGTATGAAGGTCATAGAACTTAAGACCGATCCGCAGCTGATGGGTGCGCTCGGAGCGGCAGAATATGCGAGACAAAAGGGATTAGACTTATAAGGAAGGGGCGATCCGGATGAAAAAAACAGTCAGATTTTTTGCAAAAGTGTTTCTTGCCGTGAGTGCAGTGACAGCGGTTTTGTTTACCATCTATATGACCAATGCAGATTCCAAGCTGATCGAATTTATTTATGACAAGCTGCTTCATTATCATGAGACGAAAAAAGTAGAGGATCACATTTAGTTATGCAAGTATATGATAAAGTTATCGAGACAACAAGAGAATTACTGAAGCCTTTCCCGGTAAAAGAGCTGAACAGGAATCATGCAAAACCATGGAATCTGCTCAAAGAAAATGAATTCCTGCTTCAAAAAGAAGTGGCGTTTGAGCTGGGAATCCGTTCGCAGCCGTCCACGTGTTATCAGGCGGTGACCTCTTCGAAAGAGTTACTTCCCGAAGACAAGATTCTTTTATATGGACCGGATCTTCCGGAGATCAAAAAGAATGTTCCGTTTACCAGGATCACGTGGATCCAGATTGATCCGATCGAAGATCAGGATAAAGCGTACCAGCGGATCAAAAAACTGGAATTCGCAAAATTTAAGATCATTCCGGAAGGGTACATGATGCTGTCGTCCAGCATGGATCAAAAAGAACAGGTGCGGGTGAGCAAAAAAGCAATGAAAAAAGCACTGGACTTTGCGACCGTGGGAAATCTGATGATCCAGAAATATAAAGAAGAATTTCAGGCAAAGCATGTCCAGATTCTGTTTATCACACGGGAGCTTCCGGTGATGGACCAGCTCATCGCACAGGGGAAAAAGGTGGATGAGATCACAAATGCATTTGACCATATTTTGAAAAATATTATTCTGGATTGCGATCTGTGTCCGTTGCATCCGATCTGCGATGATGTAGAGGAACTGCGGCAGATACATTTTGCCAGAAAGTAAGAGAATGTCCCGTAGAAATCAAGTAACTTCTGCGGGACATAATAAAGCGTGTAGTATAGAGGAAATACATCAAACTCTCAGACATTGTCTGTGTGACAATTCATGTGTCTGGAACATGGTTTCTAAACAGTTCAAATTCAAAGGCAGTTTCGCTGACTCTTCAGTTTGGATGAAAGAAAAATAGTTATCTAAAGAGGAAATAGGTACTATTGAACTAATTTATATAGTATTATAATGTGTTAAAAAGTCCGAAAACAGTTTGAAATGTTTACATATTTACAAAGTTACATGTTTACAATGTGCTTAACGGGTGGTATATTATAGATATAAATAAGGCACTACTGATAGTTGGTTAGTCCAGATTTAATAAGTTACAAAAAAGTAACCGCAATCCTTTGGCTGAGGGGCGGTTACTTTTTTGATTGATTAATATATGCAATCAGAGGGTTCAGTCCCCCTGTTGAAGGACTAACCGCCTACCATTCTCATGTAGTGCCTTGTCTTATTTTATCAAACACATTGTTGCATGACAAGATATTTTGTCAGAATCCATATATGCAAATAATTTGAAATATAAGTGGCAGCTATGAAAATTATGTTAGTATTATCAAATGCAGAAGGAGATTGTAATAAGCCAATACAACTTACAGACAACAAAGCAAAATCAGAAATGGAAAAGTTGCAAAACTTATAGGAAGATATTATTTAAAGAATAAAATCAACAGATATTCTTTTAGAAAAATTTGCCCAAAAGACATTTGGGGGAGATGCAGGAACAGCGAAAACCCGCTAACCTTTCGGCTAACGGGTTTCGTTGTTTTATAGTTATCTAAAGGAATGAGAGTAAAGTGTGACATCTTGGGTCGCCCCAAGATGCCGTTACTTTATGAGGGGGGAGATAGTTGTTTATCAACTATCTGAGTATTAGTATACGGAATAAATGTGTCCAAAGTATGTTGAATCTATTAAAGAAATAGAAAAATTCTTATGAAATTCTTAAAACATGTCAGGATTTTGGAATCCGTATTGTATTCCCGGCATAGATCAGATTTGGATTTTGAATGTTGTTTAATGCTTGCAAAGTGGCAATAGTTGTTCCAAATCGCTGGGCAATTTCACTCAGCGTATCTCCGGATCGTATCACATAAGCGGTATATTGCGGGGCGGGTGGTTTCGGTTTCTGAGACAAATGATTTAGTCCTGCATTTTTTATAATAGAAGGATAATCAACAAAAACATAGTCCAGATCAACGTCCCCGGATATTCCGGCGATCTCTCCCTGACTTGTGAATTGCCACATCTGGCAGTCTGTATTATCCAGCTTGCTGTTATAAAAAGCGTACCACAGTGCATATCTTGAAGAAAGTGACAGAAGACGGTACGTTTTGAGGAAATTCCGGTTGCTGTAATACATTGCAAAATATCCGTTTTTTTCCATTCTGCCACAAAAATTTTGCACAATTTTTCCTACGGTTTCCGGTGTGAAAGTAACTCCGTTTTGTGCGGCATAGTTTACAGATGCCTGTTCAATATCGTAGCATACAGGATAATCGAGACGATAACCGGAGATTGCTTTGAGACAGCCATCAGCTTCCTGACGTGCAATCTCCGGAGTCAGGGCATAGCAGAACCAATAGACTCCGATCGGGAGACCAATCCGGTTACATTCTGAGGCATTGCGTTTAAATTGTGGATCAATCGTGTTAAAACCATAGCCGGCACGGAGCATGGCAAACTGATAGCCTGCGGCTTTGACCTTTTCCCAATCTACATTTCCTTGAAATTCGCTGACATCCAGTCCTTTTATTTGCATTATATAATCCTTTCATAAAATATAAAAACGGGTTTCTTATGTTTATTATATGAAAATATGAGGAATATGTGCAGAGTAGCAGTGATTGTTTTTCATAAGGATTATAACGGCATTGTTACAAACAGAAATGAAATCGAATTAAGAATTTCATAAGTGGAGAAAATACGCGAACAGCGGAAAATGGGCGTTTCTCCGTGAAAAAAGTACTAGTAAAATCCTAATAAAAAAATACATGAGTACGGCTCAACAGGTCATACCCATGTATTTTTTAAATTTTCTCAAGCTCTTCACGCATCTGTTTGACAGTGATGTGTGAGTAGACCTTCTCATTGATATCTTTCCCGGCGTGTCCCATGATCTTATATCTGATGACCCTGTCGGCCTTCTTCTCGATCAGTAAAGAATTACAGGTGTGGCGGCAGTCCTGCGGTGTATGTTTGTCTGTGATGCCGCAAGCTTTTAATGCTGCATCGAAGTATTCCCGGTATTTGTTCTCGGTGATATCTCGAGTACCGTCATGGTAGATCAGACTGGAAAAGCGCCTATTATACCGATTCTTCACAAACTCATATATTTTGGAGTGAATCGGAACGGTGCGCCCCTTGCTATATCTGGTCTTTAAACCGCCTGTAAATGTCTGATTTTCAAGATCAATGTCATTCAGTGGCATTTTGGCCAGTTCGTTGATTCTAAACCCGGAATAGCAGTATATCAATATTGTATCGACAAATGGGGTATCTTTATGCTGCCAGAGCTTGGTGAGTTCATCCGCTGTAAACGGAACACCGGATTCTGTGTCATCTTCTTTGGTCATCTTTACAAATTCTGCGTAGTCTTTCTTTATAATATCGAACTGCATTGCATATTCGCCCACGCCTTTGAGAACCCTCAGAACGTGTTCAGCCGTGGAATGGGATATTTCCTTATTGTCTATCAACTCCTGCATTTCCTCTGTACGGATGCTGGAGTATATGCGGTCATGCAAAGGTTTACAATGCTTATATCCTGCCTGTACGGTGTATTCATTGGATGATTTCTTTCCTGTGTGGAATGCTTCTACTTTGAATTTGCCTTTGTACCACCGTTTGAATACTTCACTGAAAGTCAATCCACGCAGATCCAGATCATAAGGATTGGTATTGTATTCAGCCAGAGCAGTATCTGCTGCCACCCTGTCAGTATAGCGTCCGATCACATCATACAGAGGGTAGCCACGTTCGTCAATCCTGGTATTCACCCGCACTTCATAGATGGTCCCGGATTTCCTCTTTAATGGAACAATTGACCCCAGACCGTTTGCACGCCGTTTTCTGGTAGCTTTTCTCGGCTTCTCCACTGTTCTCTGCCTTTGCATGGGAAAACCGCAATGAGGGCAGGAATACGCCTTGTCAGACACTTTCCCGGAGCATTCCGGGCATGTAATCAGTGCCATATATCTTCTCCTTTCATTAACCGGGCAACGTGTGAATGGGTAGAAGATGTATTTGACACATTTCACAAAATTGACTATAATATACTTACAAGACAACTGGAAAAGATAGCTGAAACCTATCCGCTCCGGGAATATAGGAATTAAAAGATAATCGCCGTTACTTTACCAGAGCAGGGGCGATTATTTTTTATGTTCGTCATAGAAACTTTTTACAAGAGTGATGATTGCAACAATCATTAGTACAAATGTAAATAGGTCATTATATGTAACGTACATAAGCACCACCCCTTTCGCAAGACTCCGAAACGGATGGGATCGCCCTTTCCAGTTGTCGTGTAAGTATACTATTATCAATGTGCTGCGTACTTGTGGGTACATAGCAAAACCAGTCCCCTGAAATAAGGTAAAGGTTGTTAGATGGGAACAGTATGCGCTTCTAAAACCGGAAAGCAATTTCCTCACTTTTGAGGAGATCCAGACACTGACGTAAATTTCAACGGGAGCAGAATTGCTCTGGTTACGCACACAGGTGTGCGAATAGAGGTATCCACTATTTTAGGGAGACCTGCTGCCGTTTCCCCCACAAGTTGGGGAAAGCTGACGGCTCAAGATTGAGCTTTCCCCATAACTGGAGAAAATGACTGCTGAAAATTCAGCGGTACCACCTGCCTTATATCGAGCAGAAAGCGCATTCCAAAATTGAAAAGCACTTTCCCGAAATGGGAAGATGCAAGCCGCTCAAATTTGTGAACTTTCTCCACTTGTGGGAAAGAAGACGGCTGGTGCTATTCGCTTCCCTAATTTGGGTAGCAAGTATAGGGCGTAGAAATCTCTACACCTTTCTTCCATTTTTGGAAAAAACTGCGGGGTGGCCAATTCTGGACAGATCTAATCAGAACACCATAGGAATTTCTACGGTGGTGTACTAAATTTTTAGTAAGCACCACTGAATGCAATTTTGCGTTGCTTAAATCCAATCAGTACCTGAAGGTACGGGTTCCGGTTATGCGATGTCTCACGTCAGATCAAAGATATTATTTCTCGGAATTATCGCTGTTTTTCTTGGAAGTATCAATGTTTCATGTTATTAGCTATTTCTTTTCCACTCAATATAACTGGCATAATCCTTGATTTTTTCAATTTCTGTTTCAGAATATTTACCAGGCAATTCGATTGTAGTCAGTGGAAGCCCCATAGCTTTTCGTGCAGCATTAATCATATTTTCTTTTTCTATATCGTTATAAATAAGATCAACAGTATCAACGTCTAAAGCTACTGCAATGTTTTCAATAACTGTATTTGGTATTTCTACAAGTCCTTTCTCATACTTACGTATAGAACTTTCTGATTTTCTTATCAAATTTGCCAAATCTCCTTGTGTAAGATTTTTGGCTTTTCTATATGTTTTAATATTTTCACCTATGATTTTATAATCCAAAATATTTTCCTCCTTTTGTTAAGGATATGATAACATTAACGTCAATTAAATTCAATATATTTCAAAAAAATGTTTGACAACGACAATTATATTGTCTATAATACAAAACGAAACGACAATTAAATTATTAAGAAAGGAGTAAAGTGACAATGAAATTGAATGTTATAAAAATTTTAGTGATTTTAGCTGAAACAACGCAAAGTAAAGCTACGCTTGCAGAAAATGCGAAACTTTCAAGACAAACAGTCACTAAGGTTTTAAAGACTGGGGAGTGCAAACCCGAAACAGCCGGGAAAATTGCGAAAGCACTCGGCGTTGATGTAACTGAAATTATCGAAACAGAAAACTAAACCACACCGGGCAACGTGTGAATGGGTAGAAGGTGCGATATCGCACAGAAAGGAGACACAATGGTTTGTGCAAAGATTAAACCTCTGATAGCAGCAATGACGGCATCCTGTATGACACTGCAGGAGATCGCAAAGGAAGCAGGTGTCAGTGTAAATATTGTTTACCGGATGCGAAGAGGGTATATGGTGAAGATGGACCGGTTCGGGTGCGTTTGCAAAGTGCTTGGTCTGGATCCGGAAAATATCATTGATTATGACCGGTTAGCATCCGACCAGACGGAAGAAAGGAAAAGTTGATATGACAGTAGAACAGATCAGAAATTACACAGCTCTTGTCAGACGCAGATCAGAATTAGTCTTATGTTCCGGCAGGAGCTGGAGACCGGAATATTCCGGGGAGCTTACGCACATTGACAATGAAATATTGAGACTACGGGCAGAAATGACAGGGGTGTTGAATAGGTGATACCAGTAGAAGAACTTGAAAAACTAAGACCAGAAAAGTATCCGCGGAATGATATAGGGACAAGCAATCTATTCTCCACAGTATACTCGTCTGCACTGGTGTATGTTCCGGAAAGAAAGAGTTTTTTTGTTTATGACGGAAAAGTTTGGAAAAAAGATATAGGAGACTTGGAAACGCATGAATTTGCAAAAGAATTTGTTCTTTCTATTATGGAGTATTTCAGACAAAAAGAAGAGGATAATGAGGAAGTGCTGAAGCACTACTCGAAATATCTTTCCCGAGACAAGAGAAAGAAACTTATTGATGACACTAAAAGCATAAAACCTATCAGCATAGATCAATTTGACAAGCAGCCTTATTTTGTAAACTGTTTGAATTGCACTGTAAATATAGCAACCGGCGAATACCATTCTCATGACCCTGCCGATTATCTTACGAGCTTGTCAAATGTTTGGTATGATCCAAATGCAAAAAGCGAAGATTTTGAAAATTTTATAGATTCAATTATGGAAGGTAACAGAGATTTAATTGAATACTTGAAAAGAGCACTAGGCTACTCTATATCGTCTGCAACATTTCAAGAATGTTTTTTCATAACCTATGGAAGAACTACAAGAAATGGAAAAGGAACACTTAACAGTACAATAATGCACATGCTGGGAGATTATGCAAAGACTGCATCCTATGAAGTGTTTGAAAGTAAAAAGTATAAATCAAATAGTAATGCAAGCGAAGATATTGCAAGATTAGCGGGTGCTCGTTATGTATCGGTATCGGAGCCTGAGGAGGGAATGACTTTGAATAGTTCATTGATAAAGACTTTATCTGGTAATGACCGCATTACTGCCAGATATTTGTATGAGAATAGTTTTGAATTTGTAGCATCATTCAAATTATGGATCAATACAAATCATCTTCCAGCAATACCGGACGATACAGTCTTTAAAAGCGGAAGAGTGCAGCTCATCCCATTCAATAAGCATTTCAACCAATCTGAGCAGGATAAAGGATTGAAAGCGAGACTCATTAAAAAAGAGAATATTAGCGGAATATTTAACTGGTGTATGAAAGGGTTTCAGCTAATGGCAGAAGAGGGCGGGCTTAAAATACCGGAGATAATTAAGAAAGAAATCGAGAAGTACCAGGAGAATAATGACCGTATAGGAGAGTTCCTCCAGGAGTGTTTTACTGCGGATTTAGAAGGAAAACACCGGGAAAAGTTATCAAAGGTTTATAGAGTATATGCGCACTGGTGCAAAGAGAACGGGTATAAGGTTTTGAATAAGAAAAATTTTAAAAATAAGATGTGTGAGCGCATAAGTGTTGATTCGTATAGAGGGCAAGATCATCTCGTCGGTTATTATATAAACCAAGAAATACCAGCTGAATGGTGTGCATAGTTGGAAAATTGGACTTTTTGGACTTTTTTTCAAACTTTCTATAAGGAATTCAAAATGAAAAGTTTTTAAAAAAACCCCAAAAAACCCAAAAACCCAAATCTAGAAAGGAGAAGAAAATGAAAGATTGCGGAGAAAATTTAAAAGAAGTATCGGATATTGATTTAGATATAAAAGCGGAATTTTCGAGAATCGAACGCTTAGAACTTTTGAAAATCAAACGTCTTGGTCGAATTGCAGATGCGTTGAGAGGGATAGATCAGGGCCTCGACTGTATATCCGGTCATTTGATGGATATAGCAATACAGAAATAAATTGACAGGCATTCAATCATGACAATAAAAGAAGAGTATGAAATGTTCTCCGATATTTGGAAATTTTACCGAAAATATAGGGAAATCAGAGCAGATAATGAGTACTGGCAGGACTTGATCAAAGATGCTGATAAAATCTATAAAAAATATCAGACGAAGTTATGTAAAAGGTTGCTGCTGGAAATTTTAGATGAATTTGAAAGGAGATTTAAAAATGAGAATGTACTATAACAACTGCGAGATCAGAGAATTAGAGATAGAGAGCTTAAAGGGTGCTTTCATTACAGACGTAGAAGTGGATGGCGACGACGTCATCATCAAGGCGTTGAGAAAGGAAGAGTCTGACTTGATAGAACGAGAATATATGATCTCTGACGGCCTATGTTACGTCAGGGTAGGATAAGCCGTCAGAGAGGCCCCATAAGGAACGGCAATTCCTGAAGGGGCTGACTCAAAAAAAATCAAGTACATAATAACAAAGATTGAGCAGAAAGGACAAGAGAAATATGAAAAAATATACAGAGCAGGAACTTGAACAGATACGTGAGGAATACATGGATAAGGCGGCTTTTACTGCACCGGAAGAGGTTACGAAAGCTTTTAATGAATTGCATGAGGCGTTCAATGCGTATCTTGACGCATGTTCAGCGTTTGAATTTAACAATGGTTTCTTATACGCTCAGATGCTGAGAGAATCAAAGGGGGAGTAAGGTCATGACGGAAAGACAGTTGCTAGAGGAACACATCACAGAGCTTGCAGAGATCGTGGGGGAAGCAAGAAAACTAACACAGCAAGAGTATGAGGACTGGAAAAATAGCATTCTGGACAGTGCAACAGAGAAGATCAGAGGATTTACAGAGCATGTTCTGCTCCTGATAGAACAGTGTTTATAATTGCCTTCCGGGGGAGGGTGCTGGTAACACCGGACGCCGGCGGCAGAAGTCCTCATTAAAAAGATAAATCCGAAGATATGAAGCGCTCTGGTGTGCTACCAATACTACCAGAGCATGAAATAACTGCCCTCTCCGGGAAGATGCGCCAACATCAGAACCGGAGCGGCAGCAGGAAGAGAGGTGATAGCATGAGTGTAAAAATCAAGGCATCCTATACAAATGATATGGAATTAAGAGAGATTCTGAAGCGTCTGCATCCGGTGGGAAGTATCAAGATGCAGCCAGCAAAAGGACGATTTAAAAGAGCATATATTGAACTTGAAAACATGGGTTTATGTGCTGATATGGTCAATGAAAGAGCGGAAAAAGACCGAAAATAAAGGAAAAAATATTGAATACCACCCATATATGTGTTATAATAATTATAACAATATATCGAGTACCGCACCGTTTTGATTCTTTGTTCACGGTGTAAGCTATAAGGCGTGGGAATGGCTCAACGACAAAATGTCGCTGAGTTGTTCCTGCGCTTTTTTGATATATTGTATTCTTTAAATTTCATAAATCCTTTTTGTAACCCCGGTTTATTCGCGAATATGAGCCGGGGTGAACCCAAACCATTGCTTTAAGGTGCGGCATCACTATAAACTGCGAAATAATCGCCGGCGGGCGTTAAACGGGAGGAAAATCATGGACGAGAAAAACGTTGAAAGAGTGGAAGCAGCAGCCACAGAAGAAACAGCTGGAAACGCAGAGAGCCCGGCAGAAAAGAAGTATACTGATGCAGATGTCGATAGAATCATTGCGTCAAAGCTGGCAAGAGAGCGTGAGAAGTTTTCAAAGCAGCAGGAGGCAGAACAGCAGGAAAGCGACTTTGAAAGAAGAGAAAGAGAATTGACAATCAGAGAGTTAAAGGCGGATGCAAGAGAAGCGCTAGAAGCTAAAGGATTGCCTACTTGTCTTAGTAAAGTGTTGAGATATGACAGCAAAGAAGCTTATGAGGAAAGTATGGCAGCCATTGAAGAAGTCGCTGAGGAAATGGAAAGACATTTTGAAATCAAGCGGGCGACTGGAATGACACCTAGGGCAATTCCGCATCATAATAGCGACAGTGGCATTAGAGGCGCCTTTAGATTATAAGGAGAGTATATAAATGGCAATAGATTTAGCAACAAAATTTCTTCCTTATGTGGATGAAGTTTTTGCAAAAGAAAGCAAAAAAGATATTCTAACAAATCGTGATTTTGATTGGACGGGAGCACATACTGTAAAGGTTTATAAAATCAATACAGTTCCAATGACAGATTATGACCGATCAGGAACCGGCACTGGAGCAACTGGATCACGATATGGTGAAGTTAAGAGTCTTGATGCAACAACAGAAGAATTTACACTGAAGAAAGACAGGTCTTTCACTTTTGCGATTGATGCATTAGATGCTGACGAGACATTGCAGCAGCTTAAAGGAGCAACCGCGCTTCAAAGACAACAGAGGGAGGTTATCATTCCGGAAGTTGATTCTTATGTGTATGATGTGATGATAAAAGGTGCAGGTACTAAGCCGAAGGCGTTAGAATTGACAGCTGGAAATATTTACTCACATATTTTGAAAGCGAATGCAGTTCTTGACGATGCGGATGTTCCAGAAACTGGGCGATATTTGGTAGTAACGCCTGCTACTTATCTTTTAATGAAGGAGTCTCCTGAAATCACTATGAATAGTGACATTGGGCAAGAATTGAGATTACATGGAGCAGTTGGTACCCTTGATGGCTTGACGGTGATCAAGATCCCGGCAAAGAGATTACCGGAAGGATTTGGCTTTATGTTATGTCATCCAGTAGCAACGGTAGCGCCTACAAAGCTAGAGACTTACAAAATTCATCAGGATCCTCCAGGAATCAACGGAGATTTAGTTGAGGGGCGCATTGTGTATGATGCGTTTGTGCTGGATAATAAGAAAAAGGCAATCTATTATCAGGCGCATACTGGAGCATCAGTATTTCCATCGTAAAAAACAAACCTCGGATTTTCATTTTGATTATCCGGGGTATTTTTGAAAGGGGATAACATGAGTAGATTAGACAATTTGTACAAAAAGGCATTGCAGAATAGCAGGGATAAGCATAGTAGGGAGTTATTGGCTCAGAGCGTGGAATTTATGGGGATATGGTCCACAGTAATGACATACTGCTATAAGCGCGGTATTGAGGTGTTAGAAAAGCCTGATGAACGTGAGGAAGTGTTGAGAGAGGCTTGCTGCGCATGTGGATATGAAGAGCAGGCAGATGACTTTCTAAAATGGTATCTTGATGAGAATAATGATACTTTATTTATCATCAAGGACTACGGAAACGGAGATCTTGAGTTTGGCGGATAAAGTAAAAAAGATGTTAAAGTGTGCAAGGAAGAAGAGTATAGAGAAGAAAGAAAGGGATAGCTTATCGTTTTTGTCTAAGCTATCGACTGAAACATTAAAGAGGATCGCTTTCGGGAACATGACAAAAGAGGAGCTCGAGGAGGTGATAGAGAATGTCAATTCGGTTGAGAATGAGAACCACGACAGAGATCAAGAGAACTCTTGCTAGGGTTGCTAATATGGCTTTAAATGGGGAAATTGATACAAAGGTAGCCAATACCGTCATACTTGCCTGTAATGCGATTTTAGGGGCAATCAAGACAGATGAGCAGCAGAAGAAAATAGACGAACTGGAGGAATTATTAAATGAGATCAATGGGAAATAGGAATCATGAGGGGTACCGTGATCCAACAGCTTCGCAAGCTATTAGAAGAGTAAAAAGGCAGGGAAAGCAGCCGAAAATCCGGCGTCTTGTATATCGGGTTGGCGAGGTTGTGGACTTCTCAGGAATACTAGTAAAAAATACTAGTAGAGATAACAGAAAATGTACTAGTAGAACACTAGTGGAACGTAACAGCAGAAAAAAGACGATAACAGGAAGTTAAAGAATCCCGTAAAATCAAGGAATTTCAGATAGGTACAAAAAACGAAATAACAACAAAAGGTAACTGAATTAAGAATTTCCTAAGATTTTCCCCAATGGCTCTTAAAAAAATGAGAATATCATGTATACTGTAAAGGAGGTGATGAAAATGTATAGTATTTTAGTTTGTGATGATGATAAAGAAATAGTAGAAGCAATTGAAATATATCTTACACAGGAAGGGTATCAGGTTCTGAAGGCTTATGATGGGATGCAGGCATTAAAGATGCTGGAGACGGAAACGGTGCATCTTTTGATTCTGGATGTTATGATGCCGCGTCTGGACGGGATCAGGGCGACTTTGAAGATCCGTGAAACGAACAGTATTCCAATTATCATTTTATCGGCAAAATCTGAAGATGCGGATAAGATTCTGGGGTTGAATATCGGAGCGGATGATTATATGACAAAACCATTCAATCCACTGGAGCTGGTTGCAAGAGTGAAATCTCAGCTTCGTCGTTACACACAGCTTGGCGGGAATGTGAGTAGTACGCAGGAGACGATTTATGAGGTTGGCGGCCTTCGGATCAATGATGATCTGAAAGAAGTAACGGTAGACGGAGAAATGGTGCGCCTTACTCCGATTGAATACAATATTTTATTGCTTTTGATGAAGAATCAGGGAAGAGTATTTTCGATTAATCAGATTTACGAATCCATCTGGAATGAAGATGCAATCGGAGCGGATAATACGGTAGCAGTACATATTCGTCATATCCGGGAGAAGATTGAGATCAATCCAAAGGAACCGCGATATTTGAAAGTGGTATGGGGAGTAGGATATAAGATCGAGAAATTATAGAAGGGAGTTTTTCATGAGTAAATGGTATAAAAGTGCGCTTGTAAAAGGCATTTTGATCTTTCTTTCTGTTCTTTCGGCAATTACGGCACTGCTGAGTCTGGTGATTATTTCCACATATTCTGTAAGTGTAAAAGAAATCTGGAATAAAAAGCCGACAGAGTATACAGATTCCAAAGAATTTGAGAATCAGATGTGCCGGGCTACGATGGATGTTTTAGGTCAGATTTCCTATGAAGATATTTTCGAGACAGATGGAAAATACAATCCGGATAAGCTGATCGATATCATGCAGTATGGATATAACGGAAGGCACTATGATGAAGAGACGGAAAGACTGCGGTATAAACTCTCGGATCTTCAGAAATGGAGTGAGGAGTATCAAAATAACTATGCAACGCAGGAAAATCCCATCGTTGTCTGTCAAAAAGCAGATAAAACCTATCATTACTATTACTGGGATGAATTTTTAAGTCTGCTGAAAAAGAAAACGCTGACAGTGGATATAGATGGATATACATCTGATGAGATTGTAAATGCACTGGCTTCTGGAAATGTGAGTCTCAGTCAATTTGCCGGACATGATATTCTGGATGAAAAAGGCGAGACGGTGTACCGGGATTTCTGGGGATTCAGTGGTGCCATTGAAGAAGAGGCGCGGCCGGATGGAGGAAATAATATTCTGGATGTTGTAAATCAGACGCCGCGGCTGAATGGAAAGCTGAGTGAAGTGTATGCACAATTGGGCAGCATCCTGTCAAATCTTTATTATGATTTCCAGTCTTATCAGAACAGTGCAGAATGGACAGAGGGAAATACAAACTTTGCCTATATTTTTGTTGATAAAGAAACAAAAAAAGTTTATACAAATCGCAAGGAATATCAGGATTACAACAGTGTAAAAGAAAATATCTCAGATATTCAGAAAAATGCGAAGTATATGATTGTTCAGCCAAAGCTTTCTGATTTTAAGACCAATATGGATATCACAGCAAATGACTGGAAGGAGTTTGTAAAGTCACAGCGCAGAAACAGCAACGGTGATTTTATTTTTGCAGCGGCAGTAGATACCAGGTTTTCAATACAGGATTCTTTTTATCTGGATAAGAAATTATATGATGAATATGCACCTTATATCAATCGTGCGGTGATCCTGCTCGGTGCGGCAGTATTACTGATAATCGTGAGTTTGATATGGCTGACAGTGATCGCCGGAAGAAACAACCGAAGTGACGGAGTGCATTTGAATGTATTTGACAGATGGAAAACGGAGCTTGCAGCAGTGTTTGTGATTGGGATCTGGATAATTCCGATGATGTTCTGGATGAATAATGGGAATATGGCCCTCGGGTATTTTGCAGAAAGCACGGATTTGATGACTGCAACGATCGGATATTCTTATGAATATGCATCCGGATATGTTCCGACAATGCAAGATATGATCCAACTTGCATGTACAGCGGCTTATACCATGATCATGTTCCTGGTCGGATATCTGAGCCTGGTCCGCAGGATAAAAGCGGGAACGATGTGGAAGAACAGCGTATTGTATGCGTTTTGCAGATTCTTTAGAATATTCTGGAGAAACAGAAATGTGGTGTGGAGAATGGTTGTATCAGGGGTGATACTGATTGGAATCCACTGGATGCTGGCATTATTCAGAACGCCGGGATTTGTGCTGATCACGCTGGCAGCAGATGCATTCATTGTGTATTATCTGGTATTGAATGCGATTGCAAAGAATAAAATCATAAAAGGAATCAAAGCAGTTGCAGGAGGAGATCTGGAATATCAGATTTCTCTGGAACATCTCAGAGGAGAACAGCGTGAAGTAGCAGAAATGCTGAATGATATCGGAACCGGATTGCAGAAGGCTGTGGAAAAAAGCGTGAAAAGCGAGCGTCTGAAAACGGATCTGATCACAAATGTATCTCATGATATCAAAACACCGCTAACTTCCATTATCAATTACGTGGATATCCTGAAACGATCCAATATTGAAGATCCTAAGATACAGGGGTATCTGGAAATTTTGGAGGCAAAAGCACAGCGTCTGAAAACATTGACAGAGGATGTTGTAGAAGCATCCAAGGTGAGCAGCGGGAATATCAATCTGCAGTTGATGGATGTCAATCTGGTAGAGATGATCAATCAGACGACGGGAGAGTTTGCAGAAAAATTTGAACATAAGAATCTGGAGCTGATTCAGACACTTCCAAATGAGCCGGCGATTATTCATGTAGATGGAAGAAGAATGTGGAGAGTATTGGAAAATCTTTATAATAATGCGGCGAAGTATGCAATGCCGGGGACGAGAATTTATGCAGATCTGCGCACTGATAAGGATGAAGTGATATTTTCTTTGAAAAATGTTTCGGAGTATCCGCTCAATTTCTCAGCAGATGAACTGACAGAACGTTTTATTCGCGGTGATATTTCAAGGAGTACCGAAGGAAGCGGACTGGGATTATCGATTGCGAAAAGTCTGGTACAGATGCAGGGCGGAAAACTGGAATTATATCTGGACGGAGATCTTTTTAAGGCGACAGTTCGTTTTAGAAAAGCAGATAAAAAAGAACAAGATTCATGTTTTTTCAGAGAGAATTCTGAAGAAGAGTAGGAGAGGCGGGAATTTTTCCCGTCTTCTTTTAATTTAAGACTTGTTTTATTGCACGAGACTTTATTTTGTTTTACAATAGTTACTGTTCACACATAGCTTATATAGAAAACAAATGATAAGGGGAATCGCATGGAAACGATCAAAAAATTATTATCAGATATTTTAAATATAGAATTTGTTCAGGCAGTTTTGAGCAATCCGAGGAAAAAAGAAGGAATTTTAAAGGTAAAGGTTCGGCCGATCGAGAAAAAAGGCAATTTACTTTTTCAACTGGAGTCTTTTACAAAAACACAGGCATTTCATGAGAATCTGGACCCGATTTCGGCGCGAGACCGATTGCTGGAATATATGGAAGAATTCCGGCAGATGCAGGTATCTACAGTGCATATGAATTACACTGTTTTAGTGAGCAAAAAAGGCAAGGTAACCATTCAGAAAAAAGCGTCAAAAGGCAGTGTAAGACCGGTAGAATTGTCACATAATAGAAGTAAGAAATATATTTTAGAGGAAGGAATTCCGGTTCCGTTTCTCCAGGATCTGGGTGTGATGACAAAGGATGGAAAAATTGTACATTCCAGATTTGATAAGTTCCGTCAGATCAACCGGTTTTTGGAATTTATTGAGGATATTCTTCCGAAGCTTGAGAAGGACAGAGAGATCACGATTCTGGATTTTGGATGTGGAAAATCGTATCTGACATTTGCCATGTATTATTATCTGCATGTTCTGAAGGAATACGATATCCGTATCATCGGGTTAGATCTGAAATCGGATGTCATTCATCATTGTAATGAGTTAAGCCGCAAATACGGATATGACAAACTGGAATTTTTGGTTGGAGATATCGCGGATTATGAAGGTGTCAGAGAAGTGGATATGGTTGTGACGCTTCATGCCTGTGATACAGCGACAGATTTTGCACTTGCTAAAGCGGTGGGATGGAATGCGAAGGTCATCCTGTCGGTTCCATGCTGTCAGCATGAATTGAATGGGCAGATGCAACGGGAAGGAGCCGGATATGATAAGCTGGCGCCGATTCTGGATTATGGTCTTTTAAAAGAGAGGTTTGCGGCGCTTCTGACAGACGGACTTCGAGCGAAATATCTGGAGCAGTCCGGTTATGAGACTCAGGTTCTGGAATTTATCGATATGGAACATACGCCGAAAAATATTCTTCTGCGTGCGGTAAAGACGAATCAGGCAAAACAGGGGAGTGAAAGTCAGATTCAGGCATGCAAGGAATTTTTGGGAATCCAGCCGATGCTAGGATTGTTATTAGATAAGGGGACAGAATCATGAAAAAAAGAATAAGAAAGGCAGGAATACTCCTTGTAGTATTTGTGGCAGCAATTTTTGTCAGCAGTCTGTTTATGAACAGTGGTGTAGACGATCAGATCATCGATCTAGGAGATCCTACACTTCCGAGAATCTCATTTCAAAAGGAAGGCAGGACTGTGAATGCTCTGGCCGGCTATGTAAATGAGATGGATGTTACGGCAATGCGGGACACCATTACACCATTGGAGGCAAACGGAACACTTCAGATGCAGATTGAAGAGTTTGGAAATAAAATCACAGGTGTTGAATATAAAGTGTATTCGCTGAATGGAGAGGAAACCTATCTGGAAGGCAAACAGAAGGATATTTCTGATGAGACGATTTTGCTGGATCTGCAAAAAGGTCTTCCGGATGAAGTTTCAGAAGCTGTCTTGGAAGTGATTCTTTCTATGGAAGAGGAACAGGTTCACTTTTATACCAGAATTACAAGACCGGATGAACTTTCTTTAAAAGAATGTCTGGATTTTGCGCAGGGTTTTCATGTAAAGACGCTGGAAAAAAGCAGTCAGGAGGAATTGGAGAACTATCTTGAAACGAGTGCAGAAGGGGACAATACAACTTACCAGACTGTTACCATCCATTCTGATTCAGACCATGTGATATGGGGAAATTTAAGTCCGCAGGTGGTTGAGGAACCGGAGTGGAGCATCAAAGAGAGCAATTCCGTCTATACGTCGCTGCTTGCACAGTATCAGGTGACATGTGCCGGAGATACGGGAGAGATCGAGACGTATGATGTCCGCGAGTTTTTCAGGATTCGCTACGTGCAGGGGGAAATCTACCTTTTGGATTATAATCGGAAGATGGAACAGATTTTTGATGCAAACCAGAAAGTGCTGGATCAGAACGGAATTCTTCTTGGTATAGCATCATCCGATATATCGTATGAAACAAATTCGTCAGGAAATATTGTTTCTTTTGTGAGAAATGGAAATTTATGGACATACAATGCAAAGCAGAATGAGCTTGCACAGGTATTCAGTTTTAGCAATATTGAAGGAAATGATGCTCGGAGCAGGTATGACCAGCATAATATCCGGATCATCAGTGTGGAAAAGAATGGAAGTACTGCGTTTGCAGTTTATGGGTATATGAATCGCGGAGCACATGAGGGAGAAGTCGGAGTTGATATTTACTATTATGATATTGAAAAAAATGTAGTACAGGAAAAAGCGTTTATTCCAAGTACAAAATCATTTGCAATCGCAGAGGAAGAGCTTGGAAAAATGGTGTATTACAATCAGGATCAGAATCTTTTGTATATTCTGGCAGGCGGAAAGTTTTACAAGATAGATCTGACAAAAGATGAGCAGACAGTGTTGGCAAAAAATCTGGAAGAAGGGCAGTATACGGTGTCTGCAGACGGGCATTTGATCGCATACCAGACGTCAGGAACGATCAATACCGCACAGGAAATCAAGGTATTGAATCTGAAAACAGATGAAGAAAATGCTGTAGCCGCAAAATCAGGGGAAGCAATCAGACCGCTTGGATTTATCGGATCAGATTTTGTGTATGGATATCTGCGGCAGGAAGATGTCGGTCATACGGCAGCGGGAGGGGAACTGTTCCCGATGTATGAGCTGGAGATCAGAAATTCAGAAAATGAAGTGATGAAGACATACTCAGCAGATCAGATTTATATATCCGATGTATTTATTGAAGAAAATATGATGACTCTGAACAGGGTTGTAAAATCAGGAGAGACTTATACAGTTACCAGTCAGGATTATATCAGCAGTAACGAAGAAAAGAAGACAAAAAGTATAACTCTGGAAGCTTTCAGTACAGATTTAAAAGAAAAGCAGATGCGGCTGACTTATGAAAAAGGAATTTCCGATACTGTTCCTAAAATCCTGCGTCCGAAGCAGGTGGTGGGGAAAAAGCCGATCACGATCACGCTGAATGACAAGTCGAAGTCTGAAAAGTACTATGTATATGGAATGGGAGAACTGGTTGCGATTTACGATAAGGCGGCTTATGCAATTCAGAGAGCAGAGCAGATTTCGGGAGTAGTAATCTCATCAGAACAGGCATATGTATGGGAAAAAGGCAACAGAGATCTGGTTTATGATACAGAGACAGCACCGTTTGGAAATGGAGAAGGAAAGACCTCTCTTCAGACCTGTGAAGAGGTGATGGCAGCGTATAATGCCAAAAAAGTAGACCTGACCGGATGTAGTCTGGAACAGGTTCTGTATATTATCAACAAGGGCCTTCCGGTCATTGCGATGACAGATGCCAATCATGCGATCCTGCTGACAGGATATAGTATGACGGATATCACTTACATCGATCCAAATACAGCATCCCAAAATACAGTTTCGATTGAACAGATGAGCGCTATGATAGCAGGAAGTGGAAACACGTTTATCGGTTATATGAAATAACAGAAAAAGGAAGAAGTCTTTGAGAGAATTTATTCTCTGTGAAAGAACTTCTTCCTTTTTGTTACTGACGGAAAATAACTGTCTTATATTTATTCAGAGCGGTGTAGACAATCATACCCAATATTCCACATGAGAGAACTTCACCAATTCCCACGGTAAGCATCTGGAATGGAATTGGAAGCAGAATCTGATATCCATAATAAAGAACAAATGGAATCAGAACTGTATTTGCAATAATCGGCGGCAGTGGTGCGAGCCATTTGCTGCGGTTTCTCAGAAGATAGGTGAAAATAGCACCGAGCAGAGTTGCCATGCTTCCGACAATAATGTCAGGAAGAATTGCGCCTCCTAAAATATTTCCGATCAGACATCCCACAAAGAGTCCGGGAATTGCAGCCGGAGTGAAGGCGGGCAGGATGGTCAGTGCTTCTGCGATACGAAACTGAATCTGTCCGAAACTGATCGGGGCAAATACGATGGTCAGGACCACATAAATTGCAGCGATCATTGCTGACTGTACCAGAAACAGTACACTGATTGTTTTTTCTTTTTTCATAGATCAAAATCTCCTTTAGTTTTATTTTACGTGTGGAAGGTCTCGAACACACGATATTTGATTGCTGGAAATGGCTTAAATACGCCACTTTCAGCAGGTGGAATTGTAGCACAGACAAGCGTAAAAATCAAGCTGTACCCACAATTTACCCACAATGAGAATGAAAGCACTCGATCCGGGGAGTGTTTTCATTTATTTTGTTTAGCTTTAGCTCGGCGTCTTCTTTGCGCCATGCGGTCATTGCAAGTATCAGAAGCCGGAGACATTGAACAGGATGCAAGCATTATCATTTTGTTGTGGAATCTGGACAATGAGGACAAGACCAGAAAAGGTCTGAAAGTGGATAAGAACCGGCAGGGAGAACTAGGGAAGATTGTATACCGCTTTGATGGGAATGAAATGAGATTTCAGGAAACAGAAGAGGAACTCAAAAGCAAAGATGGATTCAAGACGGTACGGACACCGACACCGTTTGATTAAAAGATGGGCAGCGTAAAATTATTAAAAGGCAGTGAAGAATTTGAAATGTTTCAGGACTATTGGAAAATGATGCAATCAGTCTGGAGCGTAGAGAACACAAAGGAATACTGGGAGAAAGTAGTAGAAGATACCGACAGATTTTACAGGAAGTACCAGACAGAGTTCTCAAAAGAATTAGCACTGGCACTTGCAAACGAATTGGAAAGGAAAGCGAAACATGAAGCAGAGCAGACTACTGTTCAAGAAAGAATGGGTATCCATTTTGGCAGATGCAGGGGAACGAGTTGGGGAGAATGAAGAAACATTCCATGAGGTGGAAGGGGAACTGATAGAGTTTCGGGAAACATCGGGAATTGTAGTTTTAAAGGGCGGCATCCTTGCGTCAGTTCCAATGTATCGAATTCAAATGTTAGAAGCGTAGGAGGAAAACAAAGTATAAGCAAATTATTTTTTGAAATGACAGAAACAGAAGCACAGTTACAGAATATTTTAAACAGTCTGGAATATGCGCAGTACCAGATGTCAACCGGGATCAACGGATACGGCAACGGCACTATGACAAGAGAAGAGCATCAAGAAACAGAGCGGAGCGTGCTGAGTTCGTTAGGGGTAGCTATGAGCGGTATACAGAAGCTGATCGGAGAGTATGCATCACTGGAAGAAGATGGACTGTTGCCAGAAATGGCAGCGGAAGAAATCATGCAGATCAATGCAGAAAGCGTGGATCAGTACGAAGCAATCCAGAAAGCGAAGTCAGAGAATGTTGTAGAACATCCGGTATATGGATCAGAGGACATGGAAGAGTTGAGACAGTGCGTTTTGATCGATCTGGAAGATTGCATGACAAAAGACCGGGAGACCGGAGAAAAGGGAGAAGCTCTTTGCATGACGTTCCAGAACGAAGAAGGGAAGTATATTATTATCAAGCACACTATAACAAACTTATTTTTCATCTTTAAGGCGTAATAAAAGAGGTCTTGGAATAAAGGAATCTGACGTATTTTCCATCAAATTGTTTTATCCTGAGACCTCTTGTGTTATCATATGGTTTTGTAACCATGAAATTAAGAAAGCAGAAACCTCCCCTACCAAAGT
>OBWL01000411.1_pt1 | contig 49379 bp, 30 predicted proteins | sample 1538061 | NCBI WGS metagenome assembly OBWL01 (sample SAMEA2580085, study PRJEB22360) | human gut metagenome | biome: human gut; feature: human-associated habitat; material: faeces | place: Denmark | collected 2008/2010
GACAGACGGTTTCCCGTCTGCCGGATTTGCGGTGTTGCCGCACAGGAATATTCAAGCAGAGAAAAGGAGCAGAAAACATATGGCCGGTAATTCAAAAGATTCAAAAATCCTTGAATACAAGGACATGATCAACCAACTGAATAAGACGATTGCTGCACAGACAGAACTGATCCCGTCTTTACAAAAAACATTGGAAGCAGACCGACTGGAAAAAGAAACCCTTCGTCAGCAGATTGAATATCTCACGAAGAAGCTTTTTAGCACTTCCAGTGAAAATCGGAAGGACATCGAAGGTCAGCTGAATCTTTTTGATGAAGCCGAACAGGAAGCGGATCCGGCATGGAAACCGGAACTTCCTGATGATATCACTGTTCCAGAGCATAAACGGAAAGCACGACGGACACCGCAGAACTCTTTAAAAATGTGCCTTTCTGCGATGAGATCCTTTCTCTTCCAGAAGAGGAACGGAACTGTCCAACCTGCGGAACACAGATGGAATGTATTGGAAAAGAATTCGTCCGTCATGAGTTCCGGTTTACTCCAGCCAAAGGGAAAGTGGTAAATATCTATCGTGAAACGTATAAATGCCCGGAGTGTGCCAGATCAGAGGAGCACCCTGATGATCAGACATTTGTCAAAGCTCCTGTTCAGGAACCATTGATTCCGGAAAGTTATGCCTCCGAATCCGTTGTTGCATGGGCGATGCACCAGAAGTATCAGAATGGTCTGCCATTAAAGCGGCAGGAAGCAGACTGGAAACAGCTGGGTGTCCCCTTAAGCCGAGCTACACTGGCGAACTGGATCATTTACTGTGCCGGGAATTATCCGGATGCTGAAAAAATCGTCCTTGTGATGGACAACCTCAATACGCACAAACCTTCCTCCTTGTATAAGCGCTATCCAGCGGAAGAAGCAAGACGCATCCTAAAAAGGCTGGAGTTCCATTATACCCCAAAGCATGGGAGCTGGCTGGATATTGCGGAAATAGAGCTTCATATAATGACCAGACAATGCCTCAGCCGCCGTATCGCTGAGATAGGGCTGTTACGCAGCGAACTGTCTGCATGGGAAACAGAACGAAATACACTGGCAGCAAAGGTCAACTGGCATTTTAGAACCAGTGACGCCAGAATAAAGCTTAGTTCACTGTATCCTGCATTTACCACTGCCTCTTAACGAGGTGGTGGCATTGCTAAAAATCATCAGTCATTACACTAGCAACACCTGTTATGTAGTAATTCAACAATAACTTGTTAGAATTATGCCTCTTACTCCTAAATTCTACCATTTCTTGATAATCTGACATATTATCTCTCCTTTTGATACAAAAATTTTTCACATCTTTGTACTTTTCAAAGGAAAGAGAATAAACCTTCGCAAGCTATTCTGTCAGGAGTTCCGGCGTATCCTAAATAACTTACTGGTCGTTTACGTTCTAACTCACAGTATTATTTTCAAATAATAAATTATAAATATCTTTTGTATTTATTTTTACAAAATAATCTTCAATATGAATGGCTTCTAGTTTGGTTAACAGAGACTTATCTATAGACATTCCTATAAATTTACTTTCCAATCCTTCTATTTCCTTTTTGCAAATAAAATCACCATCAAACCAAATTTTTTTTATAACACTACCTTTCATTTTTATGTGTGCTCTTAATGTTCCTCCTTCATATCGCCCTTCATAGATAGCATCACATTCTGGACTTTTTCCATAATTCCAATCATTCGTCATATATTTTTCCTGCTCTATTTTTTTAATCGCATTCATTTCTTCATGGGAAAGTGTACCATACTGTATTTTATTACCATCAAAAAATTTATCTTCTAATATTTTCTTAAAACGAGGTATTTTTAATGTTCCCTCATAAAATGTTTGTAAATTTTCAACATTACTTTTTATTGAACTCGTAGCTTTTGAATCAATCACTTTACTTCGTCTTGTCAGCGCTTGTTTCAAAAACTGTAAATTACTATGAATCAACAAAGTTCCATGAAGAAGAATTTTACCATTTGAAGTATATAATGAATTACCCGAAATTTTATAATCGTTTACCTTAATATCATTTCTCCCAGAAATCTCTGCTGGAATACCTAATTCCCGCACTGCATCTAATATAGGTTGTATAGACCTAGCAATATCAATATCATCATCATTTTTTTTATCAAAAATAATTGTATAATTGAGATTTCCCAAATCATGGTATACAGCCCCACCACCACTGTTTCTTCTAACAATGCTAATGCCTTCTTCTGTAGCAAATTTCATATTGACTTCTTCCAGTAAATCCTGATATCTTCCAATAACAATGGTGTTATCGTTCTGCCACAGAAACAAAATCATCTGATCTTCTTTCTTATGATAAAACAGAAATTCTTCTAATGCTAAATTGAAATATGGATTTATACTATTACCTTCATAATAAACTAATTGACTCATTTCCAAACAAATTCTCCGTGTAAATCTCTTGTAATTGTATTTCTTTTTCTATTCCGCAGATAGACAGATAATAATCATGATTAAATAATTCACTATGAAAATATAAATTTTTCTGCTTCTCTCCGCGCTCATTTACCAATTGTATTTCTTCATTTATATTAATATCAAATGAATTTAACTCTGTATATAATCCTGTACCGAGAAATTTCAAATAACTCTCTTTTATTGTCCAAATCTGGATAAATCTGCTATCAAACTCTTTCTTAGAAGTTGCATTCTGAATATATTGTTTTTCCTTTTCACAAAAAAAATCCTCCATAATACTGTATTGGTATTGGTTTTCTTTTACCTGTTCAATATCAATACCAACTGATGATTTGGTATAAGCAATTACCACCCATTTACCTGAATGAGAAACGTTAAAATAAAAATTTTGATCGTTTTGAATATATGGTTTTCCATACTCATTGTATAAAAAAATAAGCTTTTCGGGATTTCTGCCACTTTCTATCCACGCATATTTTAGTAACATCTCAGCACATAACGAGCGTTTCTTATCATCATTATGCACATAACGATTTATCTTTTTTTTTCTCTCGACAGAGCATAGATGATATATTTTTTCATATTCACTTTGATTTATTTTTGAAATATCCAAGCATCTTATTATGACCATAATGCAGTATAACTTTCTCCTATCGTATGATCTTATCCTTTATTATTTCTCTTTTTTCAAAAGATTCCATATTTTCCAAACTGACATACGATTCATACTTGATGTCATTTCGAGCATAGGAATATTCAAAGGGCAGATCATTTGGCATGCCAAAGACTTACTGCATCCCTCAAATACAGAACTTATATATTGTTTTTGGAAGGTATTTTTCTTACTCTGTAGCGTCAAGTTTGTTATTGCCACAGTACCCAACATTCCAGAAAAAGTGCTTTCTAAACTATAATTTGGGCACACTTCCAAGCAGCAACCACACATCAAACAATTCGAAGCTTCATAACGCAATTTATAACTTTTTTCATTCGTTACTGCATCATCCTTCAGCCACAGAGCCATTCTCTTCATCAGTTCATATATTACACTTCGATCTACCTTGAGATCACATATGACTGGGAACTTGCTTAATGGCAAAATCGTAATCACTGAATCCTTCCCCAAAAGTTCGTTACAATACGTTTGACATGCAAGTCTTGGTCTTCCATTGATGACCATAGCACATCCTCCACAGATTCCCTGTTCGCAACTACACTCCCATGTGATCGGACGTTCCTCTGCTTGTCTACATATCTGTTCATTCAAGTGAATCAAAAGGTGCTCCACCGTGATGTTGGTATCTCCCTCATAAGCAAAAGTCTGCTCATAAAATTTACTTTCTGCATTTTCTTTTCTCAAAATCTTCACATCTATCATAATATTCATTTCCTCTCTGGCCTATATTATCATCATATACGCTTTTCCTATTTTATCATGAAAAATAGATTTGAAGCACTTGATTTCGATACTTAGCATTTGATGCTTTCTGGAATTCATCCAGAGTCTCCGGATAATCCATTCTTTGATGGGCTCCTCGACTTTCACATCTCATAAGCGCACTTTTCACCATTGCTTTTGCCAAGAAAATATTATTTTCCAATACTTTTGTCTGATAGAAATTCGTATGGAAAACTTTTATTTTTTCCAACTTTTCTAACTGTTTCAAGGCCTCTGTCAATGTTTTTCCATCACGGTAGATGTTCATGGATTTATTTAGTATGGAAGTGAGTTGCTCTTTTGTATTCTGATATACCTTTAGCGGAATATTGGAATCTTTCTTCCAAGTCTCCACTTCCTGGTTTACTCGCTCCTGATATTCGTTTATCACAGAAGCAACTTCAGAATAATCAAATGGTTCTAACTGTAAACAACTAGCACTTGCCGTAAATCCACCACATATCGCACCTAATAATGAATTACCGCCAAGTCGGTTAGCACCATGATATTGCGACGAACACTCACCCACTGCAAATAATCTTTTGATATTCGTTTTATGATGTTCATCAGTTTTAATGCCACCCATAAAATAATGAATTCCTGGAATGATTTTAATTGGTTCTTTGCGCGGATCTATATTTAAATATTTACTGCAAACATCCACAACCTCATCCAACTGTTCCTCTATGAGAGTAGGATCTAAATGAGAAATATCCAAGTAAACTTCCTTGTTTGTTGTATCATCATTCATAATCTTATAAATACTTTGGCTCACAACATCTCTCGGCATTAGTGCACCTTTTTCAGGATACCATTCTTCCATAAAATACCATTTCATACTGTTTCTTATTGTATAAATTCTTCCACCTGCACCTCTTGCAGCTTCTGTAATTAACATCTGCTTTGTTCCAGTCTGTACAGTTGTTGGATGATATTGTATCATCTCAAGACTAGCCAAATCCACTCCCAAAGAAAACAGTTTGCCTGTTGCATAACCATCATTCAAAGTGGAACCCGTTGTTTTGCCAAACAGACCATTTAGCCCTCCAGATGCAATAACAACTGCATCCGCACATAAGTTCTTGATGGAATTGTCTTCTTCATTCAACAAGATTGCACCAAAACACTCTTGATCCTTCATCAGCAAATCATAAAAGCGATAACCAAAATAATAATTGACAAACCCTTTCGATTCATATTCCCTAGCTTTTGTAATAATCGCAGTCGAAATCTGCTTTCCTGTACGAGCACCAGCATAAGCTGTTCTAATTTTACTTTGTCCGCCAAATTTTCTAAGATCGATGCGACCTTCTTTGTCCAATGCAAAATTCACACCAATCGATTTTAACCATTCAGCTATTTCAGGTGCACTATTTACAAGGTTTTTCACAGCTTTTTCATCATTGATATACGCTCCACTTTTCATGGTGTCCATAAAATGATATTCAATAGAATCTCCTTCGTTTTTTGTATCTAAAACTACATTCATACCTCCCATTGCCATTACAGACTGGGATCTTTCAGGTAAAGATGGAGATACCACATGAACAACTACCTCCTTCTCTGCTAGCTTTACTGCTGTAGCTAAACCAGCCAACCCACTTCCAACTACAATAACTTCTTTTATCTTACTTTCTTGCATAATCTGAAATCCTCTCTTTGTTAATTTGCATAAATAAAATGGTACTGTATCGAAGAAATCGTATACATGAGTAGAGGAAACATTAATAATACAAATACAACCATTCGACTGACTATATAACTTTTTATACTTTTTATAAAACCAAGTGATATGAAAAGTTTTGGTAAACCTACTACTAAATGGATAATCAGAATCAATATAAATATAAATTCAAGACCTGCATGTAGATAAAACAAAGCCTTATACTCAAAAGCATTTGATAATAGATTAACCACGATATGTAATACCAAAAATATGATTATAAAAATACCTGTTGCGGATTGTACTACAATATTAGCATTTAATTCTGGATATAATGAAGCATTCGGATCCTTCTGCGTATTTTTTATCATCGTAATCAGTGATGTTATCATATGAATCACTAATGGGATACCCAATATCCCTCCCAAAACTATATTAATCATTCTTAATGTTATAACTTGAGAATAATAAAGGCATGCAATGGTACAATGCAAGAAAAATAAAATTGTGCAAAAAATGGAAGATATAACTACGGTTTTCTTCATTGTAATAAATCTCCTTTTTATCATGGTTAAAACATAATTAAGCCTTTATGAAATAACCCTAAATTTACGTTCTTTTTTACTCGTAATGATAATCGCTACTATAAAAATTACTACCGCTAAACCTACTAAATAAAATAGATTAGATTGAATTTCATGCATTGTAACACCTTGTTGCATATCTAAAATAGATTGCATAGCCCATCTTGCTGGCGAAATATAGGAAATTTTATCAATAAGATCCGGAAATAATTCTACCTGAATAAAGCAGCCTCCCAAAATAATAATCAACAAATTCGCCAGATTAGAAACCATTGAAGAAACATCAGGATCTTCAAATAATGCAACATAAAATGTTCCTAACGAAATTGCTACAGCTGCAGTACACAGTAAAATGATAAATAAGCTCGATGAACTAAGCCCAATCGCAGAATCTGATAAATATTTCATTCCCAAGACAGAAATCCCAATCTGAAATACAGATATCGCAAGATTACACAAAACATTTGTCAAATAGTACATCCAAACTTTTGCATCAGAAAGGAAAATTCTTGAATAAATATTTCTTTCACGGTCCGTATTAATAACGTTAGCAATCGAAGAAGCATTAAAAAATACAAATAAAATCAAAATACCTACAAAAATATTTGAATTGTTATATTCGGTATATAAATCATTCAGTGGCGTTTTCTCCACATATTGAGATGTTTCAAAATAATTTTTGACTGATATTTCAAATTCTGAAACATCTCCCTCTGCAACCTTACCAATGTTCCTTAAATTCAAAAGATGATTTTTTAGAATAGACTGGAGTAAGGTATATACATTTTGAGATTCATTCCCGATTACGAGAATATCTTCAATTTTTCCATTTATAAGTTCTTCTTGAAATCCTTTGTCTATTTTTAAAGCCACATTGATTTTATTACTTTGGAATCTGCTCTCGATCTCCTCAGCTTCCATATCGAATACTTCTATTCCTTCCAATTCTTCTATAATATCTACTATTGCATTAGATGCGACACTTTTATCTGCATCACTGACACCAACATTAACAAGTGACGACGAGTAAGTAACGACTCTGCTGGCGATAATAAGTACTATGACAGGAATACAGGTCGTCAGGACAAAAGAGAGAGGCTTATGTAAAATGGTCATTCTAATATTATTCTTTATCAACGCTAAAAAGGTTTTCATACTTAACACTCCCTTCTATCCTTCAATACAATAATAAACAAATTAATACCAATTAATGCAATAAAAATAATTGATGTAATGATTTGTGGAACTGTATTTCCGCCATATATATTTTTAAAGATAGAAACATTAACCCATCTAAGTGGTGATATCAGCATAATCTTGCTAAATACACCTTCCATATCATATGGAAATGGAGTATAAGAACCACCAAGGAATGAGAAGATTGGAATCGCAATAACAGAAAGAATTACATCTACTTTACCTCGACTATTTAATAAAACACCAAATAGCATTCCAATGGTAATATTAAAAATAGCAAATATCATTAAATACACATACATCATGACTGGGATTCTTCCCCAATTAACATCAAAATAGTAATATGATATTAGAAAAGATGGCAAAAACGCAATAACGGCTACTATTGTATACGCAATCAAAGATGCAATATAATATTTCATTCTTGATAAGCCAGAGATCAAAATACGTTCTTTCACATTCGTTGATTTATCACGAAATAAATCACCTAATGGAATCAAAATTAAATACAAAATCATAAGTGTAATTTCTACAACGCCATAGTAGTCATAGGAACTCATAGCACTTTGATCCGGAATCATTTCTGTTTCCACTTCATATTCTGCGTTATCTGTTCCAATCATTTGTAATGCCTCTGGACCTACTATCCTATAAGATTCTTTCACTGTCTGTATGCTACAGGCAACACTTCTAAACAATGCAACAACTCTTGCAGTATCCAACATCTCCGTATCATTACCATATACCTGCATTTTTTCTCCATTGAGGTGCACAAACACTTTCTTATTGACTCTCGCTTCTCTTATTCCTGTCTTTTTATCGTCAATACTGCTAATCAGGATTCCGTAATCATCTTCTATTGAAACGGAAGCGCTCGTAATTGCGTCTACTACTTCTTTTGAAAATCCCTCAGATTGATCATAAAGTACAACATCTACTTTATTTAAACTGGATTTGTCGTCAAATGCTTGTTCTAATATTGATGAAATCAACATAATTAAGAATATTGGGAACAACATTAAAAATAGAAACCATTTTGGATTTTTTATTTGATTCTTTATAACTTTTTTTATAATATAAATCATTTCGCCCTCCCCAAATTAATCTCTAAGTTTTCTACCAGTTAATGTTAAGAATACTGTTTCTAGAGAAACTTCTTTGTAATCAATATCCCTTACCCTTACATTCTGATCAGTCATATACTTTAATATAGCATTTAAATTGTCTGAATTGCGTTTCGTTTCAATTCTAATCGTATTGTCTTGAACGTAAATAGATGAAACACCATTGATCCCTCTCAAGTTATCTTCTTTTATTTTAGAAGCATCATCTACCACAAGTTCAAGTGTTCTCTTATCTTCAATCATTCCAGTAAGTTCATCTTTTGTTCCCTGGGCAATCACTTGGCCATGGTCAATAATGGCAATTCTTTTACAGATTGTTTCTACCTCTTCCATATAATGTGTTGTATACACAACCGTTACATTATTCTCGTTTAACATCTTAACTGTACTTAAAATGTGATTACGTGATTGAGGATCGATACCTACTGTAGGTTCATCCATAATAATAATTTCAGGCTCATGAATTAATGCGCAAGCAATATTCAATCTTCTAAGCATACCTCCTGAGAAAGTACCTGCTTTTTTCTTCTTTACATCTAAAAGACCAGTATATTCAAGAGAACGATCAATTCCTTCTCTCAATTTCTTTCCACTTAATCCATATAATTCACCAAAAAATTTTACATTTTCATATGCTGTATACTTATCATAAAGAGCAATATTTTGTGGTACAAATCCTAATCTGCTCTTGTTTGAATCTACAGATCCATCTAATAATCGAATCAACCCACTCGTTGGATGTAATAGTCCACAAATCATATTGATTGTTGTACTTTTTCCCGCTCCGTTTGGTCCCAGCAACCCAAACACTTCTCCTTGCTTAATACTTAATGATAAATCATTTACAGCTGTGTAATCACCAAATTTTTTTACCAGATTATTTGTTTCAATAACATTCATTTTAGTCCCTCTCCTTTCTTTGTTTCCATTTTTTTATGCAGTCCCGTATCACTTCTATTTCTGTTGGATGCGGATATATCATTTGAAGTATCTCATCACAAGTCATGGATTGATTGATAACAGTAACTAAAGTACTAATCAGTTCGGACGCATAACAACTAATAAATCCTCCACCTAGAATAGTTTCATCATCAGAGATGATTAATTTTATCATTCCATGCTTTGTCATTTCTCTATTTTCAATAACGTATCTACCACTATAGTTCATAGATAATTCCGCAACACTGTACAAAATCCCTTCAGCTTTGGCTTTTTCTTCCGTCAAACCTACATACGCGACCTCTGGATGTGTGTATATAATTTGTGGTATTACATTCTTTTTCTGGACAATATGCTCTTTTTCAAAAATATCCCTCACAGCTATCTCTGCTTGCATAGAGGCGCTGTACGCTAACATACTCTTACCATTAATATCTCCTATTGCATAAACCCCTTGAATATTTGTCTGGTATGTATCATTTACCTCAAGAAACTTTTTATCTTTCGTTCGTTTCAATTCCTCTGGAAGCATTTCAACATTTCCCTTTCTCCCTATCGATAAGTAAACGCCACCGCATTCGCAAACCTCTTCGATTTCATTTTGTTGGTAGACTACGCATCCATCAACAATATCCGTAACTTTACAATTTAAGATAATATCAATGCCTTTTTTACGAAGTAACTGCAGAAGTTCGAAAGCCAATGTTCTATCTACCGCTCTTAATATCATATCTGCTTCTTCTAACACCATTACCCGACTTCCTAATTCATGAAGAATATACGCCATTTCTATACCAGAAACACCACCTCCAATCACAACAACTTTTTGTGATAATTGTTGCATAGTAAAAATCTCGCGATTTGTTAATACAAATTTTTCCATGCAACTTTCTTCTATCCCATCGCATGAAGGAATAATACTTGAAGATCCATTTGCTAATATGATATAATCCGCACAAAACAAATCTCCTCCGATTTGAACTTGTTTTTCATTTCCCATTAGGTTCAGTTCAGCTTCACCAAAAATAATTTCCACATAATTTTGGTTCAATTCTAGCATCATACCATTTCTTAATTGTTTTACAACCTCACGTTGTTTCTCCATAATGAATTTCAACTGTGGTTTTACTGCTCCCTGTATCAACCCTAATTCTACATCGTGCTTTATCTCTTCATATCGCTTAGCAACCGAAAGATAAAACTTACTCGGAACGCAACCAAAATTCAAACAAGTTCCACCAATATATTCCTTTTCAACTAGCAAAACCTTTTTATTATATCTCGCTATTTTTTTTGCAGCTTCACAACCACTTATTCCACCACCAATTACAATAACATCAAAAAATTTCATAATTATCCTTCCTGTTTAATCAAACACACATAAACGATGATTTGAACCGATCTTAATATTCAAATTTTTATGATGTTGGGTCAAAAGGTATTTCGGTCAGAAGTTTTTTTATTGTGTCAGAATTGATTAAGAATTTAATCTTGAATAATTCTGTAAAATATGTCACAGTAGCCCCATATTCACAAACAGTTGATACACTTCTTGCGATAGAGAGCTTTTGACCCGAATATCATTTTATTTCACTATTCTATTTTAAAATATAAATCATGAAATATATTACTTATTTGAAACAACAATGTAGTAGGACTATTCAAGAAATAGAAATGATTTCCTGGAAAAATAGTAACCGAGCAACCTCTATTTGTGAATTCTTTCCAACCGTTTAATTCTTCTTTATTTACAATTTCATCTTTGTTACCACCAAATATTTCAAATGGAATATCTAAAACCTTTGCATTTGCCGGATTATATGTTTCGCACAATTTCATATCACTCTTAAAGACTGGCAATATTAACTCTAAAAACTCCTTAGAATCTAGTAGGATTTGCGGGATTCCACCTAATTTTTCAACTCTAGAAAGAAATTCCTGGTCACTCTTTTTATATAACTTGTCACTATTGTCATCTGTGAGACTTTCCGTAAATTTGTTCATGTAACTTGGTGCTTTAATGCTTGAAATTATGAGCTTCTTAGGCAATTTCATATTTCTTTCCTGCATTTTCTGTGCAAGTCCGTATGCAACTAATCCCCCCATACTATGTCCAAAAAAAACAAATGGCAAATCAATATATTTTTCAATTTCTACCAAGAGCTTTTCTGTTAATTCATCAAGATTATCTATTGCCGATTCAGAAATTCTCATACCGCGTCCAGGTAATTTTATAAAACACACCTCAACAAAATCTGGTAACAAATCTTCCCAATGAAGATATGTTGAAACATCCCCTCCAGCTGGTGGAAATAAGAAAATTCTATATTCTATTTTCCTACCTTTCTTTTTTTGTTTACATAAAAACCATTTATCCTTCTCTAATTTCATAATTCATTTGCAAATTATCCAAAAACGAATAACTCTTGTCCTTCTTTCTATTTTCTCATACTTTACAACAAATTGATACAGGTGTTCATCACATGAGCGATACCAAAAACAAATGCAGTAATCGCACCAATTGGATTTTCCAACCATAGTTCCATCAGAACAAAGTAAATAACTGGAAAGAGTGCCATCGCAACTGAGACAATTACACTACTGCTGATTACAGAATAATCCATTCCGCTAAAAAAATATCGAGACCATAATATATAATAAGAAACCAAAAATGAGATAGCTATTAAGAATCTTATATCTTTAAAACTACTTTTATGTTGACTTTTCACAAAGACAAGCATAAATATAAGCAATATTTGCATAATATTCTGTACCGCACTCACAAATTGATTTTTATCTTCTAATCCTTGCTGACTTGATGAATCAGCTGTTATAAGAAATAATATATTAGGAAATAATACTAATAGAAAAACAACCAAACCTTTGGCTGAAAAAGAAATTTTCAACGATTTTTTTTTATCCATAATTACAATTCCCCAGTCACAATTTTGTTTAAATATTCACAACTCCACTCTACACATACATTTTGTAGTTCATGCCCTAATTTGATAAACTGGAGTAAATATTTATGATTATGTTCATCCACCGGCAACACCCTCAACTGTTTTTCAAAAGCCTCGTATATTTTTACCATTCTAATGCTTTGGTCATATAATTTTTTTAATTGAATTTGAATTCGATCTATGTTGGATTCCGAAGCAAAATAAATTTTCAAAAGTATCTCTATTCGAATATTGTCTTTATTACTTTCTGATGACAACCATTCTTCGACTCTCTCTCTCCCTTTTTGCGTAATAGTATATTTATTTTTTTTCTTCTTGTTCACTTTATCAGTAACTTCTTCAATTAACTGTTCTTCCTTTATCTTTTTTAACGAAGGATAAATCTGACCATAACTCTCATTCCAAAAAAAAGTCATCCTGCTATCAATAATCTTCTTAATCTCATAACCTGTTAAACTTTCATTATAAAGTAAACCTAAAATAACATATTTTGTTAAGCTTTCCATATTTACCACCATTCTATTGTTCATGACAAAAGTCGATATAGTATCTATTAGATATATCTTATAGATACTATATCACATTTAATGTCATGATGCAATATCATTTGGCTCTGCTATAAGTTTTATCTATACATTTTTTTAATAATTCAGGCGTGTATTTTCTATTATTCTAAATCATCAAGAAGTTCTTCATACTGATTTTTGACTTTTTTCATTACAAAGAACATCCATACATGATATACAGCTCCTAAAATACCACCCAATAATGCAGTAATCTGCATTATCGTTAATTGTCCCCAGCTAAAATAAATAATTGTATCAGTAATTCCAAAGACCATTGTCACCATTAAATCGAGACCAACAAAAATGCCAAGTTTATTGATTTTTGAGTTAAACATATTGTTTCTTAACGCTAATAAAGAAGTAATCAAATACCATAATCCAAATCCACCAAACATCCATAAAAAATCGGGATCCAGTGGAAATGCTGCAACCTCACATGCAACACGATACATTTCATTACCTGTTGAATATAATGTCATTACTTTCATAATAAACACTTCTCGCATCCATTCAAGACATAACATAATTGCTCCGCCATACCCTAGAATGCATGCCCATTTATATAAGCCTTCCCATTCGTAGCTCTTTGTTCTAACATATGAAATAGCAGATGAAATCCAGCCAAGCGATAAGAAACCGATTGCTACAAATATGTATCTCCACAAAGATGGAATCAGTGGATGTGCTGCAATCTGTTCATAAAATTCTGTTCCTCTATACTTTTCTGCTGGATCAATCGGTAATAAGATACCAATTCCAATATATAAAATACCAATAATTAATGAAATCCATCTTCCCGTATTGTACATACTCATTTTTTTTGTTTTCATAATTTTTGTATTCTCTAACATAATCATTCTCCTATCTTTTTATTAAATTTCAAAAAATTTCGTTTCTACAAAGTAGTCCAAATACTTTTTAAACACTTCTTTTGTTACAATTGGAACCGGCATTTTTTTCCCCCGGAGTCCATTTTGCACATTCCTATTGTCATATATAATTTCCACATCCCACTCTGACATATCTTCAGGAATAAATGGAAGCATGACCTTTGCAGTAAACATTTTTTTACTTTCTGATACTCTTTTAACCAATTCTTTTTTCCATTCCGCATATGGCAATGTTTCTACCTTGAATCCATATTGTTTCATCCACTCATAAATCTGTTTCAAATCATTTAATTCATTTGCGCACAAATGATAGGTCTTATTCCGGGAATCTTTACAAAGTGATAAGGCAACAATAGACTGACTTACATAGTCTACCGGAATGAATTCAATCTTTACATTTTCCTCAAAGAGAACACCAGCTTCAACGCAACATTTGATCATCATCCACATAATATCTTTTGTTTGGCATGCACCATTCACCGATGAACCCGAGATTCTGCCAACTCTATAGATACTGACTGGTACTCCTCGACTTTTTGCAATTTGCATAATATTTTCACCAACCCATTTACTCTGCTGATAGCCCAACACAAGTACCTCTTGTTCTGTCGGAAACGTATCTTCATATGCAATATATCCATTCTCATGTGATAAATTTGAAAATACATAATGAGTCGAAACATAATGAACTCTTTTCAATTGATAGGTAGTAGCAAAACGTATAATCTCTTGTACTCCATATACATTTACTTCTTTAAGCATATGATATGGTTGCAAGAAATTCGTATTTGCAGCGGCATGGTAAATCTCATGAATTTTCTCCGCTAACACACAAAAAACTTCTTCTGACATTCCCATCTGCGCCTTTGAAAGGTCACCTATGACGATTCTGATTCGAATTTTAAATGAATCATCCCAAAGAGCATATTTCTCTAAGTTTTTGATAATACGCTGCATGCCGCACTCTTCATCTTCCGCCTTCACCAGAGTATATATTGTATACTTCGTTTTTTGGATAAGGTCATGTAACAAAAACGCTCCTAGAAATCCGGTTGCGCCTGTTAACAAAACATTTTCAACCTTTTCAACCGTATTCTGAAATTTTTTCTGTCCAGTAATATCATCAGCCAACCATACCTCATTTTTTAAAAATTCTCTTGTCTTATATCGAAAATCACTTACAGCATTTGCATTTAATGAAGCTTTATCATTATTCTGAAGAACCGCATCAATATACGCTGCCATCTGCTCTACTGAAGAATTATCGAAAAAGATTCGTACTGGAAGCGTCATTCCAAACTCCATCTGGAACTTAATAATAAGCTGTGCGGCCATTAAAGAATTTCCTCCAATTTGAAAAAAATTATCATAAATGCCAACTCTATCAAGATTTAAAATCTCTCTCCAAAGTATTGCTACTTTTTTCTCTGTGTTGGTTCGTGGTTCGGCATAATCCACCATTCCATCCTCCCTTGTACGCATTGAAACTTTTCTCATTTCTTCAATGATTGTGCCTACTTCAGCTTTTGTCTCAATTGTTTTGATAATTCTTTCTTTTTCTTCTGTTTTGTTTTCGAAGAACTCATGAAACATTTTAAATGGGTTGAAATTCATTTTATTATCATGAGACAGTTTCTTTTTCTTGGCCTCTGTGTTTTCTTTTGCAAAAACTAGAAGCCTTTGTACCTCTAATCGAATCACATTAACTCCCAGATTCTTCTCCAATGGTGCTTTTGACATTTCCTTTATAAAATCTGCAACAACTTTATTTCTTCCATTGGTTGCATAATGAATTGCCACATATGTCACTTCAAGTTCGCTAAGCATTTCAGCTAGTTGCTGTAGCACATGATATTCCACTTTTTTCCCAAGAACTCTACAATTGAGAAGTACATTATCCATTTCTAAGGTATCTCCAACAATATCACCTACTAAGGCTCCTGCGATTCCATAATTACCAAATCGGTCTTCTACGTTGATTCCAAATAAAAGTTTATTTTCCTCTTCTGTCATTTTTAGTAAAGATTCTTTGTCATAATAAGTTCCTGTGAAATTGAAATCCTTTACACTCTCAAAAACATGTTCCACTCTTTCCACATTTTCTTTAGAACATTTGATTAATTCAACAGATAAATCATTGTTTTGATAAAAATCCGAAATATCGAAGGTTGTTGCAGATTTTTCCACACCTAAACCAGAATGATGATACTGTTCCTTCCGTGGTAAATAATCCAACACGTCGGATTGTTCTATGCATTCTTTCCATAAAACATTATCTTCAGGAAGTACCAAACATTTGCAACCAAGAATCTCCACTTCTTTGGTATCCAATAGAACAAGTTGATTAGTATCAATCCCATTCAGTCCCTGGACTTTTTGCATTACCTCTTCATAGGAATGGCATGCGCATAGTATGTAAGAAAAATCTTCCTTTGACAATACGATATCCCTTCGCTCCAGCAAATGTCCCAACGTATCTTCATCAGAGCTTGTAAATAATAAGAAGAAATGCCCCCATAATATCAACTCTTTCACATATTCCTGAACCATCACTCCCGAATCATCTAATACTAAGCGTTCTTCCTCGATTTCATTTAATACATTCTTATTCTTTGGCTCGCAAAATAAAACATCTGCATCTATCGCAAACACTTTTGATTCTTTTTTAGCAAAAAGTGTTCTGTAAATCATCAGCGCCATTTTCTGATAGACAATCGGCATAAAAGGAATTTTGGCATAAGCATACATTGCCATATCATAAGCATTCATGGTGCCAACTGATCGAAGAATATCCTCCGCATCTATCACAGAAACTTGCTCTTGATTGATGCATCTCTCCAAAAAGTACTTTCTGAAATCCAGCGATACCTTTGCAATTCCTCGGTTTAATTGCATGTCGCCAATTCCCAAGGGGTTGCTTTCTATTCTTCCAGGCAGAACAAAGATTAACTCGCACTGCAATTTCTCTTTCGCATGAGAAACTGCGTCAATAAACATTTTTATATCATTTTGCGCAGTTTTTATCACTTCATCATGATAGAAATCCGTTCTTCCAAGTAGTTCCTCTAATCGAAACCATACAACTAACACATCGACATGATTTTGATATAATTCACTTTGTTCATTAATACACGATGCAACAATTTGATTATATGGACCTACTGTCACTTGGACAGACCTGTTTTCAGCATTTCCTATTTTTTCGATATTATCTTTTAGAGGATCTATGGTAAAACTGGACAGAAGATATATATTTTTATTCTTTTCACTCAATTTTTTCTCTCCTCTCTTATATATTCTTTAAATAGGCGTTTGCAAAACGCCACAGGCCGCATGAATACGGCATTTTTTGTTTCTAAAAATCAATAACTCCTCACCGGATATGGTATAATAGAGTTGCCCAAAAACTATAAACCACTGCCCAAGAAAGGAGTTATTCTGATACTTGTGATACCATATAAACAGCTTTCTTTTGTAGATATTTTTCAAGATTGCCAAAATAAATTTGATTATGACAAACCTGCGTTTCTTTCTCTATTGAAAACCCATATCGACATGGATGAAATGATTCCGACTTCTTTCAGAAATCATTTCTATGCATCAACGGGCAGAACCTGTAAATACCCTTTGCAAGCTTTCCTGTGGCTTTGATTATTCAACGTATTTTCTCAATTCCTACAGACCAGCTTCTCTTGACTTTTCTCGCTTATCCAAAATCACTTCGTGAATTTTGTGGTTTTACCAAAGTCCCGGATACTTCCAAAATCACTCGCTTCAAACAGGACTTTTCTGACGATTTGCAGCTCGTATTCGATCACCTTGTTGATGTTACAGAACCCATCTGCCAAGCTATTGATTCCACAAAAGCTGATATGACCATCTTTGATTCTTCGGGAATCGAAGCATTCGTTACCGAAAATAATCCAAAGTACGCCAACCGAATCATCAAGCAACTTAAGGTGTATGCAAAAGCTCATGGCTTTGATAAGTCCTACGATCCTTATAAGGCTGCCTACAGTTCCATGTCTTCCCATGCTTCTGCGAATCCTGAAATCAAGCAGTTGTATATCAATGGGCATTCTGCTATGTCTTCAAGTTTGGCATTGTCACCAACGGTCTCGGTATGATCTGTCATATCTCTTTTAATAACAAAGACTTTTTGACATCTCATCCTGATATTGTTGTTGAAAAGAAATCCGATTCCCCTGATGAAGATAAATGTGTCCACGATTCAAAACTTTTGCTTCCAACACTTCAAGACTTCTTTTCCAAACATCAGCTGACCAATCCCGGAACATTTCTTGGAGATGCTGCCTTTGATACTGTTGGACTTTATAAATCTCTTCTTACCGGTGATACGTTTGGCAAAGACAGACATTTCCAGACAGCATATATTCCTTTAAATTCAAGGTCTGGTCTTGAAAATCCCGATTACACCATAAACGAAAATGGAATTCCCTGTTGCCCTCATGACGATTCACTTCCTATGAAGTACGAATGTATTTCTAAACTTAGAAGCTGTGTCGCCAGATTCAAGTTTGTCTGCCCTAAAATGATATGGGCCTACGATAAATCTTCCCAAAAATCTTATGGTTTATTAAAGTGCGCCTAAAATGTCCGGTTATCCACATTTTATTCCAGAATTCGTGCAAAGCAAGAATCCGTCTTTGTTTTGGCTCAAGATTACAAACGAACTTAGCAAGTTTCACAATTACCTAATATTCTTTAAAAATCACAATTTTCAATCCTTTCCTTGATTACCGTTGCGTACTCTGCTGCATACGCACCATTCACGATTCTATGGTCATATGTAATTCCTAAATTGAAATATTGGTTATCTCTTGGTTCTCCATTCTCGAAAACAAGTTCCTTCATAATGGCACCAACTGAAATAATCGCAACCTGTCCAGGCTGAATGATTGGAAGTACAAAAGAAATATCTTTATTGGTATTTAGACTGATACTGATTACACCATCCATAAAATCATGGGGTTCAAATTCATTCCGCATTGCCTTGTAGCGGAATTCATCCAATGTTTCAGAAACCTGCTCTATATTGGATAAAACTTCCTGCTTTAGAACAGGTATAAAAAGACCATTTCCAGTGTCAATTGTAATTCCTACATTTACATTCTTAGCTACCTCAAACAATGATTCATCTTTTCGTTTACCATAGAAAAAGGGAAAATCCTTTTTCAGCTTGGCAACAATCATGGGTAGAATATCACCGATTCCAATAAATCTGTCATATTCTTTGCTTAGTTCCTGCATCTTTTTACAGGCTTCATTCATATTCACTTTCATAAATAAAGATGCTTTTGGAATCGTTTCATTTGAAAGTGATACAACCCGCGATACCATCTTTTGATTTTTGGAAAACGCAAGAATCTCTGTCTCATGAAGGTTTCGTTTTTTTAACAATTCTTCCAGGTCAACCAGTTTGATAATCTTTTTATGTAGAGAGAGTAATTCTCCTTCTGTGAACTGATTTTCCTTCATGAACTGGATTGCCTGATTTGTTAATTTGTAGTTTTGACTGGTAGTTTCTGTCTGTGTTTCAGCCTGATTACTACTGTATTCTTCCATTTCTTCAACTGTAGAAAACAGGAATGCGGCCAGTTCACCCGTCTTTAAATCACTGCCTTCCTTTACTACTGGAAAAAAAATACCATCTTCTTCACATTCCAAGTCGATGACAATCTTTGAGGTTTCCAATGTCATCACCACATCATGGAGTTTAACCGGTTCTCCTTTTTTGAAAAGAACTTGCTTTACTGTACAGTTATTATCATTTGCATTTAGCTGTGGTATTAGAATTTTTTTCACACCGTTCTCCTTCTTTCTATTTCATTATGATCTCTTTTACCTTATTGCAGATTTCTTCTTTTCCCACAAGCACCTCATTCTCAAAACGACGTGTCGCAGGAATAATACTGTCTTTTGAACTTAGAACCTCCACATAAACATTTCTTTCACTGAATTTCTTCATAAGATGATATGCCATGCTCTCACCCCAGGAAACACCTTCCGTTTCTTCCTCTACAATCAAGATTTTTACATTTTGACTAATCTGTGCTTCAATCTCAACAAGATTGAAAGGATAGAGTTTTGATGGTACGAGCAATTTTCCCTCTATCTCATCTTCCAAAATCAACTGTTCCAGTACTTCCAAACAAAAATAGGATAATCCACCATGTGTGATTATGATAAAATCTCCGTTGCTCTCATCATCTATGTAGGTTATTGCCCAATTGTTCTGTTCTCCAAGATAATGAAAATCAAACAGTTCATTGACTTTTCCATCCTTCAAAAGATATTGTGCATAAAGAATTTTTTCTTCAAAAAATACACACGGTCTTTTTTCTTCAAGCATTCTAGAAAACACTCCCATATTATCGTGAAATGGAGACATCTCATAAACACACAGATTTGGAACTCCCATTAAATACTTTTGCATGCTTTGACTATGGGTTGCACCATAGCCACGATATCCTCCATTTGCTGTGCGGATAATCATAGATAAATCTAGCGTTCTTCCATACATCGTGACAGATTTCGATGCAAAATTAACAAGTGGATCAAAGGCTAATGTTATGAAATCAGAAAACATCATATCAACAATTGGTTTATACCCCATCATTGCCATTCCCGTTGCCATATTGACAAATCCTTCTTCACTAATTGGGGTATTGATTACCTGGGTCGGAAACTCTTCTGACAAATTCTTTGTAATTTTAAAAGCACCGCCATATGGTTCTGCTACATCCTCACCTAAAACAACCACACTCTCATCCGATTTCATTAATTCATAGATTGTCTTATGAAGATTTGCATTAATTCTCTCTTTTTCCATAATTACTCCATTCTGCATTCCTTTCTAAAAGCAGTTGATGTAGAACCGCCTCTACTCTATCATTTGCTTCTGTTTCCAGTTTTTCAAAGGAAGATAGCTTACATCCCTTCAGTTGATTGTACCAATCGGTTTCCTTTACATGAGCTAATTCTTCAATTGTTCTGGTATCATCACTTTTGCTATGTGCTGCTACACGTACTGTTTTATATTCTATGATAAGAGTTTTTTTTTCATCTCGTACTCTTTGAATTTCATCACGAACCTTTTCTCTAATCAAATCTATTTCGTAATCTTCTATGCAAAGATAACTAAGTTCAAAGGCTTCCGCTCTTCCTTTAACATTACCCGCCATACTATCGTCAGAATGGGTAGAAATTGCGATTCCATTATTTTCAACCACGATTACCATTGGTAAATTCCAAATACCTGCAAAATTCAAACTTTCATAAAGGCAACCTCGTCCAAAAGTTCCATCACCGACATAAACAAATACAACATCATCCTTCTTTAATTGTTTCATACTCCACGCAATTCCAGTACCAACTGCAATTCCCTCTGCCTGTACACCAGTCGAAATAAATCTTTCACGATACAAATGCTGACTGCCACCAACACCATTACAAATTGCACCTTGTTTTCCCATAATCTCTGCCAAGATTCCTTCCACATCATCATAACGAGCTATGTAATGTCCATGACCTCTATGATTACTGATTATAAAATCACTTTCTTTCATAAATGGTCTTAATGAGACAGGAATATATTCCTGTCCAATACATGTATGGCACGTACCAAATATTTTCCCTTCTGTAAATAAATCAAGTAAAGTGTTCTCAAATTTACGAATAGTTAGCATCAATTTCAAATCTTTACTATTTTCTGCTATATACTCTTCTCGACTATTCACTCAAACTCACCTCTATTCCCTTCGTCTGTAAAATATCTACATACATTTTCATATTTTTTAACTGTTTCATTTCTTTAAAAGAGAATTTAACTCCATATTCTTTTTCAACTGCTTTGATTAGCTTGATCTGTTTTAAGCTTGTCCATTCTGGATTGTTCTGTGGCGATAACTCTAAGACGACCTCTTCAATATCAATCTCTAAAATATTAGCTACAAGTTCGTTAAAATCCATAACCGTTTCCTCTTCTCTTTCTTATTTCTCATGGTTTTGCCACTTCGTAAAATGTGTTTATTTCTTTTGATTCGTTTTCATTTCTATGCAGATTTTTAGGAAACCATCCTTTTTCTACTCTTTTCTCTTGTTCATATAATTCCTTCATACTCCAGAACACACCCAAACCAAACACTGTAAATACCGTACCTACTAACGTGGATTCCGTATTTACAAAAAAGAAAGTAAAAATACCTCCAACAATTCCGAACAATATCCATATTTTTTAGAAAAATAGTATTCTGCATTAATAACTAACGGATGGTATAAACCAATAATCAAACATGTCAATACTGCAATGACTATACCATTGAAATTCATTTTCGTCTCCGTCTTCTTTATTGTGTAATAAAACATTTTTTTAATATCATTCTTATTATCTCAGTTCCCATTGCAGTAAAATATTCGCGAATATATGGAATATGCCCCTCTTTGTCGCCAAAGGGATCATAATACTCTGCTAATTCAAATTCATCTACAACTTTTTCCCCCTCTATCAATATCACGTTTTCATGTCCACCATATTTTTTACTCATAGATGCCATTAGTTTACTAATTACTTTTCTATAAGCAACACTCTCATATAACCCATCTGATATCGGACACAAATACAGAATCGCGTAATGTCCCTTCTCTAAATATCGTTCAAACAGCTTTTCAAACATATCAACATTACTTGATAGAAGTTCTATCATCTTTTCTTCGGATTCTTCTTTTCCCTGTATCCAATCTTCTATTCTTAGAACAAGAATTCCAAGATCGCTATTGGATAACAGACTATTCTCTTCTATTAATTCTTGAAAAATCTGACTGTATGGTGCAAGCTGAAACTGACATGGCAATGCAAACTCGTTCTGCCAATAGTCTAGTACATCCATTACTGGCTCAACTACAAAGGATGATGCAACTACACATCTCAGTTTTTTCTTACCAATAACATCCCTCAATTCACTAACTATCATTTCCGAATGGTTCAATATAAAATCAATCACATTCTTAAAATCTATAATCATTTGAAGAACTGTGTCTCTTTGGAATAAACTGGTGTTGTATTCAAAACCACAAACAACAGATTCTTTCATAATTGTCGCATAAAGTGAAAGTTCAAATTGTGCTGTATCCGTTGATATAGGAATTACCTCAATGGCAATTCCCGGTACATCAACCTGTAGCATGGACTCTTCCGTTTGTACATACAATACCTGAAACACAGGTGAGTATTGTGCATTTCTTTTGACATTTAAACTTTCTACAACTTTTTCAAATGGAATTTCTGAATGGTTAAACGCTTCCTCTGAACTTTTTTTGATGGAATGGAAAACAGAATTGATTGTTTCATCCTCATCCATACTGTTTTTAATAACAACTGTATTGATAAAAAGCCCTATTAATTTTTCCAATTCTACTCTATTCCGATTTGCAACTGGCGTACCCACACAGATTTCCTGTTCAAGACTATAGCAATGCAGCATTAACATATAGGCTGTCAACATAAAATGGTATATAGATGCCTGCTCCTGATTACAATAAGCATTCATCTTTTGCAATGTCTCCAACGAAATGCTAAAACTCTCAGTTTTCCCAGTAAAGTTTTGCATCTTACCTCTTTTATGATCATAGGGCAAATGAATTCGTTCTGGTATATCCGCTAATTGCTTTTTCCAATAATCTAATTGTGTATCCAGTTCACCCCTTTCAATTCTCTGAAGTTGCCATTCAGAGTAATCCACATATTGAATGGCTAGTTCTTGTTTCATGAAGTTACCATTCAAATATGCTTTATAGGTTTCACCAAGTTCTTTCATGATTACTCCAAATGACCAACCATCTGAAATAATGTGATGTAATGACAATGATAATACATGCTTTGTATCTGACAATTTCATGATGCAAAATCGATATAATGGTCCTGTTGTAAGATTAAAGGGCTTATTGGCTAATTCATGATTCAGTTCCTTGACTCTCTGTTCCTGTTGCTCCAAAGATATGTTACGTAAATCAATACATTCCACATCAAAATCTTCATACGGTTTGATTATCTGTGATGGAACATAATCAATAGAACAAAATACTGTTCTTAAACTTTCATGTTTCTCAACCAATGTACATATTGCTTTCTGGAAATATGCTACTTGTAACTCTCCTTTCAACAAATATGACTGTACAACGTTATATACTCCACCACTCATAAATTGTTCCATGAACCACTGTCGCTGTTGTGAATAGGATTGTTTGAAAGAACTGACATCACGGCTTACTCTGGTCAAACCATTTGTTCTCTTTGCTTTTGACTTTTGTATTACTTTTAATAATTCTTCTCTAGATAATCCTTTTAATAGATCACGCTTATCATTCAATTTCATAACCACCCCTCATTATTTTTTCATTAGATCCTTCATTCTTTTTCTATTCATTTTCATAGAATTTTTGCTCTGTTCTATCTGTATAACCTTTTCTACTACATTGTCTCCTTTCTCTTTAGAACCAAGATATTCGCTAAGAGATCTGATTGTTGAATACTTGAACATATCAACAACTGCCAAATCTGTCTTAAAGCTCTCTTTAATCTTGTAATATACCTGAATCAAGAGAAGTGAATGACCACCTATATCAAAGAAGTTATCATTAACACCAATATGATCGATATTTAAGATACTCTCCCATATTTTTTCAACCTTCTTTTCAATATCATTCTTTGCAGCTTCATAATTCGTGGAGAATCCCTTAACACTTTCTGGCTTAGGAAGTGCTTTTGTATTCAGCTTTCCATTCGGCAATAAAGGAAGCTCATCTAAAATAATGAAGAAAGATGGTACCATATACTCAGGTAGTTTTGTCTGGATATACTCTCGCATTTTTGGTACATATTCTGACTGGTTCTTCCAATCCATTGGATTTGTATATAACTTGCCTGTAGATTTTACATGTTGCTCAAGAAGTTTTACTTCTTCAATGGTAATGTCTTCTCCTAAAGTCAATGAGTTTAGGAATACCAACGAGTATTTACCTTCAACATTATGCCCATTCCACAAAGCATATCCCTTAAATCCATTAACCACTTGTTTCGTCATCAGGTTATAAGGATCAAATAATTCTTTTGCCTGGTTTCGCAAATTATCCTTCAGTTCTTTGACTGTAATAATATTTGTAACATCATCAGTCAAAGCCTTCATTGCATCATTTTCAAATGCCAATCTCTTTGTATCAAGATCTTCGAAAATAACGACATCATTTTTACTTTCAGATAGAATTGAACAAATAAAATCTTCTGAAATAGAATCTGTCGCTTCATATCTCATGATATTCTCTGTCGTTTTCACAGGTTTTGTAGTAATAATCGTGTTATAACGATATTTGCTCATTTCGTTCTCATATTTTGCATGTTTCTGCAGTGTAACAACATTCGTTACCTTCTCTTTTGATTGCATGAAATTTAGAAAATAGTTCGTATCAAGTAACAATTCATTTTCTGCCTGTATAGCCTTCTGAACCTTGTTCTTTACCTCCTTAATCCGTTCACTATCTTCTGCCTTAAACAATTCAACAGAAGTATGATAGTTTTCCAACAGACTGTATGATCGAATATCTCCAAGATATAATGATCCATTTTCTGTCAGCATAGAAAGAAGATTGTCGAGAACATTGTCTAAGTACTGTCCACTTGGGAAGTACTGAATTACCGAATTAAGGATAATCGTATCAAATTTCTCATTCATTAATTCTCCAAGGTCATGTGCTGCCTTTTGATACAGCCGAACATTATCTAATCCATTCAGATGTTCTCTTATATAATTCAAGCCCACCTCAGAAAAGTCGATACCAACGTATTCCTCACAATTTGGTGCTATTTTGAATAAGACCATACCGGTACCACAACCAATTTCTAAGACCTTCCGTGGTTTCATTTTTTCGATTGTTTTCACGGTATCAGAAAGCCATTCATCCATTTCCTCTAATGCAATCGTTTCACCTGAGTAACTGCTATGCCAGCTAGTTGCGTTAATGGTTTCATCCACAATTTCTTCTTCTTTGCTATATGCATTATCAAACACAGATTCCCACTGTTCTACATGCTGTTTATCATCTGCCACATCATTCACAAACTGATAGTCATTATCTTTCACGATATAGCTTACAATTCGAAGATTATCATCATCTTTTCTCGCAATAACAGCATTGTCCTTAACGGATGGATGTGTCTGAATCACTTTTTCGATTTCACCAAGCTCGACTCGCTGTCCACGAATTTTAATCTGATTATCGGTACGTGCAATAAATTCAATGTTGCCATCCTCATGTAACTTCACCTTATCACCTGTTCGATACATCACTGCATTCGAATCTGTCAGGAATGGGTTGTTCACAAATTTCTCTGCTGTTAATTCTGGTCGTTTAAAGTATCCTCTTGCAACGTTTTCACCTGCAATATATAGCTCACCACTAACATTATATGGAACAGGATTCATATACTCATCCAATACATAAAGCTGTGTGTTTGCAATTGGTTTACCAATAGCGACATAGCTTCTTTCACTCGTATTTCTGCAATCATAATAGGTAACTTCAACCGATGCTTCTGTTGGACCATACAAATTATATAAATCAATATTGCATTTATTGAAAAAATCCTGTCTTAAACTATAAGTCAGTGTTTCACCACTACAGAATACTTTTTTGAGGCCTTTTAGTTTATCCATATCTGCATTACTCAAAAGTATTTTCAACATAGAAGGTACAAAATGAACATGCGTTATATTTTCTTTCTGAATCAGTTCAACCATATAGTCAATATCTCTATGACCTTCTGGTTTCGCAATAATCATTTTACTTCCGACACATGGAGCCCAGAATATTTCTCCACAGGATACATCAAAGCAGTAAGGAGTTTTATGAAGAAGAATATCTCCTTCCTGTAATCCCTGCACTTCTTGAATCCATTTAATACGGTTGCGTAATCCACGATGTACATTGATGGTTCCTTTGGGCAATCCTGTTGATCCTGAAGTATAGATCATATAAACCGCATCCTCAGGCTGTGTGGCTATATTGGGATTCTCCACTGATTGGTCTACAAAGAACGCCTCATTCTTTAAATCCACGACCTTCGTATTTTCACCAAAAATACCTTCTGTGTCTGTATTGGTCAGTACGATGCTGACTTCTGAATCCTGAATCATGTAATTGACACGATCTGAAGGATATGTTGGATCAATTGGAATATATCCTGCTCCTGCTTTCAAAATACCATAAATTCCAGCAAACATTTCAATGGAACGATATACATAAATACCCACAAGATCATTTTGCTTTACACCATTTGAAATTAAGTAATTGGCAATTTGATTTGCCTTCTGATTTAATTCTGCATATGTAATGCTTGTATCTTCGAATTTCAAAACAGTTGCATTTGGCTGTAATGTTACCTGCTTCTCAAACATTTGATGGACAAACAGATCGTCTTCAAAAACTATATCCGTATTATTCTGCATGTACAGAATTTCATTCACTTCATCTATATCCATATATCTGAATTCTTTCACGCGAAGTTCTGGATTCTTACTTAAGATATCCAAAATATTTTCCAAATGTTTCATCATTTTGATGACTGTTGATTTCTTATATAAATCCGTATTGTATTCACAAAGGGTATGAATACCGTCATCAAATTCTCGCATAGAAATCCAAAAATCAAACATAGCTGAATTATTATCTGTTTCAAAACGTTTAATTTCCAAATCGGGTAATTTGAAATCCGGAAGTTCTTCATTCTGAAGTGCGAACATAACCTGAAATAATGGATTTCGGCTAAGATCACGTTCCACATCCAATTCATCTACTAACATTTCAAATGGCATGTCTTGTGTATCATATGCTTCTAACGCACCATTTTTTATACGTTCGATCAATTCTAAAAATGTTGGATTTCCATCTACGCGATTACGAAGTACTAAGGTGTTAACAAAGAATCCAAAGGTATTTTCTGTTTCTCTTCTCACTCTGTTCGCAATTGGTGTACCGATTGCAATATCATCTTGTCCTGTATAACGGGCAAATAGTACATTCACAGCCGCAAGATAGATCATGAAAGGCGTTGCTCCTGTCTGTCCAGCCAATTTACCGACACGATTCATGAGTTCTTTGCTGTATACAAAGAATTCCTTTTTACCAGCAAATGTCTGAAGTGCTGGTCTGTCAAAATCTTCAGGAATATCCAAGGTTGTAATATCTGCCAATTTGTGCTTCCAATAATCAATCTGTTTTTGTCTGATTTCACCTGTAAACCATGATTTTTGCCACTTTGTAAAATCTGCATACTGCCATTCTACTGGAGAAAGTGCAATCTCTTTATTAGATACGATAGCATCATAGACCTGTGCAAATTCTCTAACAAAAATACCCATTGACCATCCATCTGAAATAATGTGGTGCATTGTTAACAAAACAATATGCTCATTCTCTTCAAGCTTCAAGAGTTTGAACTTCACCAAAGGACCTGTTTCTAGATCAAATACTATATTGATTTCTTCTGAAATGTATTTAGAAATCAAATCATCTCTTTCAGATTCTGATGAACTGCTCAGGTCCTCTACTGGAATCTGAACCGCTTCCACCGGATGAAGAATTTGTAGAACAGTACCATCTACATTTGAGAAAGTAGTTCTTAAGCCTTCATGCCTTTCTAAAATTTTGGTCATAGTCTGATTCATAGCATCTAAATTCATATTTCCACTTAATTTCAATGCTTCTGTCATGTTGTAAAAAGCACTTTGAGAATCATACTGTTTTAAGAACCACAAACGTTGCTGTGCAAAGGAAGCCGGAACACCCTGTATCTTTTCTTCTACAGTATACTTTTCAAAATCAGTGCTATTCTTAACTAACTCTAAATTTCGCTCCTCGATTACCACGCTTAACTGTTGGATTGTTGGATTGTAGAATAAATCATTGATTGCAAAATCAATTTTAAATTCCTTTTTCACTCTGGAAACAACCTGCGTTGCTTTCAATGAATGACCACCAAGCTCGAAGAAGTTGTCATTCATACCTACACATTCCACACCAAGAATATCTGTCCAAATGTCTCGTAATTTCAATTCGACCTCAGACTTCGCCTCTACAATCTGTTCTACGTTTTCTACAATGCCATCTTCATTGACACGAACAATTTTTGTATTGACAGGATTACCAAATTGGTCAGTTGTATAAGGAGTCATAGCATCAACAGACGTCAGTAAGCCATTTTGAATATATAACCATATCTCCTCTTCGTTCCTTGCTTTTTCCTTGATCTTAGGCCTCATATTCATACTATTTTCATCAATACCAACATAAAGCATAGGTTCTTTAACATTTAACAATGCTCTAAAATAGCGAATACCATCCTCTCGACCGATGATATGCTGTCCACTCATGTTACTTATCGCAAGGTCTGCACTGCTGTTTCCACGAGTCATACCAATGTTATTCCACATAGTAAAGGCAAAGCATTTTGTCAAATATCCTTCATTTGCTTTTGCTACCAAAAATTCTTCCATAAAGCTGTTCGCAGCTCCATATGCACTAAATGAAGAACTTCCAATTATTGATGTGATAGATGAAAAAGCAATGAATACTGCCTCTTTGTTCTCTTTGATTGCATCAAAGAGGTGCATTGTTCCCAATACTTTTGCATTGTATTCATCACAAAAATCGCAATCCGACAAATTAACCAACTGATAACGATCCAAATCTTTCAGATGTTTATCAAATCTTGAATTTCCTGCAAGATGTATAATACCATCGAACTTTTGGCCAAAGCTTGCTTCTGCCTTTTCAACCGCCTTCTTCACATCCTCAGAATTACATATATCTGCTTGGATATATATGATGTCTTTATCCATTTGCTGTAGTTTGTTAAAATTGATCACAAGTTCATTATCCTGATCTAATTCCTCAAGGTTGCTTCTACCAAGAATGGCTAATTTTGCTTTGTACTCATCCAATAAGTTCGCACACAAAATCGTACCAATTCCACCAAGTCCGCCAGTTACAATATAGCGTCCACCTTGTTTTACAAACTCTCTATTCTCATCGTTTCTAAGCTTCACATTTTGCAATTTCCATACATAACGTGTATGATTACGATAACATACCTCTTTTCCTGATTTTTGATTATTCTTGACTTCCATCAACAGATCATCTGCATCTTCTTTTACGCTGCGTCCTTCTAAGTCGATCAATACTGCATTTACTCTTTTCTCTTCACGCAATGCAGACAGTAATCCATTCAAAGATGCATTCAGGTAGCTATCTGCTTTTTGATTCTTGAACTGGTAAACATTATTTGTAGCTACCAATAATCGAACCTGAGACAGCATATCCATCTGATTCAGGCTTTGCACTAAATTCTTGAATCCTATAGGTTGCACGGTATCTTCCATATATGCCCCGAGGTACACAATGTCCGTAATATCCTTGCAGTCATTTATAATAAGTTGCTCTTTATTCTGGTAAGAAACATAATCCAGCACAATAACCTCTTCAAAACCAGTGATACCTGAAACAAATTCCTTATACAGCTCATGCTGATCTGCAAGTACTAGCAGCTTTCTATTTTCTTTGGTTTTTCCAGTGTATTTCGCACATTCTTTTACCCATACCTTCTTAAATATCCATGGATTTAAAATGTTTTTATTAGAAATCATATCCATTTGTTTCAAAATATGATTATACTCACCTTTTAACAAAGCATTTCTAAGCTGAATTCTTTGAATTTTACCAATACCAGTCTTTGGAATATCTTTTTTCGCCAATGGAACAACATAGCTGATGACGATTCCTATCTTTGTTGTAATCACTCTCTGTATTTCTTTGATTACAGAACGAAGGTGATTTGGTTCCATTGATGTTGGATTGAAAAAAATGGCTAATTCTTCATTTTGAGAGGGATCAGCTTTTACAGTAACTGCTGCGGTATAAGATACTTCTACTCCATCTAACTCATCAATCATTGCTTCGATTTCAGAATTATTATAATTATTGCCATTGATAATAATGATATCTTTGGAACGTCCTGTAATCGCCAGCCCCCTTTCACTGATAATTCCAATGTCACCGGTATCAAGCCATCCATCTGGTGAAAAGCACTCTAACGTTGCTTCAGGATTGTTATAGTATCCTAATGTAATAGAAGGTCCTGTCATTTGGAATCTACCTTCTGTATTCATTGGTACTATCTCATTCTTTTCATTCACAACACGTAATTGATAACCCGGTAGTGGTTTACCAACATTAACACGTGAATCACCTTTTTTCACAAATCCATCTCCAAAATCTTCTGAATAAATGGTTCCTGAACATGTTTCAGACATGCCAAAACATGGTTTCATAGCTGCTTTATCAAAATGAAAAGGTTCCAGTAATTCATTAAATTTCAATGTTGTGTTGGCAACAACAACTTCACCACCATTTGTAATTAGTTTTAATGCAGAAAAATCTAAATCCATGGTCTTGATTTCTTTTTCAAAACTGTTGATCAAATTGAATGCAAAATTTGGAGCCCATGTATTTGTTACCTTGTAATCACTCATAATGGTAAGCCATCTAAGTGGAGCTTCAAGAATATAATTAACTGGCGCGATGATTTCCTGACAATATAAATATACGTCACGGACATTTGACATAATTGTTCCACCAACATGATCCATTGGCATCCAGTTAAATGTTACTTCATCTGTAAACTTATGATACTGACAAGCAGAAACTGTTCTTAAAATAATATTCTTATGTGTCTGCATTACAGCCTTTGCCATACCAGTACTTCCAGAAGTTAATGGTAATAATGCTAAATCTGTTGGTTTTACTTTATATTCAATTTCAACAAGTTCACTCTTTACCAACTCATCCGCAACGAAAACATTTAAACTCTCACTTTCACCTAAAATGTGTGGAATCCTTTTCACGCTTTCTAAAAGTGTCTGATCAGCTACAATCACTGGTCTTTCTAACATCTTCCATGAATTATAAAGCTTTCTGATTGTCGCATTATCTTCCTTATAAGAGGATGCAACAGATACAGGAACACTGATGAATCCACCAAGCATACATGCCCAAAATGTAATGACATAATTATGATTGTCATCTAGCTGGAAAATCACTTTATCGCCTGGTTTTGTTCCGTTTTGAATCAATCCACTGCAAATTGCCAATGCTTCATCATAGATTTCTTTATAATTTTTAAATAGTACAGAACCATCATAATCAATAAAGCGAATTCCTTTATCAGCAGGTGCATTCATTGCCGCACGTTTAATATAATATCCAAGATCATAGACTGTATCTTCAGGAACAATCAATTCTTTCCCTACTACAAGGGAATCTGCTAACTTCTGGGTTACAGCATCCTGTTTTTCATCGTTTTCTTTTAATTCCACTACATCTGCAGATCGAGTCTTTTTTAAAAAAGAATACTCCTGTACCATATCTGAAATATGAACCTTTTCACGCTCCATTTGTCTAATGACATGCTCTAATTTCATGTCGTTACTCTGAATACCATATTTTTGATTTATTTCGAGAAGAATTTTTTCATCAATTGTCTTATTCAGAATCTGAATATTACACAGTTCTCCCACCTGAACTTGACCTTCTTCATTATATGGCATATTTGTTATTGGACATATTTCAATACACTGTGCTGCTTCTTCTAATGAAAGACCACATTTCAGACCAACGCTCTCAATTAATTGTTCCTTGAGATTCTGACGCCATTTCTTAATATCAACGGCTTTTTCAAGATGGATAAAACTTTCATAGTCTTCTGTATAATACACAATCATTTTTTCCTTTTGATCTTGTGTATATCTCTTCAGAAGTTTAACTTCCTGAACAAAATTCTTTTGAGCGATTTTTTCTTCTACCTGGGAATAACGAATCGTCTTATCCTTGAACATACAAACATCGCTTAACAAGTCATTAATAAACAAGATACCGTCTTTTACCATATTTCCAACATAACCGGTATTTGCATAAGTATCCTTTTCCACAATACAAACAGCTCCACTGAAACCATTTGGCAGTGGACGGTTCTTCGAATCTGTGATTACAATTTTTTTTCCCTGTAAAAATCGATACTCTAAGGAATTACCATTCACATCTTCGACATCAGTTACAATACTTCCCTTAGACGATTCTACTAACTGAATGGTGTCAACCTGTTCTTCATAATGTCCTAATAATTCAGAAATGATTGTTACATAGCAGTTCAAAAGGCTTTCTATGATTTCATCTGTAAAATAAGCAGTATTATAGACACTTTCTACACAAATTCCATCTTCATGCTTCAAAACCCATGCAAGCGGAAAATTCACCTCCTCATGTAATTTCAAATCTGAAATTGCAAATTCGGCAATGTTCTTATAGCTGTCTGCATTTGCATAATTTTCCAAAACAAAAATGGAATCAAACAGTTTTTGTTTTCCACAAGTACTGCAAATGTCAGAAATTGATAAATATTCATAAGAACTACGCTCCAACTGCTGCTTTTTTATTGCTTCAAATACATCCTTTACTTTAGCATTGGCCTGTAATGAGACAGTTTGCGGTACTGTATTGATAAAGATGCCCACTATTTCATTAATTTTAGGAATTTGCATATTTCGACCAGATACCGTTACACCATATATTACATTTTCTTTTCCGAAATATTTACTTAACATTATGGCATAAGCACAGTTAAAAAGCTGATATTCTGTCAATGTATTTTTCTTTAAAAATGTTTTGATCTCATTTTCCAATTCCAGTTCAAATCGATAAGCCTTTTTATGATTTTCACCCTGAGATTGGATTTGTGTAAATGCAACAACATCCTGACCCTCCTGCATTACTTCCTTCCAATATGCTTTTGCTTTGTTTGCATCCTGATCATTTAACCACTTAATATAATTCTTATACTGTCCTTTTTTATCTTCCATTGCTACACTTGTATGATTCTGAATGGCACGATAATTATGCAACATCTGTTCGATAACCAAGGGAAGTGACCACCCATCCATAATAATGTGATGAAATGTCCAAACAAAATAATGCAGGTCCTCTTTAATTTGAATTAATGCAAAACGCATGAGGGGTGCGTTTTCCAAGTAAAATCCCATATTTCTGTCATTTCTTAAAAATTTCTCATATTCCACTTCTATTTTTTCTTCTAAAAGTCCTTGCCAATCCATCTGCATATAGGATACTTCACATTTTTTCAGTACAACCTGAACTGGCTTTTTGACTCCTTCCCATAAGAATGCCGTTCTAAGTACTGCATTATCATCAATTACTTTTTGCCATGCCTGCCAAAAATAATCCTCATTGATACTTCCGGTAAGCTTGCAGGAAAATTGCTCGATATACATACATGTGCTATCATTTTTCACACTGTGATAAAGCATACCTTCCTGCATAGCAGTTAAACCATATATATCTTCTATATTCTGCTTATTCATGAACTCACTTCTCCTCATTTCATTAATCATTAAATTTTGATAAAATATAATCTAAATCTTCAAAATCAACATCGCTGAAATCTGAAGCAGACAAACTAGATTCCTCTGTTTCAATACAATAAACTACACTATCAGAAATTCTACGCACATAGTTCAATAGCAAATTGCGAATCGTTGTTTTTTCGTATATCTTGCTACTATAACAAACATCAATGTGAAGCTGTCCTCCTGAAATATATGCATTCACATCTATTAAGAATGGTCTATGATTGTTCCCACCTCTTGGAAAGAGATCTTTTCCACTTATAATCATAAAATCAGAGACTTCGTCCACTGAATTATCTAGCTGACCTAAATAATTAAACAATAAGGATTCTTTTTCTATCTCATATCTGAATTCCGACTCACTATCTGAATACATAAGATATTCGGCTTTGTATTTTTCTACTTCAGCTAATCCATCCTTACATTTTCTAAGAGTATCATTCAATGAGTCATCATCATTGATTTCCATTAGGAATGGATATACCTGTGTAAACCATCCAACCGTTCTTGTGTTATTCATTTGCTCTGTTAAAACATCTCGTCCATATGATTCCATATAGATTGCATGTGTTTTCTGATCCCATTCTTTTAGTACGATTCCCAAGCATGCTATTAACAATTCTTTTGTGCTGATATTATAGTTTTGAGGTACATCTTTTAATAATCGTTCTGTTTCTTCTTTTAAAAATGTATGTGAAATCGTAACTGCATCCTGCTCGATATTGCTTTCGTTCACATGATCTCTAGGTAATTTCTGCAACTGATTCCACTTATGAGATTTCCACCATTTTATCCGCGATAAAGTAAATTCTTCCTTCATGTAATTTGATAATTCACGTTCCCAATGTAGAAAGGAATTTGACTTCATCGAATAGTGTATTTCTTTTTCTCGAACCAGGCTTGCGTAAAAATCAAACACATCTTCAACGATATAGCGATAAGAAACTGCATCACATATCAAATGGTGGGCTGTTAGAACAAGCTTCATTCCATCCTTTGTGTCCAATAACAACGCCTTAAATGCGTCTCCTCCATATATGTCTACTGACTTTTGTAACGCAATGATTGCTTCATTCTCTTCATTTTGATCTGCAACTTTTTGAGCAGTAACAATCTGCTTTTCAGAAAAAGCCGGAATTCTTAATTTCCATGTATTCTGTTCTTTTAGCAATTGGGCTCGCAGTATATCATGCTGTCTTATCACTTCATTTAACGCATGATTCAATTGAGGAACCTGCATTTTTTTTATCTTCAATTCAACAGATTGATTCCAATACTCTGCCTGTTCATAATTATGTCCGACAAACCACTTCTGAATTGGTGTCAACGACATATCACCCGTGATTTCCCCCTGTTCATAAGCAGCACCGTCTAACATTTTCGCATTCTTAGCCATTTCACGAATATTCTTATCATCATAAAAGGATTTCAATTCTAATTTGATTCCTTTTTCCGCTGCCTTTGAAATGATCTGCATACAAATAATAGAATCACCACCTATTTCAAAGAAATTATCTGTGACACTCACTTTTTCTAATGACATGCACTCACACCATATTTCACACAGGAGCTTTTCCGCATCACTAGACGCTTCCACATATTCATATTGGAAAACCATTTTTTCTCCCATTTGAACAAGTTTCGAAAAATCGACTTTACCATTGATATTCAGTGGAAAAGATGGAACTCTATAATAATTGGCAGGTATCATATAATGCGGAAGTTTTTCCACCAATTTATCCCTAACATCATTTGCTTTCAATGTATCTGGTGCAATAATATAAGAAACTAAAGACTTACTTCCATTCTCTTCTGTACACACAGTTACGACTGCATCCTGAACTTGTTCTAATGAAAGAATCTCTGTTTCAATCTCACCAATCTCCACACGATATCCATTGATTTTTACCTGTGTATCAATTCGACTATGGAAAATAATATTTCCATCCTTCGTCCAACTTGCATAATCACCTGTACGATAGATTTTTCCTTCTCCGTATGGATTATCTACAAATTTTTCGTTTGTTAGTACTGTATTATTTAAATACCCTTTTGCAACACCTACACCAGCAACACAAAGCTCACCAACACTTTCGATTCCACACAAATTATTTTGATTCATGATATATATCTGCATGTTAGTAACCGGAATTCCGATTGGAATCGGGTCCTGCAAGGTCCTACTTCTATCATATTCCCAAGCTGTCGCACAAACTGTCGTTTCTGTTGGTCCATAGGCATTAAAATAAATCATATTGTCATTCAAATCCTTCAACATATTTTGTTTTGCCTCAGAACCAGCTGTAATTAAAATTCGTAAATCCGGCTTTTTATCTTGAATCATTGTCCAAAATTGCGGTGGTAGTGTAGCCACTGTCACCTTTTTCTCTTCCAAAGTTTGCATGAATAGCGCTTCATCTAAAACCATATCTTTCGTCACTATACATAATGTGGCACCTGTTAATAAACCCATGGTAAATTCCCAAATAGACGCATCAAATACTAAATTTGCAAACTGTAAAACCACATCTTCTTTTGTTACCTTCAAAACATCCATCATGTAATCCTTCAGATTCTGTATCCCTTTATGTCCAACCATAACGCCCTTTGGTTTCCCAGTAGTGCCTGAAGTATAAATGATATATGCTGTCTGGCTTACTTCCGTGTTTACAACTACATTTTCTTTTGATTCCGCATAAATACTGTCATCTTTTATATGAATAAATTCAGCTTTTTCAGATACTATGTTATTCGAATCATCCATAATGACATATGCTGTCTGGCTATCCTCTAAAATGTAGGATAGTCTATCCTGTGGATATGTCATATCAAGTGGAAGATAGACTCCTCCTGCTTTTGTGATACCCAAAAAGGCAACAATCGCATCAATAGATTTTTCTAACATAACAGCCACAATGGTCTCTTTTGTAACGCCTTTCTTTAATAGATAGGAAGCCAGCTGATTGGCTCTTTCATTTAATTCATTATATGTAATTGACTCCTCTTTAAAGACGATGGCTTTCTTGTATGGATTCTCAGAAACTACCTCTTCAAAAATAGCTGAAATTGTACGAGGCGCATAAGTTTCACTTGTTTTAGAATTAAAAGTATGCAGTACCAAATTCTTTTCGTAATCTGTAATCATCTCTAGTTCACTAATTTTTTCATTATTTGCTGAAACAATTTTTTCTAATAATATCATATAATACTGCACAATTTTTTCAATTCTCTCACGTCCGAACTTCTGTGACTTATATTCAAACCAAGCTTCATATCCATTTTCATTGTCATTTACTTCTAATGCCAAATCAACCTTTGCAGTCTGCAGATTCAATTCAGAAAATTCAATCTCTAAATCCTTTACGCGAATATCTCTAATCGCATTTGCTTCGTAGCTAAATACAATCTGATAGATTGGAGAAGAGTAAATATCCTTCTCCACCTTCATTTGCTCTACAATATAATCAAATGGTACTTCCTGATTTTTCAAGCCATTCAAAATATTGCTATTCTCAGATTTGATAAAATCAATCACTTTTTCTTCTTTATCAATCACACTACGAATTGGAAGCATATTAATAAAACAACCTACTGATTCTTGACATTCCTGCGAATTTCGCCCCATTACTGGTGTGCCCACAATAATGTCATCCTGAGATACATACTTATGTAGTAATATTTTCAATGCACTCATAAGAATGCAAAAATTAGTCACATTATTTTTTTTAGCCAATATTCTTATTTTTTCTTTTAATTCCTGATCTATTCTAAATAAAACACGATCTCCCTGATAGGTCACAACATTATCCACCTGAAAATCGCTTGGAATCTCACATTTCATTACACTTCCAGATAAAGATTCCACCCAGTAATTCAATTTATCCTGATACTTGTTATCACTCAATTGCTTATTCTCATGAATGACGTAATCATAATATTGTATTTCTGGAGTCGCAGTTCTTTTATATCTTTTTTCCACTAACTGCTCATAAATAGATAGTAATTCTTTGATAATAACTCCACTAGAATAACCATCCGAAACAATGTGATGCATGATAATCTGTCCGTTCCAATCTGTCTCACTAAACTGATAACATACTAGACGAATCAATTCCCCCTTTCCTAAATCAAAAGAAATTCGCCCCTCTACAATCATCATTTCTTCACGCTCAGCTTCACTATATTCATGCTCTGTACAGTTTATCTCTTTATAAACATCATCTATGTCCATATCCTTTAACTGCACAACCAAAGAGCCGTTTTTTTCTACAAAACAAGAACGAACTGCTTCCTCTCGTTTTATCACTTCAGAAAATGCTTCTTTTAAACAGGCCGTATCTAATTTCCCTTTGAAGTGAACATAACCAGAAATATTATACACAATTGAATTTTTATTCATTTGTTCAACATACCAGAATTTCTTTTGCATATAGGAGCAAGGTAATGACTCTAATTCTTTTTCCCTTTTGGGAATCTGAATTGCACCCGCTCTATCTTGAAAAGTCTCCCTTTTTTTCTTTTTTTGTTCCTTCAAGAGCTTTTCTAATAATCTTACCTTAGACTCTGACAAAGCATTCATTCTCTGTTCCATATTCTTATCTTCTACACCCATTGTTCTTCCCTCCAAAATTTTTCTAGTTGTTCAATAATTCTGAGAGAATATCAATAATGTGCTCACTAATCTGTCTGATTGAAGCCATTTCCATGATTCCTTTCATTTGTAATTCAACCTCAAGTTCTTCATTGATTCTAGAGATAAACTGTGTTGCAAGAAGAGAATGACCACCAAGTTCAAAAAAGTTATCGTCGATTCCAATTGGATGTATTCCCATTAGTTCTTCTAAAATAGAAACCAAACTTTCTTCAACTGCATTGGTCGCAGGTTCATATTTCACAGATAAATCAGGCCTATTATATCCCTCTTCTTCTATTATTTCTTCTGTAAAATCTCTTTGTTTAACTGATTCATTTACATAAGCAGTTTTTGGTTCGATCCATAACTCCTTAGAATCAAACGGATATGTTGGTGTACTGATACGATAAAATCTTTCATCCTCATAATAAGCACGCCAGTCGATAGAAACACCATTCATCCAGATTTTCCCCAAACTTTCTTCAAAGAATCTAACATCAGATATTTCGTTGTTTACATCTCGTAAGGTATTAATGATTACATTGTCATCTTCATTGTATAAAATTTCTTTAACGAAAAGTGAAAGCGTCTTTCCTGGTCCAATTTCAATAAAACAATGATAATCTTCCTTTGATAAACATATTACTTCATCATGAAAACGAACTGTCTGAAGCATATGTTTTAACCAATAGTCGGCAGTTGTAATCTCTTCCTTTACAAATCCACCTGTCACATTTGATAGGAATCGAACTTTTGGTGCATGCATTTGAATGGAATCAAGCACTTTTTTTAATGGAACTGCTGCTGCTTTCATCATATGAGAATGAAATGCATGGGATGTATGTAATATTTTACATTTATAACGTTCTCCGATTTTTTCGATTACTTCGTTAATCGCATCTTCTTCACCCGATAACACCACACGGTTCTCTGTATTGATCAACGCCAAAGAAACATCTGCTCCAATAAACTCACTTACTTCTTTTTCTGTGGCATTCACATAGAGCATTTTACCCTTAGAAAGACTCTGCAAGATTTTTCCTCTGGTCACGATGATATTCAGTGCATCTTCTAATTCAAATACCCCCGCAATACATGCACCAACATATTCGCCAATGCTATGTCCAAGAATTACCTTAGGCTTTATACCATAATGCATCAGCAACTTAGCTATACAGTATTCCACTACGAACATCGCCACATGGGTATGTTCTGTTTCATTAATCAAATGCGCATCCTGCTCTTTTGCGTCCTCCAATAATAATTTTGACAAGTCATAATTATGATTCTTTTTGAGCAATGCCAAGCACTCATCCATCGTTTCTTTATAATATAAATATTCTTTATATAAATCATGTGCCATATTGATGTATTGGGAACCTTGTCCAGCAAACATAAAAACAATGTCTTTCATTTTTTCACGTTCACTTTTCACATAATACATGCTGTCTTTTAATTTCGATACCAGTTCTTCTTTGCTATTACAAACAATGCTTCCACGATAATGCATTCTCTTACGTCCAACATTCATAGTATATATCAAATTACGATAATCCTGTTGCCGACTCTTTTCCAAAAACTCAACTATTTGTACTTTCATTTGATCAAATGCTGTTTTTGTTCTTGCTGACCAGGTAAGCAAATGAAAATCTTTCTGGCTCATGACTTCTCGTTCATCAATTGCCTCTTCTAAAACAAGATGGACATTTGTCCCTCCGATTCCAAAAGAACTAACACCTGCTCTTCTAACATTACATTCCGGTTCCCAATCTTTTAATTCCACATTTATATAAAAAGGAGAATTTTCGAAATCGATATTCGGATTTTTCTCTTTGAAATTTACCATTGGAACCAATTTCTTATTATGTAACATGAGACAAGTCTTAATCATACCAGCAGTACCTGCCGCACTATCAAGATGTCCAATATTTGCTTTCACTGCACCTAATGCACAGAAGTTTTTCTTGCTGGTGCCTTCTTTAAATGCTTCAGACAAAGCTTGTATTTCAATTGGGTCTCCTAATTGTGTAGCCGTTCCATGTGTTTCCACATACGTAATCGTGTCCTCCTCCACTTCACTGAGAACCTGTGCGCATTTAATAGCATCACGTTCTCCTTCTACACTTGGGGCGGTGAATCCTACTTTTGCATTGCCATCATTGTTATAAGCCGCTCCTTTAATGACGCTAATAATATTATCTGAATCCAGAATCGCATCCTCTAATCGTTTTAACAAGACCATTGCTACACCACTACCTACCAATGTTCCTGTTCCATCTTTGTCAAAAGGACGACAATGTCCATCTTTAGACAATACTTCACCTTTCTGATAAGTATATCCGACGTTCTGTGGTAAATCGATAGAACTACCACCTGCAATTGCCATATCACATTGATAATTCAATAAAGATTGACAAGCTAAAACCACTGACGTCAGAGAAGTTGAACAGGCTGTCTGTACATTCACACTTGGTCCAGTCAAATTCAACTTGTAGGAAATGCGGGTAGCCGCATAGTTAACATCATTTCCCATCCAAATATTTCGTATATCATTTGTATGGTCTAGATTATAATTTGTCATGATATTCTTCAGCAAGTACTTACTCATGCCAGTACCTACGAATACACCTACCGAACCATCATATTCATCTGCGGTGTACCCTGAACTTTCCATTAATTTCCATGCACTTTCCAGTAACAAACGCTGCTGCGGATCTATAAAACTCGCCTCCCTTGGTGTATACCCAAAGAAAGGAGCATCAAATTTTTTTACATCATCAAGCACAAATGCACACTTTAGATAATTTTCATCCTCTATCTCTTCCTTTGGTACTCCGTTTGCTAATAGCTCTTCATCTGAAAAATATGTCAAAGATTCTTTTCCCTCACAAATATTTTCCCAAAATTCTTCAGTATTATTAGCACCTGGGACCTTTAAATCTATTCCAATTACAGCTATATCAAGTTCCCTTGTTTCTAAATCATTCACTATTTTCATTTGAACACCGCCAGACTCTTTATTCGTTTAACATTTTTTTAACTTCTTCTTCTGAAATATCCTCGATTTGAGCTAATAAGCTTTCCAAATCATCCTCGTCATCATCTTCAAGGAATTGACATATTTCTTCATAATGTTTTTCAGCAATCTGTGTGATATTGATACCACTTAAAATATCTACAATAGAAAGATTGATACAACATGCCTTATTAATTCGGTTTCTCAACTCCGTTGCAATAATAGAATCTACACCTATTGCATTAATGGCTTGATCTAAAACGATTTCTTCTTTCTTTGCATGAACAGTTTCTGCGACAATTCCAGAAATGAAATCCATGATTAGTTGCATTCTTTCTCCTTCGTCCTCGATTACTGCAAGCTTTTCGAATAAATCAATCTCTTCATCATTTTGATCAAAATCATTCAGACTCTCAATTGCCAAGTGGTTATACAAAGCTGGTTTTCCAGGATAGTTCTGCAATGCCAATGGCCAATTCGCTTCACCAATTACAGCATGACAAACATTCTGACCAAAAATTCTTTCCAACGCCTGCATACCGTTGATTGCATAGATTGGATTCATACCTCTTTGATATTTGTAGTGATTGATCAAATTCTTTTCTTTTACCATGCCGACCCCCCATGGTCCCCAACCCAGACTTAATGCAGGTTTTCCACAGCTCTTACGATAATATGCAAGAGAATCTAAGAATGAATTTCCAGCTGCATAATTCACCTGCCCAACAGCAGTTACAACTGAACCTGTAGAAGAATACATCATAAAGAAATCAAGATCATCATCCCATAAGTATTTACTCAATAACCAGGCACCCTTTACTTTTGTATTATAAACAATATCAAAATCTTCCTGCGTCATTTGGAACATCATCTTATCTCTAACGACACCAGCAATATGAACCACACCACCAATTGGAAGTACGCTATCATGTATTTTTTCAACAAGTCCCTTTACAGCTTCTGCATCTGTAATATCCATTGCTACATATTGAACTCGACATCCTTTTTTCTCAAGTTCTTCAATATATCTCACCTGAAAATAATATTTATAATCTGATGTCATATTCTTACGTTCTTCCCCCTCTAATAACGGAGTTCTTCCGATCATAACAAAATTACGCGCACCCCTTTCATACATCCAATTTACAGTAATCTGTCCAAGCGAACCTGTTGCACCGGTCAGGATGTATTGCTTATTGTCATACAATCTGACTGGAATATTACCATCCAATCCATAGACATGATCTAATCTGGCAACATAACGCTTTCCATCTCGATAAGCTAACTGATCCTCTCTTGTGTAATTCATAATGTCTTCGAACAACAAATCTACGGATTCATCAAAGCAATCTACATCAATGAATGACCCAACATTTCCAATACATTCACAATGACTAATGACACGAAGCATACCAATGATCGAACCATTCAGTACATCTACCTCATCTTCTCCTTTGACTTTAACAGCATTCTGTGTCACTACCCAAACACGAAATTTTTTTGCTTCTTCAATCAATTTGGTAATTAGGTTACGAATACCATTCAAAGTTTTTCCTTTGGCCTCCTCAATATCATCTGTATTCATATCTTCGTGCATGCATACATCCATATTTGCCATATATATGAATCCATAGCCCTCATCGTCCATTTTTGCAACAATTTTTCCGTAACTTTCTGAATCGTTTACAGAAATGGTATTCTCTACTCCGTTATCTACATCACTCATAAAAAAAATCTGACATTCTTTTCCTTTCGCAGTCAGACGTTTCGCGATCTGATCAGCCTTGCCTTTAGAATCTCCAAGAATGATCCATTTCTGATACTCTTCTTTTGCAGTTAAAAGTGGTTCATCATTCTCTCTTTCCTGTTCTACAAAATGAATGTTATAGAACCATTCATTCAGTTCTTTTTCTCTAAGGTAAGCTTCTTCCTCTGATTTTTCCATAGTTCTTGCAACGAAATTCTTCACATATGCAACAACACTTCCGTTCTCATCGCAAATCTTGATATCTCCTATAATAGAAGAAGCATCATATTCTTTTACCTTTGAATATGCATATACCTTTTCTGGAATTTTACCGTATACAGTAATGGACTCAATGGATTCAGGTAATTTTAAATCAACACTTCCATTTTCTTCTAATTCTTCGAATTGATTTGCAAGGAAAGACTGAAAAGCTGCATCAAGGATTGACGGATGTATAATATTATCCATATCATCAATTCCCATTTCAGATAAGGGGCAAATCTGTGCAAGAATCTCATTTTCTCCGATCCAAACCTTCTTTGAACCTTGGAACATTGGACCATAATTAAAATTCATCTTTGTTAGCATTGCATAGAAATCTTCACGGTCGAACACCGATTTCGCACTGCCTTTGATTGTATCAAACAAAAGAACTGTCTTCTGTGCATACTTATATTCTCTTGTGCATTCTGCAGTAAAATTCACATTCTGTACTTTATTGCCTTTACGCAGTTCTCCAATCATGATCTTTCCAGTCTCTGGGTTGTACTGAATCAGCATATTACACAGGTTATCTTCATTCATAAATAAAGCTTTATGGAATTGAATATTGTTAATCTTATAATTTTCTGTAACTTCCAATTGACATACATTACGAATTGCCTGCAGCGAAGCTTCAACATAATGGGCACCTGCAACCAAAACCTTACCATTTACACAATGGTCTTTTACAAACGGTAATACTACGTCATTCACTTCTACTTCCCAAGTTGGAATGATACTATTGGCTTTATATCCCAAGAACTTATGTTCTTTCTGCCCCAAGCGTCTCTTCATATGCCTTTCTGGCTCATTCCAAAATTTTTCATGGTTCCATGCATAATTTGGAATTTTAACCGACTTGAATGTTCCATCAAAAAACTTGTCCCAGTTCACATAAATTCCCTTAGAACACAATAAAGCAAACGCTTTATAGAACTGTCTGTTCTCTGCTTCAAATCGTCTTATCGTAGGTGTTACAAAGACATCCATTCCTTTTTCAAACGCAAGTTCGTTTATGGAATTGCTTAATACTGGATGTGGTCCAATCTCAACAAAATTAGAATATCCTTCATCTAACATCGTAGACATTGCCTTTGCAAAATAAACAGAATTCACAACATTTCCCCACCAGTAATTATTATCTAATTCGCTTCCTTCGGATTCTTTTCCATCTGCAGTTGTGAAAATTTGAATCTTACTCTTATGAGGTTTGATACCCTTTAAGCCCTCAATCAAATCATCCTTGATTTCATTCATAAATGAACTATGATAAGGAACTGTTACTCGTAAAAATTTGTTGAAAATACCATTTTCGTCAAATACCTTCTGTAATTCCTTCAAACAGTCATTATCACCAGACAAAGTAAGACTTGTGTTGCTATTGATTGCTCCAACAGATACTTTATCCTTATAACTTTTGATATATTCTTCTGCCTCATCCTGTGTGATTCCGACTGCAATCATACCACCTTTTCCTGTCAGACGCTGCTGCAGTGAACTTCGAATGTACGAAATTTTAATAGCATCCTCAAAAGAGTATACACCTGCACAATAAAGAGCTGCCACTTCACCAACACTATGCCCTACAATTGCATCTGGTGTAACCCCGATACTTTCCCACATATTGAAAAGGGCAACCTGAATTGTAAAGTTAAGTGGTTGTGATACTTCTGTATATTGAATTTTAGATTCACTTTCCTCTGTCAAAAACTCATCTATCAATGACCATGTAAGATATTTAGAAAATTCTTTATGACATTTCTCTACAGTTTCTTTGAAAACAGTATTTGTATGATAAAGTTCACGTCCCATTGCATACCATTGTGGTCCCATTCCTGTAAAAACAAATACAAGTCTTTTGTCTTTCGTATCCTGTCCTGTAACCACATTAAAATCATTCTCATTAGCACAATGGTTTTCAAGGTTGCTAATTAACTCATCTTTATTCTCTCCAATTGCAACAAGTGAAAATGGCATCTGCTCACGATTATAGATTGCACTATATGCAATATCATCGATATCTTCATCTGTATTCTTTAAAAATTCTAAATATCGTTTGCTTAACATACTTAAAGAAGTCTGTGATTTTGCAGATATTTTAAGAACTTTAAACATCTCTTTATTCAAATGATCTGTTTCCGTTTTCTTATTTTTAAAGCCTTCAAGAATCATATGTGCGTTCGTTCCACCAAACCCAAAAGAATTTACACCAGCAATTGGAAGTTTTTCGCACTCTGGCCATTTCTCATTTTCCAAGGGAATTCTCATCTTCAATGTATCAAGATCAATCTTAGGATTAATCTTTTTCATTCCGATGTGGGGTACTATTTGTTTCTTATCCAACATACATGCTACTTTAATCACAGAAGCTACACCTGATGCTGCCTCAAGATGTCCAATGTTTGACTTTACAGAAGCAATAATCAAACTCTCATCATTTATTCTTGTCTCTCCAAAGAATTCACCCACTGCATTCGTTTCTATTGGATCTCCTACTCCTGTACCTGTTCCATGTAACTCTACATACTGCACATCACTTGGGCTAACTTCTGCTCTCTGATACACTGCCTTCAATAATTCTTTTTGAGCGTCCTTATTGGGAACAGTAATACCATTCGTTTTTCCATCCTGATTTACAAGACTATCTCTGATAACGGCATAGATATAGTCACCATCTTTAATAGCCTGTTCTAACGTTTTTAATACGAGAAAGCCACCTCCTTCTCCACGAACATATCCATTTGCAGATTCATCAAAAGTTTTACATTTTCCATCCTTTGAAAGCATTCCGCTAGTACTTTCTGCCACATAATATTCTGGTGTATATGTAAGTTCAATCCCACCAGCAATCGCAAGATCACATTCACCATTGTTTAAGCTTAAACATGCTGTATGAAGAGCAACCAAAGAAGAAGAACATGCTGTATCAATTGTCATGGATGGGCCCATCAAATTATAAATATAAGAAATACGGTTAGATAACATATTCATCATCGAACCTACTGTTGCGTGTGCATCTATCTCTTTTACATCCGAAAATTGTATAATTTTATAATCAAGTGTAAAGCCACCGACAAAAACTCCCGTGTTACTAAATGCCAAACTCTCTGGCCTAATTCTTGCATCCTCTAACGCTTCCCAAACAATCTCAACTGCATGTCGTTGCTGTGGGTCAATCTGTTCTACTTCTCTAGCATTCATTCCAAAGAATTTTGCATCAAATTCGTCAAAATGGTTGATAAAACCACCACATTTTGATTTTGATTTACCTTTGACACCATTCGGGTTGTAATATTCTTCTATACTCCAGCGTTCTTCAGGTATTTCAGTAATACCATCTTTGCCACTTTTCAGCATTTCCCAGTAAGCCTCTACATTATCAGAATTTCCCGGGAAACGGCACCCCATTCCAATTATTGCCACTTTTTTCATATGCAAATATTCTCCTCTGCAATTTTATTACAACTAAAATAATCAAATTTATCTTTGCTAAATAATTTTTCACTCATTCTTGATTTTGTCCTTAAAATTTTCGAAAACGCTTGTAACGATCAACTACTATATTTTTTTTTGTCCTCATTTGATATTTTTTTAAAAACCGCACAATCTCATCTTTGATCTGCTGACACAACTCGTTCATATTTCCATTGTTAAATCCCTCAGGTTCCCGAAACACTTTATCTATAACCCGCATCCTCTTTAAATCCTTTGATGTCATTTTCATTAATTCCGCCGCTTTGTCAGCCCTGGCATTATCTTTCCACAAAATACTAGCATATCCTTCTGGAGTTAATATCGAATATACAGCATTCTCTAACATCCATACTTCATTTGCAACTCCAAATGCCAAAGCACCCCCACTTCCACCCTCTCCGTGAATAATGGATAACATTGGAACTTTTATTACTGATGCTTCTCTTAATATATTAGCAATTACATATCCCTGCCCTTGTTGTTCAGCCTCTATCCCACATGCTGCACCTATGGTATCAACAAAACAAATTATAGGACGTTTAAATTTTTCTGCCTGTCTCATTAATCTTAATGCTTTTCTGTATCCACTTGGTGATGGCATTCCCCAATTACGATACACCGCTTCATTAATACTATTTTTCCCTTTTTGATGCCCTATTACTGTGACTGATTTTCCACATATACTTGCAATTCCACTAACAACAGCATGATCATCAGCACACACTTTATCACCGTGAAGTTCAATAAAATCATCAAAAATCTTATTTATATAATCCAAACTGGTCGGGCGTTCTCTTGACCGTGCTTTTAGAACAGTTTCCCAAGCATCAAGATTAATTGGATTGCTCTCCATAATATTGACTAGTTTCTGATAATTTATATCCCAACCTTTATTAATGTGTAATTTTAAGACTTTGCTCAAATATTTTCTTATGTCAACCCGCGAAATAATATCATCAACAAAACCATGCTCTAATTGAAAATCTGCCGTCTGAAAATTCTCCGGTAATTTTTCACCTGTGTTTTGTTCAATAACTCTTGCTCCCGCAAAACCAATCTTTGCTCCTTTTTCAGCAAGTACTATATCTGCCAACATTGCAAAACTTGCAGTAACTCCTCCCATAGTTGGATTAGTCAATACTGATATATACAACAATCCTGCTTCGCTATGTTTCTTCACTGCAGCTGCTGTTTTTTCCATTTGCATTAACGAAATAATTCCTTCTTGCATCCGCGCCCCACCTGAACAGCAAAACATTATAACCGACAACTTCTTTTTTGTAGCTTTTTCAAACAAACGAGTAACCCTTTCACCCACTACATACCCCATACTTGCCATCATATATCTGGTATCCATGACGCCAATTGCAACATGGGAACCATCAATATTCATTTCACCCGTAATTATTGCATCATTTAAGTTATGCTTTACAGCAGTTTCATCTGATTTCTGTGCATACTCATTATCATTTAATGGATTACTAAACTTCATATTAGCGTCCCATTCACGAAATGATTTTTTATCCGCCAACGACAAAATGCGTTTCCTCGCATGCATTCTCAGATAACATCCACACTGAGGACAAATTGAAAGATTTCTATCCAACATCTCTCTTTGTATTTCTTGTTTACACGCATTACATATTCTTCCTTTTGACAAAACTACCCCACCTTTTTCTCATAATATCGCCATAATACGGCATTATATCGACTCATTATATTATTTATCAATTCATATATTGTATATCTTGCTTCGATATATCATTTGTTCTTGTTTCTGTTTTGTTTAAATTACACAACTATAAATGAGCAAGTTCGTGATTTTGCATAAAAGAAAGACACCTCGATTC
>OBWL01000445.1_pt1 | contig 46165 bp, 48 predicted proteins | sample 1538061 | NCBI WGS metagenome assembly OBWL01 (sample SAMEA2580085, study PRJEB22360) | human gut metagenome | biome: human gut; feature: human-associated habitat; material: faeces | place: Denmark | collected 2008/2010
TCGGTTCCGGTGTGTATGTCAGTGTGTGTGCAGGTAAGCCGGAGGCAATGGTTAGCTTAGGGAACATAAGAGCCGTTCCGGAAAGCAAAGAGAACATTAAAACAGATTTCTTCATAGTATCACCTCGCGACAAAGTTAGAACCGAAGCCCGCAGCGGGCAGACAGGAAGGAAAAAGAAGAGGATATACGTATAAGGATACGAAGAAAGGATATCCGCCCGCGACGGAGAAAGGCCGCCAAGGGCAAACTTCAAAATCCACACCTGTTGAATATCAGGATACGCTGATTTGGGGAAAGAGTCAACTATTAATGAAAGTACAAATTTTTCTGTCTACCAATGATGGAACTACATAAAATTTTTTTGTCATACAAAAAAGCCCTCTCATCTGAGAGGGCTTTCTCTAACTGTCTTCTTTTTCTTCTTCGCGAAACTTTGCCAGCTTTTTTAACAGCATATTTCTTTTCAAACGGCTGATTCGGTCAATATACAAAATCCCGTCCAGATGATCCATCTCATGCTGCAGGACAATCGCCAGAAAATCATCGGCCAGAACTTCCTGCTCTTTGCCGTCATAATCCAAATAACGCACGCGGATTTTTTCAAAACGCTCAACTTCCGCCCTCTGTCCGGGAACTGACAGACATCCCTCCTCGCCGCAAACCTTTTCGTCCGAATGCCAGATAATTTCCGGATTCACAAAATAACGCGGATTTCCCTTAATTCGGTTGCCGTTTTCGTCTTCTTCCTGTTCATAGTCAATAACCAGCACCCGTACGGACTGCCCGATCTGCGGCGCCGCCAATCCGACGCCGACTGCCGAATACATCGTTTCCAGCATGTCATCCATCAGCTTACGCAGCGCATCGTCGACTTTTTCAACCTTAACGGCTTTCTTCTTCAAAACCGGATGCGGATATTCATATACTTCCAAAACAGCCATCTTTTTACCTGATATTATCGTATTAGTTTCCCATAGAACGCGTTTCCTTGGCAATCTGATCCAGCAGCGCATTTACCATCTTCGGTTCGTTCTTGACGAAAAACGCATAGGCCAAATCGACATATTCCTGAATCAACACTTTAACATCAACGTCTAAAGTATTGGTAATTTCATAAATTGCACAAAGCAACAGCGCCTGCAACGTACCATCCATACGTTCAAACAGCCAGCCGTCGTTAAGATAGGCATTCAGCGATTTTTCCAAATCTTCCTTTTTGGCATGCACGCCCCTCACCAGATTGGAAAAATAGTTGGTGTCGATGTCCGAAACGGCAATCATTTCCTCGGTAATGCCGTTGTCTTCAATCACATAGCGCCCGACTTCGCCGTTTACAAAATCCTTGACGACTTCGTCCACCGGCAGGTCGCCGTACGCAATCATATAAGTTGCCTGCACGGCAGCCAGCCGCGCGCCGGACTTCATTTTAATCTTTTCGGAAATAAACTTCGCCATTTTTACTCGTCCTCAATATGCGGCAAAGTTTCAGGCTTTGCCAGTCTGTCAATCGTTTCAACAAAATCTTCAAAATCCTTCACTTCGCGAAAATCCTTATATACCGACGCAAAACGAATATAAGCGATATGATCGAGTTTGGAAAGGGCCTCCATCACATACTCGCCGATAACCCGCGACGGAATTTCGGTTTCCCCGGAGCTTTCCAGACGCCGCTGAATGGAGTTGACCACCTTTTCCACCCGTTCCGGATTAACCGGCCGCTTGCGCACGGCCAGCTCAATCGAACGCGCCAGCTTGTCACGGTCAAACATCGTTTTGTCGCCGTTTTTCTTAACCACAATCAGTTCGCGCAGCTGCACCCGCTCAAAAGTCGTAAAACGCGAGCCGCACTCCGGACACTCCCGCCGGCGGCGGATACAGGTATTGTCATCTGTCGTGCGCGAATCTTTTACCTGCGTGTCGGCAAAACCGCAAAAAGGACATTTCATCGCCGTTCTTCCTATCCGTGCTTAATCAGACTTTCGGTCACTTTATACAATTCCGAAGAATATCTTGCCCCTTTTATAAGGACAATATCATTATTTTGCAACAACTTATTCAACAAAAATTCATCTAAACCGTCTTTATTTTCAAAATAATGCCGTTCAATGCGCTCCGGCAGCTGCGCCAGCATATCCTGTGTTTCAGGCTTGACGCCGACAACAACGTCAACGCGGCTTTCCGCCAGAACCCGGCCGATTTCAATATGTTTATCCTGCGAATGAGCGCCAAGCTCGGCCATTTTGCCCAGCACCGCAATTCTGCGGCCGCCGCATTTCATGCCGGACAACGACTTAATCGCCAGTTTCATTGCCTCCGGCTGACCGGAATAACTGTCGTCAATCAGCGTATATTCGGCTCCGGCTGCCGTATGCAGCAAATGTTTTTTGCCGCGGCCGTCCAACGCGCCGAAATTTTTCAGCGCCGCCGCCGCGCGATTCACGTCAAGCCCCAGTTCCGCAATCACGCTCAATACGCACCAGGCGTTATAAAGATGATGTTCGCCCTCTTCCGGCAGTTCCAGCCTGACATCGGGATGAAAGTCCCTGCCGAATTTGACGATTTTCGCACCATGCCCGGCCGCCCGCTTCTCCAGAATATCGGCAAAATTGGTATCGGCATTGATTACCGCCGTGCCGCCGTCTTTCGGCAGTCCGCCAAAAATCTCGGCCTTGGCTTCGGCAATCCCTTCAAAACTGTCAAAAAATTCAATATGCATCGGATAAACGTTGGTCACGACTGCAATATCCGGTTCCGTAAAAGACACCAGCCGTGCAATCTCGCCCTTTGCGCTCATACCCATTTCAATTATGGCATAGGCGGCGTTCATATCCAGCTTGCAAAGGGTTTCCGGCACGCCGACGAAATTGTTGTGATTGCCGCCGGTAGCATAAGTCGGCGCAAACTGCGACAGGGCAAACTTCAATTCTTCCTTGGTTGTGGTTTTGCCGGCGCTCCCGGTCAGCGCAATGACCTTCCCCTTAAACTGCCGCCGCACATAACGCCCGATTTTGCCGTAGGCAATCAGCGTATCAGGCACCACAATCTGCCGCACCGCCGGCACGTCCGGCAGCTGCTTCTGCACCACAACCACTTCCACGCCGCGTGCAATCACGTCTTTTACAAAATCGTGCCCGTCAAACTTCTCGCCCTTGATGGCAATAAACAAATCGCCCCGTTTGGCAACCCGGCTGTCCGTAACAACCTCGTCAACATCTGCGTCAACCACAACCATCGGCGACCCGACAATCTCGGCAATCTTCTTAGAATTAAGCTTAATCATGGATTTCCCGTCATCAAAAAATTTTCCTTCTGCCGGAATATAACAAAACCGCCCGGCAAAGGCAAGGATTAAAACCGCTCCCGTTATTTGCCAAAACAAATAAATTTTGTCTATTGCACTTTTGGATAAACTGTGCTAACGTGCAGATATTCAACATATTAGTATAGATATATTCCCCCGAAAAAGCTTTCTTTTTCATGTCTGTACCTGTATGTTTTCAATTAATCCATTGTTTAATTTCTAAATTTTCAAGCATCATGAAAAAGAATTTGTTTATCATCATTTCGATGATGATGGTTGCCTTTCTGGCAACAAGCTGCGGACCCAAGACTCCCGAACCCGTATTGCTCGGCGACGGCAACTTGACGGCTTACGCTGTTTTGCAGGACAAAACTTCCGAAACTTTTCTGTGGGGCATACGCGAAACCAAATCGGGCATTGCCAGGATTAAATGCGTTTTTACCGCTCCGCCCAAAAACCTGGAAGAGTTCTTTATCGGCGAAACCGCGGACAAGAAAATTGTCTTTGACAACACCGGCAAGATTCTGATTTCCGGCACTTATTGTGTTATTGACAAACTTGTCGGCGGCGAAAAATTTATTGTCAGCAGAACAGACGGCCAAGGCGAAAAGGTTTATGTTGCAGCCAACGGCAAAACTGTCGGTCCGAAAGAAAAACTTTTCATCAGCGCCAGCCAGATTTATTATCGGCAAGACGGCAAACTCGGCGTCCTTTCCTATGACAACAAGGAGATTCTTCAGGGTATGGAAGAAATCTACATTGTCGATGGAAAGGCCAAAAAAGATGAAAAAACGCCGACTTACTACCTCTGCAAGGACGATTCCGGCTACAAGCTGTATGACGCCGAAGGCAAACCCGTCCGCAAAATGAACAGAGTTCAGGCATCAAAATACACTAAAGGTGCCTTGGATTACAACACCATGAAAGGACTTTATTCCAGCAAAGTCGCCTATTAAAGACTAGTTGGAATACCCGTAAAAAAACATCTCCCGCACCCTGCCGGAGATGTTTTTTTATGTATCTTGCCCGAAACGAAGAACAAACCCTCCGTTATACAGGTTTTAGGAAATCGGAAACCGACGGCAAAGCTCTATTACCTGTTTTCTGACCTTATTAATGGTTTCCGCCGCGTCGCCCTTTGCCAGAGCGTCGATAACATCGCCCATCCAATCGGCAACCTGTTCAAATTCCGCCTCTTTAAAGCCGCGGGTTGTTCCGGCCGGCGTGCCGACCCGAACGCCCGAAGTTACCTTCGGCGGCTGCGGATCAAACGGAATGGCGTTTTTGTTGCAGGTCATATGCGCAAGTTCCATCGCTTCGGAAACCACGTCGCCGGTCAGCCCCTTGGGGCGCAGGTCTACCAGCAGCAAATGCGTATCGGTGCCGCCGGAAACCAAATCCAAACCGCGTTTTTTCAGCCTTTCGCCCATTGCTCTGGCATTGCTGACCACCTGCGCGGCATATTTCTTAAACTGCGGCGTCAGGTCTTCGGCAAAACAAACCGCCTTGGCGGCAATCACATGCTCCAGAGGACCGCCCTGCGTTCCCGGGAAAATCGCCGAATTGATTTTCTTGGCAATTTCCCCGTTATTGGTCAAAATCATGCCGCCGCGCGGGCCGCGCAGGGTCTTGTGCGTGGTCGTCGTAACCACGTCGGCATATTCCAGCGGATTCGGATGTACGCCGCCGGCAACCAAACCGGCAAAATGCGCCATGTCCACCATCAGATACGCCCCGATTTTGTCGGCAATCTCGCGGAAACGCTTAAAATCAATCTGCCGCGGATAAGCCGAACCGCCGGCAATAATCAATTTCGGCTTATTTTCCAGAGCCAGCCGCTCAACTTCGTCATAATCAATCAGCCCGGTATCTTTGCAAACTCCGTACTGAACCGAATTAAGCCATTTGCCGGAAAAGGAAACCTTTGAACCGTGCGTCAAATGCCCGCCCGCATCCAAAGACATGCCCATAATCGTGTCGCAGGGTTTCAGCAGCGCCACATAAACGCCGGTGTTCGCCTGACTGCCGGAATGCGGCTGTACATTGACAAAACGGGCATCAAACAGCTTTTTGGCGCGTTCAATGGCCAAGTTCTCAACCACGTCGACAAACTCGCAGCCGCGATAATACCGTTTGGCCGGGTAACCCTCCGCATATTTGTTGGTCAAAATCGACCCCTGGGCTTCCAATACCGCCTTTGATACGATGTTTTCCGAAGCAATCAGCTCAATCTGGTTCTGCTGACGGTCAAATTCGGCCGCAATAGCGTCAAAAATCTCTTTGTCTTCGCTTTTCAAATCTTTTACAAAATCCATGGTCTTCCTCTCAATCCAAATCAAGCTTGCAAAGTCTGCGGTCATGACGGCCGCCTTCATACGCCGCCTTCAGAAAAATGCCGATTCTCCGCAAAACGTCTTCTGTCGTCATTGTACGGCCGCCAAAACAAAGAACGTTCGCATTGTTGTGTTCCCGGGCAACCTTGGCAACATAATCGTCATAAAGGATTGCGGCGCGGATACCCTTATGCCGGTTGGCGGCAATTGAAATGCCGATTCCGGTGCCGCAGACCAATATGCCCAAATCCGCTTGTCCGGCCAGCACTTTCGCCGTCGCTTTTTCGGCAAAATCAGGATAATCAACCGAGTCTGCCGAATTTGTCCCCAAATCCTCAACCGCAAACCCCTGTTTACGCAGATCTTCAACAATCTGATTCTTCATTTCGAAACCGCCGTGGTCAGCCGCCGCAACAATTTTCATCAAAAGCTTTCTCCCTTTTTGTTCCTGTAAATTCAGCCTTATGATAGCCTAACAAAGCCATAAAAAAAGAGTTTTTTGGCGCTTATGCAAAAAAATATAAATTTTTTAAAAAAAGTTATTGACGGGGAATAAAAAGTTTGTATATATAGAGAGCGTTGAGTGAATGAGGAACTCAGTTAGGTATTCCGATTGGCCGGTTGGCAGAGTGGCTCATGCAGAGGACTGCAAATCCTTGTACATCGGTTCAATTCCGGTACCGGCCTCCAAAATTCATTCTTACCGCATATATTATTCCGGCTTAGCTCAGCGGTAGAGCAATCGGCTGTTAACCGATTGGTCGCCTGTTCGAATCAGGCAGCCGGAGCCATAAAAAAAACACCATCCTAAAGATGGTGTTTTTTTTATGGCTCCGGCTATCTGAGCGAGTGGCGACCAACGGGTGCCTGTTTGGAGCGGGTAGTTGGTTCAAACGAGCCTGCGAAGTTTGAACCCTACGGCGCAAGGAGGACCCGCTTGCAGGAGTACCCAATCTGGCAGCCTTGCTGCTCTGTTGAACAGGCGAAGCCTGTTTCCTTTCCGCCGCTTTCCCTGCAAAAAAAATGCCGGATACGATATCCGGCAAATTAAGGCTTTATGACTTTTATTAAGAAAGCTAACGCTACGCGGTCATTGTTGTTGGTATTGTTCTTATTGTTCCAATCATTGTTGCCATTTTTCAGATTGAAATAATAGGCATTGTTTGGATTATATTCCTCAGAGCACCAACAATGAGGTAAAGCGGCCTCTTTTTTCTTAGCGGCGGCACGGTAAAAACACCGCTGCGGGCAGCCCTTTTTTAATAAAAATCCGCACGCTCCGCCAGACCTTGGTCAGACGGATTCTCGCCTGCCTCGCCCCTATTCTGCCGACAAATACGGCATTGTCAACAAAAACAAAAAACTGAATCTTGATTACAACGAATATTTGGAGAAGCTCCTTCCGTCTGGCATTCACCGGCTTTCCATACTTTTCTTTTTTGTCATTCTCCGGCTTGACCGGGGAATCCATAAAGGAGATATTCGGGTCAAGCTCAAACATGGCAGGAGAGAATAAAACATGGAAATAACGAAAAAAGTGCTCAAGATGACCGCAACGTTTAGCAGAAATTGATAATAAAAGAAATTGCTATGCACGGAAACAACAGAAGAAGAAACAGTAATAACAAAAAATCGCTGTGTTATAAAATAACACAGCGATAAAGGGTTAAAGGGATAAAAACTAAAAAGCTAACGCTACGCGGTCACTGCCGCCGGTACTGGACTTATTGGCCCAATCACTGGTGCCATTTTCCAGAGTGAAATAATAGGCATGGCCTGGAATATATTCCTCAGAGCACCAAATGCATCCCCAATAACCGTCGGCTGCAATTTCGTTCTCTTTCAAGATTTCAACCGTTGCGATAAATTTTGCTTCTTCCATACCGCCCCAGTGTTCCTTCAAAACACCTTTGGACGGCAGAAAACCGGGTTTGCCGTTTAAGCGCATCTTTTCGGCAAACTTTTTGACTTTTCCCCATGTGGTATCTGAAACATTGTTTCCCGAACCGCATGTTAAGGCAACCATCACGCCGGACAACAGCTGGATTCCCCATAACTCGCTCTTGCGGCTCAAATTCAACCCGTTTTCAACCGTCAATTCATTTCCCCGGCGATACACCAAAGGCAGTTCTGTCGGTATCAAACCGGTTTTATCCTTACCCCGGTTGTTAAACCAGTTTGTCAATTCGTTTTCGCTGATTTCCAAGGCTGCAATAACGGCTTCAAGAGCGTTAATTTTATTTGTCTTCATAATTGTAAGTTTTTTAGGTAAATATTTTTGTTTATTAACTCGCTCAAATGACAAAAGTCATAAGTACTGTTTTACCACTCAAGCAAGATTAATAACCGCAGATAAGCCTAAAACTTACATACAATTACAAAAACTTCCCCGAATAATAAAACAGATGCTTATGATTACAACTACAGTTGTAACATATTTTCGGAAGAAAGTAAATACAGATTCGCCTGGTATAGACAATTTTGTCAAATTTATCTGAGACCGCCAAGTTTTTACAATTTGGCCAACAGCTTTTCGACAACTTCCAGCGACTTTATCGGCGCCTCATCCCAAAAACTTTCATACTGTTGCTGATGATTCTCAATCCCCGGCGTATCGCTGATAATGCGCAGGCTCAGAAAAGGCACCCCGTACATATGGCAAACCTGAGCCATGGCCGCCGATTCCATATCCACGGCCAAACCGTCCGGAAACTTAGCCTTAATCATATCCAGTTCCGCCCGTTCGGTAATGAATTTGTCGCCGGTACATATCTGTCCGCCGTAAACATTGACCTCGGCATCAAGCGACGTTACCGCGTCAAGAAGCTCGCGGCTGCAGGCAAAACAGGCCGGCAGCCCCTGCACCTGTCCATACAGATTCGGCTCGCCGCACCAAACGTCGTGATAAACCACTCTCTCGCCGGCCACCACGTCCATGACCCGCATTTTGACGTCAATGCCGCCGGCCACGCCGGTATTGATAACGCAGTCCGGCGCAAAGTTCTTAATCAACTCCAGCACGCCGACCGCCGCACAGACTTTTCCCAAGCCGCTGCGCGCCAGTACAACGTCCTTTTCGCCGATTTTTCCTTCAAAAAACTCCAACCCCTGGCACGAAACGTCGCGCCCGCCGGACATCAACCCCCGTAGCAGGCCGAACTCCTTGTCCATTGCCACGGCCAAACCGATTTTCCTCATCTTCGTTCCTTTGCTGTTTTTTTGCTATTAAACACGGAGATTGTTTTAAATACAACATTGAAATTGGAAAAATTCAGCTTAATATTAGCCCTTATGAAAAGAAGAAAAAACATATTCTCGCTTCGTACCGTCGCAAGCTATCAGTTTCTGGCCCTCTGGAGCAGCTTTTACATCGCCTGGCATTTTTCCGCGCCCTGCGGCGGCTGTTCCTGGTTTACCGGCGCCGCAGCTTTGCTTGTTTCCTATGCGTTTTTCAATACCTTTTGGCTCATGGTTGCTTCGCTGCGCCGCAAAATTACCCTTTCGCGCAGCATTTTCAATTTGTCATCGCTGGCGCTCGGCTTTATATTTTTCCTTATGCTGCTGTTCATCGTCAGCGATTTCCTGCTCAACATTCCCGCCTATGCCAACCTGTATTTTGCCCACCCGGACACCGCTGCCTGGGGACTTGCCGCACTGGCTGCGCTTATCAGCCTTTACGGCTTTTTCAATGCGCGCCGCATCCGCGTTACCGCTTACGAAATCCGTACAGAAAAAACCGGCGTCGACTTTACCTTGGCGCTGGTTTCCGACCTGCATATCGACAATTGCGGCCTTGGCCTGAACCAGATGGCCAAAATTATTGAAAACATCAACCGTATCAACCCGGACTTTACCGTTTTCGCCGGCGACATTATCGAAAGTGCCCCCGACCATTTCTGCGCACTGGACTTCGCCGCCGAATTCAGAAAAATCAACAGCAAAACCGCCAATCTGGCCATTGTCGGCAACCATGAATACTATGGCGGCAAAATCAACGAAAACATCAAGGCGCTTGAAAACGCCGGCCTTACCGTCCTCAAAGACTGCACGCTCACTTTCGGCAACATAACCGTCGCCGGCCGCGACGACAAGTTCGTCAAAGACCGTTGCCCGCTGAAAAAACTGCTTAAAGGCACCCCGAAAAAAAACTTTGTGCTGGTGCTTGACCACAACCCGACGGACATCGCCGAAGCCGTAACGTCGTCAGTCGACCTTCAGGTCTCCGGACATACCCACAACGGTCAGATTTTTCCGTTTAACCTGATAGTCCGCAACATTTATCAGAACGGTTACGGACATAAGCAAATCGGCAACACCCACACCGTCGTCAGCTCCGGAGCCGGCAGCTGGGGACCGCAGCTGCGCCTCGGCACCAAAGCCGAAATCGTCTGCATCAAAGTCAAATCTGTCAAGGACTGAATCTCATGAACAAACAATACAAAAACATCGTCATTCTGACCGGCGCCGGAATTTCCGCGGAATCCGGACTGGCCACCTTTCGCAGTTCCAACGGCCTGTGGAACAATCATCGGGTTGAAGACGTCGCCTCCGTCGAAGGCTTCCGGCGCAATCCGGCACTGGTACACGACTTTTACAACGACCTCAAACTCGAAATTCAGAAAGCCAAGCCCAATCCGGCGCATTTGGCGATTACCCGCCTGCAAAACGAATATCCGGCCGAAATTTCCGTCGTTACCCAAAATGTCGACACTCTCCACGAAAAAGCCGGCAATAAAAACATTTACCACATTCACGGCCAGATAAATCAGGCCGTCTGCCTCAACTGCGGGCATATTCTGGAAACCTTCGGCGACGTTGACACCGAAACCGTCTGCCCTCAGTGCGGCGTTGTCGGCATGATGAAACCCAACATCGTCTTCTTCGGCGAAAACCTCCTCTGCATGGACAAAGTCGAAATCCTGCTCCGCAGCTGTGACCTGTTCGTCTCCATCGGCACTTCCGGCGTTGTTTTTCCGGCCGCCGCCTTTGTTCAGACTGCTAAATACTACGGCGCCGATACCATTGAGTTCACGCTTGAACCAACCTCAAACAACTTTTATTTTGACAGGCATGTCTACGGCCCGGCCGGACAAACGCTTCCCCCTTATGTCGACGGACTGGTAAAATCCGCGGTTCGGCCTTAGCTTGCCCAAAGCCCCGGCAGAAGGGCCTTCTCTAGCAGCCTTTATGAAAAACCATCGGCAGGCCTTCTCCGCTTTCCGGAATTTCAAAACGGCTGACAAACTTGTCAAAACAGGCTTCGTCGACAACCAGAGCCTCAGCATCGTTTTCCGTGCGGGCCAAAACACGCCTCTTTGCCGTAGCCATATCACATTCGACAACGTCAAAGAGCACCCGCTCGGCCAGTTCGGACGCCTTAGCATATGCCAGACGCCGGTCTTCTTTCGACCAGAACCCCATATCCATAACCGCATTGCCGCCGGCACGGCAGATTTCGCCGCAGAGTTTCCACATCAAATCCGCCACCGGCCGCATATACTTTCGAAATTCGGCATCAGGCAAATTACGGCCGAACAAATCGCGCATAAACTCGTCATGTGTCAGACGCACTGCCGGAAGCCTTTTTGCCAGTCGCTTTGCCAGCGTCGTCTTGCCAAACCCCATATAACCGCAGACCATATGTATTTCAGACATAACCCTCTCCTCATGTTTGGCTTTGATGATAAACAAAAAACCCCGCCTTTGTAAAGCGGGGTTGTCCGGGTGCCGCAATTTATTTTTTGTCGGCCTTGGCCTCGTCTTTGCGCAGCTTTCTGTCTTCTCTTCTGTGTTTGCGCATTTCGTCGTGTCTGGCCTTCATTTCTTCCAGGCGGGTCTTCTGCTCAGGCGTCAGAATTGCCTCAAACTCTTTCATGTTTTCCTTGCGCAATTCGTCTGCTTTGCGGCGCAGTTCGTCCATCTGCTTCATCAGCGGTTCAACCTTTTTGCGGCCGTCCTCGCGGATTTTGTCAGCCTTGGCTATCTGTTCTTCCGACAATCCTAAATCTTTGGCGAAACGGTCGGCCAGCTTCTTGTGCATTTCCCTGTCAAATTTCGGCCCGTGAGCGCGCGGACCCTTATGCCCGGGACCAAACTCGGGAGGCGGAGGCGGCAGCATCTCATGTCCCGGAGGAGGCGGCGGCAGCATTTCTTCCTGAGCGTTTGCCGAAATCGAACCCAGCATGACCGCCGCGGCGCAAACCGCTGTCAACATCAATTTTTTCATTATCTGTCTCCTTTCAAATGTTGTAATTTTTCACTTAATGTTTTTCTGGCGTTAAACAATCTTGATTTAATGGTTCCCACCGGCTCGCCGGTTTTTGCGGCAATCTGGTCATAGCTCATTTCCTCAAACTCGTACCAAACCACGACCTGGCGCATTTTGCGAGGCAGTTCGTCAACGGCTTTCAGAATCTGTCTCTGCCGGATCTTGGCGTCCAGAACTTCTTCCTGTCTGCCGCCGACCCGCACATTTTCCAAAATCTCGTCGCCGCCGACCTGCCCGGCCTCGATTTTATACTGCCGCGATTTGAAATAGTCGCGGCAGACGTTGGCCGTCAGCGCCCCTATCCATTGGCTGAATTTTCCCTGCTCATTATAATGGTCCATGTTTCTCCAGGTTTTGATATATACTTCCTGTTCGATGTCCTCATTATAGGAACCGGTCAGTTTTTTGATAATCGCCTTAATCAGGCCTCTGTTCTGTTCAATAATGTCTTTCATCAGCCGACCATCAGCAAACCGTATTCGTCAACCGGAAGCCCCATTTCTTCAATGACGGACGAATTCTCGCTGACCGAAAATTCCGTACCAAAAAGATAATAGTCATAACTCATCGTGTAACCCTCGCTTTTCGGATAAAAACTTCCGATACCGAGCAGCAGAACCAGCGAACACAAAGCCGCCTTGATGCGGTTGTTGCGTTTCTTGCGGGCAAAGTACAGCGGCTTGGCCTCTTTTATCAATGCGGAAATGTCATCCATTGTTTTTCTCCTTACACAACTTGAAACGACGCCTTGCCGCAAAAAGTTCATTTTTATTTTAAAATAATTGCCTATATCTTTACATACCGTTTACAAAAAATACTTCTTTACAAAAAAATTTTACCGTCTTATAGATGACGACGGTTTAAAATAAATGACGCATTTTCAGAAAGAAGCTTAACAGAATGATTCAGGATTTAACTCGCGGAAATCCCGCCTCGCTTATCGTAAAATTTGCCTTGCCGCTGCTCATCGGCAACCTTTTTCAGCAGCTCTACCAGGTTTCCGACATCATTATCGTCGGCCGTCTCATCAGTGTCGACGCATTGGCCGCCCTGGGCGCGTCGGCACCGATATTTTTCGTTATTCTGCTGGTAACGCTCGGTTTTACTGGCGGCCTGACCGTTATTACCGCGCAGCGATTCGGTGCCCGCGACGAAAGCGGCGTGCGCCGTTCCGTTACCCATTCGCTGAGAGCCTGCATTATCCTCAGTTTCATTTTTACCTTGCTGCTGCTTGTTTTCCTGCACCCGATTCTCCGCTGGATGAACGTCCCCGAAAACATTATGGACGACGCCTATAAATTCATGTTCGTTCTCGGACTGGCTCTGCCCGTCATCGTTGCCTATAACCTGCTCTCAGGTTTTATCCGCGCTTTGGGCGACAGCAAAACCCCGCTCTATTTTCTCATTGCCACGACGGTCGTCAACGTGCTGCTCAACCTTTTCCTGATATCCGTCTGCAAACTGGGCGTCGTTGGTTCGGCACTCGGTACGCTTATTTCCATTACCGTTTCCGGCATTTGCTGCGCCGTTTACATCGGCCGCCGTTTTCCGATTCTCCGCCTCAGCCGCGAAGACTGGAAATACAACCGCGCCTTCATGAAAGAACATCTCAATATCGCCGTACCGATGGCCATTCAGTTCTCGGTTCTCTCCGTCGGTCTCCTTATTATGCAGAAAGTCTGCAACTCTTTCGGTTCCGACACCATCGCCGCCTTTACCGCAGCCCTGCGTATTGAGCAGCTGGCCACTCAGCCGCTGGTCGCCCTTGGCATCGCCATGGCCACCTTTTCGGCGCAGAATTTCGGCGCCGGCATGATTAAACGCATTCGCCGCGGCGTTCTTTACAGTTCGCTCATGTCCGTCAGTTTCAGCGTTTTCATTGCCCTTCTGGTGCGCTTTGTCGGCGAAAACATGATTACGGTATTCTCCGATGACGTTACCGAACAAATTGTCTACACCGGCCGACAGTATCTGAACATCAGTACCCTGTTCTACATTTTTCTCGGACAGATTTTCATCTTCCGCAACACCCTTCAGGGCATGGGGCAATCGGCCATTCCGCTGATTGCAGGCTTTACCGAGCTGCTGATGCGTTCTTTCGCCGCCATCTGGCTGGCCGGACACATCGGTTATCTCGGCGTTTGCTGGGCCAGCCCGATAGCCTGGTTCGGCGCCGCCGTGGTTGTTTCCGTCGGCTATTTCGTAACCATTCGCAAAATGAACCGGCGCTATCTGCGTAACAATCTGCGCATGGCCGCCCACAAAATCGGCCTGTTGAAACCGGAAAAGGAACGCCCGGTTCTTACCCCTGCCGAATAACAAAAAACCCCTCGCAAGAGGGTTTTTTTGTTACAGCAGAGCCGGCTTGCCGATATTACCCTTCGCACAGCCGTCCGTATCCAGAAAACCGCGAACCCGCGTCCATATTCCGGCAGCCTGCTCCGAAGAATAGGGCCTGAAACAGAAATCGACCCTGTACGCCGCAGCCTTCACTTCCGGAGCTTCCGCGGCAAAACACAGCGGCCGCTCGTCAAACAGCATAATCTGGCAGTCGCGTGACAACGCCTTGTATCGAACACCGTTCCGGGTCAGCTCCAGCCACTTTTCGCCGCGCGGACAATCGGCGCAGGCATTGGAACGAATGCAGTCGGCGCTGATAAACAACGGCACATCCGCATAAACAGGCAGAACGACGGGCAACGGCGATGCTGCGGCCATGGATTTCATGTTGCGCAAAACATCTTCCGGCGAAAGCGTTACCCTCGCCGCCCCCATTTCTCCGGCCATCGCCGCCGCCTGTGTATTCAGCACATACAACGGATAGTCAAAACTGAGATCAATGCCATTTTCCGGTAAAACTTCCAGCCCCCAGTAATTGCCGATTTCCCATTTTTTGTAACCGGCCGACAGCATGGCGTTAATCGTCTTTTCAAAAGTCTTCGGACGACGGCAGACCGTTGGCAGCGCCAACCTGACTTTGCTTTTCGGCAAAGCCGACAACGTTTCCGTTTTCGTATTCTCAGAAAGCAGGAAAACGATTTCCGCCGCTTCTTCCAGATTAATTACGGCAAGCGTTTCGACCTTGTCGGTTTTGACAATCCATTTCGGCGCACCGCTTTCCCGAACCTTTTTCACGGCAGGCAGCACGCGCGGCTCTTCTTCAAAAACAACCTGCCCGTACAAACCGCGCCGCAGTTCATTCAATAAAGATGCCGGAGCAAACAGTCCCTGCGGATTTTCTATTGTCAGATTGCCCAGCACAAAATCCGTATCGCCGGTTTTGCCAAAAGCTTTCCGAACCGCATCCGCCGTTTTGTCCGGATTTTCGGCTTTTGCAAATTCGCCGGTAACAGCATAGAAAAACTCGCCCGCCGCGGCCGAAAGCTTTCCCTTTTCAATCATTACCGAAACATCGAGTTGTCTCCGCTGCCTGAACGCTCCCGGTTTTGGTTTTTCATAAGGATAAGCGCCTTTGACTTCGCTGGCGGAAGCCAGATAAATGTCCCAGCCTTTCTCTAATCTCGGCGCATGCGGCGGCAGTTTGACTTCGACCGTCTCGCCGGCCTGCGCTTCAAACACGTTGCGGCCGTTTACACGCAAACTTTGCAATGAAAAGCCAAAAGGCTTTTCCTCGCCGGGAATGTCTATCTGGATACCGTCGTAGCGGGCGATTTTATGCGTTGTCCGAAACTGCAGGCTGTTGTTGCGAAGCGGGCCGGTTCTGCCGATTTTCAGACCGCGGTGTCCGACAAAATCGCGGTCAATGACGTCTTTGTTCCTGCCGTTGAAATGAAACTTCGTCCACGGACGCGAAAAAATTTGCCGGATATTCTCGGCCCTTTCGGCATCGTCGCCCCTGCCGTCCAGAATCCGCCGGTAATAGTCGACCGCAGCCGCCACGTACAGGGCCGTCTTTTTGCGACCCTCTATCTTCAGCGACGTTACCGGCATTTTTAAAACCTCACCCTGCAGCGCCATGTCTTTCATAGAAAAATAGTGTTTTTCGCCGTCACAGCCGCCGAAAGCCGCCCGGCACGGATACAGGCACTTGCCTCGGTTGGCGCTTTTGCCTGTTTCCAGAGAAGAGAACATGCATAACCCGCTGTAGGAATAGCAAAGGGCGCCGTGGATAAAGGCTTCGGTTTCCAACCCCGGAATTGCGGCAATTTCCCTTATCTCATTCAAAGTCAGCTCCCGGGCCAGCACGACGCGGCTGAAACCGATTTTTTGCAGCGCCAGCGCGCCTTCTTTGTTATGTACGGCCATTTGCGTGCTGGCATGCAGTTCCAGCTCCGGATAAGCCTCGCGCACAATGCGCGCCACGCCCAAATCCTGCACAATCAGCGCGTCAACCTTATATTTGGCGCACAGGTCAAGCGCCTTCAGCAGTTCCGGCAGCTCGTCCTCCTGAAGCAGCGTATTGACCGCAACATAAACCTTTCGCCCCAGCGAATGAGCATAACCGACAAACTCGTTCAGATCGTCGGCGCCGAAATTGGCGGCCGTCGCCCGCGCCGAAAAATGCTTTAGGCCCAGATAGACCGCATCTGCGCCGTAATAAAGCGCCGCATAACCGGCTTCCGTGTCGCCGGCCGGTGCCAGAAGTTCTTTTTTCATTTTCTTTTCCGCTAAAATTTTTTTTATCAGGCTATTGCAAGCACGCCGCTTTGTCAAGTTCGGAAATCACGACGGCCCTGCCGCCGAACATCTCCCTGACCGTCCCCGCCGCCGCGGCGGCGGTCTGCTCCAGCAGACCGGGCAAACCGGCAGGCAAAATGCCGTTTTCTTCAAAAACGACGGCTTTCTCTTCTCCGAAATCAACCGCTGCGTCAAGAACCGCGCCAAAGCTCTCCGGCGTACACAACAACACAAAATCATAGAAAGCGGTTAAAGCCCGGCACTTGTTCTCAACAAAAAGCGGTACCTTTTCCGGTACTTTGACGAGCAGATTGAACCGGGAAGTGTCCATTTTTTCCAAAACTTCAAACCGCTGCCGGTAAAAAGCCAGATACTCCCGAAATACCCGCTCTTCGTCTGCCGGAACCACACCGCCCTTGAACATCTCGGATACAATCAGCACCTTTCTTTTAATAACGGGTAGCTTGGCTGGCAGATACCGGTCATAAATAATCCGGCGCGCCTGTTCGGCATCCTCGCTGTTGGAAATCCGCTTAATCTCGTCCGAATCGTTATACAGGGAAACCACGCGGGGAACAAATACCGGCACATATTTTCGACTGTAGCGCAGCATCAGCTCCCAATCCACAAAACGCTTCATGCTTTCGTCAAAGCCGCCCAGTTCGTCATAAAGGCTGCGATGATGAACGAAAGCATTCATGTCGGCCAGACACCACCGGCAGAACGCCCGTGCGTCATAAGCCCTGCCGACAACCCGCCGATTGTTCAAATGCTTTATCTGGGCATAATAACACTTTGCGCCTCCCGTCCGAACGGCATTTTCAAATACCGCAAAATAATCGGCACACATCCGGTTGTCCGTATCCAAATATCCGGCCCATTCCCGGGTCGCGGCACACAATCCCTTGTTTCTGGCAGCGCTGACACCCTCATGGCCGCTTCGCAGATACTTCAGGCGTCCGCAAGCCATTTCGGCGCCGTAACGTTCTTTCAGCAACATATCCGTTCCGTCGGACGAACCGTCGTCAACGACAATCAGTTCAAAATCGGGATAATTCTGCATCAGGACGGAATCAACGGCTTCACAAATGCAGAAAGCGCGGTTAAACGTCGGCATAATGATTGAGAAACCGGGATGCAGGCTCATTTTCTTCCCATTCCCCATCCCATCAGCCTGCTGACGTCTTTTTCCGCCGTTCCGTCATTAAACACCAGCGCGTTGATACCCAGCGCCTGAGCCGCTTCGACATTTGCCGGCTTGTCGTCAATAAACAGAATTTCCCCGAACGCACAGCCGAGTTTTTCGCGCATGCTCTCATAAATCCGCGGATCCGGCTTCAACAGTCCCAAATCAAAAGAGCAGAAGATACGGTTCTCATCGATCAGGCCGAAAGCGTCCGCCGTATCTTTCAGGTTCGGCAATGCGTTCGACAAAATGCCGTTGACGATTCCCTTTTTCTTCATCTGTTCCATCAGGCGGCGCGTCGTTTCCCTAAATTCGCCGATGCCGTCGCGAAAAGCCAGATTAATCTGTGCGTCAATTCCCGGCTGAAACTTAACCGCGCAGTATTTGCACAACTGGCGGCAAAGCGTTTCAAAGCTTACCTTTCCGAGCATAAAGGCATCATAGTCGAAACCGACGGCGCCGTTGTTCTCGTTAAATGCCGCCATATCCTCGGTTCGGCTTTTCATAAACTCGTTCACGAACTTCAGGGTATACGGATAAATGACGCCGCCGACGTCCCAAATGCAGTATTTTATTTTCAGTTTTCCGGCCATTGTAACCTCGTTCGTTTATTTTCCGATAATATGATATCCGAATATAAATATATTGCAATCAGATAAAACAAAACCCCGCCGTCGGCGGGGCTTTTGCTAGAAACGGAAATCCCTCTTTCCGCGCTCTATTTCGCCGATATGTTCGCGGCAAATTTCCCGAACCTTGTCTTTCGGAATATTGTCCAGTTCTTTCTTAATCAGCGCCTCGCCGATCTTACGGGTTTCCGGACTGGCATAATCGACAAGATACTCCTTAAGCGTCATCAGCGCATTTGGCAGACAGCAGTTGTGAATCTGCAGATTCTTGCATAAGGCCATAAAGCGGTCGCCGGTACGCCCTTCGCGATAGCAGGCCGTGCAGAAACTGGGAATGTACCCAAGCTCCATCAGCCATTTGACCACATCATCAAGCGTACGCGTATCACTGACCTCAAACTGCGCCGAGCTTTCGTCTTCCGGCTCCGGCGTGTCATAACCGCCGACGCTGGTTTTGGAACCGCCGCTGATTTGCGAAATGCCGTAATGAATGACTCTCTCCCGGCAGGCTTTGCTCTCGCGCGTCGACATAATCATTCCCGTATAAGGCACCGCAATACGGATACAGGCCACGATTTTGGCAAAAGTATCGTCGTCGATGCCGTTGTCAAACACGTCAGGATCAATATCGTCCGCTCGGCGGATTCTCGGAACAGAAATAGTATGCGGCCCTACGCCGTGAACCGCTTCCAAATGCTCGGCGTGCATCAGCAAACCGGCAAATTCGTAACGATAACGTTCCAAACCGAACAGAACGCCCAGTCCAACGTCGTCAATTCCGCCTTCCATCGCCCGGTCCATCGCTTCGGTATGATAGTCATAATTATGCTTCGGCCCGGTCGGATGCAGTTTCTTGTAACTCTCTTTATGATAGGTTTCCTGAAACAGGATATAAGTGCCGATTCCGGCTTCTTTAAGCTTGCGGTAATTTTCAACCGTCGTCGCCGCAATATTGACGTTTACGCGGCGGATTGCACCGTTTTTGTGCTTAATACCGTAAATCGTCCTGATACATTCCAGAATATATTCTATCGGATTATTGACCGGATCCTCGCCGGCCTCAATCGCCAGACGTTTGTGCCCCATGTCCTGAAGCGCAACCACTTCCCGCGCCACTTCTTCCTGCGTCAGCTTGCGGCGCGGAATATGTTTGTTCTTGGCATGATACGGACAATAAACGCAGCCGTTGACGCAGTAATTGGACAAATACAGCGGCGCAAACATCACAATCCGGTTGCCGTAATAATCTTTTTTTATCTGCTCCGCCAGTTCAAAAATTTCCCTGTTCTTTTCGGGAATGTCACAGTCAAGCAGAATCATCGCCTCGCGATGGTTCAGCCCTTTGCGTTCTCTGGCCTTGTTCAGCACTTGGTCAACAAGCTGCGGGTTGTTCCTGTTGGCGTCGGCATAGGCCAGCGTGTCCAGCACTTCCTGATGGCAGATAAACTCTTCCGCCTTTAACGATTTCGGATTATACATTCAGTCACTCACTTTCTTTCAGGTCAGTCAGACTTCCCTGTCAGGTTAACAAAATTTTAGGTCATACTATCCCTGGGGCCGCCTTTTGGCAAGTCCGAAAAAGCTATTCGTCGTCTTTTGTGCAGAAATTGGAATAGGCGGTTTTGGCGCTGACGCCTTCCAAACGTCCGATTTTTCCGGCTAAGGCGCTGATAAGCTCTTCCGGCGCGTCAACCGCAACCGAAATAATGCTGACTTTTTTTTCCCGGTACGGAATTCCCATACGCCCGATAACATACGGCGCATATTCGTGCAAAATGGCATTCAGCCGTTCCGTTGCTTCCATGTTTTCGACAATAATGCCGATAATTGCAACTCTGCTTTCCATAAAAGTCTCCTTCATTTGTCGTTCTCATATTCTAACAGCGGCCGACAGATTTTTCAATTGCGAAATAAGCCTATGGAAATAAGGTTAGCACATCTTGATTTTGTTCCGTCCGGACATATTTATTCTGCTGTGGAAATTCAGAAATTTTGAGGAGAATACTTATGAAAATCATTCTCGGCATCATTACCGCGCTGGCTTTTTTCATCGGCGTTATGGTCAACAAAATGGCCCTTTCCATCGGCGAACAAATATATGCCGCCCTGTATTACATCATGGCTTTGATAGCCTTCTGCACGCTTTCGGTTCTTTTTGACGGCAAATTCACCTGCAGCTGCAACTGGCTTCGCCGCGAATGCGGCCTGCCCGAAAAAGACCTTGAAGACGAAGACGACGAAAACGCCGCCGAAGAAGAACTGACCGAAACCTATGACGGCGAAACCGATGAAACGGAGGAAAACCCGCGCAGAAAATTTGTCAAAACCATCATCATTACCAATAAAAACGACTGATAAAATTAAAACGGCGCCGACGGCCCGTTTTAGAAGTTGAAGTTTTCTTCGCTTCGCATTATTATATTTGACAAGGAGAAGAAACATGGCCATCGGCTGGACAGACGACGACGCGGTTCTCGACCAGATTCAGGATTCCGTCAACGATGAAGTAAACCGCGCCCGCAGAAACGTTCCCTGCGGCGAAAGCCTGTTGTATTGCGAAGAATGCGGCGAAGAGATTCCCGAAGCGCGGCGCCGTGCAATCCCCGGCGTCAGACTGTGCATTGACTGCCAGGAAGAGGCGGACAAACAGAACAAAGCCGTCAGTCTTTACAACCGCCGCGGTTCAAAAGACAGCCAACTCAAATAATTTTTTGTCGTTCAATTACAGTTTGATAAAACTTTTTTAATACTTTTTGCCTATTTTGAATAAATAAAATTCAACTTTTATATCATACTGTGGAGAACCGTCATGAACAAATTGAACGATAAGGCCATTGCCGAAGCCGCTTACTACATCTGGAAAAACAACGGCTGCCCCGCCAATACACACGCACAGGACTGGGCCGCAGCCATCAAACAGCTTTCGGCCGCAGCTAAACCGACACCGCACAAAACGGCTGCCAACGTCTCTGCCATCAGCAAAATCAGCACTGCGGACATCAATGCCCTCAATCGCCTTGCCGCCGCCAAAGGCAAAAAAATCAGCCCGGTCAGCGCCGCCGGCAAGCTGCTGGCCATTAATCTCGCCGCCGCCACCAACGCCGCACTGAAAACCAAAACAAAAACCCCGCTGAGAAAAATCTAATTCAATGTTCAAACCAAAATCCCGGTTAAAAAACCGGGATTTTTTCAATACGCACCTGTTTAACAAAAATTGACTTTTCGTCAACAGAATGTTATGGATAAAGAACTTATTTATAAAATTGTTTATTACAAAAATATCTTATTATGGAAACAAAATTTGAAAAACTGGAAAAGCTGATTTCGGAACTGAACATCAGCGACAAAGAACTGATAAGCTGGGTTAACAACCGGAGCAGGGATAAAACCGGTTTGATACCGACAGAACTGCCTTTGGTGTATCGACGCGGCAATGTACTAATCGTCGAAAATGGACTGAACCTGAACCGCAAACACGAACTCTGGGGAATTCAGCTTCTTTCCGGCGTGATGGTTGCCCTGCAACGAGATCCGGAAAACAACATTTCACCAGCCACATGGGAAGAAGTCAAAAAATTTGCCGAAAAGATGCGTTTTAAGGGCAAGCCGGGTTTTCTTCCATCCCAAGATGTTTTGAACAAGCATTGGGGCAAGGCGGAAAGAGAAAAATTTACAATCACAATTGCCGTATTAAAAGAAAACAACATTAACGCCGACGGTTACCGGGGATGCATTTGGTGCTCTGAAGTATATGACTGTCACAATGCCTGTTTTTTTGGCCTGAGGTACGGCGGTAAAGGCTGGCACCCTAAGACTTACATCAATAAACGCATAGCCGTAGCTTTCAGCTAATATCCCAAAGAGAAACGGCGTTATCTTCGGATAACGCCGTTTCTCTTTGGTTCAATTCTTACATTTTCAGCGCAAAACAAACATAACGTCAGATTTCTCTGGCCTTCGGGATACCGAAGGCAGACATTCCCTCACGCAAAGGACGCCAGAATTTTTCATCCTTTTGTTCAAAATAAACCCTGTTTTGCCGCATATACTTGGCTACGACCTGCAAATCTTTCGGCGGATACAGCTTTTTCCCCGGACGATTATATTGTACAAAAACAACATTGCTCATAACCCACACCGGATGATTGCGATATTTCCGGGAAGTTTCGCCGACACGCACCTCGTCAATCGGAGGAAATTTCTCGCAAACCTGCGCCAGCACATTCATTATCAGCTTTCCTGCGTCTTCGGTGCTTTGCCGGCTGAGATATTTATTGCAACCGGCAATAAAGACGTTCCGATCGCCTTTTTTATAAATATCGCCCAACTCCTCAACTATGCAATCCGCCGTAACCTTTCCCTGAGCAAAAATGTCTTTCCGACACCAGGCCTCTTTCTCCAGATTGGCAAACAATTCTTTCCTGAGCGGAGAACTCTGCTCCAGCCGTTCGAAAACATTATAATTTTTATCCAGAAAATGGTTGCGCTGCCTGATACGGTTTTGCATTTCGGAAGACTTCTTAACAAACAACGCATCAACCTTGGCTATTTCATACAGACTATATTCCCCGGCATCCATCATCTTAACCGCATTGCAGTCACAGACCAATTCTTCGCCCGCCCAGACAGCCCGCTCCTTAAAAAAGCCTTTCTGATACATGATATGCGAAAGCTCGTGCCCGAGAACAAAAGCCAGACTGTCCTCGCTGTCCAGTTTTAACAACGGCTCCTTGTTAAGCACAACCGCAAAATCCTGACCGCCGGCTAAAGATGATACAATATCGGGATAATCCGCATCAACCACTCTAGCAATGCTGGCGTCAGATTTGTTGTCCGCCAAATAATAATGCAGCGAAAACTGTTCCAGAAAAGCCTTTTCTTTGGGACATTTCTCCAGCATCCGCCCGACTATTCCGGCCACATATTCGTCAAAAGGACGATTTTTGCTTTCATCCGCCAAACATAAAACAACAGCCAAATCATAATTCATCGGTATTCTCCTCCGGCCTTTTCAGAATACCAAAACCAAACGCTTTTGTATAGAATAAACTGATAAAACCTGACAACTGCACCTAACAGGTAAAATCTTTTAGTTCACCGAAATATCATTCATTATCTGAATTAATTTTGACTTAAAGTCTTCATAAGACTCAGCATTCGTTTCTTCAATTCTTTTCGAGAATTCTATCGTCAGCAAAATTGCCAAAATATCTTCCGTGCAAGCAACCATATCAACAATATGAACTCTCTTTAAAGAACAAGCACATTGATATAAACTTTTTGAATATTGCACCTCAAGATGAATATTTCGCGGCTTTTGCTTTTTAATACCGTTCAAATCCTGAAATATATATTTAGAAATAACTTCTACAAATTCGTCATTCATATTTTTATCTTTCTCACAATCAACAAATATTTTAACTCTTAAGGTCGATGTTGGCTAATTTGCTCCGTTCACTTATACCAGCTTCATTTCTTTACCAACAAGCATAACCTACTCCTGTTCACTCAAAAACGCAACCCAAACTCCATTTTCGTAAATTCTCACTCCAAACTTTATCCAATAAAAATCCCGCAACAAACAGACTTCTTTAATTGGTGGGAGTTGAGAGGCTGGAGACAGGAAAAAGCTCCGACAAAGCTTTTTCTGACGACAGGCGAAGTTTCGTTAGATTGCAACGCCTGCGACAGCTGGCGTTGTTATCGTTACAAAACGAGTGACCGCAGCGAGTTTGCATTGCGACAAAGAGCAATGCTTACGAGCCAGAAAAACTCCCGAGGGAGTTTGAACCTCTCTTCTTTAAGATACAAAAAAACCTTTAACTTCACAGTTAAAGGTTTTTTAATTGGTGGGAGTTGAGAGGTTCGAACTCCCGACCCTCTCGGTGTAAACGAGATGCTCTTCCAGCTGAGCTAAACTCCCATCGTGTTTACGATGAAGTTTATATACTCATAAAAACAATTAATCAAGCAAAAAATTACAAAAAATAAATTTTTCTTTCCCGTTAGAAATTATTCTGTTTCAGAAACCGGATTGCCGCCGACCAAAAATAAAAAAACAAGGGAGTCAGAGCTCCCTTGTTTTCAGCGGATAATTTCCTCTTCCGGAAAATAAAACATCTCTTTGTCTTGCCGGGAATAAGCTCTTTCCCCAAAAGGTTCCTCCGGCTTTCGGTCATCAGGAATTTCCTCCGTAACCCTGATGCTTATCACACCGTTCGCACCACCCGCATAAGCAACTCTGACAAACGAAGCGCCGATAATTACCGCCTCATTGTCGTCGTTCACATAGCAAAGCGCCTTATGCCGGTTAAAATTAAGCTGCAAAATCCGGCCGTCACATTCAACACTCCAACTGCGGCACATTTCAGACAAGAAACGGCGAAAACCGTCTTTTGTCCGAACGTAAAAATGAGTCAGGCCGCCTTTGCCGTCAAACAATGCCAACAGGCCACATTCCTTTTCGGCAACTTCGGACAACGGAATAAGGTCTTTTTCCTTTTCCGCCGTCATAATGAAAAACGAATTTAGATTTTTCATGACTGCAAAATTATAAAATTAATAAATTCATACGGTTAAAAATATGTTCTCAGTCTAATTCTCCGCATTCCCCGCGTCAAACGTTCCTAAAAGTTATGCAACAAAAAAAGACGGAACTTCCCGTTCCGCCTTCTTAATCTTCATATAAACCAAGGACCGGCCGAAGCCGGTCCCTATGATAATTAGTTTACAGAATCCTGAAGAGCTTTACCAGCTTTGAACTTAGCCTGCTTGCGGGCAGGAATTTTGATGGTAGCGCCGGTACGCGGATTGCGGCCGGTGGTAGCAGAGCGCTTGGAAACGGCAAAAGTACCGAAACCAACCAGACGAACTTCATCGCCGGATTTCAGAGCTTTGGTAACAGAAGCAACAAATGCATCTACAGCCTTAGCAGAATCAGTTTTGGTAAGGCCGGTTTCGCTAGCAATGCTAGAAATAAGTTCATTTTTATTCACGGTGAGGACTCCCTCTAATTATTAAGTTATAAACCAAATGACAACAAATCTTGTCATCACACAAAAATTTAAGCGCTTAAAAACCAATGAGTCAAACAAAATCAACGGTTTTATCCCGAATTTTCTGCTTTTTCTGCCAATTTGACGCCTATTTCAGCCTTTTGCGCAAGTTATTCACAGCCAAATCTTTGCCCAGCCTGATTTGCGGGCGATTCTTCAGCGATTCTCCTCGGCGATTCACAGACCTGAAAAAAGCGCCGTGACACGGCGCTTTTTTCATTCAGTTCGGAACCGAAACCTGCTCGCAGGATTTTGGCACCGGTTCGCAGCGGCAGATTTCCTCCAGCGGCTTGACCTTGCCTTTAAGGGCAATCTTAATTACTTCCTTGACGTCCGAAACCGGAATAATCTTCATGCCGGTCTTGACGTTTTCGGGAATTTCCTCCAGGTCCTTTTCGTTCTCTTTCGGAATAATTACGGTCTTGATGCCGCCGCGCAGCGCCGAAAGCAGCTTTTCCTTCAGGCCGCCAATAGGCAGCACCCTGCCCTGCAACGTAATTTCACCGGTCATCGCCACGTCTTTTCTGACCGGAATCTTGGTCAGCACCGAAACCAGCGTCGTATACATGGCAATACCCGCCGACGGCCCGTCTTTCGGCGTCGCCCCTTCCGGAACGTGAACATGAATGTCGGTCTTCTCAAAAACTTCCGGATTAATCCCCAGCTCCTTGGAATGCGCCCGAACCACCGAATAGGCCGTTTCGATGGATTCCTTCATTACGTCGCCGAGTTTGCCGGTCTGGGTAATTTTACCCTTGCCCGGCATGTCCACAGCTTCGATAAAGAGAATGTCGCCGCCGACTTCCGTCCAGGCCAGACCGGTCGTCACGCCGACATGATCCTGTTCTTCGGCTTCGCCGTAGCGGTATTTGATGACCCCGAGATACTTGCTCAGGTTTCCGGAATCAACCCGGACATGCTCGTCCCTGCCTCTGGACAACAGTATTTCCTTAACCGCCTTGCGGGCTATTGTCGCCAGTTCGCGTTCCAGATTACGAACGCCGGCTTCGCGGGTATAATAGCGGATAACGTCGCGTATCGCCTCGTCGGTAATTTCCAGTTCATGCGGCTGAACGGCATTTTCCTTAAATATCTTCGGAATCAGGTGCCGCTTGGCAATTTCCACTTTTTCGTCTTCGGTATAGCCTGAAAGGCGGATAATTTCCATACGGTCCAGCAGCGGCCGCGGCATGTCCAGCGAATTGGCCGTCGTCACAAACATAACGTCCGACAGGTCGTAGTCAACTTCCAGATAATGGTCGTTAAACGCCGCATTCTGCTCAGGGTCAAGAACCTCCAGCAGCGCCGAACTTGGATCGCCGCGCCAGTCATTGCCCAGCTTGTCTATCTCGTCAAGCAAAAACAGCGGATTGGAAGTTCCGGCCTTTTTCATGCCTTTAATAATCTTGCCGGGCATGGAACCGATATAGGTCCGTCGATGGCCGCGAATTTCAGCTTCGTCGCGCATGCCGCCCAGCGACGCGCGGACAAAGGCGCGGCCGGTAGCTCTGGCGATCGACTTGCCGAGCGAGGTCTTGCCGACGCCCGGAGGGCCGACCAGGCACAAAATCGGGCCTTTAACCTTGTCGGCACGTGCCTGCACGGCCAAATATTCGAGAATTCTCTCTTTAACCTTGTCCAGCCCGTAATGGTCCTGCTCCAAAACCTCCATCGCCTTGTTCAGGTCCTTGTTGACCTTTGAACGTTTTTTCCACGGAATGTCCAGCATCCAGTCCAGATAATTGCGCACGACCGTCGCTTCCGAAGACATGGCGCTCATATTTCTGAGCTTTTTGACTTCGGCCAGAGCCTTTTCCTTAGCCTCTTTAGACAAGCGGGTCTTTTCGATTTTCTTCATATATTCCGAAATCTCAGCGTCGTCGTCGCCGTCGCCGAGCTCTTTCTGAATCGCCTTCATCTGCTCGTTAAGGTAATACTCCTTCTGGCTCCGTTCCATCTGCTTTTTAACCCGGGTCTTGATTTTATTCTCAACCTCCAGCAATGTAATTTCGGCATCCATAAAGCCGAGGATTTTTTCAAAACGTTCTTTCAGCGACGTCGCGTCCAAAAGCGCCTGCTTGTCGGCAATTTTCAGCGACAGATGGGAAGCAATCGTATCCGCCAGCTTACCGTAATCGGTAATCTGATTGACCGAAACCAGAACCTCCGGCGGCGTCTTTTTAGACAGTTTGACATATTCCTCAAACTGTGACAAAACCGCCCGGACCAAAGCTTCGACTTCTGTGCTCGTATCGTCTTTTTCGGGCAAGACCGAAGCCGTAACCTCCATAAATTCGTTGTTGTCCTCAAATTTTTCGATTTTAACGCGTTCCAGCCCCTCAATCAGAACCTTGACCGTTCCGTCGGGAAGTTTCAGCAGCTGAAGAATGGTGCCCAAGGTGCCGATATGATAAATATCATCGGCAACCGGCTCTTCGACGGCCGCGTTTTTCTGCGTTGCCAGAACAATGTTCTTGTCGTTGTCGACCACCTCCTGCAAAGCGCGGATAGACTTTTCCCGTCCGACAAAAAGCGGCACGATCATCTTCGGATAAACGACGATGTCGCGAAGCGGAAGTACCGGATACTTTTCTTTTTTAGATGCCATTTCCTCTGTCCTGTTCGTTAAAATACCGTTTTTAATAATATAGGAAAATATTATGCGAACTACAATAGCCGCCCTAAAGTTTTTGGCATAAATCGTTCGCCGCGGCAACGGCAAAACCGTTTAATCCACAACGGCACCGCAAACAGTATGATAAGTTGATAATTTCGTTTGTTATTTTTTGCAAATGATATATACATATTCTAACTGCAGGCGAAAAATGCCTTATATACAACCCATAGAAGAAGAGAGAGAAAAAGGTAGACTTTTAATGGCTGCAAAAAGAAACAATACCAACGGCGAAATTACCGTTGACATCTCGGTAACGCTCGGAACGGCCGACCTGCGCGTCAACCAGCTGCTCAAACTCGGCCGCGGCGCAGTCGTCGAGCTTGACCGCGACGTCAACGACTATGTCGACATCTATGCCAACAACGTTTTAATCGGTCACGGCGAAGTCGTCATTACCGAAAACGAAACCATCGGCATTGCGATTACCGACACCGTCAAAAAAACGCACCGTTAACTCCGCATTCCGAACAGAAACGCTATGGCCAAAGCAAAAATACTGAAAAAGACTTTCAAAAAGCTTCTTAAATCCAGAATCGTTACCGGCCTCGTCGGAAGCCTCCTTTACTTTTATACACGCCTCGTCGGCCGAACGACCCGCTGGAAAACCAAAGGCATCGGCAAATTCTATGACTGCTGGCGGAAAGAAGGCAGCATTATTCTCATCGGCTGGCACGGACGCGCCATGCTCTATCCCTACTTCTGGAACAAAAAGCGGCCGCTCAACGCGCTGGTCTCCCTGCACCAGGACGGCCGTCTGATTGCCGGTTTTCTGGAAAAATGCGGACTGGGCACCATCGGCGGTTCCAGCAACGGCAACGCGGTCGGCTCGGCGCGGGATTTGCTCGAATCCCTGCGGAATGACACCGCCATCTGCATTATTCCCGACGGACCTAAGGGCCCAAGCATGAAACTGAGCAAAAGTCCCGTTTACTTCGCCCAAAAAAGCGGCAAACCGGTTTTTGGCATTGCGTGCAGCGTCAAAGGCTCCAAAATCGTTCGCAAAGCCTGGGATCAGATGATGATTCCGATTCCCTTTTCCGAAGGCGTCTGCGAAGTAATCGGCCCCTATTACGTTCCGCCCGAAGCCGATGAACGGCGGCTTGAAGAAATCCGCCTGCAGATTGAAAACGAACTCAACAAAGTCTGTTTTGCCGCCGACAAGGCTATGGGCATTAAAAAAGTCACGCCGGGCATAACAGCCAAGAAAAAAAGATATCCCAAAAACTAATAAGGTTTTTCCCATGTTCATTCGCATTTACAACATTCTCATCCGCATTCTCTATCCGCTGGTCATCAAACGCTACATCAACAAACGCAAACAAAACGGCAAAGAAGACCTCAAACGCTTCAATGAACGCATGGGCCGTCCGCAGCTTAAACGTCCCGACGGCAAACTGATATGGCTTCACGGCGCCTCGGTGGGAGAATCTCTTTCCATGCTGCCGCTGATTAACCGTTTGCTCGACCTCTACCCGGAAGCGCACGTCATGGTCACAACCGGCACCATTACTTCGGCTGAACTGATGGGCAAGAGACTGCCGGAAAGAGCCTTTCATCAATATATTCCGATAGACAATCCGGTTTTTACCACGCGTTTCATCCGCCATTGGCGGCCGGATCTGGTTCTGTGGTTTGAATCCGACCTCTGGCCGGCCATGCTTTCGGGCATCAGCCGCAAAAACATTCCGCTGATTCTCGTCAATGGACGCATATCCAACAAATCGTTCAAAAGATGGCAGCAGTTTGACTACATCAGCAAAGAGCTGCTCGGCTGCTTCACTTTCTGTCTCGGACAGTCGGAAGAAGACGCCTACCGCCTGCGCGTGCTTGGTGCACGCGATTCGATGTGTTTGGGCAACTTGAAATACGCCGGTCTCCAACCGCCGATCGATGCTGCAAAACGCGACGAAATCGCCGCTCAAATCGGCAGCCGCCCGCTTTGGAACGTCAGTTCCACCCACCGCGACGAAGAAGTCAAAATCGGCAAATTTTTAAAACGCGTTCAGGAAAAGGTTCCCGGACTGCTGACAATTATGGCGCCGCGCCACCCCAACCGCGGCCCCGAAATTCAGCAGGACCTCGACAACCTCGGCCTGACCACGGCGTTGCGCTCCAAAGGCGAGCCGATAACCGCCCAAACCGACGTTTATATCGCCGACACCATCGGGGAAGTCGGCATCTGGTATGACCTGGCGCCGCTTGTATTCATCGGCGGTTCGCTGATTCCGCACGGCGGCCAGAACTTTATGGAACCTTCCCGTATGCGCGATGCCGTCATTGTCGGCCCGCACATGTTCAATTTTACCGATGCCATGAACCGCGCCAAAAAGGCTGATGCCGTCATTCAGGTCAACGACGTTCTGGAGCTTGAAGAAACCGTTCTGCAGCTGCTTACGCACAAAGAACTGCTCGAAGCCAAACGTTCGCTGGCTTACAATTGGGCACACGGCGAAGCCAGGGTTCTCGACGGCATATTGGAAAAAATCAAAGGATACATTCAGGAATGAAAACGCCCGCTTTCTGGTCCGAACCCAATTTTCTTTCCCGCCTGCTGAAACCGCTGGGCACAGTCTATGCTTTTGCCACTCGTCTGCGCATCGGGCTGGGACGCCCGTGCAAAATCGGACGGCCTGTCGTCTGCATCGGCAATCTGACGGCTGGCGGCACGGGCAAAACGCCGGTCGCCGTTGCGGTTGCCGGACTTTTGCAACAGGCCGGCAAAAATCCGTTTTTTGTTTCCCGCGGTTACGGCGGCACTTTGAAAAACATCATGGTTGACAAAGAAAAGCACACGGCGTCAGAAGTCGGCGACGAACCGTTGCTGCTTGCCCGCCGGGCACCGGTCATCGTCAACCCTGATCGTGTTGCCGGCGCACAGAAGGCCCTCCGGTCCGGTGCCGAAGTTATTGTCATGGACGACGGTTTCCAGAATCCGGGATTATATAAAGATCTGTCCTTTTTGGTTTTTGACGGCGGTTTCGGCATCGGCAACGGCCTGTCGGTTCCGGCCGGGCCGCTCCGCGAAAACTTCGCCGCCGGCCTCAAACGCGCCCATGCGGCAATTATCCTCGGTGAGGACAAACATAATTTAAGCGCCAAAATTGCCGGAATTCCGATTTTCCGGGGTTCAGTCGTTCCGGTTCGGCCGGAAGTGTCCAATACCGACGCCGTCGCCTTTGCCGGCATCGGCCGTCCGGAAAAATTTTACGCCTCCATGCGCGAACTCGGCTTCAACCTGGTTGAAACCATTGACTTTCCGGATCATCACCGTTATACGGCAGCCGAACTGAACCGCCTCATCGACAAGGCTCGCAGTAAAGACGCCCTCCTTTTTACCACCGCCAAGGACTTTGTAAAAATTCCGACGCAAATGCAGAAGTATTTCCGGGTTCTTGAAATTGAAATCAGATGGGAAGACGAAGCCGCCCTTTCCAAATTCATCCTTGACAACATAAGATGAAAAAGCCCTCCGCAAAGGAGGGCCTTGACTATGCGAAAATGTTCTCCGCGGTGTACCCCCCATAGGCAAAAGCGCTGCCGTCAATAAAACGGTAATTTCTGTCCAGCGTGGCAATCTTCTTCATGTCTTCCTCGTCAAGTTCAATGTTCTGCGCCGCAAAATTTTCGCGAATGCGTTCCGGATGAACCGATTTCGGAATGGAAATCACGCCGCGGTTAACCTGCCAGGCAATCATGACCTGCGCCGGCGTAATGTTCAGACGTTTGGCAATCTCGCCGATAACCTCGTTTTCCATCAGATTCAGTTCGCCCTGATGCTGACCGGAACCAAGCGGCGAATAAGCCGTTACCGCAATCATGTTCCTGCGGCAGAAGTCTATCAGCTCATTTTGCTGCAAAAGCGGATGATTCTCAACCTGATTGACGCTCGGAACCGTTTCGGCCTTTTCAATCAGCGCGCCGAGTTTTTTGACGCCAAAGTTAGAAACGCCGAGGGCTCTGGCCAGCCCCTTGTCGTGCGCCTCTTCCATACCGGCCCAGGTAACGTCGGGCGGCAGTTCGTCCGACGCAACCATATCCGCATCGGAAGACGGCAGATCAACACCTTTTTTCTGGGCAACCGGCCAGTGCATCAAATACAAATCCAGATAATCAAGCTGCAAATCCTCCAGAGTCTGTTGCAAGGCAGGCAAAACGTCTTCACGGGCGTGAGAGTCGTTCCAAAGTTTGGAAACGACAAACAGTTCCTCTCTTTTTACGTCGCCTTCGTTCATCGCATCGGCCAAGGCCTGTCCGATTTCCTTTTCATTGCCGTATATCGGCGCGCAGTCAATATGCCGATAACCATACTTAATGGCCCAGCGCACGGCCTGATAAACTTCGCCCGGCTTTGACTTCCAGGTTCCGAGACCGACAATCGGCATCTCGGCTTCATTGTTCAGCTTTACGGATTTCATCATTTTCTCCTTTAACTTTTTTAGCGGTAAACTCCCTTTTTATATAGTATCAAACCCTCCGGCTTAAAGATTCGCCCGCGAAATTTTGTTTTACATGCCCCTGAATTGATAAAGATGCTTGCAAAAAACAAAAAGTTATACTAATGTTTATAACATATTGGATAAAACCTCAGTCAAATCCAATAACTGATATATCAGCAAGCCTGATATGTGACTATTCTTTAACTAACAAAAGGATATGAACTATATGAAGAAAACATTACTCCTCGCCGGTGTTGCCAGCTTATTTGCCGTAAATACCGCCAATGCAGAAGTCAAACCCTATGTCGGTTTGGACTATAACTATTCCAGCTATGGCATGGACAAACCTTACAACGATGCATTTGAAGACGACTATAACAGCCTGTCTTTCGTTGCCGGTGCAAAATTGATGGAAAACTTCGGTCTGGAAGCTTTCTATCAGAGATCTCTGAACGAGAAAAACACCTATGACGGAGATAAATATTCTTCGCGCATCCAGAACTATGGCGTCGACGCTTTGGGCTATCTGCCGCTCGGCTGCGACAAGGAAGTTGAACTGATTGCCGGTCTCGGTCTTGGTCAGTACCAGACAAAATACAGAGAGCAGGGCTACACCTCCAGCAAAGAAGAAGCTCTCGGTATCCGCGCTAACGTCGGTGCTCAGTACAACATCGACGAAAATTGGTCTGTCCGCGGCATGTATCGCCATGTATATCTGCAGAAGAGCGTAATGAACGACATCAATGAGTTCTCTGCCGGTATCAGATACAATTTCTAATCGGATTTGGCTGAAAAACACTGCCGGAAATTTCCGGCAGTGTTTTTTTATGTTCATATGCCATCGGCAACTCTTCCGCCGCTCTTCTTGCGCCACAGTCCGTTCCTGTCCGTGCTTTTTCCAAATTTATTCTGATTTTACCTCTGCCTCATTTCATCTTCAGCTTTTCCCTTCCTTGCTCACTTTCCAACATTTCCCCGTCCGTTCCCTCTTTCTAACTCTTTCCTGTCGTTATCCCTTACAACTTTGTCATTGCGGCATCCCCATCCACCCCTGTCACTCCTATTCAACTTTGTCATTGCCGTGCTTGACACGGCAATCTCCTCCCTGTATGATCACGGTCACAGTCAAGGAGGCACCAATGGAACAAATCAGCACCCGGTATTTCAAAATTTTTTACACCAAACTGCCGCATTATGTTGAAAGCGAAAACAACCTGAAATATTCGACGCCGGATGCGGCCTGCTTCGACATCTGCGCCTCAGTCGCCGCCCCCCATACCATTCTGCCGCAACAGCGTTTCATGTGCCCGACCGGTTTGAAACTTGCACCGGAAAATCCGTTTTGGCTGCGTGTCAACGGCCGCAGCGGCCTGGCGGCCAAACACGGCATTATCCCTATCGGCGGCATCATTGACACCGACTACCGCGGCGAACCGATGATAATCCTGCTCAACACCGGCACGGAACCTTATACGATACGCGGCGGCGATAAAATCGCCCAGATTGAATGCCCCTTTCCTTATAAAGCCGTATTTGAAGAAATCAGCCCGGAAAAATTTGCGGAATTGGCACAGACAACCCGTGGCGACGGCGGCTTCGGCTCTACCGGCCGCAGATAATCATTCCTAAAACCCGAGCACCGGACGAACGACGAAACCATATAAATTTTTGGACTAAAAAAAACCTCCGGCAAATAACCGGAGGCTGTTTTTTATGCATTTAATTCACGCGGACTTCTCGCCGTGTTCTTCTTTTTTGTAGACATAAACCGGTTCCTTGTGTTCGTCGATAACGTCTTCATTGATAACGATTTCCGAAACGTCCTTCTTGTCCGGAATATCATACATCAACTCCAGCAGATTATCTTCCATAATCGCGCGCAGGCCGCGGGCGCCGGTCTTGCGTTCAATCGCCTTTTTGGCAATCGCGCGCAAAGCGCCTTCGGTAATCGTCAGTTTGACGCCTTCCATTTCGAACAATGTTGCATATTGCTTAACCAGCGCATTTTTCGGTTCGGTCAAAACCTTAACCAGAGCGTCTTCGTTCAAATCCTCCAGCGTGGCGATGACCGGCAGACGCCCGACAAATTCCGGAATCAATCCGTATTTGAGCAAATCTTCCGGCTGTACGTCTTTCAGGATTTCACCGATGCCGCGCTCCTCCTTGGAAGCAACTTTTGCCCCGAAACCAATCGACGTTTCGTTGCCGCGGCGGCTGACGATTTTTTCCAAACCGGCAAAAGCGCCGCCGCAGATAAACAGAATATTGGTCGTATCGACATGCAGAAATTCCTGCTGCGGATGTTTGCGCCCGCCCTGCGGCGGAACATTGGCAACCGTACCTTCAATGATTTTCAGCAGTGCCTGCTGCACACCCTCGCCCGAAACGTCGCGCGTAATCGACGGACCGTCGGTCTTGCGGGTAATCTTGTCTATTTCATCAATATAAACGATGCCGCGCTGCGCCTTTTCAATATCATAATTCGCCGCCTGCACCAGTTTCAGAATAATGTTTTCAACGTCTTCGCCGACATAACCGGCCTCGGTCAAAGTCGTCGCGTCCGCAATCGCAAACGGCACGTCCAAAATCTTGGCCAGCGTCTGCGCCAGCAGCGTTTTGCCGGAACCTGTCGAACCGATAAGAATCACGTTTGACTTCGAAACTTCGATATCCTTGGAAGTTTTCTGACAGTTCAGCCGCTTGTAATGGTTATACACCGCCACCGACAACACCTTTTTGGCCTGATCCTGGCCGATAACGTACTGATCCAGAAATTCCTTTATCTTTGACGGCGTCGGCAGCTTCTCGGCCGTATTGCCGCCTTCGGCCTTGGCAATTTCGTTCATCTCGTCGGCAACAATGTTAATGCAGACTTCTATGCATTCGTCACAGATGTACACGCCGCGGCCGGCCACCAGCTTCTTTACTTCGTTCTGGCTCTTTCCGCAGAAGGAACAGCACAAAACCTCACCGTTCTTATCGTCTTTATCACTCATTTTTTTCACCTATTTTACAATCTCGTCGCGGTTGGTAACAATATGGTCAATCAGGCCGAATTTCTTGGCCTCCTCCGGCGTCATGAAATTATCGCGATCCATCGCCTTCTCGATAACCGAAAGCTTCTGTCCGGTATTTTTGGCATAAATCGCGTTCAGGCGCTTGCGCATGTCCAAAATCAGCCTGGCCTGAATTTCAATGTCTGCCGCCTGTCCCTTGGCACCGCCGGAAGGCTGATGAATCATAATCTGCGAATTCGGCAGCGAAAATCTTTTGCCTTTAGCGCCGCCGGCCAACAGGAAAGACCCCATCGAGCAGGCCTGTCCGATGCACATGGTCGCTACATCGCAGCTGATGTACTGCATGGTATCGTACATTGCCATGCCGGACGTAATGACGCCGCCGGGCGAGTTAATGTACAGAAAAATGTCCTTTTTGGGATTCTCGGATTCCAAAAACAGAAGCTGAGCACAAACCAGTGATGAAACTTCGTCGTTAACCTCTCCGGTCAGAAAAATAATCCTTTCTTTCAGCAGGCGCGAAAAGATGTCGAACGAGCGCTCGCCCTTGGACGTCTGTTCAATGACCATCGGCACCAGCGTATTGTCAAATATCTCAATAGAACTTCTTGCAACCATTTTGTTTTCCTTATAATTGGCAGATTAACTTTTTATAGCACTCTATACCAATATATTCAACAAAATGTTAATAACAGCGCCCTTAATCGTCAAAACCGGTCTTTTCGTCGACAATATACAGCGGCCGCTGCTTGACTTCTACGAAAATCTTGGCCAGATATTCCCCTATAATCCCCAGAGACACCAGCTGCACGCCGGAAAAAATCGTAATGATCGTTACCAGCGAAGCCCAGCCGACAATTGTGCCCCGCACCGACCAGCGGTAAATGACGAAACAGAGAAAACAAAGGCTCAGGAAGCAGATGAAAAAACCCATAAACGTTACCAGTCTGAGCGGCACAATCGAAAAACTTGAAATGCCGCTCCAGGCAAAACCCATCATTTTCATCAGCGGATACTTCGTTTCGCCGGCCGGACGAGCCTTGCGGTCATAATAAACCTTGTCCGACTTAAACCCGACCAGCGGCATCATTGCACGCAAAAACAGGTTTCGTTCGGGAAACTGCTTCAGCGTATTTACGGCGCGCCGTGTCATCATACGAAAATCGGCATGGTTATAGACGATGTTCACGCCGAGAAGTTTCATCAGTTTATAAAAGGCCAGCGCCGAATATTTTTTGAACCGGGTATCCGTATCGCGGCTGTCCCGCACGCCGTAAACGATTTCGCAGCCGTCATTTATCTTGTCGAGCATGGTTTCAATGACGCCGCAGTCGTCCTGCAAATCGGCGTCAATCGTCACATACAGGTCGGCGTCGGTATCATACATGCCGGCAATAATCGCTTTCTGATGACCAAAGTTGCGCGACAGGCTGATGCCCGAAAAAATCCGCTCCCCGGCGGCGGCTTTTTTTATCAGCGCCCAGGTTTTGTCGCTGCTTCCGTCGTTTACAAAACAGACTTTGCTGTCCGCATGCACTTTTTTGCCTTTTATCAGCTTTTTCAGCAACGCGCCGATGACCTTTATCGTCTGCGGCAGCACCGCCTCTTCGTTGTAACAGGGCATGACAATCAGCAGTTTTTTCAAATCATCGGACATCGCCGGCTCCTTTGTGGTTAACGCGAACGTATCTTTTGAATATATCTTATCATTCCCGGAATTTTAAGCAGTAAAAATCTTTTAATTTTGAACATAAACCCGCCGGATATCCTTCCGCATTCGCAGGGAAGCAACACTTTCAGGTTTTCCTGCCGCAAACGGCCGGCCGCCGGCGCCGCTTTGAAAACATACTGAAAGACGTGCGACTGCGGATCATTGAGAATAAAGGCGGCCGTTTCGGGCGGAAGCTCGCCGACCTTATGCTTCTGAAAACCGTCAGGCGGCAGAAACGTCCGCCCGGAGGCCATAATTTTCAATTTGGCATCGGCAAACATTCCGGCAATCGATGCCGCGGTAAAAAAGCGCAAATGCGTCTTGTCCAGAATCCCCAGCTCGGTATAGCTCCAGTCATTAAGCAAAAGCCCGGCTTTAATGCTGGCATGCGCCGCATTCGGCAGTGAAACCAGAAAATATCCGCCCGGCTTCAACAGAAGTTTCAACTCGGACAGAACGGCGGCAGGCTGCCGCAGATGTTCCAGCACGTCGCCGCAGACAACAACGTCAAAAGACTGCCGAAACCGCGGATAGTCAGCCGCGGCGAAATTATTCAGGTCAATTTGCAGCACTTCGTCAAAAACCTGGCGTTTCCGACAGGCTTCAACACCTTCCCGATCGGCTTCAAGTCCGACACAGCGGCAGTTCTTTCGTTCAGCCAGCAGCGCGGACAAATCGCCGCATGCACAGCCGACGTCAAGCACCCGGCTCCCGGCCTCGGTCATTTCATAAAGCAGGACATTGCTGTCGTTTCTGTTTTTCAGATCAATTTTGCGGACATAAAGCATCTGTTTGACTTTCCGGTTTAATTTTTTCTAAGCTTAACCGTGCTGCAAAATTTGTCAACTGTTGATAACCGTCACTTTTTCTTAGCCAAACATTTCCGCCGTTTTATAATTAATCCCAACTTATCCGGAAAGGCAGCCAATGTCCGTCAAAAAACCCAAAATTTCCGTTCTGATTCCCGTACACAACGGCGCCGACACGCTCGCGGAAACCGTCGCCAGCATTTTAAATCAGACTTTTGCCGATTTTGAGCTGCTGCTGTTTGACGACGCCTCGACCGACGCTTCGCCTGAAATCATCAACAGTTTTGCCGATTCCCGCATCCGTCGTTTCCGCAGCGACGCCAATCTGGGCATCTCCGAAGCCAGAAACCGGCTTATGGAGCTGGCCGAGGGCGAATATCTGGCGGTTATGGATCATGATGACCTGTCCGCCCCCCGGCGGCTCGAAAAACAGGCCGCCTGGCTGGACAACAATCCCGAAGTTGCCATGGTCGGCAGCTGGGGACGGCTGTTTTGCGCCCGGCCGCCTTTTCCCGGCCTTTTCGGCAGAATCAAACAGGCCTTTGTCAACCTCGGCTGGGTTTGGTGCCAACCGGAACACCCCGACATTCATGACGCGCTCTGCGGCAACCCGGTCATGCACTCGTCAGCCATGCTCCGCCGCTCGGCACTCGTTCGGGACAACATCGCTTATAACCCGGACTATTCGCCCGCCGAAGACTACGACCTCTGCCGGCAGCTGCTGGCTGCCGGCTGGCAGCTGGCTAACCTTCCCGAAGTGCTCTTCTGCTACCACTATCACGGCCGCAACTATTCGCTTACCCATAAGAAAGCCATGCGCCGCGCCGACCGCAAAGTCAAAAACGACATTCTTAAACTGCTCGGTCGGAAACGCTCCTTCTGCCCCTATTTTCTGGTCATGCTGCAAAAGCTGCGCCTGAAAAAGTTTCCGAGGAACTGCAATGATTAACGAACCGCTTTTTGAAGAAAACATTGTTTCGACAATATTCAGGAACTTTACCTTCTACTTTTTCGGACAGACCTGGTATATTTACGCCGTTCTGCTCGGAATATCAATATACATGGCTTATCGGCTGCTCTGCAAAGGAAGCTGCACTCCCTGCCCGGACCTGTTTCCTTCCCCGGCTGCCGGTTTTAACCTCCATAACCGCAAAGAGCTTGCCGCATTGTTATTTCTGTTTCTTTCATTTTCAACCTATGCCGTTACCATGCTTTTGCAGGACAATTCCCTGTTTAACAATCCCGACCTGATGAGCTTAAATACAATTTTCATTTTTCATCGCGGACTGGCTGCTTCTTATGGTCCGGCACGAATGTGTCCGGTTTCGTTTTTCGACCTTAATGCTTTGTACGCCATAACACACAATTTTTACATTATCAGCGCCTATATTATGTTAAAACAGGCTCTTATCTTATGGTTGCTCTATTGTTTTCTTAATTTTTTAAGCCCGGCAAAACGTCTTTTCACTCTTGGCACAATCCAGCTGGTTCCCGCTGTTTTCTGGCTCAACGGCATCATCTTTCCCGAACAGAATATCTTAATTTTCATTCTGGCCTCACTGCTTTGCCTCAAAAGGTTTTCTGCCGGAAAACGTTCCGGTCTGTGGGGCTTTGGCGCCTTTACGCTTCTGGCCGTTTACAGCAAAGAAACAACCGTTCTTTTTTACGGCGGAATACTTATCTTTGCCGTTTTATATGACGTTTACAAAGAAAAAATAAATCTTAGCGATTTTCTTCACCCTTTCCGTTTGGCTGGACGGCTGCCGGTAGAAACCATGCTCTTTTTATGCTGTTTAAGTTTCGCGCTCTTTTATTTGTTCATCATGGTTGAATTGAAAGAAAATGTTTATATTGCCTTCCGCCAAGCCGACAGCCGCCATCTTTTGAATTTATACAAATTTGAAATTATCACAGTCACTCTGGCTTGGCTCATTGCTGCAAAAAAACTCATTTGCCGTGAAAAGTTCGACAACCCGCTGTTTAACGAAGGAACACTTTTTGGCGCCTCTTTTCTGCTGGCGATTCTTATTTTCCATCTGCATATCGCTCCCGACCTTGAACATGTGCGGCTTAAAAGCTACTACGCTCTGCTGGCCGCCGTCTTCGGAATCGTCTATATTGCCCGTAACCTGAAAAATACCGGACTGCTAATCTGCCTGTGCGGCCTCTTTTTATTCTATGCCGGCTCAGCCAATATAACTATCGCCAAGCACGAAATCGGTCATGCCAGACACGAAGCAGCCAATTTCCTTTCCTCCGTACTTCAAAATGAAAAACGCCTCAGCTATATGCTTTCCGCCCATACCGAAGAAACAGACTGGGTAAAGGAAACATGGAACGCAGCCCTGACCTATTACCATCCCGGCACAGACATTACGCTCAAGATGCCGTCCTTAACAGACGACAATGTCATTAACAAATTCAGCCGGCACCAATATGCCAAATATAAAAAATATTTGTCCTCCATTAAAGGAGGCAGAATTCCCGTTTCCGGAGATTATTACGTTGTCAGCACCAATGCCTTAAACACAGACTTTTCTGTCATCGCAGACATCCCGCACGACCTGGTTTTCGAAAACAAGCTGTTCAGGATTTATAAAATCAGATGATTAAACTTTACCGTAAAATCGAAAACCGCTGGTTCGGGCTGCCGCAGAAAATCCGTTTTCTGCTTGTCGGCGGTTTCAACACGTTCCTGGCCTATCTGCTGTTTATCCTTTTCGTTGCCATACTGCAAATTCCCTACCGGCTCAGCCTGATCATTCAGTATGTTCTTACCGTCAATATTTCGATTTTTTCCATGCGTTATTACGTCTTTCGCTCGGGCGGAAATCTAAAGGATGAATATTTTCGCGCCTGGGGTGTTTATCTTCTCATGCTTGGTTTCAACTACGCCGCTTTGTTTCTGCTCATCGATGCCGCCGGCATCAACGCTGTCATAAGCCAGGGAATATATATCGTCGTTTCAACAATTGTTATCTTTCTGCTGCACAAAAACTATTCTTTCCGCAACTGAAAAAAACACCCCGAAACGGGGTGTTTTTTTCAACTTTTGCCTTAAGAAAAGGTCTTAAGCCGATTTTTTTGCTGTCTTTTTGGCGGTTTCTTTTTTCTCGTCCTTTTTGCCTTCAGACTTGGTTTCCTTCTTGGCCGACGCTTTTTTGGCCGGCTTTTTGCCTTCGTCAAAATTGTACAGCTCTTCGATGGAAACGACCTTTTCGTTAACTTTGGCTTTGCTCAGGATATGGTCGACGATTTTTTCTTCAAAAACCGGAGCTTTCAGAGCTTCAATAGCTTCCTTGTTTTTGAGATAATAATCAAATACGGCCTTTTCCTGTCCCGGATACTTTTTGGCTTCGTCCATAATCGCCTTGTTGATATCGTCCGGCGTAATGTTAATTTTGGCATCCTTGCCGATTTCCGAAAGCAGCAGGCCGAGTTTTACGCGGCGAACCGCAATACTCTTATATTCGGCCAGCAGTTCTTCTTCTGACTTGGCTTTTTCGCTTTCGTCGAGCTGATTGTACTTTTTGGCCTGTTCATACTGGTTGACAATGCTCTTGTACTCGGCATCGACCAGCCCCTGCGGAACGTCGAAATTATAGTTCTTGTCCAGATTGTCAAGCAAAGCGCGTTTCAGTTTCATGCGGGAAGCGGCTTCATAATCGCCTTTAATCCGGTCGGAAATCGCCGATTTAAGAGAATCAAGGCTCTTTTCGCCCAGAGACTTGGCAAACTCGTCGTTGATTTCAACGTTTTTGGTTTCGCGCAGTTCTTTAATGTCAACGGCAAAAACCGCATCCTTGCCGGCCAGGTCCTTGGCATGGTAGTTCTCGGGGAAAGTAACCTTGACGTCGACTTTCTCGCCGGCCTTTTTGCCGACCAGCTGGTCTTCAAATCCGGGAATAAAAGAACCGGAACCCAGCTGCAACGGATAGGCGTTGCCCTTGCCGCCCTGAAATTCTACGCCGTCAACCGAACCGACAAAGTCGATAACGGCGGTGTCGCCTTTCTGAGAGGCTCTGTCTTCTTCAATCTTGACCGTTTCGCGGCGGGACTGCGCCAGATACTGCAAAGCCTTGTCAACTTCTTCGGCGGGAACTTCGGCCGTCAGCTTTTCAAGTTCAATTTTGGAAAAATCTCCGGCTTTGATTTCCGGCAGTTCTTCCAGACTTACCTCAAACTCCAGATCCTTGCCTTCGCCGAAAGCGGTAATTTTAACGTCGGGCATCATTGCCGGACGCAGCTTTTTGTCCTTAATCAGCTCTTCGGTGGCGCTTCTTACCGCCTCGTCAACGACCTCGCCCATAACCGAAGCCTTGTACTTCTGCTTCAGCATGGCTTTCGGAGCCTTGCCCGGACGGAAACCGGGGAGTTTGACGTTCTTGGAAACTTCGTTGAGTTTGTCGTCGACTTTCTGTTCAAAGTCTTTGGCGGGAATAACGATCTTGAATTCTTTTTTCAAGCCTTCAGATTTTAATTCGGTTGCTTTCATAAATTTTCTCTTAAGTTATTAATGTTATCCGACTGCCCCTGCGAAAAGTGGTGCGGGCGGAGAGACTCGAACTCTCACGCCTTGCGGCACCAGATCCTAAGTCTGGCGTGTCTGCCATTCCACCACGCCCGCAAATTCAGCCATTTAGTTCAGTTTGTTTGCATACTACAGAAAATTTTATTTAAATCAAGCAAAATTAACAACGCGAGAAAATATATTGTAATATGAGTTAATATTTTATAATATGAGGGCAAGTAAGGGAATACCCCGGATTTCTGACCTCTTTTTTAGGAGTAATCTTGTGTTTTCAAGAACCGTATTCAAAAGCATATGCACAGCCGCTTTAACGGCCGGTCTCTTAAGCTCTTGCGCCCTTTTCGAGCGCGACGCCGACGGCGAACCCTCCCACAGCTGGGTCGAAGGCAAAAACTATTACAGCTACGGCGACAAAGACGCCACGCTGGCCACCGTCGCCTATTCTCAGGGCGACTTCAAAACTGCCGAACAGCACGTCGCCCGCGCCCTTACCAACAACCCGCGCCATCCGCAGGCGCTGATGGTCGGAGCATTGGTCTACGAAGAGCTCGGACGCCCCAACCGCGCCCGCCAGTATTACGAAGACCTGATGCTTGTCGGCGGCGACGAAAACACCCTTCTCGGTTCTCCGGACGGCAAACCCCGCAAAATGAGCGAAATTGCCAATCAGCGGCTGCGCCTGCTGAACATGAACCAGACCAGAATGATTATTGAGGACAAGGACGGCAACAAAGTCTTCAACATCAGCGGCGAAGCGGCGGCACGACAGGGAAAATCCGCCTTGGAGGAGGCTCTTTTCATTCGCGAACAAACCCGCGCTGCCAATAACAGAGCTGTTTCAGAAGCCGATGTCAAGGCGGTTGAAGTCCTTTTCACGCCTGAAGAACAAAATACGGTGTCGCGCTTTCTCATTCTGAAGGAACTTGCCGAAAACGACATGGTTACCAAAGAAGAGTTTCTGAACGGCCGCATGGCCAACCTTGGCGGCCTGCTGCCGCTGACCAACACGCCGCCGGCCTACGGCGTCGTCAAGCCGGTTCCCTCGCCGGATCTGATTTTGGAACGCATCAAAGCACTCAAAGAAGCCGTCGCCTCCCGCGCCATTACGCCGCGCGAGTTTTCTGCCGAACGAGACCTGATTATCGAAGCTATCCTGCCGCCGCATCCGCGCCAGCGGCTGAAAAACAAGGCGCCGTCCAAAAACATTCTTGATGCGGCCAAAGACATCCGCAAGCTTGAAGTTCTTTATGACCTGAACCTGATAACCTCTAAGGAAAAGGAAAAAGAGCAGAAAGCCATTGAAAAATATCTGGGCATAGCTCCGGCTCCGGTCAAAAAGACCGCAGCAGCGGCTCCTGCCGGCGCGCCCAAAAGCATGAACCCGGCGCCGCTGGCTCCGACTGCACCCGAAGTTAAAACCGAAGTAACCGTTCAGGTTGAAGAACCGGCGGCGTCGGCTCCGCAACCTCTGATTCCGGCCGTTTCCAGCCCTTTTGAAAATATCGAAATAAAATAATAATACGGACATAAAATGATTGGTACCATAAACCCGAGAAAAACCTTCGCGATTATCTCGCACCCCGATGCCGGCAAAACCACCCTGACCGAAAAGCTGCTGCTCTTCGGCGGCGCCATTCAGCAGGCCGGTGCCGTAAAAGCGCGCGGCGAAAACCGTCACGCCCGCTCCGACTGGATGAAGGTTGAGCAGGAACGCGGCATTTCCGTCGCCTCCTCGGTTATGAACTTTGAATACGAAAACATAACTTTCAATCTTCTTGACACGCCGGGACACGAAGACTTCTCCGAAGACACCTACCGGGTGTTGACCGCCGTCGATTCGGCAGTCATGGTGCTGGATTCCGCCAAAGGTATTGAAACCCAGACCAAAAAGCTGTTTGAAGTCTGCCGCCTGCGCAACGTGCCGATTATCACTTTCATCAACAAGCTTGACCGTGAAGGGCTGGACCCGTTCTGCCTGCTTGACGACATTGAAAAAACGCTGGCTCTGGATGTCACGCCTGCCAGCTGGCCGATCGGCATGGGAAAAGATTTTCTGGGCTGTTACGACCTTTTGAACGACCAGTTGATTCTAATGAACAAAACCGGCAGCAAAGCGTTGATAAATTCAACCATCGAAACCTGCAAAGGCCTGGACGATCCCAAACTTGACGCCCTGCTGCCCGCACACGCCGTCGCCAAACTGCGCGAGGACGTTACCATGGTCAGGGAACTCTGCCCCGCTTTCGACAAGGAATTGTATCTGGCCGGAGCGCTTACGCCGGTTTTCTTCGGCAGCGCCATCAACAACTTCGGTGTCAAGGAAGTTCTGGAAGGCCTGCATAACCTTGCGCCTACCCCGCGTGAACAGCCTGCTGCCGAACGCACCGTCAGCCCTAGCGAAAACAAGGTAACCGGATTCGTCTTCAAAATTCAGGCCAACATGGATCCCAAGCACCGTGACCGAATTGCTTTCATGCGTATCTGTTCCGGCCACTTCAAACGCGGTATGACGCTGAACCAGGTCCGCACCGGCAAAGGCCTGAAAGTTCCGACCCCGGTCATGTTTCTGGCACAGGAACGCGAACTGGCAGAAGACGCCTACGCCGGTGACATCATCGGTATTCCCAACCACGGACAGCTCCGTATCGGCGACACCCTGACCGAAGGCGAAAAACTGCATTTTACCGGTATTCCGAGCTTTGCGCCGGAACTTCTGAAAAGCGTCCGTGCGCTTGATCCGCTCAAATCCAAACACCTCGGCAACGCCTTGCAGCAGATTGCCGAAGAAGGCGGTGCCAGCGTTTTCAAACCGATTGTCGGCGCCGAATGGATTGTCGGCGTTGTCGGCGCCCTGCAATTTGAGGTTATGGCTGACCGTATCCGCACCGAGTTCAACATTCCTGTCGCTTTTGAACCGACCCAGTATTACACCGCCCGCTGGGTTGAATGTGATGATAAAAACATTATGAAAAAGTTCCTTGACGCCAATCAGATAAGCATTGCCGAAGACCACGACGGCGCCACCGTCTTTCTGGCTCGCAATGCCTGGCATCTGAACAAAGTCAACGAGGACTTTCCGCAGATTGTCCTACGCAAAACCCGTGAACAGGTTTTCTAGAGAAAGCCCTCTCAGATGAGAGGGCTTTTTTATAGCCAAAAAAATTTTATGTAGTTCCATCATTGGTAGACAGAAAAATTTGTACTTTCATTAGTAGTTGACTCTTTCCCCAAATCAGCGTATCCTGATATTCAACAGGTGTGGATTTTGAAGTTTGCCCTTGGCGGCCTTTCTCCGTCGCGGGCGGATATCCTTTCTTCGTATCCTTATACGTATATCCTCTTCTTTTTCCTTCCTGTCTGCCCGCTGCGGGCTTCGGTTCTAACTTTGTCGCGAGGTGATACTATGAAGAAATCTGTTTTAATGTTCTCTTTGCTTTCCGGAACGGCTCTTATGTTCCCAAGGCTAACCATTGCCTCCGGCTTACCTGCACACACACTGACATACACACCGGAACCGAAGCCCGCCTTTCAGTTTGAACAACCCGACAAGGCCTATAAGACTGCCGGCATCTGT
>OBWL01000498.1_pt1 | contig 41385 bp, 29 predicted proteins | sample 1538061 | NCBI WGS metagenome assembly OBWL01 (sample SAMEA2580085, study PRJEB22360) | human gut metagenome | biome: human gut; feature: human-associated habitat; material: faeces | place: Denmark | collected 2008/2010
TGCCGCCGGCCGATTCGCCCGGCGGAGTGTCCGCCAAGCAGTTACAGCGCAAGCCGGGAGAAAGCCCCGAAGAGCATATAGCACGAATCACGGCACTGCTCAACGCCGCGGCCGAGGCGATGGCCATCGCTGCGATGGAGCACCGCCGCAGGATGGAAGAACAGAAAAGAAGAGCCAAAATAAAACTGTAACCGAATTAGAAAATCTTAAAAATCATGAACGACGAAAATAAGAGCGGTCTCTCAATCGAGATGTACGAAGACCTCAAGGAAACGCTCGTCAAGGCTGTCAAAAGCACCAAAGCCAACGCGGGTCTGGAGAATGCACAGCTGGAACGGATCGAGCGGCCGATAGAGGCCACGGAGCTCTCGCAGGCCCAGATAACACAGCTGCTCGAACACGTACGCAAACAGATCAAGTTGCCCGGAGTGCAAAACGGACAAGAACCGACCACAGAGAAATACAACGCTCTGTTGGCGCAGTTAGCGGGTAGGCTGGAGGTGATCGACAAAGAGATCAGGCAGACACATACATTGATAGAGCAGGTGAGGCAAGCTGTCGAAGCAGCGGTAAAGCCCGAAAACCTGCCAGTGCGGGAGCACCGGCATACTTATACGCTCGATATCAGTTCTTCGAAAACATTTTTGACGATGTTCGTCATGCTGGGATGTATTTTCCTGCAAGGCGCATTCATTTACCGAATCTCAGAGAATAATCGGCTGTTAGCTGCGAACGACCTGAAATACCGCTACGTGAAAATGCGTGGTGAGATCAAAGAAAAGGAGCTTATGGAGTTGGAAACGATATTCAGGGATGAGCAGCACACGGCCATACGCGATACCGTCCGAAACCAAGTTGAACGGTACAAAGAAGCCGTAAGGCGGCGGGCAGAACAACTAGAGCGGGCTGCAAGCAAAGAGCGCAAAGCGAAAAAGCTACTTGATGATGCAGCACAGTTGCGGGGAAAATAATTTATTTTCCCCGCTATAATGATTCGTTAATTTTGATTGACCACCTCCATGTTGTTTTGAAAATCAAGCAGTTGTGTTAATCTTGGATTTGTGGGCGTAAATGGTTTGGAGTCAATAATATAGGGGCGAACTTTTGCGTTTTAAAAATACGCATAAAAAAGCCCCTGTTCTTGAAAAGAACGAGGGGCAAAGGATTTTTTGAGGGGGCTGTGTGGGCCCCGGCATGATTGCCGTCCGCAGGCATCGCCCGTTATTTCAGCTTGCAGAGTTTGCGGTCTGCGTCGGTTGCCTCGCGTATGGAGATTGCAAAGCCTCCGCCGCGCGCCATCTCCACGTCGAGTTCCGTGCGTTGTCTGACCTTCCCGGTGCGGATGACATATGCCTGCGGATTGGTCTGGTAATCGGCATCGGGGGCATCGGCGTAGAGCGTCGCCACGTACTCCTTACCGGGATCGAGGTAGTCGAACGGGAGCGTCACCGTACGTCGGTTCTCGTCCGTCACGCCGCCCACGAACCACTCGCCCGTGTCTTTGGCCTTGCGCGCCACGACGATGTAGTCGCCCGGTTCGGCCAGCAGGTAGCGGCTCTCTTCCCAGTCCAGTGCGACGTCCTCGATGAAACGGAACGCATCCATGTATTTCTCATAGTGCTCGGGCAGGTCTGCCGCCATCTGCAGCGGCGAGTACATCGTCACGTACAACGCCAGCTGGTTGGCGAGCGTCGCGTTGACGTGCGAGTGGTTGCCGGGGTTGACCTCCGCGACGTCCATCACGAAGATGCCGGGCGTGTAGTCCATCGGGCCGCCCTGCAGGCGCGTGAAGGGCAGGATCGTCACATGGTGGGGCTTCGAGCCGCCGAACGCCTGGTACTCCGTGCCGCGTGCCGACTCGTTGCCGATCAGGTTGGGGTAGGTGCGGCAGAGGCCCGTCGGGCGCACCGCCTCGTGGGCGTTGACCATGATCTTGTGGTCGGCGGCCCGGCGGACGGCATAGAGGTAGTGGTTGTTCATCCACTGCCCGTAATGGTGCTCTCCGCGGGGCAGGATGTCGCCCACGTATCCGCTCTTGACCGAGTTGTACCCGTATTTGTTCATCAGGCGGTAGGCCGCTTCCAGGTGGCGTTCGTAGTTGCGCACCGAAGCAGACGTTTCATGGTGCATCATCAGCCGGATGCCTTTCCCGTGCGCATATTCGTTCAGCGCGGCGATGTCGAAATCGGGGTAGGGGGTCACGAAATCGAAGACGTAATCCTTCGTGTGCCCGAACCAGTCCTCCCAGCCGACGTTCCAGCCTTCGACGAGCAGCTGGTCGAACCCGTGTGCCGCCGCGAAGTCGATGTAGCGCTTCACGTTCTCGTTGTTGGCGCCGTGGCGGCCGCTGGGTGTGCACCGGGCGTAATCCGTCACGCCGAGCTGTACCGACGGCACGTCGCGCGTATAGGCCCAGTCGCTCTTGCCGGTGATCATTTCCCACCATACGCCCATGTATTTCACGGGCTTGATCCACGAGGTGTCGTCATAGGCGCACGGCTCGTTGAGGTTCAGGATCAGCTTCGAGGCGAGGATGTCGCGGGCGTCGTCCGAGACCGTCACCGTGCGCCACGGGGTATGGCAGGGCGCCTGCATGTAGCCTTTCCACCCCTGTGCGTCGGGCGTAAGGTGCGAGGTGAAGATGAGATTCCGGTCGTCCAGGTCGAGGTGTATGCATGCATAGTCGACCAGCGCCGCTTCGTGGATGTTGATGTAGAGCCCGTCGTCGCTCTTCATCTGCAGGGCCGTCTGTACGCCCGTGGGCGAGAAGGGCGTCTGCGACGAGTTGGGCGTGATGGCGCCGGGCATCAGCTCCCGTATCTGCGAGAGCTTCGACTCCGTGTAGTCGTACTCCTGCGTGTCGTAGTCGCCAGGGATCCAGAACGCCGTGTGGTCGCCCGCCATGGCGAACTGTGTTTTCTCCTCGCCGATGACGAAATAGGTCAGCGACTCCTGTTCGGGGAATTCGTAGCGGAATCCGAGCCCGTCGTCGTAGAGCCGGAAGCGGATCGTCATGTCGCGGCCTGTCGCGGCCTGCCGCAGCGTGACGGCCATTTCGTTATAGTGGTCGCGGATCTCGGCCTGCTCGCCCCATACGGGACGCCATGTCTGGTCGGACTCGCTGCGGGCCACCTGCCCGAGGGTGAACCCGTCGTAGAGCGATACCGGGCGCCCCGGTTCGCCCTTGCGGATTTCAGCCCCGAATTCCAGCTTCGGGGCTTCGCCGCGCAGTTCGAGCCCCATGCCGCTGGGCAGGATCACGGGGCGCTCCTTGTAATCGAGCGTATAGGTGGGGCGGCCTCCGTCCGCCAGGCTGAATTCCAGGCGGAGGCGGCCGTCGGGCGAGAGGAGCGTCTCCTGTGCCGAGCAGGCTGCACCGGCCAGCAGCGCGGAGATATATAAAAATATTTTCTTCATAGTTCGATCTTGTTATTTACGTTTGAATTCTACGATCAGCGCTTGCCGCGGGCCGACCGTGGTGGTATCGTCCACTTCCGTGGCTTCGCCTGTCAGGACGTTGCGCCCGTCGCTCAGCCCCGAGGCGATCTCGGCATAGTGCGACCACGGCACCTGTTTCTTGCCCCGCGAGTTGTTGATGAAGACGAATACCGCGTCGGTGTCGTCATAACGGAAATAGGCGTAGGTGTTGTCGCGCGAGAGGAAGTGCATCGTGCGGCCGTTGTGGATCACGGGCTTCGACTTGCGCCATTGGAAGAGCCGCTGCGTGTAGTCGAAGAGCCCCGCCTGTACGGCATCGCGCTGCGCGGGGTCGAAAAGGTTCACCGCGTCGCCCTCCCAGCCGCCGGGGAAATCCACGCGCAGCCCGCCGTGTCCCTGCGAGAGGTCTTTCGAGGTGAACATCATCTCGTCACCCGAGAATATCTGCGGGATGCCGCGCATCGTGGCCAGCATCGCCATCGAGAGTTTCAGCCGGTCGGGGTTCCCGCGTACGATGTCGCCGATGCGGTCGGTGTCGTGGTTGGCGACGAAGATCATCATTTTCGACAGGTCATGGTAGACGAAATCGTGCGACAGGCAGTCGTAGACGCGCGTCATGCCCTCGCCCCAGCGGAGCGAGTCGGTGGGCAGCGCCCGGCAGATGGCCTCCTGCAGCGGGAAATCCATGATCGACGGCAGGTGCGAGTCGAAGCCGTCCTTGTTGGGATTGCCGCCCTGCCAGTATGCCAGTTGCGGGATCGACGACGTCCAGCATTCGCCCACGATGTTGAAATCGGAGTATTCCCTGCGTACGGCCGCGCACCACTCGCTCATCGGCACCTTCTCGTTGTAGGGGTAGGTGTCGACGCGGAACCCGTCCAGGCCGGCATACTCGATCCACCACACGGCCCATTGCTTGAAATATTGCAGCACGTAGGGATTGTCGAGGTTCATGTCGGGCATCGACGGCACGAACCAGCCGCTCTCCTGCAGGTCAAGGTCGTAGCGCGAAGCGTTGGGATCCATGTTCGTCGAGAAGCAGACGTTCGTCCCGGTGTATTCGGGGAACTGGTGTATCCAGTCCCTGAAAGGCAGGTCTTTCATCCACCAGTGGCCCGTGCCGCAGTGGTTGGTGACGATGTCCATAATCACCTTCAGCCCGTGCTCGTGGGCTTTGCCTACGAACTCCCTATACAGTTCGTTCGAGCCGAACCGGGGGTCTATGCGGTAGTAGTCGCCGCAGGCGTAGCCGTGGTACGAACCTTCGGGTTCGTCGTCCAGCAACAGCGGCGTGGGCCATACGGCCGTGGCGCCCAGCCCTGCGATGTAATCCAGGTGGTCGATCATCCCCTGCAGGTCGCCCCCGTGGCGGCCGAAGAAGGCGCTGCGGTCGGCGCGCTCCCGCGTGTGGGGCGTCGAGTCGTTCGACGCATCGCCGTTGGCGAAGCGGTCGGGCATCAGGAGGTAGATCATGTCGGCCGTGGTGAAACTCTTGCGTGCGGCCGAGCCTTCGGCGCGTGCCGCGATCTCATAGGGAACCTTGAACTGCCGTTCCCCCTGCGAGAATACGAGGTAGTAGGTGCCCGGTTCCGCGTCGGGTTTCACCTTCACGTCCACGAATAGGTAATTGGGACTGTCGGCTTTGTGGCGGGCCTTCACCCCGACGCCCTGTCCGCCTTCGATGCGGACGTCGTATGCCGCGATGCCGGCCCCGTTGACGAGCAACTGGAGCGGGGTCTGCATTCCCGTCCACCACGAGAGGGGTTCGACGCGGGTAACCTCGCCCGAGGCGTCTGCCACCGAGGCGGGGTCGAATACGGACTGTCCTGTCCCTGTGCAGGAGAGCAGGCCGGCTGCTGCGAGTGTCATGAAAAATCGGTTCAAAATATCGTCGTTTGTAAAGTTAGCAAAAAATCGGTTTCCAGCGATTCCCGTTTCGCCCGGGGCATCCTTGTGCTTCTCATGCGCATCCCCGTGCTTTTCGGATGGTTTACTGTCTATTCCCGTCGGGTGCTATCGGGGTTCCTGTCGCTGTTTCCGCGCATCCCCGGCGCATGTCCGCAACCCTTATCTCCTGTCTTGTGCGAAGACCTGCCACTGCCATGCGGGAAGCACGGTGCGGGTGCCGCCCGTGTATTCCTTCCCGGTGAAGAACTCGCGGCGCGAGCCCTCGAACGGCAGGTCGAATGCGACCTCCTCCGCGCTGAGGTTCGCAGCGACTGTCACCTCGTTGCCGCCGGCCGTGCGGGAAAACAGCATCAGGCCGTCGGGTGTTCGTTCTCCGAGCGGGTATGCGGCCTGCCCGCCGCGTTCTCCGGCCGCGAGCGCCGGGTTCTCGTGGCGCAGCCGGATCAGTGCGGTGTAGAAATCCGTAAACCCGTTATGTTCCCACGCGGGTACGGGGTCTTTCTCGAAGAACTCGAAGCGGTGGTCGAACCCCATCTCCTGTCCGGTATAGACGAGCGGCTGCCCGTTGGGCAGCGTGAAGGTCAGCAACGCCATCACGCGTGCCGCGTCGCCCATGCGCTCGAATTCCGTCCCGGCCCACGAGTTTTCGTCGTGGTTCGAGGTGAACATTAGGCGGAACGCCTCGCGCGGCATGGCAGCGGAGTCTCTGGCGACGTAGGCACGCAGGTCTGCGGCGCTTTTGCGTCCCTGTGCGATGTCGTTCAGCAGGTGGTGCAGCTCCCACGCATACGAGGCGTCGAACGCCCCGTCGTGCAATGCGGGGGCTTCGCCCTCGGCGAGCAGGTAGATGCCGGGGTACTCTTTCCGCAGTGCGGGCAGCGTCTGCTGCCAGAAGTCGATGGGTACCTCGCACGCCATGTCGCAGCGGAATCCGTCGATGCCGCGGTCGAGCCAGAAACGCATGGCGGCCGCCATTGCGGCACGCATGTCCGCGTTGCCGTAGTCGAGCTTGGCGATGTCCGTCCAGTCGTACTGCACGATGGTGTTGCCCTGCGAGTCACGTACATACCAGTCGGCCGGGCGCTCCTCGATCCAGCGGGCATCGGGCGAGGTGTGGTTGGCCACCCAGTCCAGGATCACGCGCAGCCCGAGTCTGTGGGCTTCGGCCAGGAACCGGTCGAAATCCTCCAGCGTGCCGAATTCGGGGTTGACGGCTTCGTAGTCGGAGATGGCGTAGTACGAGCCGAGGGTTCCCTTGCGCTCCTTGACGCCGATGGGGTAGACGGGCATCAGCCAGACGATGTCCACGCCCAGTTCTCTGAGCCGGGGCAGGTGGCGTGCGGCCGCCGCCAGCGTCCCTTCGGGGGTGTACTGGCGCACGTTCATTTCGTAGACGACCGAGTTGTAACTCCAGTCGGGGTGGGCGGCCGGTTGCTGCGGCCGTGTGCCGCAGGCAACCAGTACCATTGCGAGAAGTAATGCGGGCAAGCGTTTCATGGCGTGTCGTTTAGAGCGTGAATACCACCGACGACCAGGCGCCCATGAGCAGTTTCGACGAAGCGTCGCCGCGCTGAAGTTTCACTTCACCTGAGACGCCTACGGCCTTGTCCGGTTGGTCGGTAAGGGTCAGTATCTGCTCCTCCCGGCCGAAGTTGTGCACGACGAGCATCCGTTCGCCGTCCAGCTCGCGGTACCAGGCCGCGATGGATTGCTGCGAGGTGTTGCCGTCGTTGTAGACCGGGTGTTTGACCATCTTGCCCTGCGCCAGCACGGGGTAGGTGTTGCGCAGCCGGGCGAACGTGCGGTAGAGGTTGAGCAGCGAACCGTCGTCGTCGGCCTGTGCCTCGACCGAGATCGCCGGGGTCAGCATCTGCATGTCGATCTTGCCCGAGAGGCTTCCCGAAGCCAGTTCGTTGCCCGCCTTGTCCCACAGGATCGGGGTGCGGACATATTCGTCGCCGTTGGATTTGGTGCCCCAGTACCCGAGCTCTTCGCCCTGGTAAATGTAGGGTGCGCCCTGCGCCGTGAGCAGCACGGCGGCCGCCACCTTCATCTTTTCGGCGGACTGTCCCAGGTCGGAGCCCGTGCGATCCTCGTCGTGGTTCGAAAGTTTCGTGGCTTCGATATAATCGCTGCGGTACTGTGCGTAGAGGGGCTGCACGTCGAGGATGTCCTTGACGAAATAGCATCCGATGCCGTTTTGCAGCGCCCATTTGAGCTTGTACCAGAACGTGAATTCGAACAGCGCCGGCAGCCCCCGGTAATAGGGTGCCGCCTTGTCCGCTTCGTCGAGCATCTCGCCCACCATGTAGAAATCGCCCTCTCCGCCGGCGGCCTTGTAGCTCTCGTTCATGCGGTCGTAGAATTTCTTGAGGAACGTGGGGTTCTCGTCGTTGTAGGCGTTGTGGTAGATGTGCTTCACGGCATCGAGGCGGAACCCGTCCACGCCCATGCGTACCCACTTGTCGGCCGCTTCGGTGACGGCCTTGAACGCCCCGGACTGCTCGGCCTCGGCGGCCTTGCCGTAGTTGAGGTCGGCGAATGCCGCCGTCCAGAAGTGCGAATGGTACATCGTCGGCAGCGAGAACTGCACGTTGGCCGGATCGGCCGAGCGGTTCGACATCAGGGTGAAGGGCTCCCCGAACCGGATGATCGTCCGGTTGTCGGGGGCGCCGTATTTGGTGCCTGCGGCCCACGACGTGGTCGAGGTGCGGACGAGGAATCCCCAGTCGGAATCGAAGTCGAGCGTCAGTTCGTAACTGTTGCCGCCCCTGGCGTAGAAGCGTTTGCTCGTGCCGTTGCCGAAATAGAGGTATTTGTCGTCCGCGCCGCCCTGCGTATTGTCCGCATCCGCGGCATCGGTCGTTTCGGTAACGGTCACCGTCGGGCTGTCGGCATTTGTCCAGTCGAGCACGAACTTGAAGCGCCCGGCGGCACCCGCCCCCGTGTCGGTCGAGAACCATTGTCCGGCATCGTAGCCTGCGGCGCCTTCCGTGGCGATCTGGTCGATCCGCCCGGCCGCGATGTCGGCCTGCGGGTCTTCGGAGAAGATATAGCGGTCACGGTAAGGGCTCCCTTCGGACGCGGCGGCCGATTTGAACCACGGGTGGTCTTTGCCCGTATGGTTGAGCACGTAATCCAGGTAGACCCGGATGCCGCGGGCATGGGCCGCGTCGATGAATGCCCTCAGGTCGGCGTCCGACCCGAAGGCGGGGTTGACCGCCTCGTAGTCGAGCACGTCGTAACCGTGGTACGAAGCCGCCGGATGGATCGGTGAGAGCCACACGGCCGAGGCGCCGAGTGCGTCGATGTAGTCGAGCCGCCGGGTCAGCCCCGGCAGGTCGCCCACCTTGTCGCCGTTGCCGTCGGCAAAGCTGTATACCAGCAGCTGGTAGCTTATGTCGGCGCGTTTGCGGTTGTCCCACGCATCGGGCTGGGCGACGACCTGCTCGCCCTCGAAATCCTGGGAGGCATCGCCGCTCTGTGTCACGGTGACGACGACCGGATCGCAGCCCGGGGCGGTGAAGGTAAGCGTCGCGGAGCGTTTCGACGACTCGTTTGCGGTCGCCGTGACCGCGAACGACGTGGAGGTTTTGCCCGATGTGAGGGCCGGTGTGCACCATGCGGTATTGTCGCTCTGCGTCAGCGACCACGCGCCCGCATCGGTGCGCAGGTCGAGCAGCCGGCTGCCGCCTGCGGCTTCGAATTCTATCTCCGTGGGGGTCACGGAGAGCATACTGCCGCCGGTATCGCCGGTCTTGTCGTCGCTGCACGACACGGATACGGAAAGTACGAGTGCCAGCAGCAGGAAAAGAAATTTTTTCATAGCGGAATCTCGGTTAAAGTTCGTTTCGGGGCCTGCCGTCCGGTCAGGGGCGGCAGGCCAGAAACGGGACGGCAATCTCTGTGTGCCGTCCCGTGAAAGGGTGGCCGTTATTCGGCCTCTGCCGGGGTCTTGCCCTCGGACATGATGTATATCTGCGAATTCGCGAGGTCGAAATAGATGTCGTAGGTGCCGTCGAGCTGGACTTTCATGTTCTGCGAACCGCCGCTGGTGATGATGTCGACGGCCTTGTTGATGTCGACCGCACCGCCCGACGCCGTGCCGTAGTTCTTGGAGTCGTCCCAGGCGTTGTTGAAGCGGATCTTGAATTCGCTGGCGGTGGTCAGGACTACGCCTTTGCGAACGAGGTAGGCGCCCTCCTCGCTCATGGAGAAATCGCCCAGGTCACCCCATCCGGTGATGTTGCCGACCAGTCCCCATGTGTCGGCGACCAGCTCGGGCTTGGCGCCTGCGGCCATCACGTAGGCGCGTCCCGCCTCGGGCAGCAGCCAGTAGTCGTACGTGCCGGCTTCGGCGATCACGGCATTGACCTTGTCGGCGGAAACCTTGAAGGCCGAGCCGATCGTGCAGGTGTAGGGGCTGCTGCCGGCGAATGCGGCGTCGGCCCCGATCCACTGCGACTCGTCGCCGCTCTTGAAGAGGAATTCCGAGTTGGCGGCTACCTCGACCCCTGCGGCCTTGTAGGCCACGATGTTCGAGCTGGCGCTCTCCATGGCCGTCGGGCCCCAGTCGGGGGTTGCGACGGTCTGGCCGTGGATGTACCAGTCGGCCTTTTCCGGCCCCGGGTCGGGTTCTTCGCCGCCGCCCGTGCCGTAGTCGCCGGCATTGAGTTCGTAGGTGATCTCCGCAGAGTTGTTCAGGGTTGCGTATACGCGGTAGTTGCCCGCCGTGGCCTTGATGTTGTCGCCGTTCTGCGAAAGGCGTCCGTCCGCCCCGCCGAAGTTTATCGCCCAGTCGTTGTCCGCACGGAATTTGAATTCCCCGGCGGTCAGTGTGACGTCGACCCAGAAACGCTGTTTTTGGGTGTCGAAATTCATCTCCGTGTCGGTGTCCCAGCCGCCCGGAGTGGCATCGCCGATAATACCCATCGAGTTGAACGACAGCTTATTGCTTAACGTTAATGTCGAACGGTCGAATACGAAGCGGTAGAAGCGCTTGGAATAGACCATGATGTTTCCGGAACCGCCGCTGGAGATCAGCGTGATCGACGGGGCTTCCGTTTCCGGAGCCGCAGCATCACCGTCGGTGCCCCAGTTGCAGGCATCGTTCCAACCGGCTTCGCCGCTCAGTTTGAAGCCGTTGGCGGCTTTTTCGCCCAAGTCAACGATAGCTTCGTAGGTGACCTCGTCGCCGGAGAAACAGAACAGTCCCTGTGCGTTGTCGAAATTCCAGCCGCAGTAATCGCCGATTACCCAGACCTGGGGATAGGTACGCTCGGCCGTCGTCACGGTCATGCGGACGGTGGCGGGGGCGGAGTAGAATTTTTCGAAGTCGGTGCCGATCGTGGCGCTGATGTAGAAATCCACGTCCGTAGGTTCGCCCGAGGGAACCCCCAGGCCGCCGTCTTCCACGGACAGCGCAAGGATGTTGTTGAGGCTTTCATAGGTCTGTTCCGACGAGGTGCCGTTCATTCCCGTGAAGAGCACCAGTTTCGCACCGTCGTTGTACGAGGCTTCGATCGAGTAGTTGATCTGGGTGCGGACGCCGAAGTCGGCGGCGTCCCAGGTGAAGGTCTGCGTCGAGCCCATGTTGTCGGGCGTAATGACGATCTCCCCGGGCAGCGCATGCAGCACGGGCGCCACGACCTTGTCGGGGTCGTAGGCCTTTACCTCGTCGAGCTTTTGGCAGGCGGAGAGGAGCCCCGTCGCAGCCGCCAGCATCATCGCATATCGTGTAATTTTCATAGTCGTACGATTTTTAGGGTTGGTTATTTATCGGTTGCGTTTCCGTAGCCGGGATTCTGGTGCAGTTCGGGGTTGGAAGCGAGCTCCGACGAAGGGATGGCAAAGATTTTCATGTAATCATCGAACCCCTGTCCGGTGAAGGTGCCGCCCTTGTATGTCCAGAGGAACGACGGGGTGGTGAACTTGCCGTAGCGGATCAGGTCGGTGCGGCGGTGCCCCTCCCACATCAGCTCGCGGGCACGCTCCTCGAGCAGGTAGTCGGCCGTGACCGACGAGGGGGCCGATACCCCGGCGCGGTCGGTCAGCTCCTTGAGCTTCGGCAGCGCGGTGTTGGCCTGTCCCAGGTTCATGCAGGCCTCGGCGTAGATCAGGTAGATCTCGCCCAGGCGGATCATCGGGAAGTCGATGTCGCTGTATGCCTTCGATGCAGCCGTGGCAAGGAATTCGTCGTTGGTCATGTCGTGGGGGATATTGTTGAACTTGAGGCAAGTCCACCCGTTGAGGAAGACATAGAGCGCATCGTTCATCGACTCCTGGCGGCCTTTGATGTAGAACATTCCGCCGCGTTTGTCGTTGACCGTATATTCGCCCGTGGTGTAGTCCGCGTTGCGGGCGTTGAAATATTTCTGTACGTATTCGTAGGGTACGCGGATGCCGGCCCAGCCGTTGTTCACGCCGTTGATCTTCTGTTCGGCCGTCACGTCGGTGGCGGCGATGGCTGCCAGCGTCAGGTACGACGTGCCGCCGTAGGACTGCGTCTGCTCGGCGTCGTATGCCACGCCGAAGATGATCTCCTTCAGGGCGTCGGCGTTCTCGCCGTTGTCGCCGCGGAAGAGGTCGGAATACTCCGGGCAGAGCGAGTAGCCCATGCCGAAGATCGCTTCGCAGGCGGATTTGGCCTCCGTCCACATCGGGGTGCCGGCATAAACCTCGGCATTGAGGTACATGCGGGCCAGCAGGCCGTTGACCGCACCCTTGTCGGCACGCGGGTAGTTCGAGCGTGCGGCAGGCATCGCGCTTTCGTCCGAAGCCAGGTCGGTCAGCTCCGAGATGCAGTAGTCAAAGACATCCTTGCGCGAGGCCTGTTTGGGGTTCACACCGCCGCCGAAGGGCGAGGTCTCGGTCGTAAACGGCACGTCGCCGAACACGTCGAGGGCGATCCAGTAGAAATAGGCGCGCAGGAAACGGGCCTCGGCACGGAAGCTCTGGATCCTGGCGGCCAGTTCGCTGCTCACGCCGCGGTCGGAGAGTTTGTCCGAGGCGGTCTGGCGCAGGTACTCGCTCACGTAGGCGATGCCCTGCAACGTACGTACGTAGACGGCGTAGGTCGCGTCGTTGTCGGCGTCGGACCACGTGTCGGTATTCATGGCGCGAACCCAGGCGTCGTTCTCCCAGGCGCATTTGCAGGCGTCGGCCGTAACCTCCTGGATCGTCCAGAATGCGCGGATGAGCTCCGAGGCGCCGCCGTCGCTGACCTGCAGGTCGGTGGTGTCGTTCGAGACGAAATTGAAATAGAGTTTGGTGAGCCCGGCCAGGTAGCCGTTCTCGTCTTTCCCGTAGACGGTCTCCGAGGTCGAGTCGGACGGGTTGAGGGGCAGGGTGTCGAGATCCCCGATGCACGAAGTGAGCAGCATCGTTGCGCCTGCCGCCGCCAAGGCGAAATGTTTTATGTCGATTTTCATGGTTCGTTCGTTTTTAGAAGTTTACATTCAGACGCAGCGAATAGGTGCGCGGGCGCGGCCAGATCGAGCCGTCGATGCCGTTGACGCCCGGTATTTCGGGGTCTACGCCGCTGTAATCGGTGATGACGAATACGTTCTGCACGCCGAAGGCGACGCGCATCGAGCCCTTCCAGTTGCCAATCTTGTTGAACGTGTACCCGAGGTTGATGTCGTCCATGCGGAAGAACGAAGCGTTTTCGAGGAACATGTCCGAATACCACTGCTCGCCGCTGTTGGCCTTCGTAAAGCCGGTCTTCTTGACCAGCCGTGCGAAGTTGGGCAGGTTGCCGGCGTTGATGTCGATGTTGGACGTCGAGTTGGCCGAGGCGAAGTCGTTGAAGACCCAGTTGCCCGCCGAACCGTGGCCGTTGAAGCCGAAGTCCCAGTTCTTGTAGCTCAGCTTGAGGCTGATGCCGTAGAAGAAGTCGGGGTTGGGGCTCTTGTCGGTCATGTAACGGTCGCCCTGGTCGATCTGGCCGTTCTTGTTGCGATCCACCAATGCGTTCTGGATCGGCTTGCCGTCCTGGTCGTAAACCTGCTGGAAGCAGTAGTAGGTGTAGGGTGCATAACCCACCATGTGGCGCTGGAGCAGGTTGCCCGTACCCTTGGTGATGCTGCTCACCTGGATGGCGTAGTCGGGGTCGTCGGTGTTGTTGAGCTTGGTGAACTCGGTGTGCTGGAACGTGCCGTTGAAGCCGACCGTGAGGTTCCAGTCCTTGGTCTGCACGGGGATGAAATTCAGGTTGAACTCCACGCCCTTGTTCTCCATCGAGCCGATGTTGGTGAGCACCGTGTTGCCGAAGTTCGAGCCCATGGGGGTGATGACGTTGTTCAGGAGGTCGTCCGTCTGACGCAGGTACCAGTCGACGCTGCCGTTGATGCGCCCGCCGAGGAACCCGAAGTCGAGGCCGACGTTGTAGGTCGTCGTGGTCTCCCATTTGATGTTGGGGTCGTAGGCGCCCGGCGTGAGGTAGAACATGTGCCCGGCGCTGCCCATGTAATAGGTCTTATAGACGTCGGTCGACATGTAGTAACGCGCCAGGTAGGGATAATTGGAGCCGATCTCCTGCTGCCCGGTCTGCCCCACGCTGACGCGCAGCTTGAGGGCCGAGACGGCACGCGAATCCTTCAGGAAATTCTCCTCGGCGATGTTCCACGCAAAGGCGCCCGAAGGGAAGAGGCCCCAGCGGGTATCCTTCGAGAAACGCGATGAGGCGTCGTCACGCAGTGTGAAGGAGAAGAGGTATTTCGAGGCGATCGAATAGTTCAGGCGTCCGTAGAACGAGAGCAGATAATTCTCCTGGCGGTTGAACGGGTAGCGCGAATCCTCGCCCTTCTGCTCGTGCGTCTCGTTGAAATAGGATACCGAGTGGTCGGAGCTGTAGAAATGCTGCCACGAATAACCGGCCATCACGTCGAGGTGGTGGATGCCCCACTCCTTATTGAAGTTGGCGTAGAATTCGAGCAGCTGGTTGCGGCGGAAGTTCGTCGTCCACGAATACTGTCCCCAGCCGCGGGCCTCGGTGTCGGTGTATGCCTGGAACGAGCCGGGGTTCACGCCGTCGTAGGTCTTGGCGCTCGATACGTCGAGGCCGAGGTTGAGGTTGAAGCGCAGCGCCTCGAAGCCGTGAACCTTATAGTCGATCTGGGCGTTGCCGATGAAACGCTTGGCACGCGCCGTATTGTCGCGGTCGTAGAGCTGCGAGAGCGGGCCTGCGCCCAGCAGGGTGTTGGGCGTGAAGTCCTCGCCGCGGCCCGATCCGTAGTTCCAGTATCCGTTGGTGGTCGTGTAGTCGATCGAACCGTCGTCGTTGCGGAAATAGGGGTCGATCGTGGGGTTGAAGAAGGCCGCCGAACCCACCACGCCGCCCGAGGCGTAGCGCTGCGACGTGATGACGCCCTTGGCGTTGAGGTTGACCGTGAGGTGCTTGTCGAAGAAGTTGGGCGAGAGGCTCAGGTCGAGCGTCCCGCGTTCGTATTTCGACGTTTCGAGCGTACCCTGCTGGTTGGTATAGCCCACCGATGCGCGGTAGGGCATGCGGTCGTTGATGTTGCCGATCAGGCTGATGTTGTGGTCATGCGAAATGGCGGTGCGGAAGACCAGATCCTGCCAGTTGGTGTTCTTGTCGCCGAGCATCGACTGTACCTTGTCGCCCGTGGTCGTACCTGCGGGATACACCTGGTCGATATAGGTGCGGAACTCGCCGGGGGACATCACGGGCAGCTCGTCGGAGTTGATCTGGACGCTCACGCTGCCGCTGTACGATACGCGGGGCGTGTTGCCGCGCCCCTTCTTGGTGGTGACGAGGATGACGCCGTTCGAGGCGCGCGAACCGTAGATGGCCGCCGCCGAAGCGTCCTTGAGCACGGTGAAGGATTCGATGTCGTTGGGGTTGATCGTCTCCAGCGGGTTGGCCATACCCTTGCCGCCGTCGACTGCGATGGGCACCCCGTCGATCACGATCAGCGGGTCGTTCGAGGCGTTGAGCGAAGCCGCACCGCGCACGCGGATGGTGGCGCTCGATCCGGGGCCTCCGTCGCCGGGGATGATATGCACGCCCGGAACCTTACCCTTGAGCATGTCCTGTGTGGAGACCACGGCGCCGCGGTTGAACTCTTCGGCCTTGATCGCCACGACCGAACCGGTCATGTCGTTTTTCTTGATTGTACCGTAGCCGATCACCACCACGTCGTCGATACCCATGGCATCCTCTTCAAGCGTGAGGTGCACCAGCAGCGACGAACTGGCCACCAGGCTGACGGTCTTGTAACCGACATAGCTGACCTCGATGACCGACTCGGGGCCGGCGGCGCGGATGGCATAGTCGCCGTTGATGCCCGTCGAGACACCGTTGGTCGTGCCCTTTTCGACGACGGTAGCGCCCAAAATCGGCATCCCGGACTTGTCGACAACTACGCCTTTTACCTCATAACCAGCGTTTTGTGCCAGCGTGAGGGGGGGGGTAAATTGACATATGAGCAAGATACCCGCACACATAGTTAAAAATCGTTTCATAAGAATTTTGGTTAGTTTATAAGTTGATTTTATGGATTGTAGGTCATTCGGCCTTGTGTTCTTTGACCAGGAAGACCGACACGGCGGCCAGCAGCATGAAGACCCCGGCGAGCGCCAGCATGTCGGCCGCGTCGGAGGCGAAGCAGTACTTGACGATGGCACCGCCGGTCAGTCCGATGACGATCTGGGGGACGGTGATCGTGAAATTGAAGATACCCATGTATACGCCCATGCGGCGCGGTTCGACCGCGCGCGACAGGATGGCGTAGGGCATGGCGAGGATGCCCGCCCAGGCGATGCCGATCCCTACCATCGGGAGCATCAGCGCGTATTGGTCGTGCAGCAGGCACAACCCCGCGAAGCCCAGTGCCCCGGCGAGCAGGCAGACGGCATAGACGGGCTTGTTGCCGTAGCGCGTGGCGACGCGTGCGAGAAACAATGCGGCGATGCAGGCGGGGATGGGGTAGGTGCCGTTGAGCACGCCGACCCATGTCTGCGTGGCGCCGGCCGAGAGCACTTCGCCCGTGGCATGGTCGGTGACTACACCCGTGATGGCGGGTTTGAGGTAAGTCCACATCAGGAAGAGCGCCGCCCACGAGAAGAACTGCGTGACGCCCAGCCGCACCATCACGCCGGGGACGTTGCGCATGAGGCCGACGAAGCTCATCGGTTTGGCGTCCTCCTCGGAGAGGTTGTTGTAGCGGGCGAACTCCCCGGGCGGATATTCCCGTGTCTTGAACGAGGTGACGAGCACCGTGAGCAGCAGGATCGCGCCCCCGGCATAGTAGGAGTAGGCGATGTGCGGCGAAACATGCCCCGGAGCGGCCTCGTCCGACACGCCGAGCCATGTCATGACGAGCGGCAGGATAGCGCCGACGACCGCACCGAGGTTTATCAGGAAGGTTTGTACCACGTAGCCCTGTGTCTTCTGCGAATCGTCGAGCATGTCGGCCACCAGCGCCCGGAAGGGCTGCATCGTGACGTTGAACGACAAATCCATGAACAGCAGGATGAAAGCCCCCATGGCGAGCGGAGCGAAGGCGAGCAGTTTGGGGCAGTTGGGCATGAGTACTAGCGCCAGCGTTGAGATCAGCGACCCGCCCAGGATGTAGGGTATGCGGCGGCCCCAGCGCGTCCAGGTGCCGTCGGAAAAAAGCCCCACGATGGGTTGAACGATCATGCCGGCCAGCGGTGCTGCTAGCCAGAAGTAGCTCAGGTGGCTGACATCTGCCCCCAGCGATTCGAAGATGCTCGACGTGTTGGAATTCTGGAGCGAATATCCGATCTGCACGCCGAGGAAGCCGAAGCTGAGGTTCCAAATCTGCCAAAATGAGAGTTTAGGCTTGGTCATTTCGGTTTTTCGGTTGGTTTTCAGGTTATACAAATTTTAATAAAAAAATCCGGACGGCGAACCGCAGGGCGACGAACGGAAGGTTCAGCCGGATGAACGGGCGGATTTTTGCGACGAACGGTAGCCCGCGGGGGACGATTTGGAATTTCCGCGGAAAAACACTACCTTTATTCGTAATAAACGAAACCCGTATATACTTTAATACAGCCTCAGTCAGCCTATATGCGATCGCTCAAAGTGTCCGGAATCATCCACCTGTTCGCCGTGCTCCATGCCGTGGTCGCCCTTTCGTGCCATCTGGCGGGGATCAACGACGAGTTGGTGCTGACGCTGCTGACGATCGTGCTGATCGTGCTGATCTGCCTAAAACGGGGCCTGAATGTGGAGTTCACCGCAGCCAGCGTGATCGTCGTCAATGTGATCGGCTACCTGCTGGGTACGGGCGGTGCGCAGCTGATCGAGCTGTTATTGCACGCTCCGCCCGTGGTGCATGCCGTTTCGACCTTCATCACCACCGAGATCCTGGGCTGGAGTATCGTGTGGTTTACCAAGTTGTTTCGCCGCGGCGACGACACGGCGAGCCGCTCCTCGGCTTGGACGGCCCGCATCGGGTTACTGCTGCTGGCCGTGGGGGTGATTTTCGTGCTGAGGCTGGCCTATGTCGAACTTTTCACCTCGCCCTCCTTTTCCACAGACCGCCTCTACCACATGGCCGACTTGCTGGTTTCGAACTCCGCGGCATTGATTATCCTGCTGTGCGTCAATATCATCTATGTCCGGCATACGCGCAGGCGTGAAACCCGACACGGCCCGATCGCCGAAATTGCGGCCTTCCTCCTGTTCGTGCTGCTCACGTCGGCCTGCGTGGCGCTTATTACGGGGCTGCACCTGCCGTTCGCCTTCGATCGCTCGTTCACCGCACGGGAGTTCCTGCAACTGTGGATCATCACGCTGCTGGTCGAGGTAATCCTCTATTCGGTCGTATTTATGGTTGATTACGCCCTGGTCGCACGTGCCGTGCTGCGTGCCGAGCGCGGTAAGGCGCACCAGGCGCAGTTCCGTTACATGAAACTCAAACAGCAGGTCAACCCCCATTTCCTGTTCAACTCGCTCAATATCCTCGACTGTCTGGTCTGCGAGCAGCGCACGGAGCAGGCCAGCGTCTACATTCATAAACTGGCGGGCATCTACCGTTACATGCTCCAGAACGAGGAGGAGACACTCGTGCGCCTGCACGAGGAGATGGCCTTCGTGGGGATGTACGTCGACCTGTTGCAGGTGCGTTTCCCCGAAGGGTTCCGCGTGGAGACCGACATTTCGGATGAGGCCATGAACCGCCATGTCCTGCCCTGCTCGGTGCAGTTGCTGATCGAAAACGCCTTCAAGCATAACTCGGTGGGGGCCGACCGGCCGCTGGTGATCCGCATCGTCGCCGTGGCCGAGGCCGTGACGGTGTCGAACAACCTTCAGCTGAAGGTATCCGGCAACCCCTCGACCCGTGTGGGGCTGAACTACATCCGCCAGCAGTACCTCGACCTGTCGGGCATCCCGATCGGGATACGCCGTACCGATACCGAATATTGTGTCACCTTACCGTTGCTGTAATATGAACGTACTGATCGTAGAAGACGAAATGATGGCCCAGGCAAACCTGGCGCGAGCGCTGACCCAGCATTTTCCCGACGTACGGATCGTCGGGACGACCGGCTCGGTCAGGGAAACGGTGCTCTGGCTGCGCACGCCGGGGAACAGTGCCGATGTGATTTTCATGGACGTGGAACTCTCCGACGGGGATTGCTTCGAGATATTCCGCCAGGCGGACGTAACGGCGCGGGTCATCATGACCACCGCATATGACAATTACGCCGTGCGGGCGTTCGAGGTCAACAGCATCGACTACCTGCTCAAACCGATCGACCTCGCGGCGCTGCGGCGTGCCGTGGAACGTTGCCGTGTGCGGAGCGGGGGCATCGACCCCGACGTATTGCTGAACGCAATCCGCAGCCCGCGCGAATACAAACAGCGCTATGTCGTGCGTTTCAACGACCGGATCGTCCCGGTGCAGACCACCGACATCGCCTATTTCTACTCGGAAGAGAAAAACACCTACCTTGTCACGAACGACAACAACCGCTACATCATGGATCAGTCGCTCGACGTCCTTTCGGACGAACTGGATCCCGGGCGGTTTTTCCGCATATCGCGCTGCTGCATCATCGCCATGCCGGCGATCGTCAGCATCGTGAAATACCTGGGCAACCGGCTGAAGATCACGGCACGTCCGCGTCCGGAGTTCGAGATGGTGGTGAGCCGGTCGCGGGTCGACGACTTCCTGAAGTGGCTGGAGGGGAATGGCTGAGCCTTGGTCGCGACGGGCAGGTCTTCGGCCCCCCCCCCTCCGTTTCCGGGTTTTGTCCTCCGGCCTTCCGGGTTACCGTTCCTGCGGCGGGCGGGGGCTCCGGTTCCGGCGGGAGAGGGGAGTTCCGCAGAGGAGTTCCTCTGGAATTTTCCGCCGAGGACTGAAAGTTCACTTTGAAGGATCATGCTGCGGGCGTTCCTCCGGAGGCGTCCTTCGAGGGCTTCGGTTGAGAGATCCCAGGAAGGGATTCCCGTGGAAGGTTTCCGCAGGGGCACCCGGGAGGATGGCGCGGCGGCATGATAAAAGGGGCGCTCCGGAAATTCCGGGGCGCCCCTTATTTTTGCGGCCGGGGTCGGCGCTGCCGCAGTCTGCCCGTCAGCGGCGCCCGCTGCAGGCGATCATGTCGTGCAGCGACTCGTTGAAAGTCTCCTTGTGCAGCAGTTCCTCGAGCGGGAGGTGCATTCGGTAACGCCAGTAGTATCGGGCGACGGCCGGGACGTTGATGCGTTCCTTGGCCGGGTCGGGGTAGCGCAGTTCCCCGTCGGTCGAGAACCAGTCCTGCAACGGCAGGATGGTGAGCATCGCCGGGGAATTGAGGTGCATGTCGAGGATGCGCCGGCATATCCACGGCTCGCAGAAATAGGGAACGTCGCCCCCGATGCCGAGTGCTTCGTGGTAGAAGCGCGCCGTGAGTTCGCGGTCTTCCTCCCACCATGCCCGCAGCGGGTTCATGTCGTGCGTCGAAGTGGTGCAGACCGAGAAATAGGGGTAGTGCGCCGGGTCGGCGAAGAGTTCCCCCGGCGTCTTGGGCATGCGCTGGATTTCGAGCGAGAGGATTTGCAGTTCGTGCATCGTCTCGGGGACGCTGTCGGGAATCATGCCCAGGTCTTCGCCGCAGGTCAGCATCTCGGTCGCCGAGAGGAGCACCGGGAGCTTGCGCAGGGCGGATTCCTGCCAGAAACGGTTGTGCCGGTGGTAGAAGAAGTCGGTATAGAGCCGGTCGAAAGCTGCACGGCGCTCTCCGTCGAGCCGGCGGTAGGCGTGCGTCGAGTGGGGGGCGATGCGGGGGTGGAAATAGCCCTTGCGGCGCGGGTCTTCGATGAAGAGCACGTCGTCGAGCAATGCCATGAGCCCTTCCCGCAGCCGGGTCTGGCGTTCGTCGTCGCCCGGGAAGCGGGCTGCGACCTTGCGCTGGGTGGCATAGGCGGGCAGTAACCGCCCCTCCTTCATGCAGGTGGCGCGGACTTCGCCGGCCAGGTCGCCGAACAGTTCCCCGAGCATGTGTTCGTCGGGCGCCGGGGTGGTGTAGCGTCCGTCCTGCGTGTCGAAGCCCATGCCGCGCAGTTCATCTGCGGAATAGGGCAGGGCGGGGTTGAAATAGCCCAGCAACCCGTGTACGGCATGCGTGGGAATCTCCCAGATGCGGAAGAAGCCGAGGATATGGTCGATGCGGAAGGCGTCGAAGTATTCGGCCATCTTGGCCATGCGTGCCCGCCACTAGGCGTAGCCGTCGCGTGCCATGCGTTCCCAGTTGTAAGTCGGGAATCCCCAGTTCTGCCCGACGGCCGAGAATGCGTCGGGCGGAGCCCCGGCCTGCGAGTCCATGTGGAACAGGTGTGGGTAGAGCCATGCGTCGACACTCGTGCGACTGATGCCGATGGGCAGGTCGCCCTTGAGGACGATGCCGTGGGCGCGGGCGTAGGCGCAGACCTCGGACAACTGCGTATGCAGGTGGTATTGAACATAGCAGTGGAATGCGATGTCGCGGTTGTGGCTGCGGCAGTAGGCGTCGACGGTTTTGCGGTCATAGCGGGCGAAGCCGCCCCAGCGGGTGAAGTCGGGCGTGCCCGTTTCGTCGCGCAGCGTGCAGAAGGCGGCATAGGGGATGAGCCAGTGTCTATTGGCGGCGATGAAGTCCTTGTAGTCGCGGCGTGCCGCAGTGCGGGTTCCGTGGCGTTCGAACGCCCGGCGGAGCAGCCGCAGTTTGTGCCGGTTGACCCGTTCGTAGTCTATTTCGGGGAGTGCGTTCAGTTCGTTGCGCAGGGTGCGGTACTCGTCGTCCTCCACGACGCCCGCGGCCGGCAGCCGGATGAACTGCGGGTGCAGGGCGAAGGTCGAATTGGCGTTGTAGGGGTAGGAGTCTTCCCATGTACCGGTCATGGTGGTATCGTTGATCGGCAGTACCTGGATGACGCACTGCCCGGTGGCGGCCGCCCAGTCGATGAGCCGTTTCAGGTCGTAGAACTCACCGACGCCGAAATCCTCTTCCGTACGGAGCGAGAAGACCGGGATCGCCGTCCCGGCGCCCTGCCATCTGCGTTCGGGGAACCGCGGGTACGCCGCGGCGTCGAGGGCGTGTTCGCCGGCGCCGGGCAGTTCGCCCCAGGTGCGGTTGGCACCCTCCTCCCACAGGATGGGGGTGAGGGTCTTGCGGTCGGCGATCAGGAATTTGTATTCGAACCGGTGTGCGGTATGTAGCGTGAGTTCCCATTCCGGGAAGCGGCTGGCGCCCAGTTCACGGCCGCTGCCGGCGACGGCGAGCGTTTCGTCCGGCCGCAGGGTGGGCAGGATGACGCGCAGGGTGATGTTGCCGGCTGCTTTCTTCGGATTACCGGTTTTCCCGCGGCCGAAGATGCCCCGGGTGAATGCCGAGGAGTAGAACGGCGTGTCGGAGGGCATCTCCTGCCAGCGGTCGCGAATGCGCAGCGTACGCACCCCCTCCCGGGACGGGATCCGCAGCGTGTGCGGCCGCCATTCGCTGCGGATGCACACGCCCTCGCGCTCGACTTCGTAACGGTATTCTGCCGGCTGCGCCGCAGGGGCGTACCGCTCTACGGCGCAGGTCCAGACGCCGCCGTCGGCGTATTGCAGGGCGATGCGCCGCTTGCCGAGGCGGAGTACGAGCTGTTCGCCCCAGCGGGTACGGTATTCGATGCTGATCAGGAGTGTCATTCGTATATTCACTTTAATGATTATAACTTTGAGGAAATAAAGACATCAGAGCATGGAATAAGTCCGAAATTTCATTGGTCTACGAGACCGGGGACAATGTTCCGGCCCCATGCTGCCGTTTCCTGTTACAATCCAAATAAATCTGGATCAAAGTTTTCGGTTAAATTTGTTTTTATTTCATTTGCAATACATTGCGATTCTTGATGAGTTTCCCGGCCAAAGGTCAAGGCACAGCGTGTCTCCGCCGGCCTTCGATCGAGTCGGTGCGGAGTCACGATGTGCTTTGACCTTTGGCTCTTGCGAAAGCCGTGATTTCAGAACCCGTAAAAATCCTTCGGTAGACAGACTTTCCACAGCGGTCAGTATTCTGCCGCATGTTCCTGTATTAGTTTACAAAGGCCAGAGGAGCATTTTACATTAAGCGGACTCCAAAGCCGCACGCAATATGTAGTATTCTCTCTGGGAAAATCCGTTTACCGGAAGGGGTTGCTTATGACACGACACTATTGACATATTCGGTCTGGTGTTTCAACACGAAGTATAGTCTATTTACCAGTTTGCGGGCGACCTTTACGATGGCCTTGCTCTTGGGCATCCGCTTGCATTGTTCTGTATAAAACAGATTCATCGCGGGATCTTGGCGTATAGCCACCCATGCAGCCTCTATCAGATTACAGCGCATGACGGCGTGTTTTCGCACGGTAATGTCTCCTGTTCCGTCTTTCTCTCCGCTGCTATGGCACATCGGGATCATCCCGATATAGGCGGCCAGTTGTTCGGCATTGCGGAAACGGGTTATGTCGCATATCTCCGACAGAAACGCCATTCCCGTAGTCTGCCCGAACCCCGGAACGCTCATAATCAACCGCTGCGGTTCGCGGAATCGGTCCGCCTTGGCCAAGGCCCGTAAAGCCCGTGTCATCTCCAACTTCTGACGGCGTAGTTCCTCCAGATGCCGGAGCTGAATGTCGAGGGCCTGACGATCGCTCGGAGTGAGTGTCTCAACCTCTTTCAGCCATGCGAAAAAGCGTTTCGATCAGTTGGAGAAAGGTTCGAGGAACTCCTGCGGAATCCCGATGCCTAAACACCGTAACTGGGACTTGATCCGGTTCTTCTGACGGGTCGTGTCTTTGGTGATCGAGTTCTTCAATCTTATCAAGGAACGCATTTCCAACGATACACTGTCCGGCGTATAAATGCCTTTCAGTTCGTTGGCTCTTAAACTCCGCGCCAGCTTGCCGCTGTCCACGGCGTCACTCTTACGCAGCTTTTCGCTGCTCTTGGTCGGTACGTCGGCCGGGTTGACCACGATGTTGTCGATCCCCAATGCCGTCAGGCGTTCGTGTATCCAGAATCCGCAAAAGCCCGCTTCGTACACCGAATGATACTCGGCTCCCGGATAAACTCCTCGTCAGAAATCCGTGCAACGCTTCCGGGGCCGGATTTTGACTGAATTTCTTCAGTACAGAGGTCGCGGACAAGACCGTTACCGACCAACTCTTCAAATGGACGTCGATTCCTACATAAATCTTTTGTCCTTTGAAATAATTTCATTTCTTCGTTCTCTCATGGCTATCGTCGTTTTAGTTAGTAAAGGTCTCGCAACTTTAATCTAACCAAAATCTCGATAGCTTTTTCATCTATCCGCTTTCATCGCAGTCAACTCTGATTGTAAACATAGGGATTACATCAGAATCTGGATAGTTCGTCGTTTGTTTGGAATCGGTTTATACAAAATTACGCAAAATCTCTGGAAAAGACGAATAAAAAGGGACAAATGTCTTCGTAATGCCTGTCAATAAGGCGTTTGCGAAGACAAATGAGGACAGGCGAAAAATCGAGGTAACGTAAAGGAAAGCGGATTTATGAAGAAGAACGGTCTCCAAATCATTACCCGCCGAATGGTGATTTTTAACACACCGTGTTGTATTTGGCAGCTTGTGGCACAGGTTGGCATATCAAGGTCTAACTCGTTGAGTAATAACTTTGCAAACAAAAAACGAGTATGGCAAGAAGCACATTCAAGGTTCTGTTCTACGTGAACGGCAGCAAGGAGAAAAACGGTATTGTCCCCATCATGGGACGAGTGACAATCAACGGGACTGTGGCGCAGTTCAGTTGTAAGCAGAACATCCCGAAAACGCTTTGGGACGTGAAAGGAAACAAGGCGAAAGGCAAGAGCCGCGAGGCACGAGACATCAACCTTGCCCTTGACAACATCAAGGCGCAAATCATCAAACATTACCAGCGCATTTCAGACCGCGAGGCATTTGTTACGGCTGAGATGGTGCGCAACGCCTATCAGGGAATCGGCAGCGAGTATGAGACGCTGCTAAAAGCATTCGACCGTGAGAACGAAGTGTTCAAGAAACGGGTAGGCAAAGACAGGGTAATGGCTACCTATCGGGCACGTGTACGGGCAAGAAACCATGTAGCCGCCTTTATCAAGTCGTTTTACAGACGCAGCGATATGTCCATGTTGGAACTTACTCCCGATTTCATCAAGGAGTTCGCCGCATACCTCTCGACTGAAGCCGGATTGCGGAACGGTTCGATATGGGCAAACTGTATGTGGCTGAAAGGCGTGGTCATGAAAGCGCATTATAACGGGTTGATACCGCGCAATCCTTTCATCCAGTTTCATATCAGCCCCAATGTGAAAGAACGGGAATATCTGACGGAGGATGAACTGAAAGCGGTCATGACACATGAGTTTGCAGACAGCAAGCTCGCATACATCCGTGACATTTTCATCTTTGCCAGTTTCACCGCCTTGTCATTCGTGGACATTCAGGAACTGACGAATGACAACATCGTGGAGGTGAACGGCGAGAAGTGGATATTGTCCAAACGCCACAAGACAAAAGTCGCCTTCCAAGTGAAGCTGCTGGATATACCCTTGCAGATAGTCGAACGCTACCGACCGATGCAGAAAGACAATCGTATATTCCCCGGCTTGAACTATTGGTCTATCTGCAAACCGTTGAAACGGATGATAAGGGAATGTGGCATAACCAAGTCAATATCATTTCATTGCAGTCGTCATGGCTTCGCAACATTAGCTTTGAGCAAGGGGATGCCCATTGAAAGCGTAAGCCGTGTGTTGGGACATACGAATATAGTCACGACCCAACTCTACGCAAAGATAACCACGCAGAAGCTCGACAACGACCTGACCATGTTCGGCGACAAACTGAGTAAGACGTTTAACGGAATAACGATGTCATGAGTATGAGAAGAAACAGCATAACAGTGAATGAATCCGGCAATATCATCATGCCGGAGAATGTCTCAAACATTTGGATGAGCGAGCCGGAATTGGTGGAACTGTTCGGAGTAATTGCTCCGACACTTCGTTCTGCCATCAGAAACATCTATAACAGTGGAGCATTAAAAGAATACGAGGTACAGAAGTATGTTCGGCAGGAGAACGGGTATCATGCCGATGTGTTCAGCTTTCCGATGATAGTCGCACTTGCTTTCCGCATTGACAGCTTCGGTGCGGAACAGGTGCGCAATGCCATATTTAAAAGGCTGTACTTGCGAAAAGAGAAAACAAATATCTTCTTTTCGCTGGGTATAAATGGTTGGGATATGTCTAATTATCAGGCATAAGTTCTAATGATATGACGACATGAAGTAGTGAGACCTATGCGTATTCCCATTGCCAACAATGTATTTATACGAGTATGTGAATAGGTGTATTGCCATTCATACGTACGATTACGACAAAGAGGGTGTGTCAAAACTCAATTATTAAAAAGATGAACTTATAATTTGAAATTTGAGCATCCTAAAAGATCCCCAAAAGGGTCGTATCATTACTCCATACAGAGCTTGATACGACCCTTTTAAGTGTTATACGTTACAATCTGTAACTTTTAGAAGTTGTCATTTCTGTTTTGACACACCCTCCTTTTGTTGTATGTCATAAAGCCAAATCCAAGAAAATCTTACGTGAGGTATGCGTGAGTTGTTAATCCGTTCTGCGCTAATTGCCGAGTTTTGCACTGATTAAACAAAAAAATGAAGTGCTAATGAAACAAGGCAACTTTGAAAATGAGGAGTTTATCCGTGTGGGTACTACCCTCTACAAGTTAGTGAACCAGCCCCGTCTGAACGGAGGCTATGTGAAGAAGCGCATCGTGTGGAACAACGAAACACTGCGGCAGGACTACGGCAAGGACTATCTCGCCACCGTGCCGAAGTACGACGGCTTCTGCACCGTCCCCGACCATGTGGACTACCGTCCCGTGGTGGACAAGTTCCTGAACCTCTACGAGCCGATAGGACACCGTCCGCAACAAGGCGAGTTTCCCTGTATCCGGTCATTGGTGCGCCATATCTTCGGTGAACAGTATGAATTGGGCATGGACTATCTTCAATTGCTCTACCTGCAACCCGTGCAGAAACTGCCTATCCTGCTGTTGGTATCAGAAGAACGCAACACGGGCAAGAGTACATTCCTGAACTTCCTGAAAGCTGTGTTTCAAAACAATGTCACTTTCAATACCAACGAGGACTTCCGCAGCCAGTTCAATTCCGACTGGGCAGGAAAACTGCTCATCGTGGTGGACGAGGTATTGCTCAACCGCAGGGAGGACAGCGAGCGGTTGAAGAACCTCAGCACCACACTTTCCTACAAGGTGGAAGCCAAAGGCAAAGACCGTGACGAGATAGCGTTCTTTGCCAAGTTCGTGCTATGCTCCAACAACGAGTATCTGCCTGTTATCATTGATGCAGGTGAAACACGCTATTGGGTGCGCAAGATAGACCGTCTGCAATCCGATGACACAGACTTCCTGCAAAAGCTGAAAGCTGAGATACCTGCCTTTCTGTATTACCTGCAATACAGACAACTTTCCACCGAAAAGGAAAGCCGTATGTGGTTTGCGCCCTCTTTGCTGCATACCGAAGCCTTGCAGAAGATTATCCGCAGCAACCGCAACCGATTGGAGATAGAGATGTGCGAACTTATCCTTGACATTATGGAAAGTGTCGGCACGGACACATTCTCGTTCTGCCACAACGACATTCTTCTTTTGCTGGTACATTCGCAGGTAAAGGTGGAGAAGCACCAAGTCAGAAAGGTATTGCAGGAATGTTGGAAACTTACTCCTGCCTCTAACGGGCTTACATATACCACTTACCAATTCAATTACAATCGGGAGTGCCGATATGAGCCGATAAAAAGAGTCGGTCGTTTCTACACCGTCACAAGGGAACAACTTGAATCCCTGTAATACTATTCTTTTTTTGTTGAATTGATGAATAATGATATAACCATACTGATAATAAACAGCATACACTCTCAACAAATTCTCAACAATCGAAAAGAAAAGTTGAGAGGGAAACAGCATCAGTTTGTTGGATTCTCTATTTGTGAGTGGTTTGTTGAGAAGATGTTGAGAATATAAAGCATTAACGTATAGGACAATACATATCTCATTCATCAAATCAACGTTTTTACAGTCATCATCAAATCCATAGAAATTATATCATGAACATCCAAGAAGCAAAACAAATCAAAATTGCGGACTATCTGCAAAGTTTGGGTTATTCGCCCGTAAAGCAACAGGGAAACTGCCTGTGGTATAAATCCCCGTTCCGTCAGGAAACGGAAGCCTCGTTCAAGGTGAACACCGACCGCAACCTGTGGTTCGATTATGGACTGGGAAGAGGTGGTAACATCATCGCACTTGCAGGGGTACTGTACGCATCCGACCATGTGCCTTATCTGCTTGGCAAGATAGCGGAACAGGCACCACACATCCGTCCCATATCTTTCTCTTTTCGCCAGCAGGCATCCGAACCGAGTTTCCAACATTTGGAGGTGGGCGAACTCACCCATCCGGCATTGCTCCGATACTTGCAGGAACGGGGCATAAACATCGCTTTGGCAAAGGCGCAATGTAAAGAGCTCCACTTCACCCATAACGGCAAGCCCTATTTCGCCATCGGTTTTCCGAATGTGGCGGGAGGATTTGAAGTGCGTAACCGTTTTTTCAAAGGCTGTGTCGCACCCAAAGACATCAGCCATATTCGGCAACAGGGAGAAGCGAGAGAGAAATGCCTTGTATTCGAGGGCATGATGGACTATCTTTCATTCCTCACGTTGCGGAAGAGGAACTGCTCGAACTTGCCCGACCTTGACAGGCAGGATTACGTCATCCTCAATTCGACCGCCAATGTTTCCAAAGCTATAGATGTGCTGCACGGGTATGGACGTATCCACTGCATGCTCGACAATGACGAGGCGGGAAGAAAGGCGTATCGGGAATTGGAAAGGAAGTTCGCCGGACGCATCCGCGACTTCTCCGACAACTACAAAGGGCATAAAGACCTGAACGATTACCTGCGTGGAATCCGGCAGAAATTAGCCGTTAGTCCACCGCCAAGAACTATCGTAAAACCCAAGAAGAAAGGGTTGGGATTATGACATCCCGAATGAGAAAAACGGGAGATGCCCGAAACTCATTCCTTAAGGATTGGGAGGTAGCAAGTTTGTGTTTCGGGTGTACCGAAACCGCTTGCCACCCACCATCCAAATTGCAGGAGGTGGCATCCCGTCGGTCTATACAGTTGAATCAGTAACCGAATTAAAAGGAATAAAATATGGAACAGACAAAGGAACACAAGGAACGCAACAAGGGAGGTCGCCCCAAGAAGGAAGCAACCGAGAAACTGAAATACCGTATCGCAGTGAAAATGACGGCAGCCGACTACTTCCGCCTGCTGACACGATCGCATGAGGCGGGCGTATCACCAAGCGAGTACATGAGGGAATGTTTCCGTAACGGTCATGTGAAAGAACGGCTGTCGGAGGAACATGCCGGATACATCCGCCAACTCTGCGGCATGGCTAACAATCTCAACCAGCTTGCGCGTAAGGCAAACGCCGGAGGCTTCCACGATGAACGGTGGGACTGCAAGGTGGCAGTGGCAAGGATTCATGAACTTATAACCAAGATAGGGATATGATGGCGAAAATCGTAAAAGGAAGCGACTTCAAGGGTGTGGTGGATTACATCATCGACAAGAAGAAGGATACGCAGATAGTAGCAAGCGAAGGCTTGTTTATGGAAAATCTGGAAACTATCGCCATGAGTTTCAATGCCCAGTCACGGATGAACGATAAGGTGACAAAACCTGTCGGACATATCGCGTTGAGTTTTTCCAAAGAGGATGAGTTACGGCTGACGAACCGTATCATGGCAGGCATCGCGCTTGAATATATGGAACGGATGGGAATCAAGAATACGCAGTTCTTCATCGCCCAGCATTTCGACAAGGAGCATCCGCACGTGCATATTGCTTTCAACCGCATAGACAACAACGGCAATACCATATCGGACAGGCACGAGCGTCTGCGCAGTACCCGCATCTGCAAGGAATTGACCTTGAAATACGGCTTGCATATGGCTGGCGGAAAGGACAATGTCAAACGCAACCGCCTGAAAGAGCCAGACAGGACGAAATATGCGCTTTACGACATCATCAAAATGGAAGTCGGCAGATGCGGCAACTGGAACGTGCTTATCGCCACCCTGAAACGGCAGGGAGTGGAAGTACATTTCAAGCATAAGGGGCAGACCAGCGAGGTGCAGGGTGTTGTATTCTCCATGAATGGCTACCATTTCAACGGCTCCAAAGTGGACAGGCGTTTCAGTTATTCCAAGATTGACGCGGCTTTGCAGCACAACAGATGCAGGGAACGTATGGGAATAACAGCCGGAATATATGAAACGGCTACACCAAGCGCACCGTCCGGCACGGCACAAAGCGAGTTGTTCAACGGCTCTTGGGGATTGCTAAAAAGCAGTGGCTCATCTTATAACGCTGCTGATGCGGAAGCCAATCAGGAAATGGTGGATATACTTCGCAGAAGGAAGAAAGTTAAGCGCAAGAGAGGTGTTGGGTTCTAATATTCTGTACTAATCCAATTCTCACGACACTTGCGCTCTATATTCATTCGGAGTGTAACCTACCTCTTTCTTGAACAGTCGGGTAAAATGTTGCGGGTACTGAAAACCGAGATTATAGGCGATTTCATTAACGGTGTCGTCTGTAGATGCAAGTTCCGTCTTGGCTATTTCAATAGACTTGTCATGAATGAAATGCAGGGCGGTTGAACCTGTTTCTTTTTTCAATAAATCACTGAAATAGTTGGGCGAGAGGCAGAGCTTGTCTGCACAATACTGTACAGTGGGCAAGCCTATCCGTTTAGCAGCCCCATCATGGAAGTATTCGTCAAGCAACCGCTCAAATCTTGCGAGGATGTCTCGGTTTTGGTTGTCGCGTGTGATGAACTGGCGGTCATAGAAACGTGTGCAGTAATCAAGGAACGTCTTGATGCTGTCTGTGATGAGGTTCTTGCTGTGACGGTGTATCGGATGGTTCAATTCATATTGAATCTTGTGGAAGCAATCCATGATGATTTGCCGTTCTTCCACACTAAGGTGCAATGCCTCGTTTGTCTCGTAGGAAAAGAACGAATATTCACGCATTATCCGCCCGAGAGGTGTATTCCGCAGCAGGTCGGGATGGAACATAAGCAGGTAGCCATCTGGTTGGAACTGCATGCCGTCATCTTCCGCACCGAACACCTGTCCGGGCGCGATAAATATCAGTGTGCATAATTATTCCTAAGTCTGTGAAACCGGAACGCATGAAGCAGAATCTCGACATATTAGACTTCACCCTGTCGGCCGACGACATGGCACGGATAAAGACGCTGGATACCGACAAGCCTTTCTTACTCGGCTCGCACGAAGATCCAGAAATCGTAAAATGGTTCATGCAGTACAAAAACGCCTGAACATCAACAACCATATTTCGATAGCCGCTATCGACTATATTAAGAAGTTATTCGTATATGCCTTTATTGTAATCCGTCATGTACTGAGTAAATGTTTTGCCTGTTTGCTGTTTGAAGAAGCGCATGAGATGGCTCGGATCAGAGAAATTGAAATCATCCGCCATTTCACTGACAGTGCGGTTGGAGAATAGCAATTCGTTCTTCAGTTCCTCAAGCAGACGTTGTTTTATCAAATGGGTAGCTGATACTCCGAATTGGGCTTTTACTGAGTTATTGAGTGTGATGCGACTGACATGAAGCATGTCTGCATATTCCTGCACCCGCTGGTGGGTGCGGATATTCTGTTCCAACAAGTCCTTGAACCGAAAAGCGAAATTGTTTTTAGCAATTTCAGCGGGCAAGCAATAGGCGGCAGCGTATGTACGATTGATAATCAGCAAAAGATAATATAGTAAGGAAACAATGATATTGTACGTATCGGACACTGGATTCATCAGCTCATACTTAATCTTTCCGAGCAGCCGCATATATTCCTTCATTTCGTCATGTGTGGCATTGATGTAAGGCGGCGTATCTGTCTGGTAACAATACAAAAGGCGAAAAACGAAGAACTTGTCGGCGATAAAAGTACGCATGAAATCTTCGCGGAATATAAGGAACGTGTAATCCAACGCCGTCTCATCTACATGCCACTCTTGTTGCTGATGGGGTGAAAGCAGGAGAACCATGCCGTCGCGCAGTTCAATCTTGCGGAAGTTCAGTAGCAAATATCCGTTTGCCTTACAGAAAAAGTAGAAGCTGAAGAAGTCTGTCTTAAACCGCTTGTTTTCTGTCAGCACAAGTCCGATGTCCTTGTTTATGGCAGTATTGATGTAAAAATCCACGCCGCAGCGTGTCTTGTTGAACGGTACGCTGACCAGTCGATCAGGGTTGATTATCTCGTCCATATCCTTGTCGTTTTTGCAAAGATAATAATTTCATTTATCAAAATGGCATAATTACCGTTTTTTCAGGCATAGATGTTTCGCCGGATTCTTCCGAACTTTGCACCCGTAATCAATAACAAGACATATAGTCATGAAAAAGACATCCACAGTACAATTGGTGCGCAATGCCACCTTGAAAATCAGGTATGCGGGACACACCATGCTAATTGACCCCGTTTTAGCCGACAAAGGCACTTTGATATCGGCCCTCGGTGTGAATAAAACACCGAGGGTACACCTCACCATTCCTATTCAGGATATTATCGGAGGCGTGGACATGGTGCTCCTGACCCACAATCACATCGACCATTACGAGCCGAGTGTCCCCACACATTTGCCCAAAGAAATTCCTTTCTACGTTCAGCCCCAGGACGCGGACGCCATCAGAAACGACGGATTTACAAATGTGATACCCATCGAAGAAATAAAAACAATAGACGGCATATCCATTTACCGCACGACCGGACATCATGGTTTCGGGCAGATCGGGCAGATGATGGGACCTGTATCAGGTTATGTGCTAAAAGCCGAGGGCTTCCCGACCGTTTATATAATGGGTGACTGCCGATGGGAAGCATGTATCCGAGACACCGTGGAACGGTTCAATCCTGACTATATCGTGGTAAACTCCGGAGGTGCAATCTTTCCCGAATTTTCCAAAACGGACGGTCCTATCATCCCCGACGAGAACGAAGTGATGCAGATACTTGACGAATTGCCTTCGCATATCAAGCTGATAGCCGTACACATGGATGCCATCGACCATTGCCAGACCACCCGTGCAATTCTGCGCAATGAGGCAACGCATCACGAAGCCGACATGAGCCGGCTGATTATCCCGGAGGACGGAGAAACAGTTGTGTTATGAGTGTCTGCATTAAATCCCTGATAAAAAACATGAACATAGTGGTAGGGTGCACTATAGGATGCCCTTACTGCTATGCCCGTAACAACTGCCGCCGTTTCCACATTACCGACGACTTTTCCGTGCCTGAATACATGGAACGAAAACTGCGCATCATCGATACGTCCCGTCCTCATGTGTGGCTCATGACAGGAATGAGCGATTTCTCCGATTGGAAGCCTGAATGGAACGCAGAAATTTTCGAGCGGATCAGCAGCAATCCCCAGCACGCCTATATCTTTCTGACGAAGCGCCCTGACAAAATCAGTTTCTCCTCTGACGACGAGAACGTATGGATGGGCGTGACCGTCACGCGCAGTTCCGAGAAAAGGAGGATTGATGATTTGAAAAAGAATATCAAAGCACGACACTACCATGTCACGTTTGAACCTCTCTTCGATGATATCGGCGAGATTGATTTCGAGGGAATTGACTGGATTGTCATAGGCACAGAGACCGGAAACCGAAAAGGAAAGTCATATTCGCGCCCCGAATGGGTGCTTAGCATTGCAGAACAGGCAAAGGCTCATGGCATACCGGTGTTCATGAAAGAGGATTTGCTGCCGATTATGGGCGACGAAAGAATGATTCAGGAATTGCCGGAACAATTTACCAGACGAATACAATGAATATGGATACAATAAAGGAAATAGATGTAAAGAGTGTAATGACCAAATCCTCTCTGCCGGTGGGAGGATATTCGGTCAACCCTTATGTAGGGTGTCCCCACGCCTGCAGGTATTGCTACGCATCGTTCATGAAACGGTTCACCGGGCACACCGAGCCGTGGGGTACGTTTTTAGATGTAAAAAACTGGAAGCCGATAACGAATCCTCATAAATACGACGGTGAACGTGTTGTAATAGGGTCTGTGACGGACGGTTACAATCCGTATGAAGAAGAATTCCACCGTACCCGAAGGCTGCTCGAAGAGCTGCGAGGAAGCGATGCCGAGATTATGATATGCACAAAGTCCGATCTTGTCCTTCGCGATCTCGACCTGTTGAAGAGTTTTCCCAAAGTGACTGTGTCATGGTCTGTCAATACGCTCGACGAGCAGTTCTGCGCAGATATGGACAACGCCGTAAGCATTGAACGCCGTCTGAAAGCGATGCGTCAGACATACGAGGCAGGTATCCGCACCGTATGCTTCGTCTCGCCCATATTCCCCAGAATAACAGACGTGAAGGCAATAATAGAGGAGGTAAAAGATTATGCTGATTTAATCTGGCTTGAAAACCTGAATTTACGCGGGCAGTTCAAAGGCGGGATAATGACGTATATCCGTGAGAAGTATCCTGACCTCATACCGCTTTACGAGGAAATTTACAATAAAAAAAGGCTTGAATACTGGCAGGCATTGGAGCAGGACATTTCAAATTACGCCAAGGAGCAGGGCTTCCCGTATCGTATAAACGATCTGCCATACGGACGCTCGGAAAAAGGCAAACCTGTCATCGTAAACTACTTCTACCACGAAAAAATACGATTGACAAAATGAGGCTATGCCGGACTGATGCAGAAAAGTTGTAGCGCGGATAAAAGCACCATGTATGTGGATAATATCCGGCAATCTTCCGAGCGTATGCGGGAGATGCTCAACACGCTGCTGGATTTCTTCCGTCTGGACAACGGCAAGGAGCAACCCAACCTTTCCCCTTGCAGGATTTCCGCAATCACGCATATTCTTGAAACGGAGTTCATGCCCATTGCCATGAACAAGGGGCTGACTTTGATAGTGGAGAGCCACACCGATGCGGTGGTTTTGACCGACAAGGAACGTATCCTGCAAATCGGCAACAACTTGTTGTCAAACGCCATCAAGTTCACGGATAACGGTAGTGTATCATTGGCAGCGGATTATGATAACGGTTTGCTGAAACTTATCGTTGAAGATACCGGTACGGGCATGACCGAAGATGAGCAACAACGAGTATTCGGTGCATTTGAACGTCTTTCAAATGCCGCCGCAAAAGACGGCTTCGGATTAGGATTGTCCATCGTGCAGCGTATTGTGGCGATGCTCGGTGGAACTATACACTTGGAAAGCGAGAAAGGCAAAGGGAGCCGCTTCACGGTGGAAATTCCCATGCAGACAGCCGAGGAACTGCCGGAACAGACAATTCAAGCGCAAATGCGCCATAATCATATCTGCCATGATGTGATTGCCATCGACAATGACGAGGTACTTCTCCTTATGTTGAAAGAAATGTATGCCCATGAAGGGATGCACTGCGATACCTGTACCAATGTTTCGGTACTGATGGAGCTGATACGAAAAAAGGAATACAGCCTGCTTCTGACGGATCTGAATATGCCTGAGATAAGCGGTTTTGAACTGCTGGAACTGTTGCGCTCATCCAATGTAGGCAACTCGAAGAGTATTCCCATAGTCGTGACAACCGCTTCGGGCAGTTGCAGCAAGGAGGAACTTATAGGGCGTGGATTTGCCGGATGCCTGTTCAAGCCGTTCTCCATATCCGAACTGATGGAGATTACGGATAAATGCGCATTAAGCAGCATATTGGATGAAAAGCCGGATTTTTCCACTCTGCTATCTTATGGCAATGAATCCGTCATGCTGGACAAACTGATAGCGGAAACCGAAAAGGAAATGCAGGCGGTCAAGGATGCAGAACAGCGTAAAGACCTCCAAGAACTGGACACACTTACACACCATCTGCGAAGTTCATGGCAGATTCTCCGTGCCGACCAGCCATTGAGGGAACTTTACGCCCAACTTCATGGAAGTGCCACTCCAGATGACGAAGCGATATGCAAAGCGGTGACCGGCTGTGCTGGATAAAGGTGCTGAAATTATCCGGCAGGCAAAAGAAGAAAGGAAAAATACGAAAATGGATAAAACAAGAATCATCGTGGTGGAGGACAATATCGTGTATTGCGAGTTTGTCTGCAACCTGCTGGCACGGGAAGGATTCCGTACCGTGCAGGCTTACCACCTCTCGACCGCGAAGAAACTTCTGCAACAAGCCTCAGACGGGGACATCGTGGTTTCTGACCTACGACTACCCGACGGTGACGGCATCGACCTATTACGATGGATGCGCAAGGAAGGCATGACACAACCGTTAATCATCATGACCAACTATGCCGAAGTGCATACGGCAGTCGAAAGTATGAAACTCGGCTCGCTGGACTATATCCCCAAGCAGCTTGTGGAGGATAAACTTATGCCTCTGCTTCATACCATCCTGAAAGAACGGAGTATCGGACGAAATCGTATGCCCGTTTTTGCCCGTGACAGTTCCGCCTTTCAGAAAATCATGCAACAGATAAGATTAGTTGCCCCTACTGATATGAGCGTGCTGATATTCGGAGAGAACGGCACGGGCAAGGAGCATATCGCCCACCATCTGCATGATAAGAGCAAAAGGGCAGGGAAACCGTTTGTGCCTGTGGACTGCGGTTCACTCTCCAAAGACCTTGCGCCCTCGGCATTCTTCGGACATGTCAAAGGCGCGTTTACGGGTGCGGACAGCACAAAGAAAGGATACTTCAATGAGGCAGAGGGTGGCACATTGTTCTTGGATGAGGTAGGCAATCTCGCATTGGAAACCCAGCAGATGTTACTCCGTGCCATACAGGAACGGAGATACCGCCCTATAGGTGACAAGACGGACAAGAGCTTCAATGTCCGCATCATCGCCGCCACCAACGAGGATCTGGAGAAAGCGGTCATTGAAAAACGTTTCCGACAGGATTTGCTGTACCGTTTGCACGACTTCGAGATAACTGTTCCGCCCTTGCGTGACTGTCAGGAGGACATCATGCCGTTGGCGGAGTTCTTCCGTGAGATTGCCAACAATGAATTGGAATGTAGCGTGACTGGGTTCGATGCGGAAGCCCGTAAGACATTGCTGACCCATCCGTGGCCGGGTAATGTCCGTGAGCTTCGGCAGAAGATAATGGGCGCGGTGTTGCAGGCACAGACGGGAGTTGTCATGAAAGAGCATCTGGAACTTGCCGTAACGAAACCGACCTCACCTGTCAGCTTCGCCTTGCGAAACGATGCGGAGGACAAGGAACGCATCTTACGCGCGTTGAAGCAGGCAAACGGAAACCGCAAGGTTGCCGCCGAATTGCTCGGAATCGGACGTACAACGCTGTATAGCAAGTTGGAAGAGTATGGATTAAAGTATAAATTTCAGCAATCATAGCCCGCAACTTGCCGAAAATAGAAGTAACGGTTAAACCGGATTATTCAGCGAAGATAAAAAACGTCCTGTGATAAAAATCATGGGACATTTTGATGTGTATCCGATTTTTATTGCTACTTTTGTACCAAGACGAGAGACATTGACAGCAACTCACAGCAGAACGTAGAAATAGACAGGGTTGCCAAATCATTACCTCATTTTTACCTTATCCTCAGAACTGCTTGCTAATAAAGTGGTTATAAAAATCTTCCAGAATTACCAAAATAATCTGGTTTTGTCTTTCTGGCAGGGAAAAATCAGAGCCCTTCTCCATGAAATTGCGGACACGATGCGGACACGGAAAAAGAAAAATCCCCTCAGAGTTTCCTCTAACGGGATTTTTTGTGCCCAGGACAGGAATCGAACCTGCACGCCTTGCGGCACACGCACCTGAAACGTGCGCGTCTACCTATTCCGCCACCTGGGCATTTCTGGAATTGCGGTGTGCAAAAGTAATACTTTTTTCTGAAACACCAACTCTTTTTTCAAAAAAAATCTACTTGCTGAAGAACTTGTGCTGAAACAGAAGCAGATAGACGACTGCCACCGAGATGTAGGCATCGGCCAGATTGAAGATCGCGCCGAAGAAATAGTTGTTGCTGTCGACCAGAAACCGCAGCAGGCGGGGTACGCCGTTCCATTGGAACAGCGGGAAATAGAACATGTCGACCACTTTGCCCATCATAAACCCGGCGTAGTGCCCCCCGAATTGAGCCACCGTGTAGGGCGTCGATTCGGAGAAGATCAATCCGTAGAATGCGCTGTCGAGGATGTTGCCCATGGCGCCGGCGAAGATCAGCGCGAGGCCGACGATCACTCCCTTGGGCGTGTCTTGGCGTTTGGTGCAGAGGTGGTGCATCAGCCAGCCGATGAATCCGACCATGACGATCCGGAAGACGCCCAGCAGCAGCTTGCCCCAGTCGAAGCCTCCGCGCGAGGCGATGTGCATGCCGAAGGCCGCGCCGTTGTTCTCGATGAACCGCAACTGGAACCAGTCGGGGAAGACGACGATCGACTCGTCGAGGTGCATGTGGGTCTTGATCCAGATTTTGAGCGCCTGGTCTGCGATGAGCAGCAGCACGATGAGCAGCGATATTTTCTTGAAATTCATAATCGTAGTGGTATTCGGTTGCAAAAATAGTAAAAAAATCTCCTTTTTCGGAACTCCGGGGCGATTTTACCTCCCGGGTCATGCACTTTGGCGGAAAAATCATATCTTTGGAAAATCGAAAAGTTTGACGATCTATGAAAAAATTGCTACTCCTCTGCGGGCTGTTGGCGGTATTTGCCTGTACGGAAGAGCCTGCGGACTCTGCCGGCGGCAATGGCGGACGGAAGGCCCGGGTGCTGGGTTCCCCGACTTCGCGGCTGGCGTTGCGGGGGAGTCTTTCCGTAAAGTTGTCGCCCGAAACGGCGCAGGCGGTTGCCGCTGCGCAGGCGCAGCTGCCCGCGACACGCAGCGGTGTCGCGACCCGTTCGGGTGTCGGCGGCATCGACGCAATCCTGCATGAAATCGACGCCGGGCGTTTCGAACGTGTCGTCGCATACAATCCCGAGTGGGAGGACGTTTACGAGCAGACGGGCATCAACCGCTGGTATACGATCGCGTTCGACGACGAAATTCAACTCGCCGAGGTCGGCGAACGGCTGGGGGGGGTGCCCGGGGGGTGGGGGGGGGGGGAGCGTGCAGAGCGTTGCCCGGCGTTGCGGTCGTGGAGTACGGGATTGATCCCCGCTATATCCGTCCGATGAGCGAAGGCCCTGCCGTTCCGGCTTTCGAGGGCATGTTTCCTCGTGCGGGCGAGACCCGCGCCGCGAAGGCGATGAACGATCCGATGCTGCCTTTTCAGTGGAATTACGACAACCCGGGCGGAGGCCTCTTTCCGGATGTCGCCGTCAAGCCGGAGGCGGGGGCCGACATCGACCTGCTGGATGCCTGGCAGCTCTGCACGGGCAGCGAGGAGGTTATCGTCGCGGTGATCGACGAACCCGTGCAGACCACCCATCCCGACCTGCGGGCGAACATCTGGTCGAATCCGAAGAATTCGCAGGAACACGGCTATAATTTCTGGGACGACTCCCCCGAACTCGACTGGAAGTCGGTCGGCGGGGATGACCGCAATCCGGAATACGCGGACCACGGAACGCATGTCGCAGGCGTCATCGCCGCCGTGAACAACAACGGCCGGGGCGTTTGCGGCATCGCCGGCGGGCGGAGCAACAGCGGCGGCGTGCGGATCATGTCGTGCCAGATCATGGGTAACAGCACGACCGGCGGCAAGGGAAACCCGACGGTCAAGGCCTTCGAATATGCCTGGACCAACGGTGCGATCATCGCCCAGAACAGTTGGGGATACAATCTCGAAACGGCGGACGGCACGAAGATCACCCCCGAGGAGTTCGAGCGGGAGTGGAAGAGCAATTATGGCATCATGCGCGACGCCATCGACACCTTTGTCCGCGGGGCGGGGACCCGGAACCCGAACTCCCCGTTGCAGGGCGGGCTTGTGATTTTCGCCGCCGGCAACGAGGGCGACGTTTACGGCGACGTCCGGATCTATCCGGCCGCCTACGATCCGGTGATCGCCGTCGGGGCGATGGACTGGAGTTTCCGCCCGGCCTATTATACCGACTACGGACCGTGGGTCGACATCGCGGCCCCGGGAGGCGACCGCTATTCCGGAAAGACGACGCGGACCGCTTCCGACGGGAGGACGGTCTTTTATAGCAATGCGCAGATTTTGAGCACGATCCTCTGCGACGATGCGATCGCTTATCAGGACGGGCGCAAGGATGGCGGGATGTACGGCTACGGTTTTATGCAGGGGACTTCGATGGCGTGCCCGCACGTTTCGGGCGTTGCGGCCCTGGGGCTTGCTTATGCGGCGCAGAACGGAAAGAAATATACGCCTGCCGAATTCAAGGCCCTGCTATTGAGTTCCGTTTACGGCATCGACGACTGCTTCACCGGCTCGAAGGACGGGGAGCTGGGGCCTATTGCCGATATGGCCGTCTATAAGAATAAAATGGGCGGAGGCTGTATCGACGCCCTGAAACTGCTGTTTGCCGTCAAGGGGACTCCCGCCGTCTATGTGAGGACCGGAGAGCCGGTGACCGTGGACTTCGCGCGTTATTTCGGGGGCGACCGGAGCCGGGTTGCGCTGACTGCCGCGTCGTTCGCATCGCCGGGCAACCTGGGGCTGTCCTCTTCGAAGGCGGTGTTCGACGGTACGAAGATCACTTTCGACTGTCCCGAACCGGGAACTTCCATGCTTCGGATAAGCGCGGTGTCGGGCGATACGGAGTTCGTGCGCGAATTCGCCGTCGTTTCCCGTGCCGGACTGGCCGCCAACGGCGGATGGCTTTGACCGGCTTTCCTCCCCGGTATGTCCTGCGGCGGTTCCGTGCGGAGCCGCCGTTTTTCTGCCTCTATTAATATATATAGGTAGTATCGGCTTTATCGGGTAAAATTGAAGATTTTTCAAAAAAAGATGCGCAAATATTTGCAGGTTCGGAAAAAGTCGCTACCTTTGCATCCGCGTTTGAGAAATACCGGTTCTTACAAATAAGTCGAGGGTTTACAATAAAGGAGCTTGAGATGGTTTTGTGTGCTGAATTTCAATAAGATGCAAAGTTCTTGAAAAAGTTTTTGGAGATTTGAAAAAGATTACTTATCTTTGCAGTCCCTTTCGCAAATGTCTCGCAAGAGGCCGCGGAAAAAATCTTTAAAAAAGATTTGGTGGATTCAAAAATAACACTTATCTTTGCAATCCCTTTCGCAACCAAAATGCGAAGCTTTTTTTAAACTGGTTCTTTGAATTACTGATTATATTTTGAGAGAAAAATTGTAGTATTTATCTGTCAATTTCCTTTTAAAGGATAAACGAATAGTCAGGACTCTAACAATACATTATTTTTTACAATGGAGAGTTTGATCCTGGCTCAGGATGAACGCTAGCGGCAGGCC